>Ga0070765_100001220_pt1 | contig 15592 bp, 18 predicted proteins | sample HubBroMetageWFT5_FD_71516 | JGI IMG/M metagenome (GOLD analysis project Ga0070765, IMG submission 71516) | Warmed and freeze-thawed soil microbial communities from the Hubbard Brook experimental Forest, New Hampshire - Hubbard Brook CCASE Soil... | ecosystem: Environmental > Terrestrial > Soil... | reverse complement strand
ACGATCGACCACTCTGGAAACGCAGTGGTAAAAACTCTGACCCTCAGCCTTGACGCGCGGGAACCTCATGAGCGTGAAGCAGACTATACGGAACAAAAGATAAAAGTGTAGCTAAAATACACGCTCGCCTGCGATATTTGACCTGTCCCTACCGCATCCACCGTCCCTACCGCATCCACCTCCCAACCGGATCGAGACTGATCGGCACGGACATATCATTTATGAGTCCACTCCCGCTGCTCGTCACTCTCGACGGCAGGCTCGAATCGCCGCTCTCTTCGAGCGCTTGCTCCCTGACGGCATGCCTTTCACCGAATGCGCCATTTCGACTGCCGACGGCGTCAAGGCAACCGACGTTGCCTGGCTCAGGCAACAGCGTTCGGAGATCGACGAGGAACCCGTCCTTTTCACTCGCGCACCGGAAATCTGCGTCGAGATCTTTTCGCCATCTAACACACCAGCCGAGATCGACGAAAAACGTGCGCTCTATTTCGACGCCGGCGCCACGGAAGTCTGGATTTGCAACCTCGACGGTTCGATCACTTTTTTTCTTGATCCAGATGATGAGGCTTCTACTTCTGCTCTTTGCCCGGCGTTCCCAGACCGGATTCCTTAAAGGCCGGCTTCATCGTTTTGGTCATGGTCCCGCAGAGTTATCTCGCAGAGGTTATGGCGATCGTGGGAAGTGCGACTGATTTTTTGGCTACGTGTGCGTGTGCGGAATTGGGCTACTCGCCCGCGCTTCGAAGCCGAAGGGCCTCTTCCAAGGAAATTGCTTGTCGTGCCGCCAACCGTACAGCCTGTTCGAAGAGAGTCTTTTCGCCGCGTGCGCTCATTAAAGAGCGAATTTCGCGGGGCGACTGATTGAGGGTAATGGCCTGCTCGATCTCCTGATCGACCACCAGGGCTTCAAATATCGCGGTGCGGCCGATGTATCCTTTCCCTTGACACTTCGGGCAACCCGTCCCTCTGAGGAGCGTGGTCGCCTCTTCGAGCCATTCAGGTTTTATGCCGGTCGCACTGAGGTACTCAATGTTAGGAATCGGCACTTCCTCCGGACAAGCGGGACACAACTTTCGGACCAGGCGTTGATGAACACCGAGTTTTAAAACCGAAGCGGTGTAATGGATTGGAACCTTGAAGTACTCCAGCCTGTGGGGGATATGAGCTGCCGAGTTGGTGTGCAGGGTGGAGATGACTCTGCAGGCAATATTGAAGATCCCGATTAAGGCTTCGCCGGTTTCCGCATCGCGAATCTCCTGAATCACTGCGATACAGGGAGCGCGTCGATGCAGCGACCGGGTGAAGGAAGGAAATGTGTAGCGCCCTCCCTCACTGATTTCGTCCTGGGTAGCCCACGGAATAACAACCTCAATTGGGCATTCGCCGGTGATGATGTTCATTCGCCTGGCCGGCTGTTCCTTGAGCATAGAGTAGATGCTCGTCGATTTGCCAGATCCTGCGGGACCCGTGAAAATCATTAACCCTTGTGGGCTGGCGATGAATTCCCGAATCGCAGTACAGAGATAAGGCGCCATGCCTAACGCCTCCATGGTCGGAATAAAATTAATGTCTGCTTGCAACCGCAGGATCGCCGTTTCCATGTTAAAGTTAAAGGTCGTGTTGATACGAAACAGATATTCTCTGCTCTCGTATTCTCGGCGGAACTGGCCGTCTTGAGGCTTGTCACTTTTGGAGGTATCAAGCCGGGCCTGGGTTTTAAGGAAGCTAAGAACGTTTTGCCCGATATCGACTAGTTCTACAGGCTCCGTCCAGTCTCCATCTACTTTGAATTTGATCCTGAGCGTCCGGTTGTGGGCAAGGCTCTGAAACATTAGATCAGAAGCGTTGCAATCAATAGCCCTGGCCAATGCGATTTCGACCACGTCTTCCGGTTGACGATTTGAAACATTCTTTTGCAGGCTCTGCAAATCGATCCGTTTGGGCTTCTTCGCGTCAGGCAATTGAGCGGTGTCAATTCGCACCGATGCCGCGAATTTCTTAATATTCGCGGCGTCGCTGGCAACTCGGCCGATCCATTCTTTAATCAAGTTCTCGTCCGCGAGGACGTCGGTGAATATTGTGCCAGGGCTATGCAGCCCTTGTGAAATAAACGCTTTGCTTTGCGGGGAAAGAGGTTTAGCGACCGCCATTGTCAAAAACGGTTTGTGCCAGCTCAAAGGGACGAGCGTGAAGTGCTGCATCCTACCCAGGCCGAACTCTTGAATCAGCTCGCGATTGGGAACGAACGTGCGCAAATCGATCCACGGCCGGGAGTGTTTGTCCGCGTAGTCCAACAAAATCCCCTTCATGGTTTCCCGGGGAAGTCGCGGGACTGTCCGGAGAGGTTGCCGGGCCGTTGCCAGAAATCTGCGGACGGCCTCCGGTTCAGCCCACAAACAGGATACGCGCCGTGCGGCAAAAAATTCATTTAAGGCGGCCCAGTAGGGCGTTCGCATCTGCAGCTCTAAGCCGGGAATCCAGCTGACCACCGTGACCTCGTTCGCAACGGGATCACCGGGTTTAAACCGGTAGGAGATAGGCACGATCGGGACAGGTACCGGCGGGATATTAACCTGTTCAAGGGCGGCGGGAAAATAAGTTTCGAAATCGATCGCGGTGGGCGCCATCTGGCGGTTGGAGCGAAAGATGCTCACAAAGAGCTCGTGACTTGATTTGGGAGCGTTTTCGTCGACCTCGGCATTCTCGACGAGCAACTCATAGAAGGAGCGTTGTTGCCACGCTTCTTCGAGCGTGTTGCTCTGAGAAAGGAACTCGATGTACTGGAGAACCTGTCCGGTGGCGACCTCGATTTCAGCGCCCTCCAGATTGAAGGCTTTGGTTAAGACCGCCTGAATCAGAATGCTCAGAGGCTCAGCCATCCAGAATTGGTCGGATCGAGGTGGATTTTCTTGTGGCATGTAGCTCTTTTGATTGTTGGATTACCGGTTGACCCCTACACACTAATTTACCGGGACCGCAGACACCCTTTTGGCCGTAATGGAGGCAGCTTTCGGTACTCCAAGGTTATTGAATCCGCCTGCGACGGAAACCGCAAGAGGGCTTACGATCGCCATATCGCTGGGAAGATTGGCAGCGTTCGTGATAAGCACGACTGCATTGGGATTCGAAGATGAAATGTAAAAGCTGTTGCGGCCGGCCGAAGGGGGCTCTTTTAATACATTAAAGATAATAACTGGGGCGCCGGGATTGGTGGGGGACACAAAACAGGTAAAAGCGCTTTTCTCTTGCGAGCTGGCCGGCGCGCCAGAAGCACTACTTACAGTGATCGTGCCATTGTTCTCAAGCACTATCCGGCTGCACTGTCGCCACAGCTGTTGTTGCGCAATTGGATTATTGGCGGGACGGGAGTCTTGAGCCGTCATCTCGTTGATGTCGGCCGCTTCAACCATGCTCATCGGCAGATCACTCCCACTTAAAATGTTGGATCGCTCGACCGATCGGGACATGGCGAGCCACTCGTTGTTGGTGGTCGATTCAAAGGGGAGGTTTGCCTGTGGTTGGTTTGGACCGGATTGAGCAAAAAGCGATCCGTTATGCACAAGGCTGATGTTGCCGGCTGCCGTCACCGGATAAATCGAGATATATTTTCCTCCCCAAACGATAAGATCCCCTTCCGAATGGACCCGACCGACGATTGGCATAAACGGAGACACGACCTGGAAGCTTGCTGAGGAGAAGAGGGTAAACTCGGATACGGGAATTTGACGTACGCTGATCTGCGGGGTAAGCGCCATAGAGGGTAAAGCGAACCTGCTATCGGTTGGGCTCGATAGGGTGCTCTGGGCGTCGGCCGTTACAGTGAACGTGTTCACGACTGCCGCTACCCCGCGAAACGGGTCATCTGGAGCGGTTAGAGATTGGAAACTGTTGTGGGTTTGCGTGGCCCATATTTGATTGTTCGGCGTTTGGGCCGTGGCCTGGAGATTGAGATTGTAGTAGCCGGTTTCCTTGGATCCGTGCGTCTGGGTTTGATCGGTGTCGAGGCTTCCGACATCGAGCCAAGCTTGTTGCTGGAGCTGCTGAATGGCTGATTGGCGAATTGCCTCCACGCTAAATTCGGTACTGGCAACGGCACGGTCCCGGTACTGGGTTTTTAACGCTCTTTCCCGAGCGGCGTTCGCTATCTCAAATAGAGCTCCTCCAATGAGACCGAGCACTGCTACTGTACAAAGCAAGATCACGAGGACGTTCCCCTGGACTTGCCTCACGCGGCGCTGGTCGTCAACGCATCCTGAGAGGGGTTCCATAAGCCTCGCAATCTAGTAGTTCGTAGGTGCTCTGGACCGTCCAATGTGCTTGAACTAATCCCAAATCTTGGGCAAATACAGTTGGGTTTCCGGTAGTGAACACGACTTTATTCAACAGTGACCGTTGTTGATCCAGGCTGTTCTCGTAGCGGGCAAGCGTCTGCGCTACCGGATCGTATACGAAGATTTGGGCGACTAGCGTAGCGTCTGGCAATTGATCCACAAAGACCAAAACATTGCCGTTGACGGCCACGTTGGCCACGGGGTCGGCCAGGTACGCCGTTCGGTCGGCGTAGATGGCCCAACTGGTTGCAGATTTTCCTGCTTGTGTGAAGCTCGAGGCAAAGCGTTCAGACTCGTCCGAAGCGCGTGTCTCCTCGACCGTGATGTAGCTGCGTTTCAGGACACCGGTGAGCGTGTCGGTGATGACTCCCGTGGCCACTGCCGAGAGCAGCAAAGCAACCAGCGCTTCAATGAGCGTAAAGCCGCCTGGGACACTGATCCTAGGTTTTGACCCGGGTGAGTGCATTAGTGCGAATTGTTTCCCGGGAGCTATCCGTGGATACAGGTTGGGGATTGGTGTTATAGGTGAGGGTTAAGACAATTTCTTTTACTTCGGCAGCGGTGCCGGCGTTTGTTGTGGTAACCGCCACTGTCACGTTGAAGGGGTAGATTTGTTTGTAAGTTCCGGTGGTCGGATCGAGGGGATGGAGCAAAAAGCCGGAGCGTAACTGAGCCCCGTCGGCAGGCAGTCGATCATAGGATATGTAGGCAGCATAATCGCTGCTTTCCCGCAGAATTTGGGTCACGCGAGCATCGATTCTGGCCCTATCGCACTTGTATTCGGCCAGTCGCCAGAAATTGAGAACGCCGACCATGACCGTGGCGACGGCCAACAACCCGATCAATGGGTCAATGAGTGCAAAGGCGGCACGTGGGTTCCTGCGGATGATCGGCGCTTGCATTCCCGAGGAGAAAAGTTGAACAGAAAAAGAAAGAAGCTTATTGGCGTTGTCCCGTTGTAGCTGCTTTCTTTGGTTTTGCTTGTTGAAAGTATACCGCTTTACCCATTGGCTGTTTTCCTTCGCGTCCGGTGCGGATTGGAGGTGGTTCTCCGGGCAGATCCCCGAGATTGTCTACCGAGTCGGCTTCGTCTTGCCCAAGGCGATCGGTGCGCTTAAAGGTTCCTTGGACGATTCTTGGCCACACGATAATGATGAGGTTTGTCCGGTCCTTGTTTTTCTGGCGCCAACTAAAGAGATAACCGAGAATCGGAATCCGGTGCAAACCAGTAACCCCATTGGTCAAATAATTATCCGTATCTTCCGTTATGCCGCCAATGACCGCGGCCTCACCGCTTCGGACTTCGACGTCAGCCGTGGCGGATCTGGTCGAGATAACCGGGACCGTGGTATTTGTTCCGGGCTGCGCAGCAGAAGTTCCCGATTGCGTAGAGAGCGCCGGGTTAATCTTCAGGTCGATGATGTTGTTGGCTAAGATCCGCGGAACGACATCGATAGTCAAGCCGGTCGTAAAGACGTAGGGCGTAGTCGTTGCCTGGACATTAGCGGTTGCGGCGGTTTGTAGAAATATCGTTTGGTTCGTTACTGACCTGATTTGTACGGGCTCGCCCGTACGGGTATAAGTGACCGGCGAGTTGGTGGATTTTAGTTTACCGCGTTGGGACAAAGCGTGAATCGTGGCCTGGACAGTGGGAAATTGCAAAATCAAGCCGTTATGGAAAAACGCGCCTCCGAAACCACTCGAAAAAATGGTATTGGGCGGGGATCCGACGTTACCTGTCAAGGTGAACGTGGCGCCGTTTGCGCCCAGAGTGTTGCTCCAGTCCACCCCTCCAAATAGATCGTCACTGTTACTGACCTCCACGACGTAGGTGTTAATCTGGATCTGATTTTCCCGGCGATCCCAGAGGTTGATTTGCGCCGCTAAAGCCTCGTGTTCTTCGGGGGTGGCATTGACCATGATTGAATTGGTTGAGCGTTCAATCCAGACCCGATCTTCCTTATATTGCCCGCCTCCTGAGAGGGGATTGTCGAAAGGAAGGCCGGACACGAATCTTGGAGCCGATTGTTCGGTCCCCGCGGTGTAGAGCGTTTGGATTCCTCCATTCGCTCCACCGTTAACCTCCGGCGCGCCTGCATAGGCCGCCGAACCGGGTTGACTATTGCCGGTCGGGGGATAGGCCGGGTTATTGGGAGAGACAGGCTTAACGGTGATACCTAGATATCCTGCCACCGCCTGTTTTAGGTCTTCCGCGGCTTGGTACCGGAGCTTATAGGCACGGACTTCGTAATAGCTGGGTGCATTGATATCGGAGCGGCTCAAGGTTAAAACATCGGTTTTGCGACTAGTCCTGACTCTAAAGCCGCGAGCTTCTGCGACGGCGTAGAAGGCTTGGATGGGTGTCATGGAGGGCAATGTGAGCGAGATGCGCTCCTCCGGGTTGATGGCGGGCTCGATGTAACTGATTTGGGCTTCTTCCGCGAGGGCACGAAGCACCGTGCCGACCGGTTGATTGGTAAATCGGTGTGTACGAGGTTTGTTGGGATCAGCCGCTACTTCGGGTTGTGTAGTGTTTTGCTCGTCGAGTGCGTTTTGGAGATTGTCTAGGGCTGAGGCTTCGGGCGTGGGCGTGGCCTGGGCCACTGGTTGCCCATCCGGCGCGTTTTGCGGGGATTCCGGCCCGGGCAGCTGTTGAGCCCAGGCCGTGACTGTTAATAGCGGCAGCAATACTACCCTGATGAAGAGCCTTTTGCTAGTCACGGTTTTTTATCCTTGAGTTTTTTGGTTAGCTTGATCGTGGTCGACGGCTCGTCTGTCTCCAAAGGCAATTGGCAGATTGAGGCCCTAAATCCTGGAAGCTGGAAATCGACACCCACACTGCTGATCCTGCCGATCTCAATAGCGATGGCGTTCTCCGGGGTGCGTGTGAGCGTTAGACCAAAACTTTGTGCTAACTGATCTAACTCACGGAGAGTTTTGTCGTCGAGATCAAGAGGGACTGTGTCGCCTTGGTGGAAAGTCATGCCGTTGATGAGGGCCGTGGCGTCCAGCTGGTTGTCATCGGTGCTTAGTCCGCCCACGCTTAACTGATCTTTAATCGACTTAGTGAGTTTCTCTAAAAATCGGTGCATCAACTCTGTGCTTGCCACCCCTGGAATTTCTACTCTTTCGTCCAACAGGGTTGTTAAAGCTCTAGAGGAGATAAACGGATCGCGTTGGGAAGGTAGATAGTTGTAGATATCGAGTTCAGGTAACTCGACTTGGGCGTAAAGACTTAGAGCACTTCCTAATAGTAAGGAAACGACGTGAATGATCATCTTGTTCCTGCGGTAAAGATCCTGGCCGTGAATCGTGCCTGGAGAGCGGTTGGCCGCAGAGAAAAAGGCTCGGTTGTCTTGGGGCGGACGAGTTCCAGGTGGTCAAAGAAAAGAAGGACGTTGGAGTTTTCGGCTTGCGCGATCAACGGGATCAGGCGGTGAAACTCGAATCGAGTAGAACCAAGGTCGTAACTACTGCTAGCTTCCGTTCGCGTCACCGCGGATGGCACAGCGGCTAAACCCATCTTGACCAAATCCTGAATGACGGTTGGCTCCGTCTGGGGAAGACCATAGCCAACCGAAGCGGGAAGCTGCGGCAGGTTTGGAGCGCTGGAGGGCAGCGGATCCTGAAGGCGGAGGTAGAGGCCGTTGATGCGAACCGAGGCGGCGATGAGATCCGTGATTTTGCGCGAATCCAGCGCATTCTCGCCTGACCGCCGAGTGTTGGCGAGTAAAAGGTGTTCATTGAAGCCGTGCCAACGATAAAGCCAATAGGTTTGTGCACCCAAGAGCGCGAGAGTCAAAACTGCCAATAGAAGAGCGGATTGCGGTTTTGGAGTGCCGTTTGTCGTTGCCCTCATAGCGAATTTTGGGTGGCTAACTTTGTCACACCCAGCCCGTAGTAGTTACCGTTAGTAGGAGCGAATAATGTGAGTCGGAAAGTTTTATAGCGTTGTCCATTTACGGGGCTATTGTCAGCTATCTTGCTTCCGGGAGGCAAACTCAGTAGAAGCGCTTGCGCTAATTTGTTGGACGGGTCTGCAGCGCCGCCCTGCACCGGTTCTTCACCTTCGATTTCGATACGTATTTGTCGAGGAGCCTGAAACAATCCAGTCTCGATCTGGATAGGCTGGAACGCTTCGGCGTCGATCGTTATTTTGGAAAGCGTTAGATTGGGAGGGGCGAGCTGTTCTATTTTGCCGAGCAGAGCGCTTATTGGCAGACGGGCGCGGAGTATCGGTGCTAAATCCTGGATGCGCTTAAGTTTTTTTTCGGTGTCGGCAAGGCCCTTTCGCTCGCGCCCGATTCTGGCGGTATCCGTAGCCAATTGAGCGGCCCTTGCCTGCCTCTGCTGTGTGAGGTCTCTCTCATAGACAATCCATGCGACGAAGGGAACTTGGGCGAGCAAGAAGCAGCAGAGCAAAAATGCCGCTAACCGGTAGGCTGGATGATACCGGTATACCTGTCGGGCCAGAACCTCTTTGGAAATCAGGCAAGGCTTCATTGGGTTACCAGCCAGTTGAGCAAATGGGCTAGAGGCCGATCGTGTTTGATCTTTTTGCCGTGGCCCTCTTGAAGTGCGAGAGACGCCCCGCTGATCCGTTGGATATTCTCTTCATCGATAATGACGAGGTCTTCGGGGATGGTGCGCCGTTCCTCACTGTGGTTGAGTGCCCAGAGGTATCGAACTGGGCAATCCAGGCCCAGATCGTCGGTCTCCCGCTCGAGAACCGAGAATGCATCCGAAGCGGTTTCCTCTTGGGAAATGTAGATCAAACTGCGGCGTTTAAATCCGGCACTGACCGCGCCTTGGTCGGTCGCGACGACGACAAGAGAATCACGATCTTTTGTTGCCAGGGTGTTATTGGCCCATGCTAAAACCGCTACCGGAAGTGGCAGGATAGCAACAATCGAAGCTCCCTGGGTCTGGGACCAGGATTCGAAGCTTGCGCAGATCTCATCGGTGATACCAAACATCAGGAGTGGTTCATCGATCCGAGGAATAGTCTCGAGCCCCAAGCTGATTTCTCGGTTAACGATGGCCCAGCGGAAGGGCGTTTGGTCAGGCCAGTTGCCGAAAATCTGTTGTGGATTTTCGTGCATTTCTTCGAGGGCCGACGGGACGTCTTTTTGATGCATTCGTTCAAGTGTGTCTACGCCGAAGAATCGATCTTTTTTGTCGGGATCGACGACAAAGAGATGTTTGACGTTTCTGCGAAGCCGGTAGCGCGAGGTCAGTTTGCGTGACAGGGTACGAGAGCCCCGTCCGGTGGCGAGATTCGCCTGGCCATTGGCAAGCGGGGGCGCGTCGTTATCCTTCTCAAGGGAAGTTTCGTACCCGACCCCGCCACGCACGCCCGCCGCGAGGGCCTGAATTTGCTCGCGGCCGCAAAAAAAGGCCAGGGTGGGCTCCTTCGTGGATAAGAACCCTCCGGCCAAATAATGCGGTAGAGGCATTTCTTGGAGGAAGGTTTTGATGTCGTTAAACATTGGCCTAGAGACGGTTGTACAATTCGATCAACGGCCCATAAACCGCTGTGGCAATGACTCCGATCAAGGCGGCTAAAAATAGGATGATGAGCGGTTTTGCGACCGTTTCTGCGCGCCCGATTGTGTTATCGAGGTCTCGGTTCATGACTACGGCGAGTCGCTCGAGCATGGCCACATCGGCGCCGGTCTCTTCCAAGACTTTAAGGTACTCGATCGTGCGATGCCCGAGAATGTCTACCTCTTGTCCTAGAGCAACCGAGAGCGATTCACCATTGGCGACACGCCGATAGCTGCGCGTTATCGCGGCCCGGTAGGAATAGCACCAACTGATGCCTTGCAGCAGCAGCAGACATTTTAGGTTATCTACCTTGGATTTTTTTAAGGTCGCGAGGGTTTGAACGAAATTGGCCCGGATGGAAGCCAAAACAAGATTCTCGACCAAGGGCACCTTCAAGATCCATTGGTGCAACGCTGGCGTGGATTTGATGAAGGCTGGCAAACGGATGAGCAGGTAAATCAGGGCCAGGATCGCGGCCAAATAGATAAGCGGATATGCTCCGACGAATTTTCCTACCTCGATGGTTAGCTTAGATTGCCAGGGCAATTCGCCCTTGAAATATTCCAGCACCTTCCCCAATTGGGGTAGAGGTCCAGTGGCTAGCTGGTAAACCACTATTGCCGCGATCGCCAGCACGATGATCGGGTAGAGGGAAACCGAGACGATTTTGTCCCGGAGCTTTTCGTCACGCGTCGTCAATTGGCGGATGGAGCCGAACGTGTCTGCCAAGGAGCCCGAGTGCTCTCCGGCATCGACAAGTCCCATCGCGACCGAGCCGAAGAGATTTGGGTACTGGCTGGCTGATTCGCTCAACGATTGGCCTTGCTGCAGTCTTCTGGATAAGTCGCCGGCGATTTGTTTGAGTGGGTTTTTTGAGGTAACCCAAAACAGAAATCCCGTGGTTTTGTCCGCCGTGGTGATGTGCGCGATCTCCATCGCGCGCGCAGGGTCAAAGCCTAGAGAAGAGGACGATTCCAACTGTTCAAAAAACAGCACTTTGTCAAGCGGCTTAATCTGCTTTCTCGCCAAGGCCGGCAGTTGCCGGTTGTCCAAAACGTCTACGACCGCTTGCTTGCGCTCCAAAAGATGGAGCAGTAACTCCATCGGGGAGGAAGCCGCCATCCGCAGTATCCGATATGGACCGTGCTTACGGTCCTGAAAGACGGCGGTAAATTGGCGCATACAAAAAAATGAAACGTATTAAATAAGTCGTTGTCGGCATTTTTTTTGCGCGATCCCGACACAGAAGACAAGCTGATTTTCTCTTTTTACTCCCTTTCGCATCCCTTTTAAAAAGTAAAGGCAGCCAGAGTGTTGATTTGTTTGTCCTAGGGGACAGGCGAAACAACCTGGGATTACTGGAACTTGATCATATTTACGATTGGTTGCATGTCAGTCGAGATATGAGTTAGGTCAACGGCGGGAGCGCTGATTGTCACTCCGCCTGAGAATGTTCCAAAGTCAGCAACGGTCCGCCCAGTCCCGGCAAGTAGCTGGCTTGGGTCCGTGACAGGCACTCCCATAGCCGTGAGGTAAGGTTGAAGATCGGGAAACGTGGCCGCCGTTGTTTCACTTACGGTAGGGTTATCGACTAAATAACGCGCTTTGGCGTCCTGGATCTCCCGGACGGCGTTACACAACTGAGTGGCTACGCTCTTATCCCTTGATCCAACGATCACGGAGCTGACGCTGCCGGCTATCATAGCGATGATCGCTACGGCGACAAGAACCTGAATCAGTCCCTCGCCCTGCTCGCGGAATCTCTTAATGCTGCCCTTGCAATTGTTCCGAGTTTTCATATACAACGATTTAAATTTTATGTCGTTTAGGCCATAGATATTTATTAGTTGCAAGCTTATTCAGAAGATTCCAGAGGTTGCAATACCGTAATAATGACCTTGCCGGTTATGGAAAGAATAAAGGGTGTTTTATCGGCAACGAAACAGTAGCGCCCATCTAGCACAACTGCCTGTCTTTGTGAACGTTCGGTATCGAAAGAAGTCTCCCTCCCTTGGATTCCGCGAAAACCGGTATCCGCGTCTTGTAGCTCCGCGTGGACCCGGACTTCTCGGGAGTCCGCAATAATCGACCAATTTCCATTCGATTCGACTCTGCCGCTGTCAGGGTCGAACTGGGCAATCCCCGCAACTTTGCTCCCGGCCGCGATTAAGATCTTGCCTGAGGCTACCACATCTTCGGTTACAACACCTTTGATCACAATGCGCGGAGCTATGAGCGCATTGCTAATGGAGCCGTTTGTGCGACAACGAATCAATAAGGATCGGGGAGCCCGATTGTGGCCCTGTTCGTAAGACGAGATTGAGAGCATCGTCTTGGGCTTTGGTTGGCCTGATTCTGGCGATCGTTGAGGGGATTGTGCGGGGGCGTCCAGGGACTGTCGCGTCTCTTGAGCGGGTGCCCGCAGAAGCTTTACAGGGATGCCTGTTGTTTGTTTTGGTAAGGCCGTGTCCGGTTGCGGTTGAACGAGTATTGCCGGTATCGGTCCGCTGAGAGCAGCATTCAAAACCTGAGCGTGCGCTGAGAGGCTTATGGCCGCTGCGAAAGAGATCACTAAAGGCGCAATACGCCTCCCCAAGATATTGTGGATCATGTGCCTAAAATTTGCCCCAGTGCCGCGGCGCAGCGCCGCGCGTTATATAGAATGCAGCCCAGGCCGAGCTTTCGATTGTAAGCAATGATCAGGCCAAGGGTTTCATTGGTGCGGAAAAGCAGGAGATCTTGTTGGCCCCCATGCTGATGCACATAGGAGAGTGAGGTGTGCATCGAAGCGCCGATAAATTGGGCCGCCCCGTACATTAGCGCGGGGAGCGCGCCAACCGCTTCTATCTCATTTGCTTGCATGTTGCCTGCCGGGCGATCAAAGCTCCATCTGTTCTGACTACCAAAACAATTTGTGCTGCGCTCAGACTGATCAACTCGAGTAGGATGCCGTCAGTTCTCGATCCTTTATTCTTAGAGATCGTTCCGGAGAATTCCTTTGAACTAAGAATATGGGTCGCCGTAGATCAAATTGAGGGCTTGGGCCGTCTCGGTTAATCGCTGTGGCAATCCTGGTGGTAACTTCCTGCTATGGTGAGAGACCAAAAGAACAATCTTCCCGCTGTGTACGAGGGTGATCGTCGTTGCCGAGGTCACGGTAACAAGTCTTGATTGTGCCGTTTGCCCTGGTTCAAGTTCGGCGATAAACCGGATAAAATGTGCCAAAACTTCAGGCGCTTGAAGCGCGGCTTCGAGATTGAGCCAGTCAGGGAGTTGCCCGCCCAGAATAGCGCCGCCTTCTAACAAAATTAAAGCGCCTGTAACTCCAGGAAATTGCCGCACAAGCAAGGCAGCCCTTCTGCCATCCAAGGGTTCGTCGACCATAAAGATTTCCTGGAGTTGTTCAACTCCGCGGCGGGCTGGCTCTTCGCTGGGTTCGTAGCATGCACGATGGGCGAGCGCGCAGGCGGGGCCATCCTCGGGTGCCGGCTCGAATGCGGATTGTCTGTTACAGGGCGACGCAAACGTTCCAGGCAATTTTTCACGGTGAGCGCTAGATGTTTCGTCTGAAGGGGTGTGATCGTCTTGCCCGAGCGCGAGTTCTTTTGCGTGGAGTTGTGGCGTTGCAGTATCTTCGATATGCTGAGTTTCCGTGGGCGGTTGAAGCGGATCGTGCGACGTCTGCGACCCGGGTCGAAGAGCAGTCGGGGATCTCTGCTCTTGGGGTGATCCGTCCTCGTCCTCCTTTCCGGGCGGTTTCGCTTTTTGCCTCTTGTTGTCTCCGCTTGCGAACCTGAGGCTATCTTCTTTTGCCAAGGCGGTGAATGGCGTCTCAAACTCAGGTTGACGGCCAGGTGCTGCTTCAGCGGGTTGCAGGAGATCCTGGATCTGCTGGATGATCACCGCGAGCGAAACTCCATACTCGGTAGCGTCTGGTACTTCGGGACCGATTGCCGGGGGGATTAGACTCTTGAGGTGCTGCGCCCTGATCCGCGCCCGTCCTTCCAGGAGGCCTTCGATGGCTGTGGCTGGAAGCGTGATTTGGCCGTTCACTATTGCCCTGTCAATCGGAGGGGTCTCTTTAGTGAGCGGTTTTAAATCGTCCTGCTTGAGTGTTATCTTTCGACCTGCAAGCCGCTGCGCCAGCAACTCTTGGTCCGCTGGTTCGTTAGCACCTGTGGGTTGCTGATCGTTCCTGCGGCGAAAGATACTGCCACCAAAATTAATCGTCCCTCTTTTCATTGCAGTGGGTTAACGCGGTTGTCCTGGCCACCGCCGCGTGTTGAAGTAAAAACAAAAGAAGTATTCCGTTGTTTTATGGGTTGGTACTAGTTTCTCTGTGTGAAAACAAGTTTTTTGTGTATCTGTGCTCCGCTGAAGGCGTTCGCCACGAGCAAGCGGCGCGACGTTTCGCTGTAGGAATGGGTTCTTTACGGTAGTGGTTGGTGGGAAAGCCCGCAAAAAATGAGGGGGCCACATCGACGGCATCCGCCGGATACTCGGCGATGCGGGAAGCCCCTCGTTACTAACCTCCGAATTCCACCGGCTTTAGCCGTGGAAGCGCTCGAAAGAATTTAGCGCGAGGGGAATCGATTATTCAGGGCCCTTGTAATGGCCTCGTTTATCGCGGGATGCCTTAACGCCCATCGGTACTGGAACACCTTATTTTCGTATTGCTCGGCGTACTGGAGGTCCAGAGCGGCCTCGAGGCGGGCGCGCGAGCTCTTGCTGGGGAGTTTCGCTTCGACTTCGTCGAGGATTTCCAGGCAATACTCTATCACCAGCCTTAGGGCCCTTTCTGAGATGTCATCCATCTCTTGGGTGCAAACGCGGAAAAACGTTTGCCAGTTGAGCTTGTGAAGTCCGTTGAGCCACGGCTCCTTTCCGGTAAAGAATGTGAAGCCGGCTGCGTGCTTTTCCGCGACAAATTGATCCAGCGAAAGGTAGGTGTGACGGGTGCTGCTAAAATTCCAGCGCGTTTCTTGAGCGCTAGATTGCTTGGCCTTAGCTGCAGCCATAAGGTCTCCGGTGTGGGACCCGCTTGCTTTACGTAGAGGAGGAATTGGGGCCTCCTGTAGTTGTTCTGTTTGGTGCGTCCTCGCACGTGAGGTGTCGGCAGTATTTCGAGCTTAGGTCGCCAGTCATTCCGCGTGCAGCCCGATTTTCAAGAGTTCGGAGTTGATCAAGGGTTCCGGAGTTGGTCTTTTGCGTGTTGTTCAACGTAGTATTGTCTGGGCTTGTGAGTGTCTAGTACCTGTCCTGTCTGGCTGTGCTTGCAATCTCTCACCAGCCTCCGGCGTCTAGGGGTTGTCGTTGACTATAGGAATGCTTTTTGAACAAAGCGTTTTGAAGTTCCCGTTTGAGATGTTCTTAAATTAAATTTTGTCGGATTTGTAAAGACTAATGGCGCGGTTTTCCAAGTTGGACTTGGAACGAAAGGGTCTTTTTACCGTAAATTTTTCTCGCCGATGAGAAAATCTGGCCTTCATCCTTGGACTCGAGTATGCAACCATGCTTCAAATGCATGATACAATTCAAGTTGACAATAGAAACTCGGAAGATTGAAAAGGAAAGATCAAACGCGCGAAGTCTCCAAGAGGAAGACCCCGCCGGATTGGGAGCCGTTGCCCACGGTTGAAGAGCAGGGTATCCTCGAGAGTTTCTCCAAACTTCCGCGGACAGAGCGCGATATCATCCGGCAGCTTTTAGAA
>Ga0070765_100001219_pt1 | contig 15596 bp, 13 predicted proteins | sample HubBroMetageWFT5_FD_71516 | JGI IMG/M metagenome (GOLD analysis project Ga0070765, IMG submission 71516) | Warmed and freeze-thawed soil microbial communities from the Hubbard Brook experimental Forest, New Hampshire - Hubbard Brook CCASE Soil... | ecosystem: Environmental > Terrestrial > Soil... | reverse complement strand
GGCGCCGGGCACTATGTCCATCACGGTTTCACCGTGGATCCGCAGAGCCAGGAGGAGTACTGGCAGGCGGTCGAGCGGCTCCTGGAATCGCCGCCGCCCGTTGATGAGCAGGCGCGCTCGCAGGATCTGGCCAGACGGTATGCGCACCTCTTCTTCTTCCGGTATCACCAGTATCTCGACGTGGTGCATGAGGCCGGCCGGAGCCGTCCGCGGGTCACCGTTCGCTCGGCGTCCGACCTGGCGCCGGGACGTCACGCGGTCGTGGATCGCCTCATGGAATGCATCCTGCAAGGCGATGGCCCCGCGATCACCCCGATCCCGCAGAGGTCGAGCGGGGAGAATCCAACCGAATGACGGCTCGTGTTTACGGCAATCCTGAGTTCCTGATCGGCGACCGCCCGGTCGGTCCCGGACATCCCTGCTATGTCATCGCCGAGGCCGGCGCCAACCACAACCGCGACCTGCCGACTGCGCTTCGCCTCATCGAGGTCGCAGCGGAGGCCGGCGTGGACGCCGTCAAGTTCCAGACGTACACGGCCGAGGGGCTGTACTCGAGACAGACGCCCGACATGCGCTACCTGAAGCAGAAAGGCCTCCTCGACAACCAGGAATCGGTCTGGGAGCTCATCAAGCGAGTCGAGATCCCCTGGGAGTGGCATGCGGAGCTTGCCCGCCACGCCGCGCTGTGCGGGATCACGTTCTTCTCGACGCCGTTCGAGGACGCCGCAGTCGACGTGCTCGAGTCGGTGGGCGTCCCGGCCTACAAGATCGCTTCCTACGAGGTCAACCACTATCCCCTGATCGAGCGCGCCGCACGAACCGGAAAGCCGGTCCTGATCTCGACGGGCATGGCGTCGTTGGGCGACATCGAGCGGGCACTCGACGCGGCGGCCGCCGCAGGCGCCCGCGACCTGATGGTCATGCACTGTGCGGTCAACTATCCACCGCGTTTCGCCGATCTCAACCTGAGGGCGATCACGACCATGCGCAGTGCCTTTGGAATCCCCGTCGGGTGGTCCGACCACACTCCGGGGCATACGGCCGATGTCGTCGCCGTCACCCTCGGTGCGTGTGCGATCGAGAAGCACTACACGCTGAGCCGCGACCAGCGCGGTCCCGACCACCCCTTTGCCCTGGAACCTCATGAGCTCGCGGCGATGGTCGGCGCGATTCGCGAGACCGAGGACGCCCTCGGTTCCAGCGTGAAGCGGGTGACCGATGCCGAAGCCGACCTCTTCCGGCTCGGACGGCGCAGCATCGTGGCCGCCCGTGATATCCCTGCCGGCGGCGAGCTCACCCTGGACGACCTCGCCATCAAGCGCCCCGGATTCGGCATCCCGGTTGACGCCCTGGACCAGGTTGTCGGACGTCACGTGGTTCGCGACGTTGCCGGAGACCAGGTGCTCCATTGGGACGACCTGGTCCGCTGAATGCCGTGTTGCCCGGGGGGAGTGACATCGTCCTGCGTCCTGCCACGCACGCTGACGCGGCGCTGCTGCTCGAATGGCGCAACGACCCGGACGCCGTGCGCTTCAGCCTCACCGGGCGGACGGTCGGAGGCTCGCCCCACGCGAGCTGGCTTGCCGCTCGACTTGCCGGTGACACCCCGCGGCTGTGGATCGCCGAAGAGGGGAGAGATCCCGTCGGCCAGGTGCGCGTCGATCTTGACGGCGCAACCGGCACCGTCTCGATTGCTGTCGCGCCCGCCCATCGAGGCAAGGGCGTCGGTACGGGGATCTTGCGTGCCCTCGTGATCGAGATGGAGGCCGACTCGGAGGTCGGAACCCTCCAGGCGACGGTGCATGCGGACAACGCCGCGTCGCTGCGCGCCTTCGAACGTGCAGGCTTCCAGGCCAGGGACGACGGGGGCCACCGGTTCGTCGTGTTCGAGCGATCGGTCGAGGCGAAACGGTGACACCGGGGCATAATCACCGAGGCGCCGACCGTCGATTCCCACGCCATCATGGGGGCCCCGCATGAAGACCCGTCCGTCCTCCACCAGACCTCTCCGAAGCGAGATAACCCGAGCGGTGGCGACCCTCCGGTCGGACCCCGGCCTCCTCGGCATGAAGTTGCGCCAGCGCTGGCAGCAGCGCCGCCAGGAGGCGGCACCCGTCCCCGGCGCGTCTCCGCGGCCGAAGATCGCCTCGATCGACCAGGATCTCGCCACGGTCGCGAGCCAGCTCCGCGAGCGCGGGGTGCGGACCGGCGTCGTGTACGGCGATGCCGAGTTCCGCGACGCGCTCACCGGCGCCACGCCGGAGATCACCTGGGACTGGGTCTCGCACCGGGACAGCGACGTTCTTGCCGGGGCGGCGCTCCCCGCCACCAAGGACATCGCCGGCTTCGACGCCCTGGTGGTCGGCGGCGCGGACGTCAAGACGGCCTACCTGAACGCCCTTCGTTGGGTGGAGCACGCCGACAAGGTCACGCCGGTTTTTTGGGTGGGCCAGGGTTTCGAGTACTGCGGTTCCACGATCCCGATCCCTGCCGAGGTCGAGTCCGCGGACATCTATCTCTTCCACCACTTCGCGGACTTCTTCCCGATCAAGGACCCGCTGCTCGTTCGGGTGACGAGCACCGATGCGCGCAGCCACCACGAGCGCTTCCTGATGATGCGTCCGCAGGAGACGGTGCACTTCACGCTTGACGACCTCCTTCCTGATCGCGAGGGCACCGCGGTCATCGAGGTGCGCACCAGCCACCCCGCATTGACGGGAAACCGCCATCCGCGCTGGAGGGTGTGGGCCGATCTGTTCTGGAAGGACTCGCTTACGAGCTTGCACGGTGCCCACGACTACGGTCCCGACCATGTGTGTGAATCACGGATTCCGCTCAGTGAGCTGCGCTCGGCCGGCCTGGTGCTCACCCTGCCGAACTACGACCACCGTCTCAGCGACTCGGACAGCGAGGTGCACTGGTCGCGGGGCCCCGTCAAGGGAACCTTCGCGCGCGATGCCGCACACACCATCGAGCAGATCAACGTGCCAAGTGGAGCCCAAGCCGATGCGCATCCAGGGTTCTGGGGCTATCGATATCAGGGCCATGGCACGTCGTACTGGTTCGCCTTCGATGAAGGCTCTGGTGACGATCGCCCGTCGATACGTGGCAACCACGAGGTGACCGTTGCCCAGGTTGAGCATCGCCCTCCGCTCGCCTCGGACCGTCGCGAATTCCTCGAGGCCATGGAGGAGCGCGGATTCCTGTTCTGGCCACACGGGCTTCCGCTGCTCGATGAGGCCGCAGACATCGAGTTCGGCTTCTCGTTCGAAGCAGCGAACCCGCAGCTCTCGGACTTCATCCTGGTGTTCTTCGACGCCGATGGCAAGGTGCTCGGCCGGCGTGCGATCACGCTGCCGAAGTCGGGCTATCACTATGCCGACGAGCTGCTGGCAGGGTTCGCGACTCCGGACGGGGGCCGGCCGTCGCTCGTCCTGGTCAGCCCCGACTGGAAGAAGATGAACATCGATCCGCAGCGGATCAACGCATGCGGCAACCTGGTCGTGCGCAACAAGCGCACCGGCGATCGGGACGTCACCGAGTTCCAGAGCTGCTGGCGGAACCTCAATGCCACCATTGATGGGTTTCCGCACTGGCTGCACCCATCGAAAGGCGTGGTGGGACGAACCAACATCGTCGGACAGATACGCTCCGCTCGCGGTTTGCGTACGGGAGTCCTGGCCGTCAACGGAGCCGGAAATCTCAACCATTCGACCCGCGCCATCGTCAAGGCTCGGTTGCATGCTCCGAACGGGGCCTCGAGGACGGCGGAGGCGGAGCTCACCGCCTTCACCGGACGGGTGCTCTGGGCCGACGAGCTTTTCGAGGGACTCGATTCGTTCCTCGGTCCGAGCGGGTACGGGACCATCCTGGTGACGTCCGCCGATGCCGACGTCAACTGTCAGATCCTCACGTGCTCGACGGCCGGCAGCGTGTCGCTCCAGCACATGTGGGGATACTGAGGCTCGGGCGTCACCGGCGTGACAGGGGGCGGGACCATGCGCAAGATCGCGCGCGCAGTGGCGCGGTCTCGTCATCACGCGCGTGAGCGGAGGAATCCCCTCGACCCCGGCGGGGTCATCGCCTCGACGCTTGCGCGCGAGCCGCTGGCCGCGATGGATGTCGGGGCTGCGGGTGGCGTCGCGCCGCAGTGGCGTGACCACCTGGCCGTGATGGAGGTCGATTGTTTCGAGCCCGACGAGGCCGAGTGCGCGAGTCGCCGGCGCGAATCGCCGCCGAACATCCACTGGTTTCCGGTGGCGCTCGCCGGGAGCAGCGGCATGCGTCCCTTCTACGTTCTCAACCGCAGCACCGGGTCATCGTTGTTCCCACCCAACGAGGCGGTGATCCTCGAGTACAGCGGATCGTCGTATGCGGGGATCCGCCGCGTCATCGAGGTGCCGTGCAAGTCATTGCACGACTTCCTCGCCGAGAACGGCCGTCCGGTTCCGGTCCTCATGAAGCTCGATACGCAGGGAACCGAGCTGGAGATCCTCTCGTCGTTGACCAACGCGCAGCTCGACGAGGTTGTCTGCGTTGAAACCGAGGTGGAGTTCGTGGAGCTGTATCAGGGTCAGCCGACATTCGGCGACGTGGATGGGTACATGCGCGACCATGGCTTTCGGTTGCTCGACCTGCGCACCCACCGCTCGTATCGCAACGCGAACGACGAGTCCCACCACTACCTTCGCAAGTACCTGCACACGGCAACCGGGAGCGCGGCGCTGAGCGCCGAGCTGGTCGCGGGTGATGCGCTCTACTTCCGCGAGTCGGCGCTGCAGGCGGAGTCACTGACCGAGCTCGTCCGCAACGTGTGCCTGCTGCGCGTGTACCGTTTCTACGACCTCGCGTTCTGGATGGTGGAGCGCGCGGCGAGCCAGGGCGTGGTCACCCCCGGCGACGCCGTGGCACTGATTCGCGATGTCGCCGGCTCGGCGCCCCGGCCGACCCTCTCGCAACGCGACGGGCTCGCCGGCAATGTTGCGCGCCGGACGCTCTGGGCGCTCGGTCGCGACGACCACGAAGTCTTCTGGACGAGGCGCCGCTGGCCCGATCAGTGAGAACGTCGGCGAAGCGTGGCGATTGCCAGCCGTCGCTTCTCGCCGGCGCGACGGCGTCGGACGCCGACCCGTCGTGACTCTCCGGCAACGTTCGCGACCGGAATCGCAACCGTCCACACGGTCTGCGCGGCCAGCGCGCGGGCCAGCAACGCGAGGGCGTAGCGAGTTCTGCGCAGCTCGAGCTCGCGACGTCGCGGTGTTGGGCTCGACGCGGCGGCAATCGACAGCAGGCGGCGGGTGACACGGTCCGTGGCCAGCCCGTCCACGGGTCCGAGCGCCTCCTCGTACCACGCGGTGCATGTCACGCCGGCAGGCGGCAGCTCGTCCGAAAGCATGTGGGTGAGCGCGGCGGCAGACGTCGCGTGATGGATGCACGCCGGCGGCGCCTGGTCGAACGGAATCAAGCCGTTGCGAAAACGCTCGTACTCCTCTCCCCAGGCTGCGTAGATGACCGGCCTGCCCGCCGCGACGGCCTCGTACAGCGCGGTTGACTGAAAGCCGACGACGACGTCGGCACCGACGATCAATTCGCGGGTGTCGGCATCGGGCGAGGCAACCTCGACGCCGTGATGCCATCGACCGCCGGACCTCCGGGCAATGCGCGCCGATTCGACGCGATGGTTCTGCTGCGGGTGGATCTTCACGAGGACCTCGCACGCTCCCGTTCGGACCGCATCGAACAGCGCGGCTTCAGTCGCGTCGCGAAGCGGCTCCCAGGTCCGAAGCCCCATTCCCTGGCCGACTCCCGGCACGTATGCGTCGAGCTCATTGGTGAGAAAGAGGACCTGCCGCCGTGCGGAAGGAGGCTGCGAGCGCCGCGACGCATAGATGTCGAAGCGTGGCTGCCCGGTCACCTCGACCAGATCGCCGTCAGCTCCCGCCCGCATCCAGAACTCGCGGTGACGCTCGCTGCAGACGGTCATCCAGTCGGCGACGAACGGTGCCTCGACACGCATCTCCTGGCTGTGCTCATCCATCGTGTGAACGGAGATGGTGGTTTCCTTCTGCATGACGACTACCGGGATGCCGAGGGAGTGGGCCGCGGCCGGGAGGCTGCGCACGTAGAAGAACGTGTCGGAGGGAAGGAGGATCACATCGAATGCACGCTCCAGATAGAGGTGCTCGACCTCTCGCCGGAGCCAGTGCGCGTAACGCATCCGAGCGGCGGCGACCGCCGGGTCGTTGTATGCATGCAGACCGCGGGCCACCGGCCGGCCCATGATCCGGATCGCAGGCTGCCGGAATCGCTGATACGGAAACCTGCGGATGTCGAGACGCGGGTCCGCCTCGAGCGATCGGAGGTCCTGGTCGGAGAAATGGTCCATGGCCAGCACGCGGACGCGGTCCATCAGCGCGCGTGAGGTGTTGGGAGCAGGAAGCCGAGCAACGCGCTGCGCTCCTCGCGCGACATGGCAACACCAATGATCCCCGCGACGTATACCAGCGTGCCGGGCACGCAGCAGAGCGCCACGGCGATGAGGCTGGCCGGCGAGAGGAAATGCGCTGTGAGCGCCACCACCGCGGCGAATACAGCTGCCCACGGGAGGATCGGAAGGATCGCGTGACCGAGGAACTCTCCAAGGCCCATGGTCAGCTCGCGGAGCACCAGGCGGATGTACAGCGGCGCCGTGATCCCGTACCCGACGAGCGTCCCGATGATGACCCCGGAGACGCCGAGTGGCCGGGCCAGGGCAATCGAGAGGCCGAGGTTGATCAGCATGGCGATGGTCACGTAGATGGTGACCTCACGCACCCGTCCCATCCCGACCAGCATGGTGTTCGCGATCCCGGCGGTGCACGAGACGAGCTGATACGTGAGAAAGAGTTGCGCCGGTCCCGCATAGCTCGCGTACGACGCGCCCACCCAGTAGATCAGGAGTGGGCGCGCGAGGATCATCGCGGCGATCGTGACCGGCAGAGAAAGTTCGAGCGAGTAACGCGTGCCGCGGATCAGAAGCTGTCGAAGGCGCTCGCGAGACTCGAGCGCCAGCAGGTTGGCCGAGGCAGGCACAACCGCGGCTGCGCTCAGTGATTGCGGATACGATGCGGCGGACTGAAGACGGGCTGCGAAGTTGTAGCCGGCGAGCACGTTGATGCCCACGATCACCGAGAGGATCACCGTGTCCATCTGTGCCCAGATCACACCGTTGATCCTCGAGATGAACACCCAGGCGCTGAAACTGGCCAGCGGCCGGAGCGCCGCCCGATTGATGAGTCGGGGAGAGACGCGCATCTCCGGGCAGAGCACGTGGGCGGCGACCCCATATCCGACGGCCGCGAAGGCCGTGGCGGCGACCATGGTGATGCCGAATGCCACGACACCGTGTCCGGTGAGCAGGACGGTCAGCGCGAGCACGGTGAAGAGGATCTGGCGCGACAGATCCACGACCTTGATCCATCCGTAGCGCTGGAGACCCTGGAGCACACCGAGGAACGCAAGCGCCGGCAACCCGAAGACTGCTTCGGCCGCAAAGATCACGAACAGCAGGCGCAGGTCGTTCTGCAGCGCGACACCGTGGACGCTCAGGAGGTGACTCCCGACAACCGAGAGAGTGAGCAGGATGGCGACGGCGACCACGGCGGTGACCGAGAGCACCGCCAGCGCCGAGCTCACCACCTCGCCGATGCGCTCGCGCTGCCCGCGTCCGTCGGCGTCCGCGATGAAGCGGGTGACACCCGCCTGCAGGCCGAGGTCCGAGATGCTCAGGTACCCGGCGGACACCGAGAACGCCAGTGCCAGCGTGAGAATTCCATACGCGTCCCTGGCAAGGTGGTGGCCGGCCTCGCCGATCACGAAGAAGTTGGCGAAGAGCGAGAACACACCGACTGCACCCGTGACCAGCGTGTTGCGGAAGACGCGGCGCCCGTGAGCGACGGGAGCGGCGGGAACCATCATGCGGAGCGAGACTCCTCCGATCGGGGCAGTTCGCGGGCGGCGTCACGCTGCATTCGATACCGCTGGTCGCGGGGCGGCAGCGGCTCCGCTTGCACCGCCGGGTCGCGCTCGTACGCCGCAACGACCTCGGCGAGACCGGGCGGCGGTGTCGCGGGGAGCGCCGCGAGCAGACGCGCGATCCGGTCGAGGTCCTCGGGGATATCGACGGTCAGGCGCATCCACGAGAGATCGCGATCGTTGCGGAGCTCGGCTACGCGGTAGTCGTCGAGGTGCTCTCTGACTCGCACGGTCACATGCTCGCGCTCGTAGGCCAGCGTTGCCTCCCTGTCGATGCGCTTCAGACATTCGGCGGTCAGCACCTCAACGTCGTAGCCGTCGGGATACGTCGCCGGCGCGACGTTGCTCGCGTAGTCGGCATCCGAACCCGCGCGAGCACCGATCAGGAGGTCCACGATCGCCGGATCCACGAGCGGGCAGTCAGCGGTGATGCGGACGATGACGTCCGCGCCGTGCTCGCGCGCGGCGAGCAGGTATCTGCTGAGCACATCGTCCTCCGACCCGCGAGTGACAGCCGCGCCTGACGCCACCGCGAGCGCGGCGACGCCGTCATCGCTCGCGCGATCCGTCGTCGCGACAACGACACGATCCACGAGGGTGGCTCGCGAGACTCGTTCGATGACGTGCGCAAGCACCGGGCGACCTTGGAGCGGCGCCAGCACCTTGCGCGGAAATCGCGTCGACCCCGAGCGAGCCTGGATCACCGCAACGGTGGTCATCACGCGGCGCGGGCCGTGATCAGGTTGCGGACCGCTTCCGCAACTCTGGTTGCTCCGCGTCCGTCGACAAGTGCCCGACCGGCAGCTGACATCGACGCGAGCCGCGCGGGGTCGTCGAGCAGGGCGAGGCATGCCTCCGCGAGTTCGGACTCGGCCGCAATGGTCGCGCAGCCCGCCGCGGAAAGTGCCGCCGCCTGCGCTGCCTGGTTCGCGACTGCCACCGTGATCACGGCGGGTGTGCCGACACACGCGGCCTGCACCGCGGTGGTGCCCGCGGCACCGACGTACACGGAGGCTGCAGCGAGCGCGCCGGCGAGGTCGGGCGGGGCCAGCAGCAGTCGCTCGCGCGGATGATCGCTCGCTTTACCCACCGGGGTGTCGGGCCCGACGACGCGGACGACCTCGACGGTGGGATCGCGCTCCAGCAAGTCGAAACTCGCCCGCCGGCCGATGCCACCCAGATCGGTGGCCCCGGTGCTCACGAGCACCGAGCGATGATCGCGACCGTGCCCGTGTGTCGTTGCACGCGCAGCCACAAAAAGGCTGCGCACGAGCGCGTAGGCTGCACCGCCCAGGAACGCGGCCGCTCCGGAGGGACGAAGTCTCTCTCCCCCAGGGGAGGGATTGACGGCAAGGTCGCAGTCGGATGGGAGACCCAGGTCATCCACGACGGTCAACGGAGCTCGAGCCCGAAGCCGGCGCTGCAACTCGACATCGAACACGTAGCCATCAAGCACGACGACGTCGAATGGCTCTCCGTGCGCGATTGCAGCGTCGACGCGCGCGGCGGCGAGTCCCGGGGCATCGATCACTCGATGCCCACGGTCGGCGACGCGCAGGTGCAGCGAGGAGTCTCCTTCGGGCACGAGGATCGAGGGCTCCAGGTCGGGTGCGAGCGAGTCGGCAAGCGCGAGCATCCGTTCCAGATGTCCCAGCCCGATGCCGCTGCCGCAGTCCGCAGCCAGCAGCGCCCGCGGGCTCACGACCGGACCGCGCGCGCCGCCGCCCACTCGTGGATCCTTCGCAGCGCAAGGACGACGTCGTCCTGATCGGAGACGGTCATCGCCGGGTAGAGCGGCAGCGTGACAAGCTGCTCGCACAGACGCTCGGCCCGCGGAGCTGTGCCCGGGGCACCCCCGCGCTCGCGGTACAGCGAGAGCAGGTGCACGGCCGGGTAATGCAGGGTCGCCTCGATCCCCTCAGCGCGCAGCGCGTCGATCACGGTGTCGCGCTCACACCCGAATGCGTCGGAGTCGATCTGGATGGGGTAGAGGTGCCAGGCGCTGCGACGGCCGACCGGTCGAGGCGGGAGGCCGACCCCGGGGATGTCGGCGAGCAGAGCGTCGTACCGGTCAGCAATCTCGCTGCGCTCCGCGACGACGGTGCCGAGGCGACGCAACTGCGAGATGCCCAGTGCCGCCTGCGGGGTCGTCATGCGGTGGTTGTCACCGAGCATGGTGACGTCGTATTTCCAGAGCGCGCCCGTCCGCTCGTCCGCGGTGGTGGTCATCCCGTGATTGCGCAGCTTGCGAATGCGATCCGCAACCTCGCCGTCAGACGTGAGGCACGCGCCACCTTCACCAGTGGTGATCTGCTTCACCGGATGGAAGCTGAGCGTCGTGACGTCTGCCAGTGACCCCACCTGCCGCCCGTTCTGCGACGCGCCGAGCGAATGCGCACTGTCGGCGATCACCGGGAGCGGTCGCGGAAGTGCCGCCTTCAGCTGTGCGACGTCCGACGGCAGGCCCGAGTAATCGACGGTGATCACAGCCTTCGTCCGCGGCGTCACTTCCTGTGCGACGGACTCCGGGTCGAGGCAGCGATCGTCACCGATATCGGCGAACACGGGCGTGGCGCCGGCGCGGAGCACCGCATTTGCGGTAGCCACGAAGGTCAGCGGCGTGGTGATGACCTCGTCGCCCGGTCCAATCCCCAGCGCGAGCACGGCGAGATCGAGCGCAACGCTCCCGTTGGCGACAGCTATGGCGTGTCCCGCCATGCACTTGGCGGCAAGGGCGTGCTCGAAATCAGCGATGAGCGCACCGCCGGTGAGGGTGCCCGATCGCAGGGCGGCAACCACCGCGGCGACGTCGGCATCATCGAGTTGGTGGCGTCCGTAGGGGAGTGGCCGCACGCGGATCGGCGTGCCTCCGGCGATTGCCGGAGGACTTGTAACGCTCATCCGACCGGTGCCGTCACCGCCGTCGTCGAGTGCGGCACGGTTGCGAGCAGCTCGCGGAGTTGGGGGATGTCGAGCCACTGCGTGTTTCGGTCGCTGCTGTAGACGAAGTCCTCGTCGACCGGACTTCCACCCGGGGCTCCGCGCGTACCCCAGAAGGCATGTTCCGGTTCGACGACGTAACACCAGCCCTGGTCCATGGTGTGCCGCGCCTCCTCGCCAGTGATCAGCGATTCGTGGAGCTTCTCCCCAGGCCGGATACCCGTGTAGCGGATCGGCAGACCGGGAGCGATCGCCTCCGCGAGGTCGAGGACGCGGGTGCTCGGGATCTTGGGAACGAACACCTCGCCTCCAGACATCGCGACAAAACAGTCAGCGACGAACTGCACGGCCTGGTCGAGGGTGATCCAGAAGCGGGTCATTCTCTCGTCGGTCACGGTGAGCTCACCTGACTTCGACTGATCGCGGAACAGCGGAACGACGCTTCCCCGGGAGCCGACGACGTTGCCGTAGCGGACGCAGCACAGGCGCGTCGCCTGCCTGCCGGCATAGACGTTGGCCTGCACGAAGAGCTTCTCCGCACACAGCTTGGTCGCGCCGTAGAGGTTTGCCGGGCTGACCGCCTTGTCGGTGCTGAGCGCGATTGCCCGGGGTACTCCGGCGTCAAGGCACACCTCGGCAACGTTCTGGGCGCCGAGGATGTTGGTCTTGATTGCCTCGAACGGGTTGTACTCGCAGACCGGGACGTGCTTCAGGGCGGCGGCGTGGATGACGACGTCAGCGCCCTCGATGGCGCGGCGCAGGCGGTCGCGATCGCGAACGTCTCCGATAAAGAAGCGCAGCCGGGGATCGGCGAACTTGCGCTCCATCTCCGTCTGCTTGAGTTCGTCCCGGCTGAATATGCGGATGGCCGCCGGCTTCCACTTCGCGAGCGCGGTGCGCGTGAAATGCTGTCCGAAGGAGCCCGTTCCCCCGGTCAGCAGTATCGTCCGGCCCTCGAAATGATTCACAGTCGATCCTCTTTTGATGCCTTCATGGCTCCTGGGTAGCCTACGGGACGTCAGCCGCACTGCGCTCAACACCTTGCGGCGCTGAGCCTCGCGGGTGGCGTGGCCAGCGAGTCCCGACGCCGTTTTGCCCGCGTCCACTAGCCTTCCCCACCTGGACTTCGAATCCACCACCGCACCCACACCCAGCCAGGAGCCACGCAATGGAACTCGCTCTGCACTTCATGAACTTCACCCTTCCGGGCGGGAGCAAGGCCCTTGGCACGACCCTCGCGGCGACCGCTCAGGCCGCCGAGGAAGCCGGCTGCTCGACCCTCACGATGATGGACCACTGGTTCCAGATGGAGGGATTCGCCACCGCCCAGGACCCGATGCTCGAGGGCTACACGTCACTCGGCTTTGTGGCCGGCAAGACGGAGCGGATCACCCTCTCGCTGATGGTCACCGGGGTGACCTACCGGCATCCGGGCCTGCTCGCCAAGATCGTGACGACGCTCGACGTCGTCTCCGGCGGGCGCGCGATGCTCGGCCTCGGCGCTGCCTGGTACGAGCGCGAGCACCTCGCCCTCGGCGTGCCCTTCCCGCCGATCGCTGAGCGCTTCGAGCGGCTCGAGGAGACGCTCCAGATCTGCAATCAGATGTGGAGTGACAACGACGGTCCGTACGAGGGCAAGCACTACCACCTGGCCGAAACCATCTGCCATCCGAAGCCGGTACAGCAGCCTCGCCCGAAGATCCTCATCGGCGGCGGCGGGGAACGCAAGACCCTCAAGCTCGTGGCCCGCTACGCGGACGCCTGCAACCTCTTCGCCCTCGGACCCCCCGAGGTCAAGCGCAAGCTCGACATCCTCGCCCAGCACTGCGAGGCCGAGGGCCGCGACATCGCGACCATCAAGAAGACGATCCAGGGTGCAGCCGACCCCACGAAAGACCTGGATGGGTTCCTCCGGGACATGGAACAGTACGCCAAGCTCGGGATCGCCATGGTCGGCGTTCGGAATACGTCACCCGACCCCGTGGCGACGGCCAGGAAGCTCAAGGACGTGGTCGCGCGCCTCGCCGAGATCGGACCTTCGTGATCGCCTAGGCTCGGTGGTGGATCAGGATCCGAGCACCAGGCCGCCGACTCCGGCAATGCAGAGTCCACCGGCGGCGGCACCCAGCACGATCCAGAGAGCGGCCCGTCGCCGGGAGGCGATCGGACCGGATCGACGCGTGCGCAGATACGTCTGGCGAACTTCGAGGGTGTCCGCGCCGGAAGGTGGAGTCATCAAGCGTTGCTCGTCATCTCGGTCTTCATACGCCGCAGGACGTAACAAGATCAGCAATACCGGCGAGGGCGGTGTCGGCGAATCGACCTTTGGTGGAGCGGAGGGGATTCGAACCCCTGACCTCTGCCGTGCGAGGGCAGCGCTCTCCCAGCTGAGCTACCGCCCCGAGACCAGGGTCACGCCGAGGCGTTTTGCAGTATAGGCTGGCGCTCGAGCCGCCTACGAGGCGGTTCGCGCCGCGAAGAAGGTTTTCACCGCCTCGGCGAGCGCCGGCAGGTTGAACGGCTTGGGGAGCATGCCATCCGCGCCGGCGAGGCGTGCTGCCTCTGCCTCCTCGGACAGGGCGCTGAACATGAGCACCGGGGTCTGCGCCGTCGCCGCGTTCGCCCTGATCCGCCGGCAGGCCTCGATGCCGTCGATGCCCGGCATCATGATGTCGAGGATGATCAGATCGGGGCGATCGGCTTCGGCGATCCGGACCGCCGCTTCGCCATCGGAAACCGTCGACATCTCGTAGCCTTCGAGGTCGAGGTAGCGGGAGACGACGGACAGCACGCGCGGGTCGTCGTCGGCGAGCAATACGCGCGGCCGGGACATTGCCCCCATGGTACGGAGGCGCCGCCGAAACGGGTGGCTTGCGTCCATTCCTTTACAGCTTGGATTCGAGATACGGCAACGGCCGGCCGAGGCGCCCTCGACGCTACCGGTGGCTATACTCGCGCGCAGGCATGTCGAGCACCCCGGCGTCCCTGGTTCTCTTCGGGATCGCGGTCGGCGCATACACGCTCGCGGTGGTTGCCTTCGTGCTTCACCTGGCCTTCCGCAAGCGGGTCCTCGGGGACATCGGAATGGCCCTCGTCCTGGTCGGCTGGCCGCTGCATTTCGCCTCGATCTTCACCCGCGCGCTCGAGGCCGGGCACTGGCCGCTCGGCAACATGTATGAGTACTCGACCGGGATAGCGTTCGTCGTCGTCACCGTGTGCGTGGTTCTCATGGTGCGTTCGCGGATGCGCCTGATCGGGCTGCCGGCGATGATCGTCACGGTCGCGTTGATGGGCGTGGCCTACATGCTCTACGTGCCGCCGGGGCAGCTGGTCCCAGCCCTGCACAGCTACTGGCTGACCATCCACGTCACCTCAATGGCCACATCCTCGGCCGTGCTGAGCTTCTCGTTCTTCTTCGGGATGGCCTACCTGGGGCGACGCTGGGCTGACAATCGCCTGCTCGCGGTCGCTCCCGCGGCCGTGCCCGCAAGCGTCAGCAGCGGGGGCGTGGCGACCATGACGATGGGAGGCGGCGGCGGGTCAGGCGGCGGTTTCACCGCGGCCGGAGGCAAGCACCCGGTGGCGACGTGGCTGCAGCGCGCGCTGCCGGGGGCGGCGGTGCTGGACAGCTGGAGCTACCGCTTCGTGATGATCGGCTTTCCGATCTGGACGTTCGGTGTCATCTGCGGAGCCATCTGGGGCGAACACGCATGGGGACGCTACTGGGGATGGGATCCCAAGGAGACGTTCGCCTTCATCACCTGGGTCATCTTCGCGATCTATCTCCACGCTCGCGTGACCTACGGCTGGAAGGAGAAGCGAGCGGCGATCATCACCGTGTTCGGGTTCGCGGCGATCCTGTTCACGCTGTATGCGGTCAACCTCTGGATCGCCGGGCTGCACTCGTACGCTCGCGCCTGACGGGAACTGATCGCGTGCGCACGCACCTACATCCCCAAGTGCACCATCCGAGCGCGGCGAAGCGGAGCAACAGCGTCGCGACTACGCGCGGCGCGCCCACCTCGTCTTCTTCAGCATCTTCTTATGCTTGTGCTTGCGCATCTTCTTGCGCCGCTTCTTGATTACGGAACCCATCTGCGAACGACTATAGCGGTCCGAGCCGAATGAAGGCCTCGCGCAGGTTGGCCGCTGTGGTCTCGAGATCCTGTGGGAGCACCTTGACGTCGCCGAGCACGGGCATGAAGTTGGTGTCCCCGGCCCAGCGCGGCACAACATGAACGTGGACGTGCTCGGTGCTCGCACCCGCGGCGCTGCCCTGATTGATGCCGATGTTGAACCCGTCCGGGTGCATCGCGTCGGTCAGGACGCGAATGGCGCGCTGCGTGGCCGCAAAGATCGCGGCCCCCTCATCAGGCGTCAATGCGAGCATGCCGGGCGTGTGCCGAACCGGCACCGCCATGAGGTGTCCGCTGGTGTACGGGTAGCGGTTCATCAGGATGAACGCCAGCTTGCCGCGGCCGACCACGAGGGACTGGTCGCCATCGCCGCGGGCGGCCGCGCACAGAAAGCATCCATCCCCGGTGCCTGACGGCGTGTCCGAAACGTACGCCATGCGCCAGGGTGCCCAGAGCCGCTTCACCACACGACGGTAGCCGAGCGCCCGTTCCACGCGGGGTCCGGCA
>Ga0070765_100001218_pt1 | contig 15599 bp, 13 predicted proteins | sample HubBroMetageWFT5_FD_71516 | JGI IMG/M metagenome (GOLD analysis project Ga0070765, IMG submission 71516) | Warmed and freeze-thawed soil microbial communities from the Hubbard Brook experimental Forest, New Hampshire - Hubbard Brook CCASE Soil... | ecosystem: Environmental > Terrestrial > Soil... | reverse complement strand
CGAACCAGCCGGCGCCGATAATGCAGATGGTTCCGCTGATCATGACAGTATGCGATGCCCCGATCCTGTGGGCAAGAGCGCCGGCCAGCAGGCTTCCGAATGGCGCCATCCCCAGGAATGACATGGAATAAAAGCTCATCACCCTTCCGCGTTTATCGTCATCCACGATGGTCTGCAAAATCGTATTGCTGGCCGCCATCTGAATCATCATTGCGCAGCCGACAAACAGCATCAGAACTAATGAGAGCCACAGAAATCGAGATAGACCCAGCGCAATCAGTCCTGCGCCAAAAGCTGCAGCCGCTAACGCGACCAGCCGGCCTAGGCCGAGAACGTTTTTTCTGGTTGCCAAAAACATCGCACCGGTGAGCGCGCCCACGCCCGATGCACCCATCAGGAAGCCCAAAGTGTGGGCGCCTCCGTGAAGCACCTGACCGGCAAAAATCGGCATCAGCACTGTGTACTGCATGCCCACTAAGCTGATCAGGGCGAGCAAAAGAAGAATTGAGCGGATGGGTATGAAATGGGTGACGTAGCTCCAACCCTCTTTCAATTCTTGCCGGATCGCTTTTCCCCCGCTTTTCTGCTGGACGGCGGCGATTCTCATAGCCAGCAGAGAGGCGATGACCGCGAGGTAACTGAAGCCGTCGATGAGGAAACAATAGCCCTCGCCGACGGCGGCGATAATCACACCTGCGATCGAGGGGCCGATCAGGCGAGCCATGTTTACCATCGAAGAATTTAGAGCGATGGCGTTGCCCAGGTCGGCGCGATCCTCCACCATCTGAATGACGAAAGCTTGACGAGTCGGCATATCGAAGGCATTTATGATGCCTTGCGCCAGGCCCAGCCAAATCAATTCGCGAATGGTGATGATCCCGGCGAGCGCCAATCCCGCCAGGGCAAAGGATTGCAGCATGGACAGAATCTGGGTGACGACCAGAGTGCGGTGACGGCTCCAGCGGTCCACCCAAACTCCGGCAAAGGGTGCCAGGAAGAAAGTTGGAATGCGGGAGGCGAACCCCACGATGCCGAGGAGCCATGCTGAGCCGGTTAGCCGATACACCAGCCAACTGGTGGCGATCTGCGTCATCCAAGTACCGATCAGCGAGACTGACTGGCCGGTGAAGAACAGGCGATAGTTCCGGAAGCGCAACGCGCGCAGAGCGAAGATCCAAGCCGCGCCTTGACTGCTCGGTGCCGCTCCTGGCGAGTCAGAGAGCGAGTGCGATTCCGGATTGGAGCGACGCGGCCTGGGCATGGTCAGGTTTTACTGACTGAGCATAGATGCTACAGGCCGCCGCGAGAGAATTCGAGTCCCACGCGGCTGGCTCGAATCTAATATTTTGCAGCGCGAAACTGGCATGCGAGCGCTGTTCATGTCGCAAGGCAAGGATGCGACCACCGCAACCCGGCAGGCTTAAGGAGCAGTCTGGGGAATAGTGCAGCAACAGGCGGCGATGCTTTCCTACAACGATACGTTCCGTCTATTGGCGGGAATGTTCCTGCTCATGCTGGCACTGCTTTTGCTGATGCGCAAGGCCAAAGCAGTGATGGCACATTGACAGATAATTTCTGTAGAGACGCGGCTTGCAACGTCTCCGGTTTGGACTTTTCAGACTCGTGAGGTGAATCAATTCTTGGCCGTTACTTGATCCTTAATCTTGTCGTATTCCTGTTGCGAGATGACGCGGCGGCTGACCAGTTCGGAGGCGCTGCCGTAGGGTCGAGACTCGATGATGCGCTCGGCTCCCTCGGTGCTCATTCCCGGTAGACTTTGCAATTGCTCTTTGCTGGCACTGTTCACATCCAGGGGCTGGTTGCGATTCCATCCCTCTTTGACGCCATCCGCCAGCGCCTTCGCGTCGTTCTTTATCTCTGAGGTGGCTTGCGCGGTTTTCTCTCGCACCTCATCGGGGCTGGACTTTTGCGAGGTGCATCCGGCTGAAAGCAGAAGCAGACTGACGGCAAATGCGGCAATTAATTTCACCACTCTACGATGCAGGCAGAGGCTGCGAGGTTGGTCTCGATCTCAGGGATTGTCCGCCAGCGCAATTCGCAATTTGCCACTCGTTTCTGACGGTAGCAGCGAGATGGATTTGCAGTCCTCCACAACCCAGTCAGCGCCCGCAGCTTTGAGCTCAGACTCGGGAGCCGTGGTTCTGCAGGCGATCACGCGAGCCCCGGCAGCTTTGCCCGCGCGAATGCCGGCCCGGGCGTCCTCGACCACGACGCAATCTCTCGCAGGAAACCCTAATAATGACGCGCCTTTCAGGTACGGCTCGGGATCCGGTTTTCCATTATTCACATCGTCGCAAGTGACCAACCGCTCGGGTATAGGCAGTCCCGCCGCGCCCAAACGCGCTTCCGCCAGAGGGCGTGTGCACGAGGTCACGATGGTCCATCGGTCGGCAGGGAGGTCGCTGAGCAGTTCGCGCGCTCCGGGCAAAGGCACTACGCCATTCAAATCCGCAAGCTCCCCGCTTTCCACTACGCAGTTCTCGGCCTCATAGTCGGCGTCAGGCAGATAGTCGCGGATGGTCGAAATACTGGGGCGACCATGGGCTGTGCGAACAACCTCGGCGGGATCGAAACCGTGCGCGATTGCCCACCGGTTCCAGACGCGGATGACGGCGGGAGTGGAGTCGATCAGCACGCCGTCCAAATCAAACAGGAGCGCGCTGCACGTGATCTGAATCATGTACCACGATAGCAAAACAGTTTGCGCTAGTGAGGTTCTTGAGTAAGCTCGGGGTTGGGCATCGGCCCTGATTCCAGCTCCCGGTGTCGTTTTTCGCGGGCGGCGTTCGACATTTCCGTAAAGGTTTGCATCTCGCTCTTGGCTTCGCGAGCACGCCCCAGATGCTGCAGTACTTGTCCTCGCAGGTAGTGAGTGCCGGGGCTGTCGGGATCCAATTTGATAGCGGCATCAATCTCAGTTAGCGCCTCCGCGTATTTACTTTCGCGTTGATACACCCGGGCGAGTTGAAAATGCGAGCTGGCCAGTTGGGGATCGAGATGCAGGGCCTGGCGAAACATCTTTTCCGCTTCCCGATCTTGTTGCTGCAAGTAATACACCTGCCCCAGTTGATCGTAGTTGTAACTGACATCCGGTTCGATAGCGATATCTTTGAGAAACTCCGCCTTTGCTCGTTCCAGATCCTGTTTCTTGAAGTAAGCCATTCCTAGATTGAAGTGGACGAAGGGAAGCGTCGATTCTCCCTTGGCCGCGAGTCCAAGCTCAGCAATGGCTTCGTCGTACTCTTCGCGGTTGAGGTGCGCTTTGCCCATCAGCAGATGAAATTCGGGAGAGTTTTGGCCGATCTCAACCAAGCGGGTCAAAGCTCGCTGTTCCAAGTCCGCACGCCCGGCCTTGTTTGCCGCGATGCCCAGCACGTAGAGATAGTTCAACTGGCCGGAAGCCTGTGACCAGAGCGGCTCCAACGTTGTCGTCGCATCGCCATAACGCTCGACGAAGAAATAGCACAGTCCCAGCAAATAGCGCGCCTGAAAAGAATCAGGGACATCGCGCACAACCGATTCAAAGGGAGGAATGGCTTTTCGAAAATCGTTCTGCCGATAGTAAACCAGGCCGATGTTTAGACGCACGCCTGCGATCTGCGGCGCCAGATGCTCGGCCTTGCGCAACATCTCCAGGGCGCGCGGCCACTGTTTGCGCCGCATCTCGATCACGCCCAGGTTTGCGTATGCGCCGGCTACCTGCGGATTGATCGCAAGCACAGCTCGAAAGGCCTGTTCAGCCTCATCCAGATTGCCACTCTTTAGCGCGGCTTCTCCACGCTGAAAAAGCTGCTGAGGGTCAGCGCTCGACCGTGGCTCTTGCCTCTGAGCCCCCTGCATCGCCCGCGGACAGCCAATCCGTGAGGAAACCAACATTAGGAAAATCACCGCGAATTGCACCATCGAACTTGACACTGGTTCCACTCTCTGCTGTAGTGTCCGCCAGCGGCAGCATGAATTCAAGCCACGATCACTCAGGCAATGCGGTCAAAGAATGAAAAGCTCAAGATGAAAAGTGCGACGGTCACCATTCGGGACGTGGCCAAGGAGAGCGGTTTTTCCTCGACCACAGTCTCTATCGTTCTCAACAACGCGCCGCTGGCGCGCTACATTCCAGCGGTTACCAAGAAGATAATAGAGCGAGCCGCCAAGCAACTGGGGTACCGTCCCAATCTGTTTGCCCGCTCGCTTCGCAGCAAGCGCAGTCACACCGTCGGCGTCATGGTATTCGACATGACCGATCCCTATTGCACGCTGGTGCTGCGCGGCATTGAAAATACGCTGTATCAGTCCTCTTACCTCCCTATTCTTACCGACGTTCACAACGAGCGCGTGCGCTTCGAGCGTTATCTTGAAATGCTGCTGGACCGGCGAGTGGAAGCGCTCATCGTGGTGGCGAACTGGCTGTTCGTGGATATCGATGTTCTGGCTGATCTCGAAAAAAGCAGCATTCCGACGGCGATGATCGGACGCGAGCTGCGCACTGATTCCATCAGCTCCGTAATGGTTGACAATGAACTAGGCGCTCATACCGCTCTCGAACATCTACACTCACTGGGGCACCGAAAGATAGCCTTCATTCGCGGCCCCAAGACTTTGGCGGATAGCGCTCCGCGCTGGAAAGGAATCCGGTCTTTCGCTAAATCCAGAGGTCTTGAGCTCGACCCCAGGCTCATTCTCGATCTGCCGGAATCGCGGGATCCAATTTCAAGTTTTGAAGCGGGATACAAATTAACGGAAGATCTGCTTAAACAGAAGCGCCCATTTACCGCGCTGATGGCCTTCGACGACATGACCGCCTTTGGAGCAATACGTGCTCTCGCGAAAGCCGGTCTGCGCGTTCCCGACCACTGCTCGGTTATTGGTTTCGACGACGTCGCTGCCTCCAGTTTGTACACTCCGTCCCTGAGCACAGTGCGTCAACCGATGGAAGCGATGGGTGCGATGGCAGTCAGCATCATCGTCGACGGAATCAATGCTGTGCAGGAGAAGCGGGAAGTGTCCGCGGTTCACCGCAAAGTAGCGCCGGAACTTGCGGTGCGGGAATCGACCCGCAGCTTATTGTGAGCTGCATTAACGTCGCTCAGGCTGTTCTGTCCGGTATTTTTTCGCTTGACATGGGGCAGGAGCTAACGCACTATTAACACGTTTTAATAAAGCGGTTTGAGCGTTTCGAGTCTCAGGAGTGGGGTAACGGGTTGGCTTCGGGCGTGGGGCTGGGATTGGTTTTCCATGTAAGTTTCAAGCATTAGGGAGTTGACGATGAAATGCCGTCTCCTGTGGTTCTGTCTCTTCGTATTCCTGTTCTGTCTTCCATCAGTACTTTTCGCGCAGGATACGGCGTCGATTACCGGCACGGTCACCGATCCCTCGGGAGCGGCTGTCGCCAACGCTCAAGTTACTCTGATCAGCACCGAGCATGGCATCACTCGCACTAGCACTACGAACGGTAGCGGCGATTATCTGTTCGCCTCGCTTCCCATCGGCTCCTACAATCTCACGGTCAGCGAGACTGGATTCAAGAAGTACGACGCCCAAGGCATCATCCTGCGCGTGGCGGAAAAGACCCGTGTCAACGTCGTCTTGCAGGTCGGTGCCATCAACACCGAAGTGATTGTGCAGGGCGCGGAAGTCGCGCAAGTGGAAACCCAATCGTCCGATCTTGGCGGCACGGTCACCGGCAAAGAGATTACTCAGCTTGAGCTGAACGGCCGCAACTTCACCCAACTCATAACACTGGTGCCGGGGGTGAGCAATCAGACCGGGCAGGATGAAGGCCAGGTCGGGGTTTCGGGGAATGTTTCCTTTAGCGTGAACGGCGGCCGTACCGAATATAACAACTGGGAATTGGACGGCGGGGATGCCATGGACAACGGCAGCAACAACACCCTGAACGTCTACCCTAGCGTTGATGCGATCGCCGAGTTCAAAGTGCTCACCTCCAACTACGGCGCGCAGTACGGCCGAAATGGTTCGGGCACGGTCGAGGTTGAAACCAAGTCGGGCACCAGTCGCTTCCATGGCGACGTGTACGAGTTCAACCGCAATGACTTCTTCAACGCTACACCCGAGTTTCAAACTGCCCCGCCAGCCTACAAGAAGAACGACTTCGGTTTCACTATCGGCGGTCCAGTGTTTATTCCAAATCACTACAATACGGAAAAACAGAAGACATTCTTCTTCTGGTCGGAAGAATGGCGCCGCGACATCGTACCTGGAGCAACTTTTTTCAACACGACGACGGTGCCCACCCTGGCCGAGCGAGCCGGAAATTTTAGCGATGTGTGCCCAGCCCCCAACTCGGCTGTGAACACCACCGCCTTTCCAAACTGTCCGGTCGATACGCAAACGGGCGGCTATTTCCCCGGCAACCAGGTGCCAATCGCCAATCCCACGATAGTCAATGCTCTCGAGGCCCTCATCCCCACCCCGAACATTGGCACCAACACCTGGTACCTGCCGCCGTCCTTACCGACGTATTGGCGGGAAGAACTTTTCCGCGTCGATCACAATATTAACGATAAGGTTCGAGCCACTTTTCGATACATTCACGACTCTTGGGATCAGGACTATCCCGTGCCATTGTGGACCAATGGCGTCGCCTTCCCCACAATTCAAACCAACTTCAACGGTCCCGGTGTCAGCATGGTGGCGCGAGTCACGGCAACTGCTTCGCCTACACTGTTGAATGAGTTTGTCGCCAGCTACACTACCGACCACATCACCACGAGCTTGATCGGACCTTGGCAGCGCCCCTCCGGATTTCCTCCGATTGGAATCTATGACAACGGTTTTGGAGGGAAAGTGCCCGGTATAATGCTGACCGGCGGACAGTATAATTTTGCCGAAGACCCGGGCTACGTTCCGAACGGCCCGCTAAACTCCAATCCAACTTTCACCTTCCGTGATAACCTCACTAAAATCGTCGGAGCGCATAATCTGCAGTTGGGCCTCTATGTGGTGCTGGCCCACAAGAATGAAATCCCGCAGCCGCAATATGGCGTCAATGGCCAGTTGCAATTCAGTAATACTGGCAACACAGTGACCAGCGGAAACCCATTCGCCGACTTGCTTCTAGGAAATATCAGTACGTTTACTCAGGAACAAGCTGCGCTCAAAATGCACGAGCAGTACAACATCTTTGAGCCCTATTTTCAGGATGACTGGCACGCCACCTCACGCCTAACGCTGAACTTGGGATTGCGGCTGAGCTTCTTCGGAACCTATTCGGAGAAGAACCATCTGGCCTGGAATTTCGATCCTGCGCACTACGTTCCCGGCGCCAGCAGCGTGGATCCCTCGACAGGCCTGGTGATCGGCAACCCTTATAACGGGTGGGTAGACTGTGGGGTCACGCCAGGCGTTCCGGGAGGTTGCATGAGCAACCACTGGTGGAACCCTGCGCCCCGCCTTGGTTTTGCGTATGATCCATTGGGCAACGGGCGGTGGGCCATCCGCGGCGGTTACGGCATCTTCTTCGAGCACACGAATGGCAATGAGGGCAACACCGAGTCGCTGGAACAATACAATATCAACACCCAAACCAGCAGCGTCGTGAATGTGGCGGGTTACCCCAATCTCAATCCCAGCGCCCTCGGCGGGGGCACAACTCCGCTGTCTTTTGTTTCCATCCCAAACAAAGCCACGTGGCCCTACATGCAACAGTGGCATCTCGATGTGCAGCACGACATTGCCAAGAACACAGTCGCGACGCTGTCTTACGTGGGCAGCGGCGGAGTGCATCTAACCCGTGCGTACGAGTACAACCAGATTCACGCGGTCGCGGCAAGCCAGAATCCTTATGCGCCGGGCCAGTTGATTGCGGCCTTTGACTGCAGTTGGGGTCCAGGCAACAGCCAGCCCAACGTAACGTTTGATTCGTTCGGTGTTCCTACAAACGCGCTGACCTCTTATGGCACACCTGTCCCTTACAACGCTCCACCCCCGGGTGGCGTGCCATCCGGCGCAGCTGTCAATCTCTTTGTCGCCTGCGGAAACAATGCCGCTCCGTTCTATCCCTATGCGGGGATCGGAAACATCACCCGGAAAGATCAGACGGGATCTTCGAATTACAATGCGTTGCAGGCCTCTCTACGCCACAGCATAGGCGGGTTGCAGCTGAACGCGTCTTATACTTATAGCCACTCGATTGACGACTCCTCCGACTGGAATGACTCGGGCTTTGTCGATAGCTACAACTTAAACGCGTACCGGGCTAGCTCGAATTTCGATCAGCGGCACATTATTACGATTGGCTATGTTTATGACCTGCCTCTTTTCAAGAGCAAGGGTCTCTCCAACAAGCTCCTGGGAGGATGGCAATGGTCCGGCATTACGGACATTGAAAGCGGTTCGCCGTTCAGCGTTTATAACGAGGGCTGCAGTCCCTGCGGCAGCACGGTGAATGGCTCGCCTACCAGTATTCCCACTGACAATGCCGGGGTTTCCAATTCATTTGCGAGTGCCGGGTCATACCCCGATCTAGTGGGCAATCCGAACACTGGGATACCTGCCCTCCCCCCTGGTAATCCACCTTTGTTCTTTAATCCTGCGGCGTTCTCCGCGCCCACAGGGCTCACTTTCGGCAACTCCGGGCGAAACATTCTACGCAACCCCTGGCGCACAAACTTTGACATGGCCCTCCTGAAACATTTCGCGGTTACCGAATCAAAATACTTCGAATTCCGCGCCGAAGCCTTCAACGTGTTTAACCATCGAGAGTATACGTGGCTGGGCGGCGATGCGGGCTCGGCTGCGGACAACTCGAATGGCACCGGAGTCACGTCTGCGAACGCCGTCGGTTGCTATGGCGGAGCCAACAGTTCAGCCGGCGATCCGAGTTGCCTCGGCAACGGACTGCTGCAGCCGAATGGCGCTCACAACCCACGCATCCTGCAACTGGCGCTGAAGTTCATTTTCTAAGCGAGTGTGCAAGTAGCTCCTCCGGCCTGGCCTCCCGCGAGGCCAGGTTTTTTATTTGGCAGAATGCTGAGATCCGTGGTTCTGATCCAAGGGCGATGCGATACTAAGATTCTCACCCCACCTGCGCGTGCTGACGCGGCGAACTCACCGCAGCCAACGCTTGCTCCAGGTCAGCAATCAGGTCATCCGCATTCTCGATTCCCACCGACAGCCTGATCAACTGCTCGGTTACTCCCATCTTCTGCCGCTGCTCGGATGAAATCATAGCGTGGGAAGTTAGTACTGGGATGGAAACCAGAGAATCCACTCCGCCTAAGCTGGGAGCCAGCGTGAACAGCCGCAGCGATTCGGTCAGTCGCCGTGCATCTTCGCCTGTACCGTCGACCTCGAAGCTTACAATGCCCCCGCCGCCGCGCATTTGCTCCATCGCAATCGCCCGCTGCGGATGCCCCTCGAGAAAGGGATAGTGCACGCGCCGGACTTTGGGATGTCGATCCAGAAACTGGGCGACGCGTATCGCGCTCTCGTTCTGGCGCTGCACCCGGACGGCAAGTGTCTTGATACCGCGAAGTAGCAGCCAAGCCGCGTGCGGATCCATCACCCCACCCAGCGTAGTCCGGGTTTCGTGAATCTTCTCAATCAAATCCTTGCGGCCAGCAATAATGCCGCTGATCAGGTCGGCGTGCCCGCCAAAATACTTTGTTCCCGAGTGCATGACCAAATCAATACCAAATTCCACCGGACGCTGGTTGATCGGCGTAGCGAAGGTGCTATCGATCATGCTAATCAGATTATGTTTCTTCGCCAGCGTCGCGGCCTTGTGCAAATCGACGATTCGCACCGTCGGATTAGTCGGAGACTCCAGGTACAGCAGTCTGGTGTTCGGTTGGATGGCGCGCGCATGCTGATCGTACTCCGTAGTATCGACCAAGGTGGTTTCGATGCCCAGCTTCGGAAGCCATTGGGTGAAGAATTTCGTGGCTCCGCCGTAGATGTCACGTTGTGCCACGACGTGATCGCCGCTTTTCAGCAGCGCAAGAATGGAAGTAGTAATTGCCGACATGCCCGAAGCAAATAGCAGGGCCGCGTCAGCGCCTTCCAGTTCTGCGATTGCCGACTCAACCACGGTATTCGTAGGGTTTCCGTAACGCGTGTAGAACATGTCGGTGTGAGTCGCCCGTAGTTGTTGGTCATTGTCGGTGACCTCAAAAGTTGAAGTCTGGTAGATGGGAGTGGCCACCGGGCCGTTCTTCTTGTCAAGGTCGGTCCCACCGCGAACCGCCTCAGTCTCTGGCCGGTGCTGATGCTTTTTCATAAGAACTCCGTCCCCGCGGATCTTGCGGTCTGCCTGTAATAATCCATTAAGACTATCGTTCACGGGCGAAGTCGGCAAGCGGCGCGGACCCGGCCATTCCGACCGATATATTCAGGCCGCATACCTTTATAATTCCAGCACCATGGATACAGGTCTGAAGAATCGGGTTGCGATCGTGGCCGCTTCCAGCCAGGGGATTGGCCGCGCCACTGCGAAGGCCTTCGCCGCCGAGGGATGTCGGATCGCGATGTGCGCGCGCAACGCTCAAACGCTGCAAGGGACGGCGGAACGTATCGAGAAACAATACGGCGTTGAAGTATTTGCCCAAGCTCTGGATGTGACTGATGCGGAGGCAGTACACGGTTTTGTCGCTGCGGTGGCTTCGAAGTTTGGCGGCGTGGACATTTGTGTTACCAATGCCGGAGGCCCGCCCGCCAAGGGATTTCTGGCGGCCAGCCTGGAAGAGTGGCGCAAGGCGGTGGATGCCAATTTTCTCAGCACGGTTTATTTCGCTCGCGAAGTGATTCCGCACATGCAGCACAAGCACTGGGGGCGCATCATCACCATTACTTCCATCACCACCAAACAACCGGTGGCCGACCTTGTACTTTCTAACGCGGTGCGTGCCGCTGTTGTCGGCCTGGTGAAAAGTCTGGCCAACGAATTTGGTAAAGATGGCATACTCGTAAACAATGTTGGGCCGGGCTACACAGCCACCGATCGTTTAAAGGAGTTGGCCAAGTCTCGTTCTGTAGCTTCGGGCGAGAGTGAGAAAGAAATCTCCGAAAGATGGAGTGCAGACGCTGCTCTGAAGCGTCTCGGTGAACCCCGCGAGATTGCGGATGCAATCGTGTGGCTGGCCTCGGAGCGGGCGTCGTACGTGACCGGACAGACCGTGCTCGTCGATGGCGGCCTCTACAAAGGCTTGTAATGGAGAACGGGCCTCTGGCCCGTCCAGCCGGGCGTGACGCCGGCCTGCACAGAAAGGAAGCAATGCGACCGTTAGCGTCTCGAATGGCAGTAATGACCGGTGAAGGCGCGCTCTCGGTGTATGCGCGCGCCAAGGAACTGGAGCGGGAAGGCCGTTCCATCATTCATCTCGAACTCGGCGAGCCGGACTTTCATCCTTCCGCCGCTGTGAATGACGCGCTGAAACGCGCGCTGGGCGAAGGCAAGGACCGCTATTGTGCTGTGGCCGGTGTTCCCGCGCTGCGAGAAGCAATTGCTGCTTACCTGCACCGCACGCGCAAGCTAAGGGTCTCGGCGGACAACATCGTGATCGCACCGGGATGCAAAATTGCTCTCTTCATGGCGATGATGGCCCTCATTGATCCGGGAGACGAAGTGTTGTATCCCGACCCGGGTTTTCCCGGGTACCCATCCATCACTCTGGGCCTGGGTGGCGTCCCGGTACCATTTGAGCTTTCCGAACACAATCATCTTCAGCCGGATCCAGGCGAAATCGCGGCGAAGATTACGCCTCGCACCAAAATTCTGATCACGAATTCTCCAGGCAATCCGACCGGCACCGTCTACACCGACGAAGTGCAACGGCGACTGGCGGAACTTGCAGTAAAGCATGACCTGCTGGTGCTCTCCGACGAAATCTACGCCCGGGTCATTTACGGCGGAGAATACGTTTCGCTGATGAATTTTCCGGGAATGCCGGAGCGCACCCTGATCGTCGACGGCTTCTCCAAGAGTTTCGCGATGACCGGATGGAGGCTGGGATATACCGTTGCTCCGGCGCGAATTGTTCCTGCGCTACAGATGCTGGCGGTCAACAGCTATACTTGTGTCGCGGAATTCACTCAGTATGCGGCGATCGAAGCGCTTCAGGATCGCGAGGGCGCAACTCCCAGGATGGTCGGCGAGTTTGCCAAGCGCCGTGAGCAGTTTATTCGGGACCTCAATCGCGTCCCGGGATTCCGCTGTTCGCCTCCGGAGGGCGCGTTCTACGCGTGGGTGAACATTACAGAGACGGGGATGAGCGCCGAAGAACTTTGCCGCATTATGCTGGAGGAGGCTGGGGTTGCGGCCATCCCGGGTGCGGCGTTCGGGGCTGCTGGCGTTGATTTCATCCGCTTTTCGTTTGCATCATCGACTGCGACATTGCAGGAGGCGGTAGAGCGGATTCTGAGGGTCTCTGCCTCCTGGCAAGGAACCGTGGCTGCGCGGTAATGAAGCATTACGGTAGGATTCTGATCGATACAGGTGCACTCATGGCAAAACCGGCAAGAGCAAAGCGTATAAGCAAGAAAGCCTCAAAGAAGAAAGCTGCAAAGCGGACTACGCCAAGGGAAACGAAGCCAAGTGGCGAAAAGGCCGCGCTGAAATATATTCCGTGGAACTCGGTCGAACTGGAAGACCTGAATCCGCTGCTGCAACGACAGTTCGTGGTTGGTCAGGACGTCATGTTGGCCCGCGTCCTGTTAAAGAAAGGATGTGTCGTCCCCGAACACAGCCACCACAACGAGCAGCTTACGTACATTCTGGAAGGCGCGTTGAAGTTTTGGATTGATGGCAGAGAGATCGTAGTGAACGCCGGCGAGGTGCTCACGATCCCGCCGCATATGCCGCACAAGGCGGAAGCACTGGAGGATACGGTGGACCTGGATGTATTCAATCCGCCGCGCGCCGACTGGATTAACAAGACGGACAGATATTTGCGCGGCGGGAAGTAGACTGCACTGGACAAAATTACGCAGATCTCGATCCAGATGACTGATCGCAGCCCGCACGAATCCAACCCTGTTCAGAAATCGCAACTGCGATGCATCGGGTGCGGCGTTGTGAGCCAGAAAGCGGAACAGAATTTTCGTTGTGCCGCTTGTGGCGATCTGCTGGAAATCGTAGATCCCGATTGGAACTCATCAAGAATAGACGCGGCCACGCTTAGAAATCTTTGGCGCCAGCGCCGCGCTTCCGGCCTTCCCGTCGACGAAAGCGGCGTCTGGCGTTTCCGTGAGATGCTGCCCAGCTTCGGGGACTGGGAGCAGATCATCACGTTGCGCGAGGGAAATACTCCTCTCCATGAAATGCCTTCGTGCGCGCGCGTCGCCGGAATGCAGCAGCTTTACGCCAAACACCAGGGAATGAATCCCACAGGATCTTTCAAGGACACGGGAATGACTGTGGCCGCATCGGTTGCGCGGCGCGAGGGGTTCCGTTGGGTAGCTTGCGCTTCCACGGGCAACACATCCGCTTCCATGGCGGCCTATGCCGCGCGCGGAGGAATGCGAAGCCTAGTGCTGATCCCGGAAGGCAAAGTCTCATGGGGAAAACTCTCTCAGGCGCTCGATTATGGCGCGGTGACTTGCCAATTGAAAACGGATTTCGATGGTTGCATGCGCTTGCTCAACGAGGTTGTGCAGCGCATGCCGATTTACTTGCTGAACTCGGTCAATCCCTATCGTCTCGAGGGACAGAAAACCGCAGCGATCGAACTGATGGAACAATTCGATTGGCAACCGCCCGATCACGTCATCGTTCCGGGGGGAAACCTGGGAAACTCGTCGGCGCTAGGAAAAGCATTCATCGAAATGGAGCAACTCGGTTTCATCTCAACATTGCCGAAAGTGTCTATCATTCAGGCGGCAGGGGCGAATCCTTTGGTGCGAAGCATGCGCGAAAATGGCGGCAAGAAACTGATCTCGGTGCACGCGGAAACTGCGGCTAGCGCCATTCGGATCGGCAGTCCGGCGTCGTGGAAAAAAGCGGTTGCTGTGTTGCAGGCGACGAGTGGCGCGGTCGAACAGGTCAGCGAAGTTGAGATCGCTCTGGCCAAAGCTGAGATTGGCGTCGATGGCATTGGTTGCGAACCAGCGTCCGCCGTTACCCTTGCTGGACTCAAGAAACTGGTCAAGCAAGGGTTCGTTAAATCCGCAGAAAGCGTGGTCTTGATCTTGACCGGGCATCTGCTGAAAGATCCTGAGTTCACTTTGAAGTTTCATCGCGGCGATCTTTTCGCCGGAACTGAAAGTGATAGGGAAGCTGATATTCTGAAGCCGCAGCAGCGCGCACCCATTGTGCTCGACGCTACCGTGGACGCCGTCATTCGCACCTTGAAAGCAGCAGACCACCGGTTGGAGACGTAGCAAGCTACGTTTCTACAGCCGTAACGCCGCCGTCTCGGCGCTACACGTAATCATGACTGATCACACTCGCGACAAACGGTACAAAAACCAGTCACTGGAGATTGTCCTTCCCGCGACCTCCGCGAACCTTGGTCCGGCCTTCGATGCGGCGGCGCTTGCTTTCTCAATGTTTCTGAAAGTCCGGGCAAAGTCCGCAGATGAATTCTCTGTCAAAGCGCGCGGCCGCGATTCTGAAATCTGCTCGCAAACCGAAAACCATCTGATACTCACGACCTATCGTGAGGTACTGCAGGCGGAAAAGAAAACGGTGCCGCCGCTTGCACTTCAAATTGAGAACCAGATTCCTATCGGCAAAGGCTGCGGCTCCTCCGCGGCCGCGCGGCTGGCCGGAATCGCGCTGGCGGTGCGCTTCGGCCGATTGCGCTGGTCCGATAGCCGGATCGTATATGAAGCTGCCCGGCGCGAGCACCATCCTGATAATGCTGCAGCCTGTTGGATGGGCGGTTTGGCAATTGCGCGAATCTCCGCGGACGGCGAAATGCAAATGGCTCATGTGAGCCCGAAAGGGAAGTGGCCGCTGTTGTTCGCGGTGCCCGATGAAAGCCTTTCCACCGAGGATGCGCGCCGGGTTCTGCCCAATCAATATTCCCGCGCCGATGCCGTGGCCAACATTCAGAATTCCATGTTGCTGCTGACGGCGTTTCTTCAGGGCAAAAAGGAACTGCTACCGTCGGCATTGGAGGATCGCATTCATCAGCCGTACCGGGCGTCCCTGTGCCCACTGCTGCCCGCGCTGCAGAAGCTAACCAGGACTCGCGGAATACTGGGCAGCGCTTTGAGTGGAGCTGGCCCTTCCGTATTGGTCTTTGTGGACCCGCGAGCGAGTGCGAACCAAGCCCGTAGGCGGGTCCGCGAATGTTTGCGAGCCCACGGACTCAACCCGGAACTCATTCACACCGAGATCACGGCGCGAGGCGCGAGCCAGCGGATGCGCTGAGGGAGTCCGGGCGAAAGCCGCCGCTATTCGTCCGTGCTGGACGGGTGAGCTGCGGTCACAATGCTGGACAGATGTTGTCGGAAACTCAGGTAAGGTTCGCGGGCAAAACGGTCGGGGTAAGAACGGAGTGCGCGAAGAAAACTGTCTATTTCTTGCTGGGCCTCGTTCTCCCGGGTGGAGTTCGCTACAGGCAAATCTACAGGGTGCTTCTTGGTCTTCATCTACTTCTCCTGCCATTCGGGTTAGG
>Ga0070765_100001216_pt1 | contig 15618 bp, 9 predicted proteins | sample HubBroMetageWFT5_FD_71516 | JGI IMG/M metagenome (GOLD analysis project Ga0070765, IMG submission 71516) | Warmed and freeze-thawed soil microbial communities from the Hubbard Brook experimental Forest, New Hampshire - Hubbard Brook CCASE Soil... | ecosystem: Environmental > Terrestrial > Soil... | reverse complement strand
ACGGCACTCCCGGCGAGATCTTCCTGCGCATGGCCAAGGAGGGTTCCACGGTCAGCGGACTGATGGACTCGTTCGCGACCGCCGTCTCGCTCGCTCTGCAGTACGGCGTGCCCCTGCCGGCACTCGTCGACAAGTTCTCGCACACGCGCTTCGACCCGCAGGGGTTCACGCGGAACCCGGAGATTCCCATCGCCAAGTCGGTAATGGATTACATCTTCCGCTGGCTCGCGTCCCGTTTCCTGCCGCAGGAGGATCGCGACCGCCTCGGCATCATCCGTCGCGAGCCCGACGGAAGCGCGACCGAACCGGTGTCAGCCGCCGAGGCCGCGATCGAGGCGATGGCACCGGTCGCGGTTGCTCCAGCAGCGACGGCGCGCAAGCCGGTTGCGGCGATTCCGATCACCAGTCCCGGCGCATTCATCAACCAGGAAGACGCCCCTACCTGCAGCGACTGCGGCAGTCTCATGGTGCGCAATGGCGCCTGCTACAAGTGCCACAACTGCGGCGCAACGAGCGGCTGCAGCTGACTCACTAGCACCTCCTCCCCTCTCGCCCGGGGCCGCCTTCACTCGCTGGAGGCGGCCCCTCTTTCATCCGCTGCTACTGTCATCCGGCCGTGCGCACCGCAACTTGCACCCGCGGGCTCTCCGTTGTCTGGCTGGTCTCTGTAGTCGGTATCGTCGCTGCGTGCGACGCTGTGGTGCCGACCTCCGGCGGGACAGTGTCGGCAAGTGCCAGGTCGAGCGCGACGTCCACAGGAGGCGTCGCCCAATCGCCTCGGCCCTGCTCGTTGCTAAGCCAGTCGAGTGCGGCTCAAATGAGCGGCGACACGAGACTTACGAACCAAGCTCGCGACCTCGTGGACACCGCATCCGGCTACACCGCCTGCATCTTCGCGGACACCCGGGATGAAGCCGACCGGGTGGAGGTGCAAATCAAGAGGGTGTCTGGCGGCGTCGGACCCTCAACGTTGCGGGAAGCGGCGATGTTCTTCTCGCTCGGAGAACCAGTGCAACCCTTTCAAGCCTTCTCGGTGGTGGGCGTTGGTGACGACGCGGTGGGCGAGACCATTCCAGGGGTTGCCTTCATCGTGTTCGCTCGTGGAGACGTGTTGGTCTACGTCGGTGCCGGCTCAACATCCATGAGCGCCGCCGCGCTGCGTACCGGCGTCACAAACCTCGCAACCACGATTGCCGCCGACCTTTAGGCCGAGCCGCTCTGGAAGGTTCAACGAGGGCTGCCGTCGGCTGGTCGACAACAGACCCGGAAGCTGCATTCTGTGACGAGAAGGCCGCCTCCAGCTGAGGAGGCGGCCCCTCGTTCTTCGCATCGTGTTCAGCGCGGGGCTGGTCCGATACGAACCGACGATGTCTGAGTTTGGCGTGCTATGGCAGGGTGAGCGCGCTCGTCAACGAGAATGCCGGCCCGGCACCGTCAATCAAGACGATGTGCGCAGCCAGATGCTGGCGAACCCAGTTTCCAACGGTTGTATGAGTCGCCGTGATCGCGGATGTCTCACCACGGATGATCGCCAGGCGCTGATAGGCGCCGAGCATCGTTGACGAGCCGAAATACTGCTGCGGGGAGAGACCTGGCGGGAGAATACCAGCCGCCTGGCCGGCAGCTGGGTCGGCGAGGTACGCCTGAAGCCCTTCTTGCGCAAAGGTCCGTGCTGCTGCCGCCGATGTGGACGTAATCGCCGTACCCGCGGCTACGTAAAGGACTTGATCCGCGACCGTGCTCGCGATTGCCTGCTGCTGGGTCTTGGGCGCTGACAGGGCTGCGACGATCTGCGCCGAGTCGGGCAGCGACGTCGAACTGGTCGGGCGTGTCGCAATGCCGAGCATCTGCGTGAGGATTGCGACCTGGCTCAGTGCCGCCCCATCAACGGTCACACGAGGCACGCAGATTCGGTGGCCCACCAGCGTCGCACACCCACCAGGAAGGGCACCGTTCGACGGTGCTGCATGGATCGTCTCGCTCAGCGCGAGCATCCACGGCGCGACGGGACTAGACAGCACCGGTTGCGTCAGCACTGGAGCAGGCGCTCGTGTGCCCGTAGCGTGCACGCCGGTTAGCGTACTTGCGATCACTGGAGTGGCCACGCCTGCTGCGGCGACTGTGAGGATCAGTGGCACCAGAGTTCGCTTGGCAGTTCGGAGTCGGAGAGCACTTCTCACAGCAATCATCCTCACTTGAGCCACAGCTCGTTTTGATCGGTGCAGCAGCCGCTGTCGGGGAACCCCTCGTACACCTGCATCACGTGCATGACTTCGAAGTAGTCATAGTCCGGGTGATCGCCGACGCACACTGCAGAGTCAGTGGGACTCTTCAAGCAGTTCACGTAGAACTGACCACCCCACCGGTTCACGAAGTTGTAGCCTTCCTGGTAATACTGCAGATACGTCCCAACATAGATCGGGTTCGGCGGGAGCACTGTCCGTCCGTTCTTGACGGTGAGGTAATCCGCGTCAGACGAGACGTAGTCATAGTAGTCACCGTCCAGCGACGCCCGGTTGTAGACGCCGTTACCGCTCGCGTACACCGTGTAGCTGAAGGGAACATTGCTCGTCCAGAACCACCAGACTCGCGAGGTGGAGGCTCCGAAGTTGCTTGCTGCGGATGCGCGCACCGTCGGCGAGATCGCCGCCGATATGCCGCCTACCGCAAGAATGGTCGCGATGGTTGCGTAGCGACGCAGCCGATGGACACGAGCTCGCTTGCGGAGTGTCGTATCTCGCCCAACCTCGTCCATGGGATGGCCTCCAGCAGCACTGACATCCTTCACGTCGCTGCATAACGTTGAGCCAGGGTGAGCGAGCGGACTTACCGCAAGATGAAGGTCTGATTACCGAGAGAGCGCGCACGGACTCAGCCGCGCGCGCTCTCGTTGGTCATCAACCGATCAGTAGCGACCCCACTGCTGGTTTATCCCGCCGTAGCATCCGTACATCCGGACGATTTGTCCCTGTCCGCCACCCCAATCGTCAAGACAGCGGCTCCCGGTGACGAAAGAGTTCTGAATTGAGTTGTTGTACGGGGAATTGGGGAACCACGCCTGACTGGCTGTGCTCGAACAGTTGTACACGTGTACCTCCGCTCGCTGTGCTCCCCCCGAGGCATCCAAGCACGTGTGGTGGAGGTAGTTGACCCACGACTGCGACAGGACTCCCATAAAGGAATACACGGCGATAAACGTCCAGTCCTGACCCAGGCTCCTGCCACATGGCTCCAGCGCAACCAGCGACCCGGACGTCCCCGCTCCGGCATCCATGCAAAGGGTTGGAGACTGGAGGGCAGGGATGATGCACCAATTGGCATGCTGCCATCCCGGCGGCGTCAGGTTTCCGCCCCAGGTGGTGCATCCGTCCGCCCAATCGGTCGCGCCCGCGTGAATGGGCGCCGATACCGCGGGTAGACCGATTCCGAGCACGATCAGCGCGGTGAGCAGCGCCTTCGGGGCCCTTCCCAATCTCCTCTTGCGGAGCGTCGTAACTCGTTCGCCCTTGTCCATGCGATGGCCCTCCAGTACCGTTCCTCGGGTAAAGTTCGGCCAGGGTGATCGAGCGGACTTACCCCGAAATAAAGCTCTGATTACAGGCCCGGGCCTGGGGAGGGGGACTCGGATGAGCCAGGCGACCTCAGATCCGCATCCTCTCGAGCTGGCCGTCCTCGGCCCGCTCGAGGTGAGACGCGACGGTCAGCCCCTCGACGTGGGGGGATCCAAACAACGCACGTTGCTGGCGGCGCTCGCACTCGAGGCGAATCGGGTCGTCTCGGACGGGGAGCTGGTCAACATTCTTTGGGGCGACGAACCTGGCGAGGGGACGATCGACGCGCTCCGAGTCCACGTCCACAGGCTGCGCCGGACCATCGAACGGGATTGCGGCGGAGCGCCTGGCGAGGACAGGTTGGTGGTGCGCAGCCTCACCGGATACTCCCTGGTGATCAGGCCCGACGAGCTCGACATCGCTCGCTTTCGCGCGCTCATCAACGAGGCACGAGCCGCGGGTCTTCGTGGTGGCGATGCGCAGGCGCTCTCCCTCTTTGATCGGGCCCTGGCCCTCTGGCGTGGGCCGGTCCTCAACGACTTCGGCGACGCTCCTTTTGTTGCCACCCAACGCATCCGCCTCGACAAGCTTCGCCTGGAAGCGTTGGAGGATCGTTTTGACGTCTGCCTGCGCCTGGGGCTGCATCGCGAGAACGTGAGCGTCATGGAGGCGCTCGCAGAGGAACACCCGCTTCGCGAGCGGTTGCAGGCGCAGCTGCTCCTCGCGTTGTACCGATGCGGGCGGCAGGCCGAGGCATCAGACGCCTATCAGCGCACCCGCCGGCGTCTTGCCGATGAGCTCGGAATGGAGCCTGGACCCGATCTCCAGGCAACATTCCGCGAGATCCTCCGGCACGAGGTGGCGCCTCCTCGCCCCGGAGGTGTCGACACGCCATCGCCGACGTCGATTGCGACCAAGGGGCGCACCAACCTTCCCGCCGAACTGTCGACCTTCATCGGACGCGGAGCGCAGATCGCCGAGGTGACCGAACTGCTCGCGTCGAATCGACAGGTCACCCTGGTCGGGCCGGGGGGAATCGGGAAGACCCGCCTCGCAATCCAGCTGGCACGCCGGTTGCTCGACGCCTATCGCGACGGCGTGTGGCTCGTCGACCTCGCCACCGTCATCGAGGCGGAAACGCTCCCGTACGAAGTGCTGACATGGCTGGGGTTTCGTGAGCAGCCGGACTCCACACCGGTTGCAAGCCTCACAGCCGTCCTGGAGCAGCGTCAACTGCTGCTCGTCCTTGACAACTGCGAGCACCTGGTTGACGCAACCGCTGAACTGGTGCAGACACTCCTGCGCAGCTGCGCGCACCTGTCCATCCTCGCCACCAGCCGAGAGCGCCTCAACTGCGACGGGGAACAGGCCTGGTCGGTGCCGTCTCTCGACACGCCCAATCCGGAGCGCAACGCACCTGTCGAGGTGCTGCTCGAACACGACGCGGTGATGCTCTTCGTCGACCGCGCGCGCCGGGCGCGCCGCTCGTTCGTGCTCACCGAGGACAACGCACGCGCGGTCATATCGCTGTGCTCGCGGCTCGACGGCATTCCGCTGGCGATCGAGCTTGCGGCGGCGCGAAGCGCAGCCCTGTCACCGGAGGAACTGCTGGAACATCTCGGCAACAGGTTCAGGCTTGTCACAGGCAGCCGGCGAGCGTCGGTCTCCCGTCATCGAACCATGCAGGCAACCATCGAGTGGAGTCACCGCCTGCTCATCCCTGAGGAGCAGGTCACGTTCCGCAGACTGGGCGTGTTCTCCGGGAGCTTCGACCTCGCAGCGGCCGAGGCCGTCTGCGTCGACGAGGAACTCCCGCCGGACTTCGTTGTCGAGTCACTCGAGAGACTGGTTGACAAGTCACTGGTTGTGTACGCGGACGTTGTCGCCGGGGAAGGGCGATATCGGGTGCTCGAAACCGTGCGCCAGTTCGCCCAGGAGCAACTCGCGAGCGACCCAGGTGCCGATCGAGTCCGGAATCGCCACGCAACGCACTATCTCAAGGTCGGAGAGCGCTGTGAGCGTCAATACGGCGAAGGCCGATTTCGCAACATGGCGCGCCAGCTCGAAGCCGAGTACGCCAACGCTCGTGCAGCTCTGGAGTGGGCAGAAGGCGCGGACCCTGAGTTGTTCCTCAGTCTCGCGGCGACCTGGTGGCATTACTGGTGGCTTCACGGCTCACTCACCGAGGGACGTCTCTGGCTCAGTCGTGCGCTGGCATCGACGGGCGGAGGTGTCTCTGCGCGAGCGCGTGTGCTCTCCGGGATGGGGCGCCTCGCCGCCATCCAGGGAGACAGCGCCGAAGCCGAGCGGGCATTCACTGAGGGGATGGCGCTCGCGATTCGCGACGGCGATCAGGTGACCTTGGCGGTCCTGCACAACAGTCTTGGTGTGGTTGCACTCTGGCGAGAGTCCGCCGCGGAAGCCGACGCTCACTTCCACGAGGCCGTCGCGCTCTGGGATTCGCTGAAGATGCCGGTACGAGCAATGGCTGCCTACGCGAATCTCGGTGAAAGCTCCTTCATCCGCGGCGAGTACGAGCAGGCTCGGACCCAGTACGAGTCGGCTATCCGGATCGGCGCCGAAGACGACTTCGCAATGGCCACGGCGTTGATCAGCCTTGCGAATCTCGAGCGCCACGTGGGCGACTACGGTGCGGCGCGCGAGCACGCAGCCGAGGGGCTCCGCGTCGCTCACCGAGATGCGTTTGCCATCGGCGTTTCCAGCGGTCTGCAGGCGTTCGCCTTTCTGGCAGCGGCTGAGGATCAACCCTTCCATGCAGCGGTGCTGGCTGAGGGGTCGGCGATCCTCACGGAACGCTGGGGAGCTGCCCCGGATCGCATCCCCGATCGCCCTGAAGCCGAGCAGCGCCTGAGTGAGATGTGCGGACGGCTTGACCACGCGAATCTAGCGCGGGCGCGCAGCCTCGCCGCTGCGATGACCGTCGACGAGGCCGTCGCCTACGCGCTCGGCTACCGCGACACTGACTCGCTCGCGACTCTCACCTCGCGGTCCAACGGGCGACAAGCACCATGAGATCCAGACCTCTGATCTGAGCGGCTGAGATCGGATCAGAGCGTCGCAGAACGGTGGCGGCGAAAGCCGGCCGAACATCTGCCCGGTAGCCTTCACCCAGGCGAATCAGAGGCGGGAGATACGGTGCCGCGAGCCGGCACGAGTCGGGGGATTGCCGGGGATGGCTCCTGTACACGGGATCAGCTGGGACGATCGCAAGCGACGTGCGGTCGGCGCCTTCGCGACCGCCGCGGCTCTTCTGGCCGGCGCCGGCGCTGTGGCCGCCACTGCTCACGCCGGCACGCACTTCGTCTCAGTGATCGTGCGAGCGCAACCAGGCCAGGGTGTTGCCGCCGCCGCGGCGGTCGCGCAGTTCGGCGGACGCGTCGAGCAGCACATCGCGCTGGTGAACGCGCTCGTCGCGGACGTCCCCGCCGACGCCGTCCCCGACCTCGAAACTTCGCGAGCCGTAGCCCAGGTGACGCTCAACGCCCCCGTCCAACTGCTCGGCGACTCCTACAGCTCGGTTGGCGCCGGCTACAACCCCGCGACTGACGTCGACTCCATGTTCAACATCGAGCAGATGGACGGCGCCCACGCGTACTGGAGTGCCGGTTACACCGGCCAGGGCGTCGGCGTTGCGCTGATCGACTCCGGCGTGTCCCCCGTGGACGGCCTGGGCACCCCGGGCAAGGTCATCAACGGCCCCGACCTCTCCTTCGAATCACAGGATCCGTCGCTCGAGTATCTCGACACATTCGGTCATGGCACCCACATGGCCGGGATCATCGCCGGCCGGGACAGTGAGGCGACGTCGGTGAGCTCGAGCGACACCACACACTTCGCCGGCATGGCGCCCAACGCTCAGATCGTCAGCGTGAAGGTCGCCGACGCGCTCGGCGAGACCGACGTCTCGCAGGTGCTCGCGGCCATCGATTGGGTGGTACAGCACCAGAACGACAACGGCATGAACATCCGCGTCCTCAACCTCTCCTACGGCACCGACAGCTCGCAGAGCTACGTGCTCGATCCCCTCGCGTACGCCGCGGAGCAGGCGTGGCTGCACGGTATCGTGGTTGTCGTCGCCGCCGGCAACCAGGGGAACAGCTCCAACGGACTTGACGACCCGGCGATCGACCCCTACGTGATCGCCGTCGGCGCGTCAAACACACGCAACACCATGTCGGTCCGCTATCACACGCCGGCGAGCTTCACGAGCCAGGGTGACGGCACCCGCAATCCGGACCTCTCTGCCCCCGGTGTGCACGTCGTCTCCCTGGGGGACCCGGGATCGTTCATCGACGATCAATTCGGTGCCACCGCAACCGTCGACGGCCGCTTCTTCCTCGGGAGCGGCACGTCGCAGGCAGCCGCCGTTGTCTCGGGAGCGGCGGCGCTCCTGCTCAGCCAGCGACCCGGTCTCACGCCTGACCAGGTGAAAGCGCTGCTCGTGGGCCACACCCACTCCATGTACGGCCCCACCGACCTCAAGGGGAGCGGCGAGCTGAATCTCGCCAACGTGCTCGCTGCTCCGACGCCGAATGCCACCCAGTCGTGGCCGATCTCGAACGGCACCGGCAGCCTCGAGGCATCGCGCGGATCCGACCACGTCGTCGATGCAAACGGCAATGCGCTCACCGGCGAGCAGGACATCTTCGGCAACGCGGTTGACACGACGGCGCTGGCCGCCGCCGAGGCGAACGCCTCCGCATGGAACGGCGGAACCTTCAACGGTTCGTCGTGGTCGGGATCATCCTGGTCGGGCTCGTCCTGGTCCGGGTCCTCCTGGTCGGGCTCATCGTGGTCCGGCTCGTCGTGGTCGGGTGGGTCGTGGTCCGGCTCCTCGTGGTCGGGGGGCTCCTGGTCCGGGTCCTCGTGGTCTGGTGGCTCCTGGTCGGGCTCGTCCTGGTCGGGTTCCAGCTGGTCCGAGTACGACTGGAGATAGGTCCGCGACCTTCGCCCGACCGGCGGTCGGCATCGCCCGCGACGTCCGTGCGCGCGCCGCCGATAGCCCTGCTACCGCTTGGCAACAGGGCTGGCACAGCGAGTTCGGCCCGCTCTCACGTCGCGGAGCATCGGGACATGACCAACGAGGTCGATGACCCCGCGTCTGCTGGCGACCTGAGGCATCCCGCTTCGGCTCGCAGGGGACACCGCGTCCACCTCCTGACCGTGCTGCTCGTGGCCACGGCGGTGGTCCTCCTCATCGAGGTCGTGGCCCCCCTTCGCGAGCTCCCGGCACCGCGCGAGATCTCCTGGTGGGCGCTCATCCCACTCTTCTGCGCGGCAGAGGTGTTCGTCGTTCACCTCCAGTTCCGGCGCGACGCCCACTCGTTCTCACTCAGCGAGCTACCCCTGGTGGCCGGGTTCTTCTTCGCGCCACCGCTTGTGGTCGTGCTCTCGATGGTCGCCGGAACGGCACTCGCGCTGTTCTTCCATCGCCGTCAGTCGCCGCTGAAGCTGGCATTCAACCTGGCGAATTTCACGGTAGCCAACAGCGTGGTCGCGGTGCTGTTCATGCACCTCGTCGACCATCACGACCCTCTGAGCGCGACGAGCTTCCTCGGGGTGCTCGTGGCGATCCTTGCCGGCGGCGTGCTCCAGTCGTTGGTGATCCTTGCGGCGATCTCCTTCTCCGAAGGGCGTATCGACGCGGCCGGCATCGCCGCGACCTTCGGGTTCACCCAGGCGGCAACAGTCGTCAACACCTGCCTTGCGCTGATCGGCGTCCGCATCGTCTGGGAGAACCCCGCGGAGATCTGGCTGCTCGCCATCCCGACGATCGGCGTGTTCATCGCCTACCGGTTCTACGTTGCGGAGCGTGAGAAGCGTGATCAGGTCGACTTTCTCTACCAGTCCAGCAAGGATCTGCAGCGCACCGCGACAGTTGACGACGCCGTGGCCGCATTGCTCAGCAAGTCCTGTGAGGTGTTCCGTGCGGAACGCGCGGAGATCACCTTCCTCCCCACCCGCGAACGCGATGCCGTGGTGCGCACCGCTGTCGACAAGGAGCAGACGACACAGTTCCTGACCCCGGTCACGCTCGATGACGCCGAACTGCAGTTCATGAGCCGGCTCCTGCTCGACTCGCCGCTGCTCCTGAGTGCGCACGGCAAGGCCAACGGCGACCCGAACGGGTTCCTCGCGCGCCGCGGGCTCCGCGATGCCATGGCCGTCGTCCTGCGTGGCGAGAACAACATGGTTGGGACCATGCTGATCGCCAACCGCCTCGGCGAGGTCACTGGTTTCGATGACGAGGATCTGCGCCTGCTCGAGATGCTCGCCAATCAGACCGGCGTCATCCTCGAACGCGGAAGGTTGCAGCACTCCCTGTCACAGCTCACCGTGCTCCAGGAGCAGCTGCGCCACGAGGCGTCACACGATCCGCTGACCGGCATGGCCAACCGGCTGCTTTTCGGTTCCCGCGTCGACCAGGCGCTGGCGCAGACGGGGCAGCACGTCGGCGTGCTCTTCATCGACATCGATGACTTCAAGACGGTCAACGACAGCCTCGGCCACGCCGCTGGTGATGAGCTGCTCCGCGCCATCGCCGACCGAATCGGACAATGCCTCCGGCCGGGCGACGTTGCCGCGCGGTTGGGCGGCGACGAATTCGCCGTGCTGCTCATCGGCATCGATGGAGCGGCGACGGCGGTGCGCATCGCCGAGCGGGTCATCGAGGCTCTCCGCGAACCCTTCATCATCGCCAGCGAAGAGGTGCTGACCCACGCGAGCATCGGTATCGCAACCGCGGTCGACACCGGGTGCAACGGCCAGGAGCTGCTCCAGAACGCCGACCTCGCCCTGTACACCGCGAAGAGTTCCGGCAAATCGCGCTGGGAACTGTTCGAGCCTTCGATGTACGCCGCCGTACAGCACCGGCACCGGCTCAAGGCCGACCTTTACCACGCAGTGGAGTCGGTCGAATTCGAGCTGGTGTATCAACCGATCGTGCGCGTCTCGACCTGCTCCATCGTCGCGGCCGAGGCACTGCTTCGCTGGCGTCATCCCACACGCGGAACCGTCCTGCCCGACGACTTCATCAGCCTGGTGGAGGAGACGGGACTGATCACGCAGCTGGGAGCATGGGTGCTGCGCAGCGCGTGCGAGGAGGCGCGCGACTGGCCGTTGATCGACGGCGCCGAACCCGTTGCGGTGAGCGTCAACGTTGCCGTCCGCCAGCTGCGCGAGCCCGACTTCGTCGAGAGCGTGCGCGGCGTCCTCCACGACACCGGACTCGAGGCTCACCGCCTGATCCTCGAGGTGACCGAGGCCGACATCATCTACGACACCGAACCGATCATCGGCTGCCTCAACGCGCTTCGCGACCTCGGCGTGCGCATCGCGCTCGACGACTTCGGGACGGGTCACTCATCACTGAGCCGGCTTCGCGATTTCCCAGTCGACGTGCTCAAGATCGACAGGTCGTTCACCGCCTCACTCTGCGGTCCCACGCAGTCGATCGGCTTCGCACACTCCGTCTTCAACTTCGGCGTCGGTCTCGGCCTCAGCGTCATCGCCGAGGGTGTCGAAACCGAGGAGTGTCTCCGCGAGCTACACGATCTCGGGTGCGAGCTTGCTCAGGGCTACCTCTTCGGACAACCGCTGCCGCCACTGGCGATGCGGCGTCTGCTGGAACACAACGTCGCCGTGCCCACGCCGGCGCCGGCGCCGGCGTTGGCGGATTTACTCGCGACCCCGGCTACTCAGCCCATCTGACGCTCCGCCGCCGGTGGTGCGTCGACGCTCATTTCGTTCCCGATTCAGGTCCGGTGGCTCACGCTCGTCGCCGCCAACGACGGCATCGGCATGGGAATGCTTGCCGAACGGCGGGGTCGCAGATGGGGGCGGGTCACGCCGGCGAGTTCTCGTACCGCCGGTTCGATTGCAAGTTCCTGAACACGTCCGTACCCGATCACGAGGCCGCCGCCGGCCGCTGGCTTGATGCGGAATGCCGTCAGCGCCGCGACGTTGATTCCGGCGCTCTTAGCGTCCCGAGCGATCGCGCTGTCGTCAACCCCCGCGGGAATGCGCACGACGAGATGCAGTCCCGCAGCGACGCCCTCGACCTTCAGTTCCGGCAGGTGCCTGCTGAGCGCGGCAATCAACCGGTCTCGCCGCCCTCGGTACATGCTGCGGGCGCGCCTGACATGGCGGTCGTAGTCGCCGCGGGACAGGAATTCCGCGAGGGTGAGCTGGTCGAGAGTCGGAGAGAAGTGGTCAAGCAGGCGCTTGGTGCCCTCCACCTCATCGACGAGATGCGCAGGAACCACGAGCCAGCCAAGGCGCAGAGCCGGCGCCAGTGTCTTCGACACCGTTCCGATCTGCACCACGTGCTCCGGAGCAACCCCCTGCAGCGCACGCACAGGTTCGCGGTCGTATCGGAACTCAGCGTCGTAGTCGTCCTCGATGATCAGGCAGTGGTTCGCGCACGCCCAGGCGACCAGGCGGCGCCGTCTCTCGCCGCTCAGCACATAGCCGGTCGGGAACTGATGCGCCGGGGTGACGAGCACAGCGTCAGCATCAAGGCCGTCGACGACCATGCCCTCGTCATCGACCGGCTGCGGGATGACTGCAAGGCTGTTTGCCTGGATGCGCTCACGTGCCGTCGTCTGGGATGGGTCCTCAACAGCGACACGCGAAGCGCCGCGCCGCCGGAGCACGCGCATGAGGAGATCGACGCCCTGGGCTGTCCCCTGGACGATCACGATGTCGGCCGGATCGGCGATGACCCCTCGGGTGCGTCCGAGATGATCTGCAAGCACCTCGCGGAGGACGCGCTCTCCGCGAGCTTCGCGGTAGTCCAGTGTTGCCCACCCATCCCGGCGGGTGACGTGCTGCGCCGCCGCGATCCATCGCTTCAGCGGGAACAGCGATATCTCCGGTCTTGTTGGACTCAGGTTGTAGCGCGGCGGCGGCACCTGTGGGCTGGGTTCGGGACGCACGAGGTCGCGTCCCTGAACGGCGGCCACAACGGGGGCTTCGCGTTCTCGGGTGAGCAGAAATCCCTGCGCCTGGAGCTGGCCATACGCATCGCTGACGACCCGGCGTGACACACCGAGGTGCTGAGCCAGCGCGCGTGAAGCTGGGAGTCGAACGCCGGCACGCAACGCCCGGCCGACGATCGCCTCGCGCAGTGTCCGTTCCAGAGCCGATCGAAGGGTCTCGCCGGCGCGTCGCTCCAACGACAGCCATCTGGCCTCATCAGACGCCATTGGTTGGATCTTGGCATACCCGCTCGGTGGTGTGAAGCCGTGCGCTTATGGCACCCGAATTTCGCTCGGTGTTGGACTCATGCGACCGGATGCGAGGACGCTCTTTGTGCACGCAGCCCTCGACGAGGCGCCGCGCTTCTGGCACCCACAAGATCATGTGGGATTGGTCTCATTCTCTGGAGTGAATTCTGGCCGAAGCCTGCAAAAACGCGTGTCGACCTGGCTATTCTCCGACGACATGCCCGTCCGTGCGGAGAAGTGATCAAGGAGGTTCCGATGAGCTTTCGCAGCTTGCTGGCTCGACATACGGGAAGGACTACTCGTCTTCACACCAAACGGATCGGCATGGTTGCGATCGCCGCGGTCGTGGTTGCCGCTTGCGGTACGAGCGCCTCCAGCACACCCCCGGGTGCCGCGCAGAGCAACAACCTCTTCAACCCGAGCAGCTTCAATACCTCGAACATCTCGTGGCTCTCCGCCAACCAGAATGCGAGCGGCTCTCCGGTCATGGGGGGCACGCTGCAGATCGAAGGGAGCACCGATCTCTCCGCGGCCGCCGACCCCCAGGGTGAGTACGAGACGATCGGCTTCACGCTCGAGCGAGCGTACGCGCGGCAGCTGCTGTCCTACCCGGCGTCCACCGACCTGACCAAAGCGGAATCGGTGGTTCCCGACGCAGCGGCGAGTATGCCGACAGTCAGCTCCGACGGCCTCACCTACACGTTCACGCTGCGCACCGGCTTGATGTGGAACACGCGCCCACCGCGTCCGGTCACGTCACAGGACTTCGCCCGCGGCATCCTGCGCAACTGCGATCCCACACTGTCGCCGAACGGCAACCCCGGCTACTACATGGCCACGATCGCGGGCTTCAAGGCGTTCTGCACCGCCTTCGAGGCGTCGAGCCCGTCAGAGAGCCCCGCGGCTCGCGCGAGGTTCATCAACCACGGCATGAACAGCGTGTCGGGCATCAAGACGCCGGACAGCAACACCATCGTCTTCACGCTCGCCCAGCCGGCAACCGATTTCAACAACATCATCGCGTTGCCCTTCGCCTCGGCAGCACCGGTGGAGTACCTGAAGTACACGCCGCTCGCCCCGGGCAACGTCCTGTACTCGGACGGCCCTTACGCCATCACCACCTACAACGTCGGGCACGAGATCATCCTCACCCGGAATGCGGTGTGGAGCCAGAGCACCGACCAGATCCGCCATCAGTACGTGAACGAGATCGACGTCAAGCTCGACCTCGCCGGCTCGGCGGCTGCGACTGAGGTTCAGCAGGATCTGGCGGCAGGAACGGCAGACCTCGAGTGGAACACCAACGTCCCTCCCGCCGCCATTCACGGTCTCGAATCGCCCACCTGGAATCCGCAGCTCGGGGTGTTTCCGGCTCCGGGCACGACCAACCCGTATCTGGTCTTCAACGTCCAGAGCCCGAACAACGGTGGCGCGCTCGGCAACGTCAAGGTTCGCCAGGCGCTTGAGTACGCCATCGACAAGGTGGCCATCAACAAGATCTACGGTGGCGCGACTCTCAACGAGCCGCTCAATCAGGTGATCGCTCCCGGCGCCGAAGGGTATGTGCCGTTCAACGACTACCCCACGCCGAACAACCAGGGCGACGCCGCCAAGTGCAAGTCGCTGCTGAAGGCGGCCGGGTACCCGAACGGCCTGACGCTCAAGGACTACTACCGCAACAGCGGCAACCACCCGGCCGTGTTCCAGGAGGTGCAGGCCGACTTCGCGAAATGCGGTGTCACCGTGGTTGGCACTCCGATCGCAACCGGATACTACGGCTCGTCGGGGATCGGCGTGACCTCGCCCGACGGCCTCAAGGCCGGCCACTGGGACATCACCGAGCCGGGCTGGGTACCGGACTGGTTCGGCCCGACCAATGGTCGCGCCACCCTCCCGGACATCCTCGACGGCGCGCTCAGCTTCCCCGGTTCCGACTGGGGTGGCTACGACAACACTGCAGTCGATTCACTGGTGGCGCAGGCCGAGTCTGCGACCACGATCGGCGCGGCCGCGAATCTCTGGCACCAGGCCGATGAACAGGTGATGAAGGACGCGCCATTCATTCCGTTCGAGACATCGCTCACGCCGCTGTTCCACTCGTCCCGGCTGCACAACGCCATCTTCATCCCGTTCAGCGAGTACTACGACATCACTCAGGTCTGGCTCTCGTCATGAGCCTCTCGACGGTTGAGGTCGCATACCCGGAGGTCAGTCCCGAGGAGCCGGCGGCGGGCGGCATCCAGGGACGAACTCCGCTGCGACTGGTCATCGCGCGGCTGCGCACCGACCGCGTGGCGATCGCCTCGATCGTGGTGATCCTGCTGATCGTGCTGCTCGCGATCGGCGCTCCCCTGATCGCGGCCATCACCGGGCACGGCCCCACGGAGACCAACGTCGATACCGGCACCGATGCCAACGGCCAGCCGCTGCCTCCCGGGTCAGCCGGCTACCTGCTCGGCACTGACAACCTCGGTCGCGACATCCTGGTGCGCATCGCGTACGGCGCGCGAATCTCCTTGCTGGTCGGTGTGCTCGCCACCGCCATCGCCACGGTCGTCGGAGTCGTTATCGGACTCTTCGCCGGTTACTACGGCGGCTGGTTCGATTCCGTACTGGCTCGTTTGATGGACGTGGTGCTGTCCTTCCCGTACGTGATGTTTGCCATCGTCCTGGTTTCTGTCTTCGGACCCAGCTTGCCACTGACGATTCTGGTCATCGCGTTCTTCTCGTTCGCTGCCATCGGCAGGATCGTGCGCGGGCAGGCGCTGTCCCAACGCGAGAAGGAATACGTTGAGGCAGCGCACTCGCTGGGCGCGGGC
>Ga0070765_100001215_pt1 | contig 15621 bp, 9 predicted proteins | sample HubBroMetageWFT5_FD_71516 | JGI IMG/M metagenome (GOLD analysis project Ga0070765, IMG submission 71516) | Warmed and freeze-thawed soil microbial communities from the Hubbard Brook experimental Forest, New Hampshire - Hubbard Brook CCASE Soil... | ecosystem: Environmental > Terrestrial > Soil... | reverse complement strand
AACTCGCAAGAGCGGCGCAGGCTCGTGGGCAATCTGGTAGAGAAGCGAAAGCACATCATCGCAGACGAATGGGCGCCTCCCCGTCGTCATCTCGAACAGCAGCGCGCCAAGCGCGTAGAGATCGGAACTGGCATCCACGCGGCCGTCCCGCACTTGCTCGGGGGACATGTAGGGCACGGTACCTACCAGGGCGGACGAGCCACTGATGGGGTTCGACTGCGTGAGGCTCGCGGTTCCGGGCATCACGCGGGCGAGACCGAAGTCGAGTACTTTGGCGCGCCCGCGCGGGGTGATGATGATATTCCCGGGCTTAAGGTCGCGATGGACAATGCCCTTCTCATGTGCGGACTGGAGGCCCTCGGTGACATCCAGTGCGATGGCGCGGGCCCGGGGCTCGGGGAGCGGGCCGTTCATGAGCGTGTGGGCCAACGATGCGCCGGGTACGAACTCAAGCACAAGGAAATCGACACCCCGGTCTGAGTCGAAATCAAACAGCGTCGCGATGTTGGGGTGGAGCAATTGCGAAAGGGCGCGCGCTTCAAGTCTGAACCTGCGTTTCGAATCTTCGTCGTAAAGCGCATCCTGCTTCAGTACCTTTAGCGCCACGTCGCGCTCGAGTCGCGGATCCTTGGCGCGGAACACTACGCCCATACCACCTTCGCCCAGCCGTTCGACGATCTGGTACCGGCCGAGCGTTTGACCGATCATGGCGGCTGCGGGATGGTGTGGGGTAACCAACGTTCCCGAAGTTTATTCCGCCGGCGGGCACCGGGCAAGTCGGCGGGCATTGAGCATCATCTTTCCGCGGGGAGATCGACCTGCACCGGCAGATGCGGCTATCCCATGGCTGGTCGGCTACTCGGAGGTTAATAGTGCGGTCGGGTTAACTGGATGACTTCCGCAGAGCCCGTCACAGGTGCACGCAAACGTCATTTTTGTGCTAGGCGGTCCAGAGCCATCTAGGACGGCGGATCCTTCGTGTTTAGAACGGCACCGGCGACCGTTTCACCCATCACTGGCCCCATGTTTGAAGCCATGACCTGACCCTACGCCGACGTTGCACAGACGACTGTCAGCAGCGAGAGGCCTAGGCACCACCCTAGCTGGCGAACCCGTGGTGTTTGTCTGCTGATTTGCCTCATCTGAATTCTCCTTCTTCAGTGCTCTGCTCACGCCGCCAGATTGATAGCGCGGGCGAGCCCAGCGCGAGCAGGCCCAAGCTGGCAGCTTCGTGAGGGGGCGTGGCGATAGATGTCGGACTCAACTGTTCTGCCTCTTCCTCCTCCGTTCCTTTCGTCTTACCTGTGGTGATCGCCTTGTTCGGAATGGTCTCGTAAGCATAGCCGGTCACAAGGCCGCTGAACGCTCCATTCTTGAAGCTGACGTTCAATCGCGCCCAGCCAAAGTGGACCTGGCCCTTAATCAGGAATCGCAATCCGAGATAGCGATCCTCCACGCCCTTGCCTCCGTTTGCCCATTGGCCGGCGAAGGTCGTCGAGTGCCCCCCGACAGTTCTCCATCCCGCCATGCCATCGCCCGAGACACAAGCGTTATTGAATTTGATCGGCACGCCAGCAGGCAGGGCAGAGGCTGCGCAGTTGTTGTTCCCCAGCACGCGGTTTCCGGCCACGCCCATGAACGCGTAGCTGTTGGGCGCCGAGCCGCCAAAGAAGTTGTTGATGTTGAAATCGTCGATTCCGTCGTGGTTGATGTCTAGAGGAACGCTGACTCCGTTAAATCTTGGTGGGCGCGGGATCTTGATGCGCGCTGGTGTGTACACAATTTTCGCCTCGGCGGGTTGTGCCAGGGCAAGCGAGGCTACTCCAGCCGCTGTAGCTGCCAAAGCGTAAAGATTGAGCTGATGAAGCAGTGAGCCGGAAAGTTGACGCGGGGCGTGTTTCGAGCTGGAAGTTGATTTCATAATTTGTCCTTGTCCTTTAGGAATCTCATTGCTCCCTTGCGTATACTGACTCCTCTCGCCTCCAGATAGATAGGCCGGGCGAGCCCATGGCTAGCAGTCCAAGCGTCGGAGTTTGGATAGGGGGAGTGCTTCGGTAAGCATCCTGGTCGGCCCCGACCTTGTTCGATCCCTTGGTCTCGCCTGCGACGATAGGTCGGTTCGGCACGGTTTCATAAGCGTAGCCAGTGATAGTTGCGACAAATCCCTTGGAGCGAGCGTCTATCCGAACGCGTGCCCAACCGAGATGCGTTTTCCCCTTGATGACAAACTTCAAGCCGAGGTAGGCGTTTTTCAAAGCCCACCCACCAAAGTACGAACCGCTGGTGTTGTTGCCGTCGTGACCCGCCATGACCAGGCTAGCAGGGCCCTTTTGAAATGGACTGCGAGGCCCGACTTTTGTCCCTTTCGTCAGGGCAACTGCACAATGCGAGGTCTTGAATGCAGCGCTGCAGGAACCTGCCCAGACTCGATTCAGCTTTTGAGCGGGTGCGACGCTCAGAGTGGAGTGGGTTTGCAGTTGGGTTCCATACCGGTTCGTAAACTGAAAGTCGTTGATGCCATCATGGTTCAAATCCAATTCGGTGAGCCGGTTCACGACGATCCGGATATGTGCCGGGGTGTAGACAATTTTGGCGTCAGCCGGCTGGGCTAGGGCCAACGACGCCACCCCGGCGGCAGTGGCCGACAAAGCGTAAAGATTGAGTTGATGAAGCAGTGGCTCGGAAAGTTGAGGGATCGTGTGGGTCGAACCGAAACTTGCTTTCATAGTGTCTCCTTTGACCGCTTAGGAAAGAATCTCATCTCGGCGAAAGAACAGCGCCGAGCGCGTTACCCGCAAACTGCGTGAACCAAATGCGATTGTCGGAGCCGACAGTAATTCCGTCGGGATTCGTATAGGCTCTGCCGAACGATAATTCGGTTAGCTCACCCTTCATCGTGATGCGGCCCAGCGCGTTGCCACCGGCCTCGGTAAACCAGAGGTTCTTGTCCGGGTCGACCACGATGTGCATCGGCGCAGTCCCAACACCGGAGGTGGGGTATTCGGTGATTTCACCAGCGGTTGTGATTCGTCCAATCTTGCCCATGTTGTATTCCGTAAACCAGAGCGCTCCGTCCGGCCCACGAACAATCATGAACGGCTGGGCGTTTTTGGTGGGGACCTCGAACTCGGTTATCTCCCCGGCCATCGTAATCCGTCCGATTCGTCCGGCGCCAAGTTCGGTGAACCAGATCGCGCCGTCCGGTCCGGCTGCGACCTTGCAAGGGCCGCTTGCAGGATGCGGCAGCTTGAACTCGGTAAACGTCTGGGTGCGGAGGTCGAATCGGGTGATGCGGTCGTTCACTCCTTCGGTAATCCAGATGTTGCCGTCTGGTCCGGGGCCAAGCCCAGCCGCGCCTCTACCCTCGGGCATAACAAACTCGGTGATTTTTCCAGTTGGGGTGATCCTCGCGATAACGCCGCGATTGCCGTCGAAGTCGCTGTACCAGACGTTGCCATCCGGTCCATTGGACATGACCAGCACCTGGCTGGTCGGATGCAACGGGAACGTGCGAAGCTGCCGCCGACGAATGTCGAAGCGAGCGATCTCGTGCCGGCCGATATTCGAGAACCAGAGGTTGCCGTCCTTTCCTTTCAGGAGAAATGTCGGCCCAGATCTCTTCGGAAGTTGGAATATTTCGAATTGGAAGAGCCCTGGATCGCCTTGCGACGGCAGAACTTCGCCGGCGCTGAACGGCGAGGGCGTCTGTGCGGCGGACATTCCGGTGGCAAGCGCGACGACTCCCGCCGCGACCAACACTGCAACGTATCTCATAAAATTGCTCCTTTTGTGACTAGCTTGTTCCCACGCTAGTCCTTCTGACGTTCATATGCTCCTCGGTCGCAGCCGCCAGCGTCCTCCTTGTCGTGACGAGGCTGGCCGCGCTGATCGGTCTTTAGCAAATGACCTTTGTTATCGGTGCAGCCACTCGGGTTGCCCGAATCAATCGCGGGGCTTCCGGGAAGTAGTGCCAAGGTCTCTGTCGGTCCACCGTTGTTCTGCAACTTCCCGAGTTCGGGGTCAGTGTTATTCAGATCACCGGTGCCGTCGAAGTCGCAGGTGCCATCGCTGCTCAGGTTATAGCCATGGGAGGTCAGAGTGCCGTGACAGTTTCCTCCCACATTGTTCGCGACAATGCTGTTCTGAAGCACAACTGTGCTTCCTTTGACGTTGAAGATGCCGCCGCCCTTGCCTCCGCGTGCGACATTCCCGCCGAACGTGCTGTTGTTGATCACCAGTGTTCCCGCCGACTGGAACAATCCCCCATTCAGGATGCCGGCGGCGAAGGCGCTGCCCTTGTTGGATCGTGCGACGTTACCACTGAAGGTACTGTTGGTGATGATCAGGGTGCCGTAATTGGCGATGCCGCCACCGCGACGCTGGTGCGCCTCATTGCCGCTGAAGGTGCTATTGATAATCGTCAGCATGCCACCGTTGCAGATGGCGCCGCCGATTTCCGCGCTGTTGTCGCTGACGGCAGTGTTGATGAGGGTCAGGGTGCTGCTAGGGCAGTTATAGATACCGCCGCCGTAACCGAAGATGCCATTGCCGCCCCGAATTCTATTCCCAGTGATGATGCTGTCGATGACCGTCAGGGTGCCGAAGCAGTTGTAGATGCCGCCGCCGCTGTCTATCAGCCCAGCGGCACCGCGGAAGGTCATGCGGGAGAGCGTGACCGGAACTCTGGGTTCGGAGCCAACCACAGCGGCCTGGTTTTGCTGGCCTCCGGGGTCAATGATGGTTGTCTTCGCACCGGAACCGATAATCTTCAAGGTGTACGGGATAAAAACACTCTCGTGATATATCGCAGGGGCGACGAAGATGGAATCACCCGGCAAGGTAAGGAAAATCGCATTGGAGATGGTTTTGCAGGCGTGCTGGCGTGACTTGCAGTTGTTGTTGTCACTGCCATGCACGCCATCGACATACCATTTGCTGCTCGCCATGGCCGTCGGCACGGCAGCAAACAATGTCAGCGCCGCAACGTAGATCAGTTTTCTGGATTTCATTTTCCCTCCTAATCAATGCGCCGAGAACTCGATCGGCGGCTGTGTCGCATCCCAACAATCGCTGCACAGCGGCATTTAGAAGGTGAGTTGTAGTCGTCGGAAAGTGTGGCGTGTCATGGGCGTCTCCTCGCTCGGACTGAACCAGATCGGACTAGAATAGATGCACTAAAAGGAAAACGGACTTGCTCTGTGGAATACTAGAAGCGGAGTCGCAGCAATGTGTCACCACGGCGTCAAGAAGATGTAAAACATTTCTGCCGCGCGAGTGTAGCTCTCTTGTACCTGTTAACCGGACAGCAACTCCTTCAAATTTGTCGTCCCGTCTATAACAACGGCGGCGGTGTCAAGGGGCCCAAAATGTAGGGCCATGGAAGGACTGGTGAAGGAAGGCAGCGAAGTCATCGAACAGGACATGGAAGATGGAGTGAAGGATGCCGCTCTGATTGCCGCGGCCCAGCGGGTTGAACATCACGAAATGGCTGGATACGGCTGCGTGCGGACGTACGCCAGTCTACTCGGAGCCACCAAGGCTGCGGCTCTTCTCGAGAAGACACTAGAACAGGAAAAGGAAGCAGAACAAAGTGCTTGGAAGGATCGCCGAGGAAATCAATGTGGAAATTCCTTACAGTCAAAGATCGAAGCCGGCAGCCTGATACGTGGAAGTTGGCGCCATGGGGAAAGATGCTTTCGCTACCTTCGCACATTATTTTCCCGATGGTGCGCTGCTACAGGTTTTTCAATTCAAGTTTACAGAGTAAGCCGGATCGTCATTCACTGCGCTGCAATCTAGGTTAGGGATGGCGGGACAAACAGACAAGAAGTTTCGAACGGAGGCACTATGGTCTATTGGGCACTGATGTTCTTGCTGGTTGCGTTCATCGCTGCAGTCTTTGGTTTCACCGGCATAGCCTTGGCCGCGGCGGGGATCGCGAAGCTCCTGTTTTTCATTTTCCTGGTGTTGTTCGTGATCACACTTGCTACACACCTGACGCGCACAGGCAGCACCAGAATCTAAATTTCAGATCCGTTGGAAGCATCCAAAGGGCCCGGCCACGGCAGACAACTCCTGCCCCTGGCCGGGTCAATTTTTTGGGGCCGTCCCTGCACATCCCTCTTGATGTTATGCATGAACTATCTCGGTTACTTCCGGCAAGGGACGATCGTAGAAGGACCGACTCGTTGACGCCATAAGGGAAATGGCCTCGGCAAATACAGAATCGGCCCGATAGGTTTTTCCGAATGACAAGTTTATTCCTTAGAACAGCCCCAACGCGAGGGGCAGAAGGCAGGCGTTGGATCGTACCTTCCTCTTTAATGCCGGCGCTTGCCTTCTGTCCCAAATCCTACATGCAGTAGCGGGTGGGTATATTGGCTTGGTTTGAACTCAACACTGGCAACCTACCTGGAAGTCACTTCCAGCAACTAAAGCGCTTGAACGACGCACAAATTCTGCAAGAGTGTGCCCGATCAATAAGCTAGCAGACTGGAAACCGCCTCGCATCGTAGTCATCCCAGCTCAAACCCCAGCGAACCTGCTGGGGCTTTCTCACCCCCTTTCTCGAGTCATCGCCAAATCACGGTCGTGTCTGGCTAACTCCTTTGCCGCTAAGCTCTTATTGCCCAACCTCCGAAGGTCCTACAGTAAATACCCTAGAGCGAACCTGTAACGTTCGTGATAAGAAATCCACAAGGCCGAAGTTCTATCCCGTGTTTTTGACACATTAGAATTAGAATGGATGCCTGCGGAAAGTGCGGCTATTCTGTCGCAATGCTGATTTGTCGCACGGAGGATCGCGACGATTTCCATTGGGAACTGCCCATTTTCCATACCAGGGGATTGCATGGAGCCGCTGACTCTTCGTTCACTAAGAGAAGACCATGAAAAGAAATGACCGTAACCCAGCCACCGCGACCATAGAAAGCGCGCCCAAGACGAGCGAAAAGAACAATGGGCATTCGAGTGCAACCGCCGAGCCTGCGTCCGCTGATTTCACGGCGATCCTCGCCAGCCTCCAAACCGTGCGCGATGGAGACTTTTCTGTACGACTCCCAGGCTCGTGGACGGGTCTCGCCGGCAAAATCGCTGACACTTTCAACGAGATTGTCGCCGCCAACCAGCAAATGGCGCATGAGCTAAAGCGTGTAGGGCAGGTTGTGGGCAAGGAGGGACGAACCCGCGAACGAACGCGATTTCATGAGTCCAGGGGCGCGTGGGGCGAGATGGAAGTCTCGGTGAACACACTGGTGGAAGATCTGCTGCGTCCGACGACGGAGGTGACCCGCGCGATCGCAGCGGTGGCTCAGGGCAACTTGACGCAAACCGTGCGGTTGGATGTCGACGGGCGGCCGCTTGAAGGGGAGTTCCTGCGTTCGGCAAACATTGTGAACACGATGATTCAGCAGCTAGGCATATTTACAGCTGAGGTCACGCGCGTGGCCCGCGAGGTGGGTACAGACGGAAAGCTAGGCGGTCAGGCGCAGGTGCCCGGAGTGGCCGGTACTTGGAAGGACCTCACCGACTCTGTCAATTCGATGGCCAGTAACTTAACCGGGCAGGTGCGCAATATCGCGGAGGTCGCGACCGCCGTGGCCAGCGGCGATCTCTCCCGCAAAATTACTGTGGACGTCCGTGGCGAAATCCTCCAGCTCAAAGAAGCTATCAACACCATGGTGGACCAGTTGCGGTCATTCGCGTCAGAAGTGACGCGCGTGGCCCGCGAGGTTGGCACTGACGGCAAACTCGGTGGCCAGGCCGTTGTGCCCGGCGTGGCTGGCACATGGAAGGATCTTACTGACTCCGTCAATGCAATGGCCGGAAACCTGACGGCGCAGGTGCGCAATATTGCCGAGGTAACTACTGCCGTGGCTCGCGGCGACCTGTCGCGCAAAATCACAGTCGATGTGAAGGGTGAAATTCTCGAACTCAAAGACACCATTAACACCATGGTGGACCAACTCAACGCCTTTGCTGGAGAGGTCACGCGCGTAGCGCGGGAAGTCGGTACCGAAGGCAAGCTAGGCGGTCAGGCGCAAGTGCCTGGAGTGGGTGGCACATGGAAAGATCTTACCGACAACGTGAACTTCATGGCCAGCAACTTGACTGGTCAGGTGCGAAACATTGCCGAAGTGGCAACGGCCATCGCTAGTGGCGATCTTTCCCGAAAGATCACCGTGGACGTGCGCGGTGAGATTTTGCAGCTGAAGGAAACTCTCAACACCATGGTGGATCAACTCAACCGCTTCGCCGGCGAGGTAACCCGCGTGGCTCGCGAAGTGGGTACGGAAGGTCGATTGGGCGGTCAAGCTAACGTGCCGGGAGTGGCGGGTACTTGGAAGGATCTCACTGATTCCGTCAACTCCATGGCCGGAAACCTCACCGGGCAAGTACGCAACATTGCCGAAGTGACCACCGCGGTGGCCCGCGGCGATTTGTCGCGCAAGATCACGGTAGACGTGAAGGGCGAAATTCTCGAACTGAAAAACACGATCAACACGATGGTGGATCAGCTCAACGCCTTCGCCGGCGAAGTAACTCGCGTGGCCCGCGAAGTCGGCACCGAGGGCAAACTCGGTGGTCAGGCGCAAGTCCCAGGCGTGGCAGGCACGTGGAAAGATCTCACGGACAACGTCAACTTCATGGCCAGCAACCTGACAGGACAGGTGCGCAACATTGCTGAAGTGGCAACCGCCGTCGCCCGCGGCGATTTGTCGCGCAAGATCACCGTCGACGTGAAAGGCGAAATTCTCGAACTCAAGGACACCATTAACACCATGGTGGACCAGTTGCGATCTTTCGCTTCCGAGGTAACCCGCGTGGCCCGCGAAGTCGGGACGGACGGCAGATTGGGAGGCCAGGCGCAGGTCCCCGGCGTCGGAGGCACATGGAAGGACCTTACTGACTCGGTAAATTCGATGGCCAGCAACTTGACCGGACAAGTACGCAACATCGCCGAAGTGTCCACGGCCATCGCTACAGGGAACCTGTCCAAGAAAATCACCGTAAACGTCAGCGGTGAAATTCTACTGCTGAAGGAAACCATCAACACCATGGTCGACCAGCTTAATGCGTTCGCAGGCGAGGTGACACGTGTGGCGCGCGAGGTGGGTTCTGAAGGTCGACTCGGCGGTCAAGCCAACGTACCCGGTGTGGCAGGTACTTGGAAAGACCTTACCGACTCTGTCAACTCCATGGCTGGAAACCTCACTGGGCAAGTGCGCAACATTGCCGAAGTCACTACTGCCGTAGCCCGCGGCGACTTGTCCCGCAAGATCACCGTTGACGTGAAAGGCGAAATTCTCGAACTCAAGAACACGATCAACACCATGGTGGACCAACTCAACGCTTTCGCGGCCGAAGTAACCCGCGTAGCTCGCGAGGTTGGTACTGAAGGAAAGCTTGGAGGCCAGGCGCAAGTGCCCGGAGTGGCGGGTACGTGGAAGGATCTTACCGATAACGTCAACGTGATGGCCGCCAACCTCACCGAGCAGGTACGCGGCATCGTCAAAGTCGTGACCGCTGTAGCGGACGGCGAACTAACTCAGAAACTAACCGTGAATGCCAAGGGCGAAGTCGCGGCTCTCGCTGAAACCATCAATAACATGACCGGCACACTCGCCACCTTCGCCGACCAGGTGACGACGGTCGCACGCGAAGTCGGCGTGGAAGGCCGTCTGGGCGGCCAGGCTAACGTGCCTGGTGCGGCCGGCACATGGAAGGATCTTACTGGCAACGTGAACCTGCTTGCCGATAACCTCACCAATCAAGTGCGCGCGATCGCCGAGGTTGCGACCGCCGTTACCAAGGGCGACCTCACGCGTTCGATTCAGGTGGAGGCAAGTGGTGAAGTCGCGGAGTTGAAAGACAACATCAACACCATGATCGACAACCTGCGGCTCACCACGGACCGCAACACCGAGCAGGACTGGCTCAAGACCAACCTCGCGCGCTTCACCAGCATGTTGCAAGGCCAGCGCGATCTGACCACCGTGGGGCAGAAGCTCCTCTCAGAATTGGCGCCACTGGTGAGTGCGCAGCAAGGCGTCATCTACCAGATGGAGACCGAGGAATCGGCCGGCATGGTGCTGCTCTCGGCCTTCGCTGCCGACGGGCAGGACGGTCATCTGCGGCGCATCAAGCTGGGCGAGGGCCTCATCGGGCAGTGCGCAGCAGAAAAGAAGCGCATGTTGATCAGCGACCTGCCAGAAAATACGGTTCCCATCCGGTCGGGTCTATTCTCAGCCGTTCCCCGAAATGTTATTGTGCTGCCCGTGCTCTTCGAAGATCACGTTAAGGCGGTCATTGAGCTTGCCTCGCTGAACAGCTTTACGGCTTCGCATCTCGCCTTTCTTGAGCAGCTGACTGCCAGCATTGGCATTGTGCTGAACAGCATTGAGGCGACGATGCAGACCGAAGGGCTATTGAAGCAGTCGCAGCAGTTGGCCACCGAGCTGCAAACCCAGCAAAGGGAATTGCAGCAGACCAACGAACAGCTTGCGCAAAAAGCCCAGCAGCTCGCCGAGCAGAACGTCGAAGTCGAACGCAAGAACCAGGAAATCGAGCAGGCCCGCGGCGCGTTGGAAGAGAAAGCGAAAGAACTCGCCCTGACTTCGAAATACAAATCGGAATTCCTGGCCAATATGTCCCACGAATTGCGTACGCCTCTCAACAGCATTTTGGTGCTCGGTCAACAACTCACGGACAACCCCGACGGCAATCTGACTCCCAAGCAGGTCGAGTTTGCCCGCACCATTCACGGGGCCGGAACCGATCTGCTAAACCTGATCAGCGACATTCTCGATCTCTCGAAGATCGAGTCAGGAACCGTCTCAGTGGAGGCCGAGGAAGTTTTCTTCGCCAGCCTGCTGGACATGGTCGCTCGCCCATTCCGGCACGAAGCTGAAAATCGACGGCTCACGTTTGAGGTACACTCCGATCCGCACCTCACGCGCAGCCTGGTGACTGACACGAAGCGTTTGCAACAGGTGCTCAAAAATCTGTTGTCCAATGCGTTTAAGTTCACCGAACAGGGAGGCGTGCATCTCGCAGTAACGGTTGCCAGGGATGGTTGGAGCGAAGACCATCCGATCCTCAATGCCGCTGCCTCGGTCGTCGCGTTCGAAGTTACCGACACGGGTATCGGCATTCCGTCCGAGAAGCAACGCATCATCTTCGAGGCATTCCAGCAGGCCGATGCCGGCACCAGCCGCAAATACGGTGGAACCGGCTTGGGACTGGCCATTAGCCGAGAGCTGGCCAGCCTGCTGGGAGGCGAGATTCAGTTGCGGAGCGCCCCAGGTAGAGGAAGTACCTTTACCTTGTATTTGCCTCAGACTTACGTGGGTCCCTCCGCGGCCAGTGCCACTACTGTGGATCGGAAGGCCCGATTAAATGCTCCGCCCCTTCAGCTGTCCGCAGTCCGGGCGACGGAATCGGCGGTTGAACATGTGCCCGACGACCGAGAGAATCTGCAGCCGGACGATGCGGTCCTGCTGATCGTCGAGGATGATCCTCATTATGCCCGCGTGCTATGCGACCTTTCGCGCGATACAGGGTTCAAAGTACTCGTAGCTATGAAAGGTGCGGAAGCGCTCGCGCTGGCCCGCGAATTCCATCCCACGGCTGTGTCGCTGGATGTCTTCTTGCCGGACATGCTGGGCTGGACCGTGCTCAACCATTTGAAACAGGATCCGGCCACTCGTCACATTCCGGTCCAGATGTTGACCCTGGACGAAGACCGGCATCACGGCCTGGCGCGAGGAGCGTTCTCTTTCGTGACCAAGCCAAGCACGCCTGAAGGACTGGGAGCGGCTTTGACCCGCATCAAGGAGTACACGACTCCGCGCCGGAAACGCTTGTTGGTTGTCGAAGACAACCCCGCCGAGCAGTTAAGTATCCGCGAACTGCTGGGTTATGACGACATTGACGTTTCGGTCGCAGCTAGCGGCAGCGATGCGCTCAACATGCTTAATGAGAACCCGGTCGACTGCGTCGTGCTGGACCTGCGCCTTCCCGACATGTCGGGCTTCGACGTTTTGGAGCGTCTCCGCGATGCTCCAGGACTTAGCGACTTGCCGGTCGTGGTGTTTACCGGAAAGGAGCTGTCATCGGAAGAAGACGCCCGCCTGCACACGCTGGCGCGCAGCGTGGTCGTGAAGGGCGTCGAATCGCCCGAACGGCTCCTGGATGAGACCGCGCTGTTTCTGCATCGCGTTGTAGCCGATCTTCCGCCGGAGAAGCAGAACATGCTCGACCGGCTACACCGTTCAGATGACGCTCTGGTGGGGAAGAAAGTGCTGGTGGTGGATGACGATGTACGAAACATCTTCGCCCTCAGCAGTGTGCTGGAGCGGCGTGGAATGACCGTGCTGACGGCTGGAACGGGACGCGAAGCAATCGCAACCCTCGAGTCCACTCCTGACCTCGCGATCGTGTTGATGGATATCATGATGCCGGAGATGGATGGATACGAGACGATGCAGGTGATCCGGCAAAACGCCTCGTTCCGGCGGCTGCCGATTATCGCACTGACCGCGAAAGCCATGAAAGGTGATCGCGAGAAGTGTCTCGAAGCCGGCGCGTCGGAGTACCTGGCAAAACCTGTCAATACCGAACAGCTACTCTCTGCGCTGCGTATGTGGCTTCACAGATGAGCTTCTGCGCATGATTCGGAGTGTTTTGCAGATGGCAGATGGAGGCGCGAAAGCACGATGACTGCAAACGAAAAGGTCAATATTCTCATGGTCGACGATCAGCCGGCCAAGTTGCTCAGTTATGAAGTAATCCTGGCTGAACTTGGCGAGAATCTGATCAAAGCAACGTCGGGGAAGGAGGCTCTGGAACAGCTACTCAAAATCGATATAGCCGTCGTATTGATGGACGTAAGTATGCCGGATCTTGACGGTTTTGAATTGGCCGACATGATTCGGCAGCATCCACGATTTCAAAGGACCGCCATCATCTTTATTTCCGCCGTCTACATGACCGACCTGGACCGCCTTAAAGGATACCAGCGCGGAGCGGTGGACTACATTTCCGTTCCCGTCATCCCTGAGCTGTTACGCGCGAAGGTAAGCATCTTCGCCGAGTTGCATCGTAAGGCGCATCAGCTGGAAATTCTCAATCGTGAATTGGAGGCGCGGGTTGCCGAACGAACCGATGAATTAGAAAGAAGAGCGGAGACGCTGCAGGAGCTCAATATTGAACTCGCGCGAAGAAACCAGGAACTCGACGCGATTGTGCGAACCGCTCCGGACATCATCTTCAGTCGACAGGCCGACGGCACCAGGGACTATATCAGCGATAGGTTCTACGAATACACGGGCGCTGCCACCGGTTCTGCCAATGGCTTCGGTTGGCTCGACTTTCTGCATCCAGACGACATGGAACGCAGCATGGCCCAGTGGATGCACTGCATCCAGTCGGGTGACAACTATGAATCGGAATACCGTATTTGCGGAAAGGATGGACAGTACCGCTGGTTCCGGGCTCGTGCCGTTCCAATCCGAGATTTCGAAGGAAAAATCGTGAAATGGTATGGGACCTGCTCCGACATTCACGACAGCAAGTTGCTGGAGCAGTCGATTCGTGACAGCGCCACCGAGTTGGAGAGGCTGGTCGATGACCGCACCGCTGCGCTCCGACGCCTTTCCGGACGTCTGCTAACCATGCAGGATGACGAGCGGCGCCGCATCGCGCGAGAACTGCATGACGGTCTGGGGCAGGAGCTTGCCGCGGCAAAGATGATGATGGATGGCATCGTGGAAAAAAAATCTGCCCAATCAAACCGGCGAGCCGCCACGGAGGCCAGTGAGACAATTGATCGAGCCATCCAACAAGTCCGGAGTCTATCCCACCTGTTGCATCCACCTTTACTGGATGAGGTCGGGCTACTGTCGGCCCTTCAATGGTACTTGGACGGTCTCACCAAGCGCAGCGGCATTGAAACCTCGCTCGATGTTCAGCCACGCGAATTTCCGCGCCTGACGGTCGAATTGGAGACCGCAATTTTTCGAATCATTCAGGAGGCTCTTACCAACGTCTATCGTCATTCGGGGGCGCAGAAAGCGTGGGTCACCCTGATGCAGCACGAAAAGCGCGTCGTGGTCAAAATCCAAGATGACGGCAAGGGAATCGAACACCCCATAGCCGAGCTGCATCCAGGCAGCATCGGCATCGGCATCGGAGGAATGAATCAGCGAGCAAAAGAATTTGGCGGCGAGTTGCGGCTTCTTAACGCCGATCCGGGCACAGTTGTACAGGTCGAGATTCCTTCGCTCAGTCCGCAACCACAAAAAACGCACGCCATGGCGTGATTTGGTATAAAGGTTGGCCCTCGCTCACTAACCCGCCGTCCCGGTTGCGCCTTCCGAAGAGAACTGCCTCCGGACTCGGTCACCCATGTCGTGGACCTTGCCCGCTATTACGCTGCGTGTTTCATCCCCGCTGGCAGGAGCGAGAATCAAGCCGACGCCCACACCGACGCCGATTCCTGCTGCAAAAAACAGCGTGTTGCGGACGACGTCGTTGTCCTCGCCACGAATGGCTCTGGATGCCCTTCTGACTCGCTCAGTCGCAGTTTCGTACTTCTCCTGCGCGGCATCGCGCAAATCGTCCATCCCGGCAGCGGCCCGGTCACGCGCGCTCTTCGTAGCGTCGTCCGAACGCTCGAGTAAATAAAGGCCAACGCCCAGTAGAGTCTTCAGCAACTTATTCATAGACCGTCCTTTCGACTTCGTCGCGATTCTCATGTAGCTCAGAGTAGCATCTGAAAATTTCACTTGCCATCAAGTCCATGCTGTAGGCGTACGCGTTAATTTGCGTACTGTTCAATGGAGTTCGTAGCGGCCGTGAAGTGGTCACTGCAGTTGAAACCCTTTTGAGCAAAGGTACATTCTTCGATATCGAAGGATCCTCGACCGCTCATGGCTGACCGCATGGGATACGGTATTCACCCGATTGCTTGGCATCGCCATCGTGCGCTAACTTTGTAGTAGTTCGTATCTGCGCCTGGCGTCGGTAGGTTTCGACGCGGGTCAAGGCGGTCATGGGTTAGTGTCGGCAACACCGACGTTCGGACCCTCACGACCGCTTTTCATATTTAGTGCGTAGTACATGGCGATAGCAATCCTCGAGGTGGGTTAGGTATTATGATTATAACGGGGCTGTGAGACGACATGCTCACACAACAAAACGTTCACTTTCTTCGGTACCCTCAAAAGACACTCGATATAGGTTCTGACTATGGCGGAGGAAAGTTTCTGGATCAGCTGGCGTGAGCGTCTGGCCGCTCTTCGGAATGTGCCGCCGGTACTTGGAATCGTGTGGGAATCGGCGCCCGGAGTCGTAGCGGGAGGGCTGATTTTCCGCGTCTTCGCTTCACTGCTTCCCATGGGACTGTTGTGGATCACAAAGCTGATTGTCGACAGCATCGTGAACGCAGTGTCTACCCATCATCCCGTACAGCCTCGATTCTGGTGGCTGGTTGCGGCGGAATTCGGGTTAGCTGTTTTAGGCACTATTCTCACGCGAATTATCGATTACTTGGATTCTCTTCTCGCCGACAAGTACACCCGCCACGTCAGCATCCGGGTGATGAAACACGCGGCGGAATTG
>Ga0070765_100001214_pt1 | contig 15622 bp, 16 predicted proteins | sample HubBroMetageWFT5_FD_71516 | JGI IMG/M metagenome (GOLD analysis project Ga0070765, IMG submission 71516) | Warmed and freeze-thawed soil microbial communities from the Hubbard Brook experimental Forest, New Hampshire - Hubbard Brook CCASE Soil... | ecosystem: Environmental > Terrestrial > Soil... | reverse complement strand
ATTCCTGCTGTTTCTGGCGTACATCTGCTTTTACGCAAAGTATACGGTGTGGAGTGGTGATTTCGCATGGGGCGACCGCTACGTTTCCACGGCGGCGGAACTCGTGGCATTCATCTCAGTGCCTCTGCTGTTGCGTTATCGCCTTGAACTTGGCAGGTTCATTTGGACGATTGGAGTGGCACTGATCGCGGTCAGCGCCTTGATCCAATTGGCCTCGCTCGCTTTCTGGTTGCCGCTTGAGATTTATCAGATGGAAACGCTGGGTCACCCGACCTTCGTGGTCGCGCTGCGCTTCAGGAACATCGCCGCTTTTGCTCTGGGAAAGATGGACACATGGGGACTCAACAATTACGCCATGGCGCAGGATCCGTGGGATTACGTTCACATCACGACCTGGAATTTTCTGCCGTTTGTGCTGCGAAGAGTCGGAGGGGCTCCGGGCTGGGTGGTTAGACTTTGCCTGTTGCTGTGGATTGCTGGGCTTGCGGCCTTGACCTGGACTCTTTTTCAATTGCGCGAGATTCTTCGCTCCGACGAGCGCGAGGGCGACAAAATCCGCGCTGTTGCAACCACCCGTTCATGACTTGGATCCTTCCTTAGTGCACCTTCGTGTTCTTTGTGGTTGAGGAAGTTCAAAGGCATGAACCACAAAGGAGACGAAGGTTCACAAAGGGGGATTCCCCTGAGATTCAATGCTATTCAGAACTTCGTCGCGCACCCGTTCCGCGTAGACAAGGCGCATGCTAAAGAAATACTCTTCCCGAGTCTTTAGTTCACAAGATTGACAACCATGAGCGTTGCAACCGAGAACTCGTCGCTACCGCTACAACCATCAGCAACGCTGCGCGCGATCTCTATCTTCAGTGTCTTATTGTTCTTAGCCGGGGCCGCGTTGCCACTCTTTCTCTCAGGACACGCTTGGATTGCCACCCTGCGCTGGGCTGGTCTGGTTGCTTTCGCATTCACCGGACTGTGGCGGCAATCGCTCACTCGCTGGATTTTCTTTGCCATGCTGCTGGGCGGAGAGCTTGGGCTGGACCGTCCGCAACTGGCCGAGCACTTGCGAGTGTTGAGTGAAATCTTTTTGCGGCTCATCAAGGTCATCGTCGCACCGCTCATCTTTGGAACGCTGGTCACTGGAATCTCCGGGCACGGCAATTTGCGCAGCGTGGGCCGGATTGGCCTGAAGAGCCTGATCTACTTTGAAGTCGTCACTACCCTGGCGTTGTTCCTGGGCGTAGCCGCCATCAACATCAGTGGCGCGGGAGAAGGGCTCTCAATTTCGCAGACCACCGCCATCGCCCCAGTGCAGAACACCGCTCCACTTCGTTGGGATGATTTTGTTCTGCACATCTTTCCCGAGAACATTGCGAAGTCCGTTGCTGAGAATCAAATTCTGCAAGTTGCGGTGTTCGCAGTCCTCTTCGGAATCGCGCTGGCACGATTGCCCGAGGCCAAGCGCGCTCCCATGCTGAAATTTTGCGAATCGCTCACCGAGACCATGTTCTCCTTCACCAATCTGGTCATGTACTTCGCTCCCATCGGCGTGGGAGCCGCGATGGCCTATACCGTCGGCCACATGGGGATTGGCGTGTTGTTGCCGTTAGGCAAGCTGCTGCTCACGGGATATTGCGCGCTGATTGCGTTCCTGCTCCTGATCCTGTTGCCCATCTCGCTCATTGCGCGGATCCCGCTCGGCCGATTCGTCAAAGCCGTGGCTGAGCCGGCGACCATTGCATTTGCCACCAGCACATCGGAAGCGGCGCTGCCCCGCGCTATGGAAGAAATGGAGGCATTCGGCGTTCCTCGCCGCATCGTCGCATTTGTCATTCCGGCTGGCTACAGCTTCAACCTCGACGGCTCGACACTCTATCTGGCGCTGGCTTCAGTTTTCGTTGCGCAGGCTGCGGGCATGCACATGGGATGGTCGGAGCAGCTTTTGATGGTCTTCACGCTGATGCTGACCAGCAAGGGAGTGGCGGGCGTACCGCGGGCGGTGTTAGTGGTCTTGCTGGCCACTGCAGCTACGTTTCATCTGCCGACGGAACCGATCTTTATTATTCTCGGCATTGACGCGCTCATGGACATGGCGCGCACCGCGATCAACGTGATCGGCAATTGTCTGGCCTGCGCGGTCATCGCGCGCTGGGAGGGTGAGTTGGCGGAGAATTCCACGACGGCCTAAATGGAGGATGGGCATCCTCCATGTCAGGCTCTCACGGAAGCCCGGCTGTTTGACTCAAGGGCGGTTTCCGGGGGGCGATTGCTGGCACTCGCATCGAGTCCCCATAAATCTCTTTGCGCGCCGGCTTCCAGCCCAACCTGTTGTTCGACGCCGGAACCCAGCGGCTTGGTCCAAACTACCCGAAATTCCGCCCTGTGCTGCCGATACTGCAGTGTGATCAGGCTGCCAACTTCGAGTTTGCGGCGGACCGCACCCAGCCGAACTCCGGTCCGGCTGACGTCGAGAGTATGTACGAGTTCGGAATAGGCTTCGCCGGAAACATCGTTGCCGGAAATTCTTACCGGCAGCACTGCCTTGGACCGGTCCACGCTGCGTTGTTTGCCTGCTCCTGCCTTTTCTACCAGAGCTGCCAGAGCTTTATTCGGAGAGTTCAATGCGACGTCCTTGATCTGATTCATTTGACTTCGGATGAGCAACGCGAGGGGAGTGTAACTGGTTGCTGACTGGATGTATCTTCAGCCATGCCTCAGGTTTGCGCCATAGCACAAAGGTGGCAGAGTCGTCCTCCGCGAGTGTTAGACCCCGAGTCTGGCCGCCTAAGTCGCGGCTTTCACCGGGCGCGTGACCCGAGTAACCACCACCGGTTACAGCCGTGAAGCATAGGCCACGAACGGGCCATTGCCGGATGGCGGCCTCTAGCGCAATCTGGTGCCAGTCGTCAACGCGTCCCGCAAGGGAACGTGGGCGCGAGCGTCCCCCCTCGTGCTCGACGCAAATCCCGAAAGGGCAGGAGGGGTGAGAACATGACTATCTTACTTCATCGACTCTGGTCAGAGGACGAAGGCCAGGACATTGCCGAATACGCAGTAATGCTGGCGGTAATCCTGGTGATCGTAGTCGGAACGATTCGCTTAATCGGTGGAAATGCGAATAACGTGTTTTCCGCCGTATCCAGTTCCATTGGTGGATAAGCTTCCGCTACGTGATAAATGTCGTCGAAGCAACATCGCAATGATTTTATTGTCATTGAGCGTGCGGCACAGAACCGGGCGGTCCTCACCCGGTCTATGCTTCGGCGGTGCTGGTGAGGGCGGTTATGGCGTCGTCCAAAGTGGGAAAAATCAGGAACAGCGGTTCCACTTTAGTAGTTTCGAACAGCTTCAACACGCGGTCGTTGAGTCCACTCAATGCGATGCGTCGCGTGGCTTTGTGCCGCGTCACGTAGGCGCTGACCAGTGATCCCAGCCCCGAGGAATCAATGTAAGGAACGTCGCTCAGGTCGACGATGACCATGGGAACATTTTCCTCCCTACGGATCGCGTTCTGAAACAAAGGCAAATTCTCTAATGTGAGCGGCCCTCGCAGACACAGAACGTGTGGGCCTTCCTTGCCGCTCAATCGCTCGATCTCAAGAGGCTCCGTAGTCACCGGGAGATTGTATGGCGACTCCCGAGCAGTACGCAAGCGCACGCTAGTGTAGCGCACGCTAGTGTAGGCGCGAGCGTCCGCAGTCGTGCTCTTCCGAAGGTACAGGCCCAATCGCCCGGACGAGGATGGAAAATGCCGCTCTGGCAGCCAGCCGTTTGGGTGGAGGTAGGCTGGTTTCAAGCTCAAGCTTCTGGCGATCCCGCCGATTTGCAATCTGTAAATGAACAAAGGGTCGTAGTGCCGTTGCTGACCGTGCCCCTGACGGCCTGCCTTGGCGTCGCTGCTTGAAATTATTCAGGTTCGCAAAGATGGAGATCTCCACGACCGACAAGGTGTCCATGGTTTGCAGTTCCCTTCCCTCGCCCGCCGCTTCTGTTCTCGCCGAGACGGCTGGCCCCGAGTGCTCCCAAACTACGCTATGCCATCGGCCGAGGTGCCCTCGGTGTGGCCTCTCGACGGGCGAGTCGGCCAAGGCCAGGACAAAATTGCGAGTGTTACTGGTGGAGGACAATCCAGCTGAGGTCGAACTGGAGTTACTTACCTGGCGGAAGGATGGGTTCGAGGTCTCAGGCGACGTCGCTCAAACCGCCGAGGAGTTTGCCGAGCGCATACTAACCACCTAGTCGCATCCACTCAGTGATCAATGGCGTGGAGGCGGTCGCGTTTCTGCGCCGGGAGGGAAAGTATGCCCACTTCGTGATTCTTGACTTGAATTTGCCCGGAAAGGACGGCCCGTGCCGTGCTCGCCGAAGTCAAAGGCGACCAAGTGCGGAAGATTCCGATCGCGATCTTCAGTACCTCCGAGGCGCAGCAGGACATTGTCCGCAGTTATGAACTGGGAGCGAACTGCTATGTGAGCAAGCCCGCCAATCTTCGGGATTTCATCTCCAAGGTGCCGAGCTGAGTGCTCGGCTGAGCGGGCGTCCGGGCCAACTTGGGCCTGGGGTCCGGCACCATCGTAACCTCGGATTTCGATGCTTGGCAGGGCAGCTTGGGTCTGGCGTGATATACTGACGTTACGCTTAATACCGCGGTTGTATGGTGCGATGGCTCTGGTGCAATATTTGATCTGAGAACTCCCGCCTTCAGTTTCCCCTCCGTAAGTCTTCAGCGTAATCAAAACCTAAGACTGGTAATGCTGGTCGTTATGCCCACCGGAAATTCGTGTGCGCACCGAGGCCGCTTATGCCAGAGAAAGCAAAATGCAGAATTTTTCAGAACTTTCGATTTCCCCTTACGTCAAAGATCGTTTGTCGTTCGGTGGCTTTTCCATTCCCACTCCGGTTCAAGCGGCAGCAATCCCGGAGGCGCTCGCCGGCAAGGACGTCCTCGCCACGGCGCAGACTGGCACCGGTAAAACGCTGGCCTTCCTGATTCCGCTCATGGAGCAACTGCTCAAGCAAAATACACCAGGGATTGCAGCACTGGTGCTGGTTCCGACGCGTGAACTGGCAATGCAGGTTGCGGAGCAATACGATGCTCTGCGGGGTAAGCGACTTTCGCCCGCGGCTCTGGTGGTCGGAGGCTTGTCTGAAGGACAGCAGCTTCGCGCCATTCGCAACGGGGCTCGCGTGGTGGTCGCTACCCCGGGCCGGCTCGAAGATTTCCTGGATCGCAAACTGGTCAATTTCCGCGGGCTGCGCGTCCTGGTGCTCGACGAAGCAGATCGCATGTTGGACATGGGATTCCTTCCTGCGATTCAAAGAATCGCAGCCGTCCTGCCCAAAGATCGCCAGACGATGTGTTTTTCGGCCACGCTCGAAGCATCAGTGGTCCATCTTGTAAATGACTACATGAGGAACCCGGTGCGCGTCGCCCTTGGTTCCACACTGAAGCCGTCCGAGAATGTGCGGGTGCAAGCGTTCGAGGTAGATGCGAACCGCAAACAGGAAGTGTTGCACCGTTTGTTAGCCAAAGAAACTGGCCGTTGTCTGGTGTTCGCGCGTACCAAGCGTGGAACGGAGCGGCTGGCCAAGAATCTGAATCGCGAAGGATTCGCCGCGGCCATGATCCATGGCGACCGCTCGCAATCTCAGCGGACTGCGGCACTCGCCGGGTTTCAACAGGGACGCTACCGCATTCTGGTCGCTACCGATCTGGCCTCGCGGGGCATTCACGTGCAAGACATCGCACACGTGATCAACTACGATTTACCCGAAGTGGCGGAAAACTTCATCCATCGCGTTGGCCGCACCGGCCGGGCCGGCGGGCGCGGTGTCGCTTCTACCCTCTTCGGTCGCGATCAGCGTTCGGAGTTGTACCAACTGGAGCGCACTCTTGGAATTCGAATGGAGAGAATGAGTTCCACTGGCGACCGAAGGGGAAAAATTCCATCGCAGAATCAGGGTGCGACGCGAAGCAATCGCAGCCAATCCGATTCAGTCGAAGCAGTTCCCAAGTCCCGGATGGTTCGGCTGCCGGGCGAGGTTCTGCAAGTGCAAATGCAGAATTAGTCTACGCGACAGCCCCGCAAGGGGCTGCCTTCAACTCTTCTGTGAGTTGCGCGATGGTCACGAGGCGAGCGAAACGGCGGCGCAGAGCGTACTCGGTGCGCTCGCGTATGGCGGTGACGTCCAGTTCTTCGCCTGGGCGATCCCAGTTCGGAATCGGAAAAGTCATGGTCGCTTCGGTGACGAAGTCGACTGCGTACCCGAGATCAGCCGCAATCCGGGCGGTGGTCTCGCAGCACTGCTCCATCTGGATGCCGGCGATGGCAACTCGCCGCACATTCTTCTTCAGCAGGTAAGGTTGCAGCGGAGTGCTGGTAAAACAATTACGAGTGTTCTTGATCAGGATCGGCTCATCGGCGCGTGGCTCGATGAAGTCCATCAGCTTGAAAAAAGGGCTGTCCGTGGAGAAGCCCTCGTCGCTGTCCGTGTGAAGAAAGAATATGACCGGCAAGTTCGCGGCGCGGTACGCTGCGATCAGTGCACTCACATTTCTTTCAAAGTCAGGATTGTTGCGGCGCTCCCAGCGTGGTGTGGCTTTGAAAGATTCCTGAGCGTCAACAACGAGCAGCGCGGATTGCGCGATTGGTACCTGGGCGGAATCCAGCATGAACCCTCCTCAACTGAAGACACTATGTTACATAGTACATTGACTGTCCACCGAAAGTAGTAAGGTATCGTATGCGGAACCTCCAGGTTCATGTTCTTTGGTTGGTTAGTGAATCTCCCAGCACAGAAGTCTGACTCCCTCTGCAAGGGCGCAATCCAGACTTTATGGGATTTTGGATTTTTCCCTCGCTTTCCGACGCACCCGCTCAGCCTGAGGTTTGCTCCGCTCTCTGATCTTCTTCGACAGCAAGGACTTTGCCTTTTCGAGTTCTGCGCCGCGCTTGGCACTGAGCCCGCGTCCGGAGCGGTTTATGAAGTATGTCAGCATCCGCATGCCCGAGCCGGGCCCCTTGGGCGAGACGTTCTTCGAAGCTAGGGCTCTGGCGATTGTGGTCGCACTCTTCGTAAACAATCCCGCGGGAGGATGCGTGGAATCCGTCTTCACTCTTGCTACCCATTTGTCGTTCTTTGTTTTCCCCGTCTTTGTTTTCACGTTCTTCATCGAGCCTCCTTCCGCAGCGATTGTGATGCATTCCCGCGCTAAACAGTTCGCATCCTAGTAGTTGCATCGGACTTGGAGACAATCCCTTGATGAAAAGTATTCTCAATAACGACTCTGTGCCGTCCAGAAGTCAGACAGGCAGGGCCCTTCCTGCGCTCTCGTGTCGCCACCCCGAACAATTGCGGGCCTGCGGGATGCTGCGGCCGCCGGCAAGGCTTGTGATCTTTGGAAGAAGGCAACGGTCTTTGGCGAGGGTCCAACCGGGGCCGGAATCATGCTCGTGGGTGAGCAGCCAGGAGATCAAGAGGACCGGAGCGGCCGCCGGAAGACCCTGGATGAAGCGCTGGCGAAGGCTGGTATCGACCATGAAGCGGTGTACGTTACCAATGTGGTGAAAGATTTCAAGTGGACCGCCTCTGAGCGCGGAAAACGGCGCATTCACAAAAAGCCTGGTTATTCGGAAATTCAGGCTTGCCGTCCCTGGCTCGACGCCGCAAATTCTTGTCTGCCTGGGCGCGACTGCTGCACCGGCGCTCCTGGGAAGAAAGTTCAGTGTCAACCGCCAACGGGGTCAACGGGTAGACTCCTCGCTCGCCCCTCACGTAGTGGCAACGGTACATCCATCGTCGATTCTGCGAGCGCCCGACGAGAAATCTCGACAAACCCAAATGCGGGGGTTCATAAACGATCTGAGGAGAGTGGCGCGGTTGATCCGCGATGAACAAGCGGCTTAGCACGCCCCTGCTAGTGGCGTTTAAAGAATTGAACCGCTCGCTCGTGGGCTTCCGCGGCTTTCCTCGTGCCGAAAGTACCAAGGTTGTGTCGGCGGCCGGTCTTCCGGTCCTTCTTGCGGGAGTATAGGCGGAATTGGCCGGATTTCAGTTTTCGAATCATTGCCTACCTCGGTAAACTTTGATGCCCAGTCGAAGGAAGGCGTTGACCGTGGCAAATAGCGTATTGATTCCCCAAGGCGAAGATTGCCTGGGTGGATTGGACAAATTGCGGTTGTGAGCGATGTCGTGTTATGAAAGAAGGGAATTTCAGGAAGGAAGGCAACCTATGGAAGCTGTGAGCGGAGTATTTCGTGCGCGATCAGAGGCGGAGCACGCTATGGCCGAGATGCGCTCAATTGGGCTGGCGGCAGACCAGATCACGCTGTTAACCCAGGGGAGAGCCGAGACCGAGTTGCAATCAGTTCCCGCTGATGCTGCTGAGCAACCGGGCATGGGTAAAGCGATTGGCGCCGTAGTCGGAGCTTCTGCCGGACTGTCTGGCGGTGCGCTCGTCATGGCGGCAATACCGGGCGTGGGACTAATTACGGCGATTGGCCTGTTGGGCGCGGCAGTTCTCGGAGCCGCTGGAGCCGGTCTTGGCGCCGCTGCCGGCGGGAAGTTGGAAGATTCTATGACCGAGGGACTTCCCGAGGATGAATTATTTGTCTACGAAGATGCATTGCGGAAAGGCCGCAGCGTCGTGATCGCGCTCGCCGACGAAGCCAAGGTCCCGCTTCTTCGGGAACTGCTTAAAGCCGAAGGGGCAGAAGCGGTCGATGCGGCGCGGGAACAATGGTGGATCGGTCTGCGTGATGCCGAGCACGAGCATTATTCGAATCTCGGCAGGAACTTTACCGAGGACGAAAAATTTTATCGACTCGGTTTCGAGTCCGCGCTGCACGCGCGCACGCGGTGCAAGGAATACGATCAGGTCATGGGCGAGATGAACGCTGGGATCGAAGACCTCGAGCGTCAGCATCCTGGCGTAGACGTAGCCGAACCCTTCACGCGAGGGTACGAGCGTGGTCGCGACTACTACCAGCAACTTTGCAGTGAATCAAGGGCTGCGTAAGAAGAAACCTTTCCCATAAGTATCGACCGCCCGAATCGCCGGAGGCTGCCTCTTTCTGAGGCTTAACCCGGGCAAGGTTGTGTCCGCACAAAATCCTCGCTCGCTTTTTGAAAGAGAGGCTAGACTCTTCGGCTACAGCAAACGGTCTGCGCGACTACAGAATGTAGTCGATTCCTTCTATCTCAGCCGCAATTTACCGTGGGTTCAGGAGGTTGCTTATGCCTGAAAAGGAAACCGTCGAACGTGCTCAGAAAGACGCCCGCGAGGGAAAATCCCCCAGCACGCAAGCTGGAGAATTTGTGCGAGAGGAGATGCATCACGTTCGAGAGGGGAAACATGGTGCGCGCTCCACTAAACAAGCCATCGCCATAGGGCTTTCAAAAGCGCGCCGAGCGGGGGTAAAGCTGCAAGCGCCTCGCAAGGGGAAGGTTTCGGCGAGAACCAGGAAACAGGCCGGCCGTGACTATCGAAAAGGGCAGAGCCGCCCCGCCGGGAAGCCCTCCGCTCGACGCTCTCGCGCGACAAGTGGCGCCCTGAAGAAAGAAGGTCACAACGCAGCGTCACGTCAATCGTTATCAAAACAAGCACGGAACAGCGCAAGCAAGCGGGGCTCAGCGGCTCGTCACCGTTCCGCGATGAAAGCCGTACGTACGAGAAAAGAAAGCCGCCATCAAGCAGCGCATAAAGCTGCCTAACCCAGGGAACAAAGCGCTACCGGGAAATCCTTCAAGACCTCGGAGACAGGAAGATGCGCGCCGCCATTGGATTTCTGCAGGCTCACGGATTCTCCGGTAAACGTGTTCCGGTACCGTTCAGGACGCGATGAGAGCAGAACGCGAGTGTCCCCCCAGATCTGGGGTCCGATCGGAGCGACGTCCGTGTCTTGGAGCAGCCCCGCCACCAGGCGCGGGACGACCACAAGCACGCTTGCAGATTCGGTCTTCCTGATGAACGCAACAACGTGATTGGCTTTCACGCCCTCAACCGCCAGCGGCAGATATTCTCCCTCCCGAAAAAGATCTGCTTGCTGCTGACGCAAGCACAGAGTTCTCCAGATCAAATACAACTTGATTCGACCGTCCTCGGGATCTTCCAGTAGTCCGCCTGCGCTCAATTTGCCAAGATCGCGTCCCAACTCGCGAATACTCTCAAACATTTGGCGGTGGCGGAGATACTCTACCGGGCGCCGGTTGTCCGGGTCGACCAGACTAAAATCCCACACTTCATTTCCCTGGTAAATGTCCGGCACGCCTGGGCAGGTCAGTTTAAGCAAAGTCTGTGCCAGGCCGTTCCATAAGCCAATGCGGGCAACACGGCGTTGGAAGGGCAAAAAGTCGTCGAGGAAGCGGTTCTGTGCGCCCGGAGCGAGCACTGCCCTAACGAACGACAAAACAGCGTTTTCGTATTCGGCATTGCGATTGATCCAGCTGGTATTCTGCTTGGCCTCACGGATCGCCTTCAACATATAGTTTTCCATCCGCTCTCCAAACATCTTCCAGCGGTCTGTATTGTCCAAAGGCGACGATGGCCATGCGCCGGCCAATGTCTGGTACAGCAAGTACTCGTCATTCGGGGACGGAGCGGGTCTGCCGTTGACAAGACGCTTGTGCTCGCGATTGAATCGCCTCCACTCCCGCACCCGTAGCCTCCACAGTCCTGGAATCTCCGAGAGCACATTGATCCGAGCCCTCACATCCTCGGAACGCTTTGAGTCATGCGTGCTGCTGGCAAGCATGGTGTGAGGCCAACGGTGGAGGCGCTCCTGATTAGCGAGATGAAACTCCGGGGTTGTGGTTCCGAACTGGTGAAGGTCGCTTCCGACATCGTTCAACGAGACCAGGCGGTTGTAACGGTAAAAGGCCGTATCTTCCAGGCCCTTGGCCATCACGGGGCCGGTGAACTGCTGGAACTTCATGGCGAAGGTCGTCACTGCATTTTTGTAGGCAGTGTCTTGCCCTTCGGCGATGGTGGTCAGAAGAACATTGCTTATGAAGTCAAAGATACTAGTATCAGCGGCCGGACTTCGCCATTTTGCTGAGGCGATAGCACTACGGATATAGCGTACGTCTTTGTCTGAAATGCCGGAGGGGCTGACGTAGGTACGGTATACCGGGAAGCACGCGACCACTTCCTCCAATGCGTCGCGCAGGCTGTTGAGCGTGAAGTCGCAGGTGCGCCGTTTAGAAAGCGCAATACGGCTGAGTTGACTCGCAAGCACGCTGAGTTCGCTAGCCAGGGCAAACCGCATGACCAGCATGCGGCAGTCGTATGCGAGGTCATCGAGATCGATTTCGTCATCGATGAAGTTTCGGTAAACGCGATCCAAACTCACAGCAGCCGCTGAGTCTACGAATACTCCGTTAAGGAGATTGGCGAAGTCGTAGCCTGTAGTGCCGCACACCGGCCACTCGGCAGGTAGCCGTTCGGCGCCCGAAAGAATTTTCTCGATGACCACATAGCGCGATCCGCTCTCCGCGCTCTTTGTGGCCTCGGAGATGCTGCTGTTGAGTCGCTCAAAATATTGAGCTGGATTGTAGAGGCCGTCAGGATGATCGATGCGCAAGCCATCCACTTTGCCCTCTGCCATCAGGCCGAGGACCAGCCGGTGGGTTGCTTGAAAGACCGCCTCGTTCTCTACGCAAATGCCAGCCAGATCGTTGGTATCGAAAAAGCGCCGATAGTTGACGTCGTCAGACGCTACTCTCCAGTTAGCCAACCGGAACGCTTGCGCTTTAATGAGTTCGTGGAGCTCCTCGAAGCTTGCGGGATCAGCGGCTGTCCCATTTATCATGTCGATGGCTTGCTGGATGCAGGCGACGATTTCGGGCGATCGCGAGCACAACTCCACTAGCCGGTGCTTGTGGATTTCTTTGTCGCGATTGCGCTCGGCGATGCGATCCGCGCTCACCTCGTATCTCGCCGGCAAATGGCTGAAAGCGGTAATCAGGCTCTGAAACTCCAGCGAATCCGGATTCTGTTCGCTGCGGTCTGCCGCGAGCGTGTCCGTGCAATGCTTCAGAATCCGAGGATACTCGCGGGGATCAACGGGAAAGCGATGACCGCGGTAGGACACGTCGAACTCGCCCCGGTCAACGCGAAAGACGAGCTTCAGTTCCCCGCTCTCCAGGTCCACGCCGTAATGATCGTGCAGAACCGGAATCAGCACTTTTCCGTGGAGCTCGGCTTTGATCGGATTCCAGTCAATATCGAAAAAGCTCGCGTAGACGGAGGATTCGCCGTTCTCAAGAACGTCGAGCCACCATGCGTTGTCATTCCCCATGACGCCCATGTGATTGGGCACGATGTCGAGTATCAATCCCATGCCATGTTCGTGAAGAGTTGCGACAAAACGATCGAACTCTTCCGGGCTCCCGATTTCAGGATTGAGCGAGTTATGGTCGACGATGTCGTACCCATGCATACTGCCAGCGCGAGCCTTTAAAATCGGTGACACATAGCAGTGACTGATGCCAAGCGTGGCAAGGTACGGAACGATCGCCGTGGCCTGGACGAAGGTGAAGTCGCGATTAAGTTGCAGGCGGTAAGTCGCGAGCGGAATGGACGACGGCGATTTCATGATTGCAGAAACCACACCACGGACCAAGGCGGCAGTGTCCCCTCTCTCAAAGTACTGGCGCTCACTTCCTCGCTGACATAGATAACCTTCGAGCTGGCAGGAGTCAGACCTGAGACCGAATCGGGACCGAGATTTGCCATCAGAATGAGTTCTGAGTCGTCAGGAAACTTCCAGCATGCGGTGAGACCTCGACGTCCTTTGATTTCATAGTTCGCATTTACCGCGCACGTCATGGAAAGGCGCGGGACGACGTGCTGACGCCGCAACTTCAATAAGTCGCGATAGACGCGCTGCCACTCTTCATGACGCGGTTCCGCAATCACCCTCCAGTTCAGTCGCGATGCCTCAAACGTCCTGGCATCGTTGGGATCGGGAATCCGCTCGCGTTTCGCCGGATCATTGAACCTGGCAAAATGGGAGAATTCGTTTCGCCGACCCTCGGTGACTGCCGCAGCGAGATCCTTTTCGAAATCGCAGAAAAAGAGGAATGGCGTTTCGGCTCCGAACTCTTCGCCCATGAAGAGAAGTGGGGGGGAGGGCGCGAGCAAGAGGATCGCGGTCGCCGCGCGCAGGGCACGACGGTCTGCAATGTTAGTGATTCGCTCTCCGAACGCACGGTTTCCGATCTGGTCATGATTCTGAAGAAAGGAGACAAAGGCGGTGAGCGGCAAGCCCTTGGTAGCCTCACCACGTGGTTTACCATTCCGGTAGGCGGAAACTTCGCCTTGATACGCGAATCCGCCTACCAGGCATTGGCCCAATTGATCGAGAGGGCGTTCCGCATAGTCTGAATAATAGCCGTCACGTTCACCCGTGATTAGGGCATGTAAGGCGTGGTGAATATCGTCATTCCACTGAGCGTTGTACCACTTGGGCTGGCAGTACTCCTCGCGTTTAAGATAGCGGGCCTGATTGAGATCGTTTTCCAGAATGAGGTGGACATGGCGATCGGCCTCGACGGAACTCCGGACCGCATCAGCCAATTCCGCGAGGATGGGTGGGGTCGAGTCATCGATAATCGCGTGGACCGCGTCGAGACGAAGGCCGTCGAAATGATATTCGGTCAGCCAGTAGAGTGCGTTGTGGATGAAGAAATCTCGGACGGCTCGGCTTTCGGGACCATCGAAATTAATGCCATCTCCCCATGGGGTACGGTGTCGATCAGTAAAGAATTGTGGCGCGTAAGACCTAAGATAATTTCCTTCGGGGCCAAAGTGGTTGTACACGACGTCGAGGACAACCATGATTCCGCGCGCATGGGCGCGTTGAACCAACTCTTTGAGATCTTCGGGTCGGCCGTAAACACGATCGGGAGCGAATGGGAAGACGCCGTCGTAGCCCCAATTGCGCTCGCCGGGGAACGCAGCAACTGGCATCAACTCCACCGCAGTAATTCCCAGATCCGCGAGGTAGTCGAGCCGATCTCGCACCGCTGAAAAAGTCCCGGATGGCGTGAAAGCTCCGACATGCAGTTCATAGATGACCGATTCTTCCCATCGGCGTCCACGCCAGCTGCGATCATTCCAATCGAAGGCCAGGGGATCGATGACTTCGCTGGGCCCATGCACGTCCCGAGGTTGAAAGCGGGAGGCTGGGTCGGGGACTTCGTGCTCGCCGTCAATCCGAAAATAGTATCGACTCCCGGGCTTGGCCGCATCAGTGACAAGTTCAAACCAACCCTCGTCGCAATGGTCTAGAGCAAATCGCATGAATCCGTTCGCGTTGGCGACGCAAACATCAACCTGGCGCGCTGCCGGAGCCCACAGTCGAAAGCGTACGTTTCCCTCGTCGCGGCACTCGGCGCCGAACGGCATGCTATAGCGTCGTTTCACTTGATTCTTCCTTTTTGCCGTTGCCGCGACGTTCCAGCAACACGACCATGGACCGCGCCTGTAGGGGATAGGGTGTGCCCGCGTCGTAGGTTTCGACGGAGCGCATACCAGCTTCTCGAGAAGTATCCATCCATGCGGTCCAGCGGGTACCGGCGCGAAGTGCCGGCAAGACAAATCCAACATCTTCGTGGTGGCCGTTCAAAAGAACGAGGAAGTTTTCGTCCCCAAGTTTTCGTCCGCGTTCATCGGTCTCATCCAGTCCCTGGCCGGAGAGAAACATTCCCAGACAGTGAAGCGAAGGATCGCGCCACTCTTCCTCGGTCATCTCATTACCGCTGGGATTGAGCCAAAGCACATCTTTTACAGTTGCACCCTTAATCGGACGGCCCTGAAAAAAATGCCGACGCCGGAATATGGGATGCCTCTTCCGCAGGCTAATCACGCGCTGAACGAACGCCAGCAAGTCACGATCTTGAGGCAGCAAATTCCAATTCAGCCAACTGATCGGACTGTCCTGGCAGTAAGCATTGTTGTTTCCCACCTGCGTATGCCCGATTTCATCTCCCGCATATATCATGGGCACGCCCTGGGAGAGCAGCAGGGTTGCCAGCAGATTCCGCTTTTGCTTGGCGCGCAGCGCCTGGATTTGAGGATCGTCTGTGGGACCCTCCACCCCGCAATTCCAGCTGCGATTGTCGTTGTTGCCATCCTGATTGTCTTCGCCGTTGGCTTCGTTGTGTTTTTGGTTGTAGCTGACGAGATCCTGTAATGTGAAACCGTCATGCGCGGTAATAAAGTTGATGCTGGCGTAGGGACGCCGGCCACTGTGCGCGTACAGATCGCTCGAACCGGTAATGCGATAAGCCAGGTCCCCCAGAAGTCCTCCATCACCCTTCCAATAAGAACGCACCGTATCCCGATAGCGATCGTTCCATTCGGCCCAACCTACGGGGAAGTTTCCGACCTGATATCCTCCTTCGCCAAGGTCCCAGGGTTCGGCAATCAACTTGACCTGGGAGAGTACAGGATCCTGATGGATGATGTCGAGGAAAGCGCCCAGGCGATCGACCTCATGAAGTTCCCGGGCGAGAGTGGCAGCGAGGTCGAAGCGGAAGCCATCCACGTGCATCTCAAGAACCCAGTAACGCAGACTATCCATGGTCAGCTGCAGCACACGAGGATGCCGCATGTTCAAGG
>Ga0070765_100001213_pt1 | contig 15623 bp, 11 predicted proteins | sample HubBroMetageWFT5_FD_71516 | JGI IMG/M metagenome (GOLD analysis project Ga0070765, IMG submission 71516) | Warmed and freeze-thawed soil microbial communities from the Hubbard Brook experimental Forest, New Hampshire - Hubbard Brook CCASE Soil... | ecosystem: Environmental > Terrestrial > Soil... | reverse complement strand
ATGTTCATTGGACTCGGACCAATTTAGGCTTGCAGAATAGCCGACGCTCGGTGCAGATTACGTGGGCGTGGAGATCACATTTGAACGCAAAGGGTGGCGTTGGGCGCTGCTGGTCGCTGCGCTAATCGTCGCGCTTTTTTTTTCCTACCAGGCCATTCGCCTCTGGATTGCGGATTATCGAGTTAATTCCAACACCCTGAATGCAATTGAGCACGGTGTCGCGCTGGAGCCTGGAAACGCTCAAGCCTGGGATATCCTCGGTCGCTTCCAACAACTAGATTTTTCCGCCGGCGATCCCAACGCAGCCATCCAGTCTTTCCAAAAAGCGATCCAGGATGATCCGGATTCCGCGTATTACTGGATGAATTTGGCGGCCGCGTACGAAGCTACCGGAGACCTCTCTCGTGCGCAGGATGCCTTCGTTCACGCGCGAGAGGTGTATCCGCTCTCGGCGGAAGTCGCATGGAATTACGGCAATTTTTTGTTGCGGCAACAACAACCGGCTGCAGGCTACGCCCAGATTCAGCTGGCTATCCGCTCCGATCCGTCGCTTCTGGCGCTCGCGATTTCGCGCACTTGGCGTTCCAGTCACGACGTCGGAATGCTTCTGGATCAGGTGCTCCCCGTCGATCAGGACGCGTATTTCCAGGCGCTCGATTTTTTCGCATCCAGCCAGCAGGCCGAGCCCGGACTTCAGGTGTGGCAGCGCCTGATCTCGCTGGGAAAACCAATTGCTTTGCCGCGATCTTTTCCGTTTCTCGATGAGTTGATTCGAGAAGATCGCTCGACCGACGCCTCCCGCGTCTGGCGCGAAGCTCTTCACGCGGCCGGTCTGCCCTATCAGGAGCCGGAAAACGGCTCGTTAGTCTGGAACGGAAACTTCGTCAGCAGTTTTGCTAACGGAGGATTGGATTGGCGCTGGGATAATCTACCTGGCGTCGCCATCGACTTTGATGCTCCGATGCCGGGCCACGACGGTCGCTCCGTCCGCCTTGATTTCGGGGGTGGAACCAATCCTGAACTTGATTATCCGTTTGAATACGTTCCTGTGGAGCCTAACAGCACTTATCACTTCCGCGCCTACCTCCGCACGGAATCAATTTCAACCGAGAGTGGGATGCGCTTTTCGGTCTTCGATTCCAAACATCGGAACGCCGTCGACGTACTTACCGAAAACCTCACAGGCACTCATCTTTGGACCGCTGTGGAACTTAAGGTGACCACGGGGCCGGAAACCCGCATTCTAGCGGTTCGCCTACGCCGCGACGTCAGCCGTCTGTTCGACAATAAGTTGAGCGGAACAGCTTGGATCGCAGATGTGTCGCTGATTCCCTCCGGCGCGGATGCGGCAGGAGCTCGGCGATGAAATTCATCCGGATGGGCCTCTGTATCCTGATCGCCTTCAGCGTACTGGCATTCGGCACGGTCGAAGTTTGGTCTCAATCCCTTCTCGAGCTCAGCGCCGGAATGCTGTTCTTGTTGTGGGGCATCATTGTCTTCAGAGATCTGAAGGCAACGATTTATTGGAATCCGTTATTCTGGCCCATCCTCGGCGTGATCATGATCGGCCTTATGCAACTTTGTTTTGGTGCAACGCCGTATCGATATCTCACACGGCTCGAACTTTTGAGATTCGGCGCTTACCTAGTTCTGTTTTTTCTGTCGGTACAGTCGTTCCGGAAGCGGTCCGATCTCAAGTGGCTGGCATGGTTTCTAGTTCTGGTGTGCTTCGGAGTTTCACTGCTCGGCATCGTTCAGCATTTCACGTCCGAGGGGTCAATTTATTGGCTGCGTCCCTTGCGGGCTGGAGGCGATCCCTTCGGACCGTATGTGAACCGCAACCATTTCGCGGGCTTCGTCGAGCTGACGTTGCCGATAGGCCTGGCAATGCTAGTTTTCCGCGGGCTACAGCGCGACATGTATCCGCTGCTAGGCGTATTGACCGTCGTTCCAGCAGGGGCTCTGATTTTGTCCGGTTCCCGCGGCGGAATTGTATGCTTCGCATTCGAGATAGCTGTGCTGTGGCTGTTAGTAAGGAACCTACGAGCTGCAGACCGCCCGCGCCTTGTCGGGTTGGGAATTGTGGCTTTGGCGGCCGTGGCGCTCATCGGGTGGCTAGGTGCGGGCAAAGCAATTGAGCGATTTTCGATGATGCACGTGGGAGAAGTGACGACGGACCGCCGCTTTTCAATGTTTCGCGGTACTGTGCACATCTTCGAAGACCATCCGATCAAGGGTGCGGGCTTGGGTGCGCTCGTCGCTGTTTACCCGCGATATGAGACGCTTTACGACGGCAAACTCGTGGATCACGCACACAATGATTACATCGAAATGCTGGCGGAAACTGGCTTGGTTGGAGGAATTTGTGGCTTGGCATTCTTATGGATCCTGTTTGGCGAGGCTAAGTCTTGCTACGCAGCGGACCAAGGCCATTTCTCTCGCGCTCTACATGCCGGCGCGGTTACCGGATTGTGCGGAATACTGTTGCATGGTTTCGTGGATTTCAACTTGCATATTCCATCCAACGCCCTGCTTTTCTTGTTGATGGCTCACCTGGCGACCGCACCTCCATTGGCGACGGAAGCCGGAGTGGGGCGCCGCCGCGTAGTATCCGCGACCGTACTGTAGCCGCTGACGAATAGGGTTTCAACGCAGTCTGCGTGTGAGATTTAGCTCCGCCTCAGCCGGAAATAATGATGGTACCCGGGTTACCCGCCGCAACTGTCTTGGTTGACACCGGAGCGGGGCTAGGTAATAGTGTTTGCGGGGTTATCTATCTATGGTTTCCACGGTCCAGTACGTTCCGGGCTGGCTAACACCGAAGAGCGTATTTTTGTTTCCCATTTTGCTGCTTTTGGGTGCACAGGTTTACGGCCAGCAAAAGCCCCTGACGCCTCAACAAACGAACGAGAAAATTCATGAACTCGCAGGATTAACCAGCGCCCGGGCAGTAGATACCCCTATTGGGAGCGGCGACCTTCTGCATATTGAGGTCTTTGACGTTCCAGAACTTTCTCGGGATCTGCGGGTTAGCGACATCGGGGATATCACCTATCCGCTAATTCCCGGAAAGATCACCGCTACGGGGCTGACCCCCGACCAACTGGAACAGAAATTGGCTCAACTTCTGATCGAAAACGGTTTAGTCTCCCACCCACAAGTCTCGGTTTTCGTCAAAGAGCAGTTCAGCCAGCCGGTTTCGCTAGTAGGAGCAGTACAAAGGCCCATGGTTTATCAAATCATACGGCCGACTACCTTACTGGAGTTGCTGGCTCAGGCTGGGGGGGTGACAGACGAAGCTGGGAGTGTGGTAATCATTACCCGCAAAGGACATCCCATACCCGACAAGAATGACGCAGCAGGACCGATCGACGCCACTGGCCTAGACACCCAGACAATCACGATTCGTCTTCAGGATTTGCTCGAATCGGGCAACCCTGTTTACAACATCCAGATTTACGGCGGCGACACCGTAAGCGTTCCCCGCGCGGGCATCGTATACGTGGTGGGTGCGGGAATCTCGCAACCCGGGGGCTATGTTCTCCAGAGCCATGGAGAGCAAGTCACAGTTCTGAAAGCAGTGGCCCTGGCCCATGGTCTAACCGGATTTGCGAAGGCCGACCAAGCCGTGATTATGCGCAACAATACGGAGACAGGCCAGAAGGACATGATACCCGTCCACATTAAGCAGATCCAAAATCAAAAGACCGAAGACGTGATGATGAAATCGAACGACATTCTCTATATTCCTGACAGCAAAGGTCTAAAAGTTCTAGCAAGAGGTGCCGAGGCAGCCTTGACTGTCGGAACTGGCTTGGCCATTTACAGGTTCTGATTCCACGCCAGGGAAATTTCAACCAGCCGTACAGGTAAAGGATAAATGGAAGAGTTCTCTCGAATTGTACCGAATTTGCGCGATCGAAAATCCACGGAGGCCCTAAGCGTCATTCCTGCGCCGTCGGTTCTTTCCTGGGAGCAGGTTCCCAGGGAACCACACCTGCTCGATTACATCATCATATTGCGCAAGCATCAATGGATGATCCTGACGTTTTTCCTGACGGTTGTAACTATCGTCACGATCGCGTCTTTCAAGATGAAGCCGGTCTACGTGGCCTCGGCGCGAGTGGAAGTGGACAAGGAATCGCAGAGCATGTCGCCCTTCCCGGACTCGAATTCTTACGGCGAGTTCATGGATTTGGAGAATTATCTGGAAACGCAGGCGAAAATTCTGCAGAGTGAAACGCTGGCCCTGCAAACCATCAAGTCTCTAGACTTGGCACACTTTCCCGAATTAGGCGGAAATCCAAACGCGCCGGCTTTTGCTCACAGCGGAACGGTTGCGCGGCGCCCCGCAATCCTGGGGGCATTTCTCGGGCGCCTCAGTGTGAAGCGTGTACCCAGTAGTCGCTTGATCGAAGTGACCTTCGAGGCGGAAGATCCTCAGCTCGCAGCGCAGATTGTTAACACGCATTTGCAAAACTATGTGGAACAAAATTTCCGCAGTAAATACGATGCGACCATTCAGGCATCCAACTGGCTGTCCTCTGAGCTCGAAGAGCTTCGCATTAAGGTCGAGAAGTCGGAAAACGCGCGCCTTGCCTACGAACGAGCGAATCAAATTTGGCAAATTGACGAGAAACAAGACATCTCGGTCGCAAAGTTGTCAGACCTCAGCAAGGCTGTCACCGAGGCTCAAACTGACGTAGCTCAAAAAGAGGCTTTGTACCGCATGGCTGCCTCCGGAAACATTGACGCCCTGCCCGCAGCTCACGGCAGCGAAGTCATCACTGAACTGCGGAAACGCAAGTCTGATATAGACGAACAATATGCCGAAGCCGTAAACCAATATGGCCCAAATTATCCGAAGGTTTTGCGAATCGCCGCACAACAGAAGGAAGTGAATGAGGATCTGGATCGTGCGCGCAAAACGCTGCTGGAAAGCGTGCAGCAGGAATACTCCACAGCGCGCAGCCATGTCGAAATTCTTCAAGAAGCGCTCGATAGGCAGAAGACCGAGGCCAACGATCAAGCAGAAAAGTTAGTTCAATACCACATCCTCCAGCACGACGCGGAATCGAACAAGCAACTGTATGATGGGTTGCTGCAGAAATTGAAAGAGGCCAGCATCACTGCGGGTCTTCGATCGAGCAATATTCGGGTTGTGGATCCAGCGCTGGCGCCCGCAAGCGCTTCCCGGCCGCAAAAGGCGCGCAATATCCTGCTAGCGGTGCTCATGGGCTTGGTGGGCGGAGTGGGCCTGGCTCTCTTCCGCGAATATCTTGATAACACCGTAAAATCCCCGGATGACATCGAAGCGCTCACTGGGTTGCCGTCGCTGGCTGTGGTGCCTGCTCTGCCGGGAATGACTGCCACACAAGGACGCCTCTCGCGGCTAGCTCGAGACACGGGTGCGCCCGCGGGCATGGGATCACGCGTAGAGTTGCTGTCCTACGTCCAGCCGAAATCGCAAATCTCGGAAGCGTTCCGCGCCCTGCGAACTTCGCTCCTGCTTTCGCAGGCCGACCATCCGCCCCAGGTGATCCTGGTCACCAGCGCGCTTCCCCGCGAAGGAAAAACCACCGCAGCGGTCAATCTTGCGGTTACGCTGGCACAGCTGGGCGACCGTACACTGCTGGTGGATTCTGACTTGCGCAAGCCCGGAATTCGGCGCGCGTTGAATCTGACCATCGGAAAGGACGTTGGATTGAGCTCGTATCTGGCGGGCGTCACAAGCCTCGATGAAGCTACCATTCAGCATCCGACCATCACCAATCTTTCAGCGTTGGCCACCGGTCCGGTGCCACCCAGCCCGGCGGACCTGCTTTCGTCACATCGCATGCGCGAAGCCATTGCTGAATTACGCCGCCGTTTCAAGTTCATCGTGATCGACTCTCCTCCGGTAATGGCTGCGACCGATGCCGTGATTCTTTCGGCGCTCACGGATGGCGTGTTGCTGGTAGTGCGTAGCGGTGAGACGCCCAAGGAAGCTTTCACGCGCACGCGAGATCTGCTCGCGGCTGTGAAATGCCGTTTACTGGGAGTCGTACTGAACGCCGTGGATTCCAGTGCACCGGATTATTACTACTCCTACCGTTACTATCCGTACGCCTACGGTTATGGGTACGGAGAAGATGTGGACAAGATGTCTAAGTTTCCGCCGGTCTCCGACGAATCGACCGGACTTTGATCTGAGGGGTGCAGTTTTGCGTTATTTGATAACTGGTGGTGCTGGTTTTATCGGTTCTCATCTAGCCGAATCTTTGATTGCGCGCGGCGACTCGGTATTTATTCTGGACGATCTCTCGACCGGCAGTGTGGAGAACATCCGCCATCTAAAGAAGCATGATCGTTTCCACTATGTTTTTGATTCGATTATGAATAAGCATCTCCTGGCGGAGATGGTGGATGAATGCGACGTCGTTTTTCATTTGGCCGCTGCCGTTGGCGTGCGTCTGATTGTAGAAAGCCCGGTGCACACGATTGAGACGAACGTTCATGGCACTCAAAACGTCCTGGACGCGGCGTCTAAAAAGAAAAAACTTGTTTTTGCTGCCTCCACCTCGGAAGTTTATGGCAAGAGCGACAAGGTCCCTTTTCACGAAGACGCGGACCTGGTGCTGGGGCCCACCAGCAAAGGCCGCTGGAGCTACGCTGCCTCGAAAGCACTCGACGAATTTCTGGCGCTCTCGTATTGGAAAGAGAAAAAGCAGCCGGTGGTGATTGCGCGATTTTTCAACACCGTGGGTCCGCGGCAAACCGGCCGTTACGGAATGGTGCTTCCCAACTTTGTGCGCCAAGCGCTCGATCGCGAGCCGATCACCGTTTTCGGAACGGGGCAGCAATCGCGCTGTTTCTGCGACGTCCGCGATTGCGTCGATGCCGTCATGCGATTGGTTGCCACAGATGCGGCGGTGGGTGAGGTGGTTAATATCGGAAACACCGGAGAGATCACCATCGAGAAGCTGGCTCGTCTGGTTAAGCAACGCACCAACAGCGATTCCCCGATTACTTTCGTTCCGTACGATCAGGCCTATGAACCTGGATTTGAAGACATGCCGCGGCGCGTCCCTGCCCTCGGAAAGCTGGAGCGTCTGACCGGCTTTCGTCCAACCACAGCGCTCCCGGAGATCGTCGACCGCGTCATCGCTCACTTCCAGGAAAAAATGGGCGTGAATCTAATCGAAAGCTCCGATCGCGCCGGATTTCTCAGCCCCGAAAATCTGGCTACCAAGCGGGCGGCGACGTAATATTGCCGTGAACGTCATCCCTCGTGACGCGTTCAAACTTTTCTGCTCATAAGCCCATGGGCGCAACCTCGACAAATCGAGTGGGAGAAAGAGGCGCAACACGGTCGGCGGCCCAAGGCTTACTCTCCGTAGAAGACGGAATAGAAAAAAGGCGCACAAGCACCACACTCTCTGTTATTGTCCCTGCCTACAACGAACAATATTTGATCGCCACAAGCCTTTCTCGGCTCGCCGTTCTCGGCGAATCGCCGCTGTTGGATCAAATCAAAATCATCGTAGTGAACGACGGCTCGACGGACGCCACCGCTGAAGCCATCGAACAGTTCCGCGCTTCGGTGGAAGCGGAAAAAGGGGAATCCAAGTTCTCTTGGGTCTGGCTACAGCATGAAAAAAACAGTGGCAAAGGCACGGCGATTCGCAGCGGGTTGACCCACGTTGATACCGAGCTCGTTGTTATGCACGATGCCGACCTCGAATATCATCCGGTCGATCTGCTGAAGATGGTTGAACTGTTCCTGATGGAAGACGCTGACGCTGTTTTCGGCTCCCGCTTCATGCCCGGCGGATACAAGCGCGCGCTGTTCTTCCGGCACGAGCTCGGAAACAAGTTCCTCACATTTTTGTGCGACGTTGTTTCCGACGTCAATCTCACCGATATGGAAACCTGCTACAAAATGGTGCGCGCCAGCTTGCTCAAGAGCATTCCGCTGGAAAGCTCCACATTCGACGTCGAGCCAGAACTGGCCATAAAACTCGCCAAACGAGCCAGCCGGATTTTCGAAGTGCCCATCAGCTATTCAGGCCGCACCTATCGCGAAGGAAAGAAAATCGATTGGAAGGATGGTGTACGCGCTCTCTGGGCTATTTTTCATTATGCGACATCCTCGCGGATCTATCTGGAAGATGGACATGGTGCCGCGATCCTGGAGCGCTTGAATCGTGCAACTCGTTTCACCCGTTGGATGGCGGACGTAATCCGGCCATACCTGGGAGACCGTGTTTTAGAGATCGGCGCTGGAATTGGCAACATGTCCGTGCACTTGATGCCGCGCGCGATCTATTGGGCCACCGACGTCAACTCTCACTACCTGGATCATCTCCGGAGGCTTTGCCCTACCCGCCCCTACATGCGCGTGGCGTACACCGATGCGGAAAATCCCGAGACATTTCCCGCCGGACAATCCTTTGACACCGTCGTCTGCCTCAACGTTGTTGAGCACGTTCAAGACGACGCGGCGGCCTTGCGGAATGTCTGGAACGTCTTGGATCCGGGCGGTCGCGCGATCATCCTGGTCCCCTGTGGGCCAAAGCTCTATGGAACCTTGGATGAAGTTCTGGGACATTTCCGCCGATACACCCGCCAACAGCTGGTCGAAGTGGCCGAACGAAGCGGATTCCGTGTCGAGAAGGTGTTAGGGTTCAACCGTCCTGGAGTTGTGGCCTGGTGGCTTAACGGACGCATCTTGCGCCGAAAGACGTTCGGACTTGCCCAGATCCGTTTGCTGAATTTAATGACTCCGGTCTTTCGCTTTCTGGATAATTGGCTTCCGCTCCCTCCGCTTTCCATTATTGCTATATTACGGAAGGATGAACATCCCGAGAGTTGAACGGGATCCTCGCCGACGCCCCATCGCAATCTAGACTCGCCTCTGCGAGTATATGGCGAAGATACTTCGCTCAAGGGATAATAGGTGGGAACAGACGTCCGTAAAGGAAACCAAAACACTTGTTCAGGTTCACGAAGTACGAGCGCCTTCTCATTCTCTTGTTCGTCGTTACTCTGCCTCTCAGCAACCCCTGGGTGCGCGGGGACGGAGTGGGATACTACGCGTTTGGACGAGCCATCCTAATCGGCCACAATCTTGACTTTAGGCAAGACTGGCTCGCGGCAAACGACAGTTTTCGGATGGGACGTATTGACTCAGATGGGAACATCCTCCCCAGCCAATACACAGTTACGGGCCATTTGGACAATCATTTCACGATTGGCCCTGCCGTCCTTTGGGCCCCTTTTCTGGTAGCCGCTCATCTGGCGGTGAAGACGAGTCACCTCTTCGGGTCCCATATTTCTGCCGACGGGTTTTCGTCGCCGTATAGAATAGCGATGGCCCTCAGTACAGCTCTGTATGGCTTTTTGGCTATTTGGCTTTCTTTTCAGCTGGCAAAAAAATATTGTGGAGAAAAGCGGGCGTTCACCGCTGCTCTGGGCATCTGGTTTGCGAGCTCGCTTCCCGTGTACATGTACTTCAATCCTTCATGGGCACATGCACATTCAGCTTTCGCCGTGGCACTCTTCCTTTGGTATTGGGACCGCACGGGAACTACACGCAGTTGCATACAGTGGCTGATTCTCGGCGCGATCGCAGGGTTTATGATCAACGTCTATTACATCAATGCAGTCCTTCTTATCGTTCCGTTGCTGGAATCGCTGTCTGAGCTCCGGAAAAGGCTGAAGGAACACCAAGTTGCCAGCGCCCGGCAGCTTTTTATTTACGACATAATTTTCTCGGTCACTATCCTTGTCTCGCTGATTCCTATATTTATTACCAAGAAGATAATTTATGGAGGCTATTTCGATCTGGGTTACATCGAGACCTGGCTTTGGAGTTCTCCCGCGTTTCTAAAGGTTTGCTTCGCTGCGGACCACGGTCTATTCAGCTGGACACCCATTCTAGTTCTGTCGGTAGTGGGGCTTTTTTTGCTGCGAAGATATAGTCGAGGTTTGAGTTTTTTCTTGACCGCTGGTTTTTTGATCTACCTCTATACCATTGGCTGCTATCAAAATTGGGACGGGCTGTCGTCGTTCGGAAACCGGTTCTTTGTCTCGCTGACGCCGGTGTTTGTTCTGGGGCTCGCGTCCTTTTTTGACTGGGTTGCCAGCAAGTGGAATGAGCGCTCGGCCGCGGCCTTCGCTTATACCGGCACTTCATTACTCGTTGTATGGAACTTGGGTCTGATCTTCCAATGGGGAACCCATTTGATCCCGGCGCGAGGCCCCATTTCCTGGCGAAATGCGGCATACAATCAGGTCGAACTGGTTCCCGTACAGGTTATCGGGACGCTGAGATGGTATATGCTCGGCCGAAAAGAATTAATGAACCATATTGAAAAACAAGATGTGAAACAGTTGCGGAGTCATGGCAAATAAAGAGCCGATCATAGGCCTCGAAGGGATATCGGCCTCCGCAGACTCGAATAGCGTCGGATCAATATCCGTTGCTCCTACGAGTGGTGGGGCGCTCGGACATCGAATCTTTCAAAACATCGCTACGCTTATCGGAGGTCAGGGGCTCAATCTGGTTCTCAACGCGGCCGCAACGATTCTCCTGGCCCGCTATCTGGGGGCCGCACAACTCGGAGAGTTTGGCGCTCTTTACGCCTATCTCGGTTTATATGGGTGGCTTTCAACTTTCGGGCTTGATTCCATACTCGCGCGGCAGGCAGCACAGGATCGCGTTCGCGCGGGAAGCATTTTGCTCACTGGAGTCTGTGTAAGTTCTCTATTTGCCCTTGGCGCTGCTGCGATTGCGCTCGTTCTTGCGCCGTTCTTTGGCTATGGCGGCTCGTATCGTAGTCTTTTGGTTTTCGCATCCATTGATATTCTTCTGCTGTCACCTTTGCGTCTGCCGGGAATTATATTTCAAGTAGACTTGCGCCAGTGGTACGGCGTCGGTATTGGTTTGATACGGCAATTCGTCTGGCTGCTCGTACTTGTTGCGATGGCTGCCGCACGAGCGACCCTTTTGTGGATCATATTAGGGAGAACGGGTTGCGCATTGTTGGAGGTGGCGTTCATCGCTATGGCTGTCCATCACAAGGGCTTGTTGGCACGCCCTTGGCGCTTACTTCCCACAGAGGCGAAGACATACCTCAAGTATGGATTTCCCATCGCCGTAAGTACCCTCGCCGTCGGAATCTACCATCGGATTGACCAGGTAATGCTGCATAAGATGGTCAATGATCAAGTTTTGGGCAACTACGTCGCCGCCGTGCGATTGACCGAGTTTATCAACCTGCTTCCCATTGCCGTGATGACCTCTCTGTTTCCGATACTTTCGCAGACTGCAAAAGATGCGCCTCGCTTCCGTCACTATCTCCAGCTGAGCTTTCGAGCTCTAATGGCTATCGCATTTGGAGTATGTATCGTCATGACGCTTTTCGCCGGGCCAATTGTGCACTTGTTATACGGAGCGAAGTTCGCCGCTGCCGGTCCGTTACTTGCGGTGCTCATTTGGTCGGAAGTCCCCGTTTTCTTCGGTGTGGTGATTGCCAACGGGCTGGTAGCCAAGAATCTTCAAAATTGTCTTCCTCTTTCGACTGGTATTGGCGCCGTGGTGAACGTGGTGCTAAACGTGTATTTGATCCCACGATGGGGCGCGATGGGATCGGCGTGGGCGACGAACATCAGCTATACGCTAGCTGCTATTCTATTTTTTCTTGTATTCCAGCGCTCCCGTCCGTTTGCATGGCTTGGTTTCTGTATTCTAGCGCCACCTTGCCTTCTGGCCTTTTTGATCACATCGTTGTTAAACTTCATCCGCATACCGAGATTACTCAGCTTTTTTGCCGCGATCACCCTGTACGGATTGGGAGCCTGGCTGTTGGGAATCGTACGAAAGAGCGATATGAAGCAACTTTTGCAGTTGATTGGCAACTTAGCATTTCCCAAGACCCATGCGGCCTGAAGACATTGTCCGACAAGAACACCGTGATTACTACGCCTCTGGAGGGTTTGACGAGGGGCGTCTTCGTTGGACTGTGAACACCTTTCTACCTGACTGCAGCGGAAAGCGCATTCTCGAAATCGGATGCGGCGATGGCAAGTTGCTCGCCCTGCTCCAGCATGCCAACGAGATTCATGGAGTCGACGCCTCAGGATCGGGGGTGGAGAAATGTAGCGCAAAGGGGATTCCGGCTCTCTGCCTAGACGCTGGTAGCCAGCCGCTCCCATTTCCGAGCGATTATTTCGACTTTGTTATTATTCTTGAAACTCTCGAGCACTTGATGAATCCATATTATGCCTTGCTGGAGGTCCGTCGCGTGCTTAAACAGAATGCCAAGCTCATTTGCAGCGTGCCGAACCCCGCGACAGGACATCCTTATCTCTATCCCGGGCTTTTTGAGTTCTCAAACTTCACCCTCTTTTTGCGACAATTAGGCTGGAAGATCGAGCGAATCCGGTCATGGGAATGGGCTCCGCGCGAGGCGATTCTTCCATCTGTTCTGAAAAAGAACCGGCTCCTTAGCAGCCGCTATGTGGCCGGGGTCGCGCGACGAGCTGTCGAACGTGCGTGGCGTCTCACCGGCAACTTCCCGTCGTTTTGCTATTGGCTTTGGACTTTTGAGTGCGTGAACGCCGATAAATCCTCTTCAACGATCCTCGCAGCGCAAGCAGAGATGACAAGGCCTAGAGGAGAGGAATAGGAAACATGAATATCCTATTCTTGTGCCGCAGTAAGGATATTGGCTGGGGTCAATGGGGCCTTACCCGAGCTTTCGAAAGACGCGGAATCCAGGTGACGTACATGGACGACGATGCCCCGGGCGACGAGGACATCTTCAAGTTGGTCGCCGCCTGCCCTGTGCGCCCGTCTCTCATACTCCATCCTGAACTCGACTTTTGCACGTTGCCCCGAGGCCTGGAAAAAATTGAAATACCGACGGCATGCTTTCAAATCGATACCTACGCGTACACCAGGCGACGAATCCGATGGTCCATGCTGTTTGACCATCCAATAGTTTTCCATCCGGGCTATGAAGAGCAGTTCCGCAAGGCAGGTCATCGGGGAGTGGTTACGATTTACCATGCCGCTTCGCGGGAACTCTTTGATAAGCCGGAAATACAACGCATTTTCGACGTCGGCTGGGTCGGACGCTCTTCTTTTAACGTTCACGACAGCAGGCGCCGTGTCATGACTGCGCTCGCTGGGCGATTTCGGGTCAATGAGTGGGACAAACTATACAAGTTCGAGGAGGTGGCAGACGTCTATCGGAGTTCCAGAATCGTGGTGAACGTCGCGAGAGATGACTTTCCACAGGATGCCAACATGCGCGCGTTTGAGGCGATGGCCGCCGGTTGTTTGCTCATTAATCGCATCCCTACCGAGCTTACGGAAATTGGGTTTCAAGAAGGCGTCCATTTCGTCGGATACCGGCACGAAGGCGAGATCGAGCACTTGGTGAGACGGTATCTTTTCCAGCACGAAGACCGGAACCGAGTTGCACGTGCAGGAAGAGAAAAAGTGCTAGATGAACACACTTATGACAATAGAGCGGACACGTTGCTGCGTAAAATCGGGGAGCATAGCAGCCACTTCTTAGCTCCTGCGCGAAAATGGACCGATGGACGCGTCCGCATGCACTACGTCGATTACTTCTCCGCGAATCGCGCTTTCGATTGTGCTTATACACAGTGGCGCCAACTCGCCATGTCCGACTTACCCCACGCATTCACGGGTGGGAAGTTTATTGCTCGTGCCTGGCTGAGTGAACTGCGACGGAATCTTATCTCGACCAGAGGTACGCAGCCAAACAAGGCGCGGCCCAATAGATTTCGCAACGTGGAGCAGTGACGAAGGCATCGAACGGTGAAATTGATTGCGATTGATCTTTCGAGTCCGTGGGAAGCCGTTGTCCTGTTAAATTACGCCTCCGAGCCGGTTTCTGACCAACCCCGATCCTATTATGGCTAGATAGTGGTCTTGAGATCATGAAGGATCGAATTTTCATATTGATGTCTGATTCACCCGAGCGTGCTGGAGGCGTGGAGCATTTTGCTCGCGAGATCATAAAAAGGTTAAAAGGCAGCGGATATAACGTGGAGGTCTTTCACCGGGGTAACTCGGAGCCAAAATGGCTGACGACTCGGACGGGGCGTCTCGGCATTAAACTTGCTAATACTCTGCTTGGATTTTGGATCGGAAGGAATGCTCAAAAACATCTCACCGAGAACGTAGTCATGGTGATTTCCAATAGCGACGTAGGGTATTACCCTCTGCGGTCCGAGAAGCCGCTTAAGTTGGTCCATTTCTATCACGGGACGTATCGCGCACAATCCGAAGCAATTCGTCGGTTTATTTCGTATGGCGGCCGCCAGTACCTAAAATGGTGGAATTCGATGGTACTCGAACGCCTCAGCGGAAGTGGCAAGATCGTGCTCACTTGCTCCGATCAAGTTCGTGAAGAAGTAGCGGACTTCTTTGGCCAGATAGCTATCGCAATTTGGTGTCCTCTCGACCTGGAGCGGTTCAGACCATGCGATGTTGCCGGGACGCGCCGCGTTCTCGGTCTGCCAGAAGAAAAGCCTATCGGATTGTTTGTGGGAAGTACTCAACCAACCAAAGGCTTCCCAATGGTGCGAAAGTTGGTCGACGCGCTACCCGAAGTCTATTGGATTCTGGCGCTGCGGGGTGACTTGCCAAACGACCTGCCGGCTCAGCCAAATCTAAGAGTACTCCATAACGTGTCTCACGATCGCTTACCGTCCTTTTACAGCGCCGCCAGTTTTTCTCTTTGCCCCTCGCTTTATGAAGCCTTCGGTTACGTTGTTGCGGAGAGTTTGTCTTGTGGAACTCCAGTCATTGCTTCACCGGGTGGGGCTAGCCGATTATTTCTCAGGGATCACCCATTTAGTCAATTTCTAATCGAAGACCCAAACGATTTTGCGAGTTTCCGAAACGCTGTGGTCGAGATGTTGGCTAGACCGGGATATTATAGGCAAGCTGTGATCGCTCAGATTCGCCCAGAGATTGAGAAGTTCATGGAGCCTAATAATTGGTGGCGCCGTTTTTCCAAGGCGGTAGATCTGTGAGAGAGAGACTGTGGCTTTTCTTGCGCAACTCAAAACTACTCCGGAAGATATATGCTCAGCCGGCCTTTACCGAGCCTATGCGTGCTGCGAGTTACTTTCTACTTCCTTCCCGAGGACAAAAGCGCTTGCGCGTCAAGACGGGTCCTGCAATGGGTCTGGTGTTTGAGCTCAATCCGCGTTGGGAGCATGCGGCTTGGGAAGGTACCTACGAACAGACGGTGCAAGAGCTTTTTGTCAAATTCTTGAAGCCCGGAACAATTGTCTTTGACGTAGGGGCAAATTACGGTTTCTATGCGATTCTTGCTTCACGCGAAGGGGCCGACGTGTTTGCCTTTGAGCCGGACAAAGAAAATGCTGAGGCACTGGCGCGCCATGCCGATCTGAACGGTCTGAGATTTCACATTCATATCGTGCCCAGCGCGGTTTATTCATATACAGGTAACATTGCACTTGAACCGCCTGAGGTGGAGGGTTCGCACGGGAATGCGCATACACGGCCTCAAGAATCGCAATCTGTGAATGCGGTGTACGTGCCATGCACTACGCTCGACGACTTTATCCGAACT
>Ga0070765_100001212_pt1 | contig 15624 bp, 12 predicted proteins | sample HubBroMetageWFT5_FD_71516 | JGI IMG/M metagenome (GOLD analysis project Ga0070765, IMG submission 71516) | Warmed and freeze-thawed soil microbial communities from the Hubbard Brook experimental Forest, New Hampshire - Hubbard Brook CCASE Soil... | ecosystem: Environmental > Terrestrial > Soil... | reverse complement strand
CGGAGGGCAGCCATATCCTCGAGCGCCTGGCGGAACAGGCGATAGAATTCCTCGTTGCTGGTGCGGATCTTGACGACCTTATCCAGCCAGTCCGCCAACGTTTCGGCGTGGCGCGACTTATGGCTGTGGCCGACGCAGTTATTCGGCGACGCGACATGCCGGTCGCCGTCTGCCAGTGTATAGCGAAGGCAGCAATGCCATGGCTCACCCGGCTTGAGGGCTACCTCGAAGCTGAGCCGTCCGTTGGCGTATACCGCCTCTGCTGACGACCGCGCGGGGGAAATCGTCACCGCGCGGGTGAAATCGCCGTTCTGATAGGTGGTGCGCAAATGCTGGCGCGATGCGGACCACTCCGTGGTGATCCGGCCGCGGCGCACGATTTGGCCCGTTTTCACCTCGAAAATATCGGCAAAGTCGCAGCGCAGCGCGATCTCGAGCTGGAAGGTCACCGGCTTCATGCCATAGTTGATGATGTCGAGATCCTCGTGCATGCCGCCGCTGATCGACCGGCTGAGGGTGAGGCCCAAGGTGCGCGGCGGGATCGTGCCGTCTTCGGTGAGGATCGGCCGATTGGTCAGAGAGATGCGCGATGCGTAGTGGCTGATGGGGCCGCCGTTCAGCAGTTCCCAGAGTTCGCCATTCGCATAAATCCGCCAACTGCTGACAACGCGCGTATCTAAGAAATAGAGGCCCTTTTCGCTCGGCCAATTGATCTGCCCGTCCTCTTCGGTGATCAACACCGTCTGGCCTTGGTGAATGGCAATCTGCGGTGGGCCGACCTGGACCTTGAACGCCATAACTGTTCTCCACTGATGCGCGCCATGGGCCTGCGCGGCGGGCCGAGTTCCGGCGCAACGGGTATGCCGGGCCGGCGGTGCAGCGCTCTCTTAAGATAATTCAGAAACGGAAGAAGTCAGGGCCGGTGTCTCTTAAGATGCCCGCGTCCTGCATACCGATTGACGCCGCGCGCGAACCGGCGCAAGGAGGGCTGGGAACTATGAGCGACACCCGACCGTCTCGGAACCTGGGGGATGTCGGCTCATCTCTGGGAGGAACCAAAGCAAATGCTGGAGATCGATGATGTGGCGCTATGGTATGCGCTCAATCAGCTGATGACCAATTACTGGGCGGACGTGGATCACAACGGGGGCAGCCGGGCGCACGAGTTTTATTTGCCGGAGGCGCTCTTCGCGGTCGGCAACAACCGGTTCGAAGGACCGGAAAAGATCCGTGCCTTCTATGCTCGGCGGCGACAGCACGGCACCACCACCACGCGTCACCTGGTCGGCAATCTTCGGGTATTGCGGGACGATGCGGGTTGCGTCCGGACGGTCGGGGTGATGAGCCTCTACCGCGCCGATGGCCGCCCACCCTTTCAGTGGACAAAACCGCCCGCCATGGTTGCGGATTTCGAAGCCCAATGCTTGCTCGGCGGTGACCAGGTGTGGCGTTTTCAGTCGCACGTCCTGCGACCGGTTTTCGTCGGCAGCGACCTTCCAGCTTCGATCTCGATCGACCCCCAACGCCTGTAAGGACGCTGAAATATCCCACGCCTCTGCCGTGTGACGGCGCCCTCTCCCTCACCGCCAGAAATTCGCCCATTTCGGGGTTTCGACCACCAGCCCCTGCTTGATCCGTTCGATGCCGGCGGCGGCGGCGCGGTAGCCCGCTTCGACGGCTTTATCGAGGGCACGGAACGACCACATGTCGATCGACCCGAGCTCCGGGTGGATCAATATGTCGACCGCGGCGCGGTTCGCCGCCGTCTGGAGATCGCCGCTGATCGTGCCCGAACGCGTCAGGATCCGGACGATGTTCGGAGCCTCCTTGCGGCCCTTGCCCAGCAGCCACAACAGGGACTTGTCCTCGATGTCGACGACCTGCGCCTCCAGCTTCCAGTCGGAGGTGACGTCGACCCCGACCACCGGCCCGCGCAGCATCGAGCTCATCACGCTCGCCGGAAAATTGTTTATGATACCGCCGTCGACGAACAGTTGACCGTCCACCACCATGGGCGGAACGAGCCCCGGGATCGCAGCCGAGGCGCGCAATGCGCGCCAGAGATACCCCTCCTTGTGCACCATGGCTTCGCCAATCGACAGGTTGGCAGACACGCAAAAAAAGTTTGTCCAGGTGTTTTCGATCAGCGCATCGCCGCAGTGCTCCATCAACAGCCGACGCATCCGGCGGCCCCGCGTCAGGGCGATGATCGGAACGGTGTAGTCCGCGATCGGATTCCTTCTGAAAGCGCGCAGGAACTTCTCGATCATCACATCGGGCTGATGGCCGAGCGCGACCGAGGCGGCAACCATCGCGCCCATGCTGGTTCCGGCGACGAGGTCGATCGGAATTCCTGCTTCGGCAAAGGCCTTTATCACGCCGATATGAGCAAACGCACGCGCGCCGCCGCCCGACAGGACGAGGCCGACCGCTTGCCTGAGGACAAGCCGCGCCACTCGCGCCAAATCGCGCTCATCGCCGCTTCTGACGTGAATGATCCGCTCGCTCGGGAAGCGCGGCAGCCAACCCGTGCCACCCGTCGGCAGCACGCTTTGCGCATCGTTGATCAAGACCAGATCGGCGGCTCGATGGAGTTCGGCGGCACAGTCGATCGCCCATTCGCTGGCGCCAACCGGGCCCGCCTGTGCATCGGCGGCAAAGATCACCCGGTCCGACTGCCGGATGCAGTGACGCGCCCAGGCCGGGGAATCGCGGCCGGCGAGGTAAACCAAGATCTGCCCGCGGGCGGTAGCGGTGCCGAGCCACTCCGCTTCCCGTTCGCTCTGGGGATAATCGACGACCTGGACCTCCTTCCCGAATTCACCGAACACCCGGGCCAGACGCTCGGGGAACCGGGAATCGGGCAGCGGCTCCGTGAGGGATATGATCGCGATGGTGTCGATCGTCTGCCGCAACAGGCGGGTGCGGGTCCTCTCCTTCAATCGCGCCGCCAGCAGCCGCATCACAAAAAAGCCGAATTGCGGGTGCGCGTCCATCAATAACGTGACGGCGTCGCAGGGCAGGCGCACGGCCTCGCTGTCGCGCAGGGCGAGCACCGTTGCCGAGCGCGGCTCTCCCGAAATCAGGCTCATCTCTCCGACGATTTCGCCGGGCGAGATCTGCGCGACCGGGATCAGCTCGGCTTCTGCGGCGACGAAGACGCCGAGACGGCCGCTGACCAGGATGTAGGCTTCGCGCGCCGCCTCACCCTCCTGAAACAGCACCGTCCCCGCCGGCATGCCAAACCACTCGAGCAACGGCTCGATTTTCGACAGCAGCTGAGCCCCGATCGGTTCGAGCAAAGGAGCCAGCGATGGAAAGGTTCGAAGGACATCGAGCGGCGACGCTGTCGGGCAGGCGGCGAGCTTCGCCAAGGTGCTGTCATCGTCACTGCGGCGCACGACCTCGATCATCGGAGAGCTTGGTTAACTCGACGAATGGTTGCAACCCCGTACCTTAGGAAAAAACGATAGGCTTGCCAACCTGTCGAGATCCGGGTGGTCGGCGGGCTCACTTGGCAGCCGCGCTCGCCTCGACCGTGGTTGCGGCTGCCGGTGCCTCCGGGATGCGCAACCAGGCGACGTAAAGAGCGGGCAGGAACAGCAGTGTCAGCAATGTAGCGCTGGCGAGACCGCCGATAATCGCGTAGGCCATCGGTCCCCAGAACACTTCGCCGGCTATCGGCAGCATGCCGAGCATCGCTGCGGCCGCGGTCAAGAGGATCGGGCGCATCCGGTGCGAAGCCGCGTTGACCACTGCATTCCAAGCGGCCTCGCCCGTATCGATGTTCCGGCCGATCTGATCGATCAGGATGACCGAATTTCGAATGATCATCCCGGTCAACGCGATGACGCCGAGCATCGCGATAAAACCGAGCGGCATTCGGCTCGGCAGCAGCGCCGCCACGACCCCGATCAGGCCCAGCGGGGCTACGCTGACGACAAGGAAAAGACGCTGAAAGCTCTGCAGCTGCGCCATGAGGATCGTCGCCATCAGCACGATCATGATCGGAACCACGGCGATGACCGAGCCCAGCCCCTTGGCGCTCGCATCCGCCGTGCCGCCCGTTTCGATGCGGTAGCCGGCCGGCAGTGTCTGCGCGAATGCGGCCATCTTCGACGCCAATCGCATGGTCACGGTCTTGGCCTCGATGCCGGGGGACAGGTCTGCCTGTACGGTGATTGTCGGCAGCCGGTCGCGGCGCCAGATCAACGGCTGCTCGAGGGTGTACTCCAGCGAGGCTACGTCGAGGAGCGGAAGGTTGCGCCCGCCCGGGAGGGGCAGCTGCAACGTCCGCAACGTGTCGAGCGAAGCCCGCTCGTTGCCGCCGGCGCGGGCGATCACATCGACGAGATAAACGTAGTCGCGCAGCTGGGTAATGACGAGGCCGCGCGTAGTCGCGTTGATCGCCTGTGCGAGAGCCTCCGAGCTGATGCCGAGACGCCTTGCCTTGTCCTGGTCGACATTGACGTGCACGGCCTTGATCGGCTCGTTCCAGTCGAACCCGATCTTCCTGGTCCACGAGTTCGACGCGACGATATCGGCGACCGCATAGGCGAGGTCGCGAATTTTCTGCGGATCGGCGCCGCTTACCCGATATTGCAGTGGCCAGCCGACCGGCGGCCCCAATTCGAGCGGGTAAATCCGCGTTGCGATGTCGGGCAAGGCCGTCGTCAAAGCCAACTCCAACCGTGACCTGACCGCCTCTCGCGCAGCAAGCCCTGTGGTGGCTACCACGGCCTGCGCGAAATAATCGTGCGCCAATTGCACGTTCAGCGGCAGGTAAAAACGCACTGCGCCTTGACCGACATAAACGCTGTAGCGGTCGATTTTCGGATCACCCGCAAGGAGCTTTTCCAAGGTCTCGGCCGCGGCTTCGGTCGCCGTGATCGGCGCGTTTTGCGGCAATGAAAGATCGACCACCAGCTCCGGCCGGTCCGAAGCCGGGAAGAATTGCTGCTGCACGAAGCGCGATCCGACCGCCGCGAGCGCGAACAGCGCGATCGTGACGGCGATTGTCGCGTAGCGCGCGCGCATGCAGAGCAGCAGCACCGTGCGGAACGCTCGCTCCCCGCGTCCCGGCGGGCGCGGCCCTGACCGCGGGCGCGACGGTTCCCGCAGGATCATGACGCCGAGCAGCGGCGTGAACAGGACTGCGACCAGCCAGGATACGACAAGCGCAATCGCAATTACCGCAAACAGAGAAAAGCAGTATTCCCCGGCGTTGCTGCGGGCGAAGCCGATGGGGATGAAGCCGGCTATCGTGACCAGGGTGCCGGTTAGCATCGGGAACGCGGTGGTGGAATAGGCGTAAGTCGCAGCGGCGAGCCGATCGAAGCCGCGCTCGAGCCGGCTCACCATCATCTCGATCGTCACCATCGCGTCGTCGACCAGCAGGCCGAGAGCGATGACGAGAGCACCGAGCGAGACCCGCTGAAGCGATATACCGCCGAGGGCCATGCCGAGAAAGACGATGGCCAAGACGAGCGGGATCGACAATGCGACGACCGCGCCGGCCCGCAATCCGAGGGTCAAAAAGCTAACGGCGAGCACGATTGCGATGGCTTCCCAGAGCGCCTCCGTGAAGCGGCTGACCGCGGCTCGGGCGACGATCGATTGATCGGCGACGAGGTGCGGCTCGATCCCGATCGGCAGATCGGTCTTGATCTCTTCCATGCGCCGCCGCAGCGCGTCGCCGAAGCGCAGAATGTCGGCGCCCTTGGCGGTAGCCACCGCCAGGCCGATGGCCGGCTCGCCGTTGAACCGAAACATCGGCTGCGGCGGATCGGCATACCCTCGCCGAACTGTCGCGACGTCTCTCAGGCGGTAAAATCGCCCGTTGGCGTAAAGGTCGATATTTCGCAGGCTCTCTTCCGAGAGAAATTGTCCGGTTACCCGCAGGAGGATCGATTCCCGGGCTCCGCGGATGATCCCCGCGGGCTCGACGGCGTTCTGGGCTCTCAGGCTCGCGACGACCTCGTTGCTGTCGATCCCGAGACCCGCCAGCTGTTGCGTGTCAAATTCGAGATAGATCTTTTCGTCTTGGGTCCCGATCAGCGTGATCTTGGCGGCGTCCGGGATTGCCAGGAGCTCGGATCTAACCTGCTCGACATAGTCGCGCAGCTCGCGGCCGGTGAACCCGTCCGTAGTGAAGGCGTAAATCGTGCCGAAGGTGTCGCCGAACCCGTCGTTGAAAGACGGTCCCTGTATGCCCTGGGGCAGCGTGGTTCGAATGTCGTCGACCTTCTTGCGGACCTTGTCCCAAATATCGGGAACGATTGCGGGCGGCGTGCTCTCCTTGAGAACGACGAGGATCGTCGACTGGCCGGACTGGGTGTAGCTCTTCAGGTAATCGAGCGACGGCGTCTCTTGCAGCTTCTTCTCGATCCGATCGGTGATTTGGAGGATTGTCTCGTCGATCGCCGCTCCCGGCCATGACGTGGCGACAATCATCGTCTTTACCGTGAAGGGCGGATCCTCCTCACGCCCGAGCCGCAGATACGACCAGACGCCCGACACGACGAACAACAACATCAGGTACCAGACGAACGAACGGTGTTCGAGCGCCCATCGCGAGAGATTGAAGCCCTTCATTGCGGCGCCGCGGCGAGGAGCCGAACCTGCTCACCCGGCCGCAGCAGATGGGTCCCCGCCGTCACCACCATGTCGCCTTTCTCGACGCCGCCCGAGAGCAGGACGCGATCGGGGTCAAATCGCAACACGGTGACCGGCCTAAGCTGGACCGTTCCATTGCCAGGGTCGAAGACCCACACGGCGGGCTTGCCGTCTTTCTCGAAGAATGCCGAGCCGGGGAGCCCAACGACATTCTGCGCCGGAAGCTCGACCCGGCCTGTCACCGTAGCACCGAGCCGCATTTCGGGTGGCGCATTGGGCAATGAGACCCGCACGGCGTAAGTGCGCGTCGTCGGGTCCGCCTGCGGGGCGGTATAGCGAACCCGGCCCACAACCTTGACCGCCGGATCGGCGACCAATGTGACTTCCACCTCCGGATCGTGCGGGACGAGCCGGAAGGCGACTTCCGGAACATCGAAGACCGCTTCACGCTCTAGGGGTTCGGCGACGCGCAGGACGTGCTGACCGGCGGCGACGACCTGGCCGGCTTCGGCGTAGACCGCAATAACAATCCCGTCGACTTCCGAATGAAGCTCGGTGTAGCCGAGATTTTCCCGCGCGAGCGTCAATTTCGCCTGGGCCGAGTCGCGCTGCGCCTCGGCCGTTTGCAGGTCGCGGACCGCGGTGTCGTAGCGCTGTTTGGTGGTAAAGCCGTCTTTTAGCAGCGCGCTTTGCCGCGCCTCTTCCGCCTGCGCCCGGGTCAGCTCGGCCTCGGCTGCCGCCAACCCGGCCTGCGCCGACTGCATCTGGCTTTTTGCCCGCTGGTCGTCGACCCGCGCGAGGAGGTCGCCTCTTCTGATAAGCGAGCCGACATCGACCGGCCGGGCGAGAATTTGTCCGCCGATTCGAAAACCCAGATCGGTTTCGTATCGCGGCTGGATCTCACCGGTCTGAGACAGAGCTTGACCGATATCGACGGGTTCGACCGTAACCGCCCGGACCGGCCGGATTGCCGCCGCCGGCGCGGCCGGCTCGTCACATCCCGAGAGCAGCGACACCGCCAGCGTTGCGGCGCTGACAATCGGAATCAGCAAGCGCGAGGGAGCACTCAAGCGCGTCTAACGCTTAGGCGGTCGCCCGCGCGCGCTGTCGGCGGTGTTTCGCCTTCAGCTTGGCCTTTCGCTTGTTTGCCCGGATCGTCGTGCTCGGTTTGACGCTCTTTCTCATTCACTGCTCCTGTTTAGAACTGAAAAAGGCTTCTGAGGTCGCCGATTGCCGGCCGATTGGCCGGGACATAGGGATCGGCGCTGTCTTCGATCGGGTTGGGGAGTCGGTCGCGGCTGCGCAGCGACAAAGTTGGCAGCCCCCAATTCGCCTCGATGAATTTCAGGATCGAGACGTGATCGGTGTAGGTGTGGTCGACCTGTCCCTTTCGGGCGAAAGGCGAGACGGCGATCAGCGGAATGCGGGTCCCGTCGCCAAAGGCATCGAGGATCTGGATATAGCCGCCGTCCCAATAGCCGCCGCCCTCGTCGACGGTCACCAGGATCGCTGACTTCGCCCACAATGCGGGGTTCGACTGCACCTTGTCGACCAATCTGCGGATGAACGCTTCGTAGCGGGAGACGGTCGATGACGCCGGGTGGCCGGATTCCACAGTGGGCGGCGTCACAAACGCTATTGCGGGCATCGCATAGATGTCGTCGATGTCGCGAAACAGCATCGCGTGGTCCTGCAGATTGGCCTTTAGCAGGCCCGCCATGATCGCGCTGGAATAGGTCAGCGGATCGCAAGTACCGCAGTATTGGCGCGTGATGCCGCCGGCGCGCCGCCCTCCGGAGTACCATTTCCAGCTGATTCCTCTAGCCGACAATGCTTCGGCTATCGTCGGCTGCGCTTGCGGCGGCACACGAAAGATATCGGGACCCAGTGGCGTCGGTTCGCCCATAGCGGTGAAGCCCGCGCCGTAATTGTTCACCAGATAATAGGCGCCCGGTTCGCAATTACCGTCATTGAAGACGCGGTACGGCAGTGCCGCGAGATAGCCACGAACTGCTTTAACTCCCGGCTCGTTTGCGTCGGAGCATTTGGCGTAAGAGCCGCTCGAATAGCCCGATTGCGTGTACCAGTTGTTGGCGCCCGGGCGCGGGTTCGGGTTCTCGATCTGATTGCGAGGCGGCTCTCCGAGCGCGCCGTCTTTCCAAAAAGCGATGGCGTGGCCTGTGGCGAGTGCCTGAAAGTTCGCTCCGGTACCGCCCATTACCGGCTGGTGATGATTGTCGCTGAGCGCATAATCGTCGGCAAGCTGACGAAGGTAGGGTGCATCGCCTGCGGCCATATTGTAAAAGCCCATTGCGAGGGCGCCCTGGTTGGTGCCGGAGGCTGGATCGGCGCGATTCTGCGAGTACTCTCCAGAGGTCTCCGCTACCCAGACGAAGAGATCGCGCTTGCCATCGTCTACTTGCTGCCACATCTGAAAGAAGCGATGCACCGGATCACCGACATGTGCCGTGTACTCGACAAACTTCGTGATCTGAAAAGGTCCATTCGGTAACAGCGCTGGAAAGCGGTCGTCCGGCACGAAGCGGGGACGCCCGACGGCAAACGTCGTCCCTGGCCGCGGCAACTCGCCATAGGTGCCGACGATGCGGGGCGTCACCTCGTATGTGTCTCGCACCTCGGCGCGGCGTTGCGCTGCTTTTGCAAATTCCGGCCCCGGGCTGCCGTCACGATTAACGATGCCTTGCGACAGCAGATTGTGCACCTTGGCGCGCGATCGCGGTTGGTAGGTGGCAAACAGATTGTCAAAACTGAGATTTTCTCCAACAACCACGATCAGATGCTCGATCGGGGTCGCCGTTTGCGCTCGCGCCGGGGCAGGCAGCACCAGTAATGCGGATAAAGCGAAGGCCGAACCCTTTCTTGGAAGGGCCATTCAGCCGTCGAGCCGATGCAGGTATTGCGCGACGAAATCGCAACCGACCAGCTCTTTATAGGCTTCGGTCAATTTCAGGGTGACCGGCCCCGGCACCGCCCCGGCGGCAAAACTGCGGCCGTTGAGGCTTCGCACACCGCAGATGCACAGGCTGGTCGAGGTCAGGAAGCACTCGTCGGCGGTGTAAGCGTCGTAGAGGTCGATATCCTGCTCTTCGAACGGGATCTCGAGGCTGCGGGCGAGGTCGATCACTGCCTGGCGGCTGACGCCGGGGAGTACATAGCGCTCGCGCGGCGTCAATAGCCGACCGTCGCGAACGAGGAAAATATTGCTCCCCTGACCCTCGGCGAGGTTGCCGTTGACGTCGAGCAATACCGCCCAGGCGTCCGGCCTTTGTGCCTTCACCTCGCGGTCGGCGAGTACCAGGTTGAGATACTGGTGCATCTTGGCGCGCGGCGACAGCGAGTCGGGCGGCGTGCGCCGCAGCGAGGGGGTGACGATTTCGATGCCGTCGCGGAAGTGCTTGGCCCGCTCGCGCAATGGCAGCGGGACGCATTCGACGATCACATTCGGCCCATAGTGATCCCAATTGTCGCCCGGCACGCGGTTGATGCCCCGGCTGATGCGCTGGGCGAGCCAGTAATCCTCACCGGGGCCGAGCAGGTGGCGATTACGCGCCAGCACATCCTCGCTGATCGCAGCCATCTCGGCGGGCGGCATGCCCGGGTCGATGTCGAGGTATCTGAGTGACCGATAGAGTCGCGCGATGTGCTCTGCCAGCCGGAACGCCTTGCCGTTGAAGCTGCGGGTCATGTCGAACACGGCGTCGCCGCGCAGAAAGCCCTGATCGCGGAACGGGATCAGGACTTCCCTCTCGCGGACGATCTTGCCGTTGAACCACGCGACGCGCTCGTTTGCGAGAGCCATCGGTAACCTCCTGTGCACTGGGCGACGGAGCCGCGCCGCCCACTATAATATCGGCAGGTCAGCCGAAAGGAGCGGAATGTGGATCTCGATCTCAAGGGCAAGAATGCGATCGTCACCGGCGGCACGCGGGGGATCGGCCGCGCCGTCGCCGAGCTGCTGGCAGCCGAAGGCTGCAACGTCGCGCTGTGCGCCCGCCATGAGGCCGCAGTGGACGAGACTGTGGCGGCGCTCGCGAGCCAGGGCGTGAAGAGCTGGGGCGGGAGGATAGATGTGGCCGACACAAAGGCGCTGCGCGCCTGGGTCGGCGCGGCCGCGGAGGCGCTCGGCGGCCTCGACATCTTCGTCGCCAATGTCAGCGCGCTGGCCCAGAGCATGGACGACGAGTCGTGGCGGCGCAGTCTGGAGATCGACGTCATGGCGACCGTCGCCGGCATCGAAGCGGCCATCCCCTTGCTCGAGCAATCCACGGCCGGCGCGATTGTCGTCATCGGCACGACTGGGGCGATCGAAATCGCCGGACCGCCGCGCCCTTACGCTTCGGCGAAGGCGGCGCTCGTGCCTTATGTCAAAGCGCTCGCCCGCAACCTCGCCGCCAAGAACATCCGTGCGAACATGGTTTCTCCGGGCAATGTCTATTTCAAAGGCGGCGTGTGGAACATCCTCGAGCAGAGCAATCCTGCGCTGTTTCAGACGATGGTCGGGCGCAACCCGATGGGCCGCATGGGCACGCCGACGGAGGTCGCGAACGCCGTCGTGTTCCTGGCGAGCCCGCGCGCGGGCTTCATCACCGGCACGAACCTGATCGTCGACGGCGCGCTGACCCAGCGCGTGCAGTTCTGACGGTCGGCGTGGTTTTCGTCACCCCCCGCGAAAGCGGGGGTCCAGCGGAACGGCGCAACCTTGCCCGCCTGGATTCCCGCTTTTGCGGGAATGACGATGAAAAATGCTGGCAACGACTCACCCGATCAGTTTCTTCAGCCTCTCGGAAATCTGCTCCGGGGCACTCTCGTGGGTGAAACTAGCGGTGAACCGGCCCTCCGGATCCATCACATAGATGACCGAGCTGTGGTCCATCGAATAGTCGCCGCCGGCCTCCGGATGCTTCGCGTAATAGACCCGATAGCCCTTTGCTGCCTGGGCGACCTGCTCGGCGGTCCCGGTCAGCGCCAGGATAGGGGCATCGAAGCTCGTGACGTAGGCTTTGAGCGACTCGGGAGTATCCCGCTCGGGATCGACCGTGATGAAGACCGGACGAACTGCGTCGCGCTTCGGCCCGAGTTCGGAGAGTGCAATCGAAATGTCGTTGAGCGCGGTCGGACAGGCATCGGGGCAGTGCGTATAGCCGAAATAGATCAGCGACCACTTTCCTTTGAGGTCGGCGTCGGTCACCGTCTTGCCGTTTTGGTCGACGAGCTGAAACGGCCCGCCGATCGCGCTGGCGAGTGCCGTTCCGGCCGCGCCCCGCGGGTTATCCCGCAAAGCCAGGGCGAGGAAGGCGCCGGTCCCCAGGATGACGAGCCCGGCGAGAACGCCGGCGATCAGCAAGAAGCGGCGCGAGCCGCCCGGGGGCGAGTTTCGGGTTTGGGCGGTCGGGGGGGTGCGGGGCATGATGAGGCTTCTCCTCGACTCAGTGCTGCGCCGCGGCCGGGCCGGGGCCCTTGGCACCGGCTTTCTCTACGGTCACGGTCACCGTGCGAGGACCGGCCTTCTCGAAATTGAGGGTTAGCGGGAAGGATTGCCCTTCGCGCAGTGGTTGGTTGAGGCCCATCAGCATGATGTGCTCACCACCCGGCTTCAAAGTGACGGCCTGGCCCGGGGGGATATCGACCCCGGAGACCGGCCGCATTTTCATGACCATTCCCTGCATCGACATCGTGTGCAGCTCGGCTTTCTTTGCCGCCGGGGTTGAGGCCGAGACCAGCCGGTCGGCGCTGGGCGATGTTATTGTCACATAGGCGGCGCCATTTTCGGCCTGGCCTGGCGTCGCTCCGGCCCAAGCATTGTCGACTTCGAGCTCGGTTGGTTGTGCCAGCGCAGCGTTGGCGACGGTAATACACGCTGCGAAAGCGAGAACCTTGATCGACATCGGAATTCCTTTGGAGATCGCGGGTCCGAGAGGGACAGTCGCGGGATCGTTACGGTGATGATTGGGGGCGGGCTTAGGCTGCCGACGGCGGGGCCCGCGCTTGCACCCGACCATGCCGGATCGGAGCAACCGATAGAGTAGTCAGAAGCTGCGGCCGGCTCTCGTCGGCAATCAAGCCAGGGGTAGCGATGCTCGGCGGCTGCGGCAGCGGCGCAGCCGGCTCGGTGCACAGCGGGCAATGTTGCACGAGCAACCCGGACTTGGTCTTCCCTGGTGCATCGCTCGGCCCTACACCGCAAAGGCCCACCCCGGGGATGTCGCGCCCCGGCTCCTTCAGGACAAGGATCGAAAGCGCAGCCGGCAACAGGATGTTGCCCAGCAATGCGACGAACGCGAGCCAACTGGCCCCTGCTCGGTGGCATCCATGCAAAAGGTCGTCGAGCGGCGAATGTGTCATCCGGTGAAGCAACCGTGCGTTCTGCCCTCTCGCTTCACCGCGACCCGGTCGGAACATGCAGGGCCTGACCACTTGGTGCCGCGACCAGCGCGACACAAGCATGCGGCAGATCCGCCAGCCGAAGAGGTCTGGGGGGTGGGGATGGTGCCGGGTGAAGCGCTTCGTCGGTGAACCACCAATCGAGCTCTTTGCCGCAGCCATCGCCCGGCGGCGGAGGTGCCTGGTTGCGGCATTCCGGATCGCCGCTCGGGCAGGAAAGCCGGATGTGAAAGTGGTAATTGTGGCCCCACCACGGCCGAATCTTCGCCAGCCATGCCCGGTCCAAGCCCGCCTCACGGCACAGTGCCCGCTTGATCGCCGGGTTGACAAAGATCCGCGCCACCGTCGGCTCGCGCGCGACGGCCTCGAGCAGATGGCGGTGCTGGGGCGTCCAGGCGGCATCGACCTCCATCCGGTCGGCGCCGACGACATCGGTCGCGGACATTTCGTCGCGCTCGGTCGGGCTGAGCCGCCGGTCGGGCATCGGGGTCAGCCAGAGATCGGCATCGAGCCCGATCTGATGCGATCCATGCCCGGTCATCATTGGTCCGCCCCGCGGCTGCGCGATGTCGCCGACCAGAAGCCCGGGCCAGCCCGCCTCGACGGGCAGCTTCTGCCCTAGGCGCTCCAAAAACGCGATCAGCACCGGGTGCCCCCAGGCACGGTTGCGCGACGGGCGCATCACCTGCCAATTCGGTCCGTCGGCGGGCAGGGACACCGCGCCGCTGAGACATCCGCGCTCGTAGGCGCCGATCGCCTGCGGCCGCCCGGCCGTCGGCGCGACCTCGCGTCCGAACAAAACCTTTGCCGCGTCGGGCGGCGATTGTGCGATCACCGCTGCCCGGCGCGCCGCCTCCTGCGCCGCGGTGTCCTGCGCCGAGGCGCCGCCGCAGCCGACCCAGGCGGCGAGAAGAAGAACCCAGAGACAGGCATGGCGCATCCTATGCTGTCGGTCTCTCAGAGAGGTCGAGGGGCACCTCCGCCTTCCGCATTCAAAAATCGAGGTCGGCGTAGTGTTTCGGCGGGGGGACACCCGGGATGTGATCGGCGAGGATCGGGCGGAAGCTCGGGCGCGACTTGATCCGCGCGTACCATTCCTTGGCGGGTTCGTGTGCATCCCAGGGAACGTCGCCGAGATAATCGAGGCTCGACAGGTGCGCGGCGGCGGTGATGTCGGCGATCGAGAAATGATCGCCGGCGAGCCAGCGCCGGCGCTCCACGAGGTACCCGAGATAGTCGAGGTGGTAAGGGAGATTTGCGTGCCCGGCCCGAATCGCCAGCGAGTTCGGCTGGCCGTGCCCGGTCAGGCGCTTCGTCATCTTTTCGCCGAGCAAATTCTCGGTCACTTCGAGGTTCATCTTGATGTCGAACCAGGCGGTGAGGCGCCGGACCTCGGCGCGGTCGACCGGGTTGATGCCGATCAGGATCTTCTCCCGGTAAACCTCGTCGAGATATTCGACGATCGCGGTCGTGTCGGCGAGGACGGTCCCGTCCGGTTCAATCAATACCGGCACCTCGCCGGCGGGGCTGAGGGCGAGGAATTCCGGGCGCCTCTCCCACACTTTCTCGGTCTTCAGCGTGAAATCGAGGTTTTTCTCCCTGAGCACGACGCGCACTTTGCGCGAGAAGGGGGATAGCCACAGGTGATAGAGAACGCGCATGGGCGGGATTGTAACCGCGGCGAAGGCAACTGGACACGCATCAATTGTCAGCGCCGGTCAGACCTTCGCCTAGTTATCCTGGCGATCGCGTCCCAGCGCTTCGAGTTGCTGAGTAAGTGTTTCGACCTGCGCCTCCAACCGCTTCAGGCGGGGATCCTCGCCCTCCTTCTGCTTTGTCTCGGGTTTTTCGGGCCCGCCCGAGACCGACTTTTCGTCACGGCCATAGGGCGAGAGCATCTTCAAAGCGCGCTCGAACAAGGCCATGTTCTGCTTGCCCATTTCCTCGAACTGGCCGAACGGGAAGATTCCGAAGGTCGCCTGCAGGTTCTTGCGCATCTGCTCCTGGTTGCGGGCGAAGGCGATCATCGCCTGTTCGAGGTAGCCCGGCACGAGGAACTGCATGCTGTCGCCGTAGAAGCTGATCAGCTGGCGCAGGAAGCTGGTGGGCAAGAGATTTTGGCCGCCCTTCTGCTCCTGCTCGACAATGATCTGGGTCAGCACCGAGCGGGTGATGTCTTCACCGGTCTTGGCGTCATGGGCGACGAAATCGCCGCCTTCCTTGATCAATTTGGCGAGGTCGTCGAGCGTGACATAGCTGCTCGTCGCGGTGTTGTAGAGACGTCGGTTGGCGTATTTCTTGACGACGACCGGTTTGGCTCCATTGGAGTTGTCGCGGCTCGGGGTGTTCATGTGCGTGGTGTCTCGCCTCGGGGAGAGGGTCCCTCGACGGCAACAATACAGTCTTTTGGCTGGATTGCCTTATCAAAGACGCGCCATGGGTCGGCGAATCGCCTCTCCGGCTTGCGACGCGGGATATATGGATCGCGATGACCGATGCCACCGACCTCGCCCGCCGTTTTTTGGTGGCCTGGGAGGATTATCTGACCGCGCTTCTCTCGAGTGGCTCCGCCGCGGTGATCCGGGGTTCCGGTCCACGTGATGGTGC
>Ga0070765_100001211_pt1 | contig 15627 bp, 12 predicted proteins | sample HubBroMetageWFT5_FD_71516 | JGI IMG/M metagenome (GOLD analysis project Ga0070765, IMG submission 71516) | Warmed and freeze-thawed soil microbial communities from the Hubbard Brook experimental Forest, New Hampshire - Hubbard Brook CCASE Soil... | ecosystem: Environmental > Terrestrial > Soil... | reverse complement strand
GTCTATGCCCTGGTGAACGAAGGCGCCCGCATTCTTGAGGAGGGCTACGCTCTGCGCTCAGTCGACATCGACATCATCTACCTGAATGGCTATGGGTTTCCGGCGTATCGCGGAGGTCCGATGTCGTACGCCGACACCGTGGGCTTGAGAAAAGTTTATGACCGGGTGTGCGAATTCCGCGAGCACCATGGAGAACTCTGGGAGCCAGCTCCTTTACTGAAGCGCCTCGCCGAGACCAACCAGACGTTTGCCGAGTGCAATAGGGAGCAAAGCGTCAACGTGTAGCGCCGAGTGGAGACTTCATTCACTCCGGTGCGACACGGAATTTTGGGGAACTTATGAGAGAAGCCGTAGTGGTTGCCAGCTCACGCACGGCGCTGGCCAAGTCGTTCCGGGGCTCGTTCAACATGACACGCCCGGATGATCTCGCGGCCCACTGTATCAAAGACGTTCTGGGCAAAGTTCCCAGCCTCGATCCCGGCGAAGTAGAAGATGTGGTGCTAGGTTGCGGGCAGCCGCATGGTCCGCAAGGCAACAACGTTGCGCGAATTGCCGCCATGCTGGCGGGCTTGCCCACATCGGTTGCGGGCACCACGATCAACCGCTTCTGTTCCTCCGGCCTGCAGGCGATTGCACTGGCCGCTTACCAGATCATCCACGGAGGCAGCGAGGCAGTGATTGGAGGTGGGGTCGAGAGCATTTCCATGACACCTCGAAGCTCCGACCCTAATCCGCGCATGCTGGAACAACTGCCGGGGCTCTACATGGTGATGGGCGACACCGCGGAAGTCGTCGCCAAACGCTACAAAATCAGCCGACAGGCACAGGATGAGTATTCGCTCCTCAGCCAGCAGCGCACCGCTCGCGCTCAGCGGGAGGGTCTGTTCAACGAAGAAATCGCTCCCCTGAGAGTCACCAAGGCGATTCTGGATAAGAAAACTAACGAGGTAGTGAGCAAAGAGGAAGTCTGCGCCGACAAAGACGAATGCAATCGTCCCGACACAACGCTTGACGGCCTGCTGGCGCTGAAACCGCACTTTGATCCCGATAGCGGCCAGGGAACAGTCACGGCGGGGAATTCTTCGCAGCTTTCCGATGGCGCCTCGGCCACGCTCCTCATGTCTCGCCGGCGCGCCGATCAGCTTGGGATTCCCTACAAGCTCGTCTTCCGCGGTTTTCAGGTGGCCGGCTGCGAGCCGGACGAAATGGGCATCGGACCTGTCTTCGCTGTTCCGAAACTATTGCAGCGCGCCGGCCTGAAAATGGACGACGTTGGCCTCTGGGAACTCAATGAAGCGTTTGCCGTGCAGGTAATCTACTGCCGCGACCGGCTTGGTATCGATCCCGAGAAACTAAACGTGAATGGCGGCTCGATCTCCATCGGCCATCCGTTTGGCATGACCGGGTCGCGTATGGTCGGAACCATCGCTAACGAAATGCTGCGGCGCAAAGACAGCAAGGTCCGCTACGGGGTTGTGACTATGTGCGTCGGCGGTGGCCAGGGAGCAGCGGGCTTGTTTGAGCGGGCGAGTTAGGCGGGACTTATGAGCCGCCTTATTCTAGTCCGCCACGCTCAGGCGTCTTTTCTGGAGCCGAACTATGACAAACTCTGCGCCACCGGCGAAGTGCAAGCCCGCCTGCTGGGAGAGTACTGGGCCCGCCGTGGCGTGCTCTTCAGCCGCGCCTGTTCGGGTCCTCGCGTCCGGCAAGTGCAGACCGCGCGCATGGTCGAGGAAGCGTATCGAAAACATGGCCGGGAGTTTCCTGACGTGGCAGTGATGAAAGAGTTCGACGAATATCCAGCGGAAGCGGTTCTGAAGCTAGGTCTGCCGCAGCTGTTGGAGACATCTCCAGAAGTCCACGATCTTCATCGGGCGTTCGGGTGTGCCAAGGATCCTGACGAACGAAAAAGAAGTTTCCAACAGATGTTCGAGGCAGTTATCGGCATGTGGGTGAGCGGTGAGTTAGTGGTTGACGGCGTGGAATCCTGGCCACACTTTTGTGCGCGCGTGGATCGGGGCATCACGACCATCGCAAACAGCACAACTCCAGCCGGCGATTCTGTCGTCTTTACTTCGGCAGGTCCAGTCGGTGTTGCCATGCAGCGAGCCTTGCACTTGTCGCATGCCGACACCCTGCAGTTGACTTGGATGTCGCGCAATGCCTCGTTCACCGAGTTTCTGAGTTCGGGTAGTCGCTTCACGCTGAGTACGTTCAATGCGCACCCGCATCTCGAGGACGAGTCTTTGCTCACGTATCGGTAGAAAGTTCACAATTTCGGAAAGACAACGACGAAGAGTTCGAAAACCATGGCTGCCTCTTGTGATCATGCAATTGCCGTCAGAGCCGGGGAAGAACTTGATCTGGCTCGGCTCAGCGCTTACCTGGGCCGGCATTTCGACGGCCCGGGTCCGGTTTCCGTCGAGCAGTTCCCTTCAGGTCATTCGAATCTGACTTATCGCGTGATTTGGGGTGGGCGCGAATTGGTGTTGCGCCGTCCGCCGTTCGGCAGCCAGGTGAAGTCAGCTCATGACATGGGCCGGGAATATCGCGTGCTATCCAAGTTGCACGAAACTTATAACGTTGCCCCCAAGGTAATTCTCTATTGCGACGATCTTTCCGTTCTCGACGCCCCCTTCTACCTCATGGAGCCGATTCGTGGCATCATCCTGCGCCGAGAAGTGCCGCCCGGCCTGGTTCTGTCGCCAGCTATGGCGCGCCAGCTCAGCGAAGCCTTCCTCGACAACCTCGTGCGCCTCCACGCCCTCGACTACGACAAAATCGGCCTCGGCGACTTGGGTAAGCCGCAGGGCTACCTCCAACGCCAAGTGAAGGGATGGATCGAGCGCTATCACAACTCAGCGACTCACGACCTCTGTGAAGTCGAACGCATCTCGGTCTGGCTCACGCAGAATATTCCCGCGTCGAGCGACGCGACCCTCATTCATAACGACTACAAGTACGACAACGTCGTGCTCGACTCGAACGACACTACAAAAATAGTCGGAGTCTTGGACTGGGAGATGTGCACGCTGGGTGATCCCCTGTCCGATCTCGGCACAACCTTGGCGTACTGGACCGATCCCAGGGACCCCGACGAGCTGCAGGAAATCCGTTCTTCTCCAACGGCTATTCCCGGAACTTTGACCCGCGCTCAGTTGGCCGAACGCTATGCCGTGGCGACCGGCCGCGGCATCCACGACATGGTCTTCTATTTGGCCTTTGCCCGTTTCAAGGTCGCGGTGATTGTCCAGCAGATCTATTACCGCTATGCCCGCGGACTCACGCACGATGAGCGCTTCGCCACTATGCCACGGAAAATCGCTATTCTGATGCGCGCCTCGCTACACTGCGCCGAGAGTGGGACAATATGATCGATTTCCGATTCCACGTCCCATCATGCGCGGTAGTATCGAACCAGCCATTCGGCCACACAAGAGGGCTTGTCGGCGCCCAGAGTCTCAATCGTGACCGAGAAAGTGATATCCACAAACTCTGCAGATTCTTTCACCGAAAACAGAGTCACGCGGGCGCGAATCGCCGAACCCGCCCGCACCGCCGATGGAAAGCGTACCCGATTCAGTCCGTAGTTGACGCGTATCCCGACTCCCTCCCGCACACGAATCGCCTGTCCGGCAAAATAACTCACCAGCGAAAGCGTGAGGAAACCGTGAGCGATCGTGCCCTTGTAAGGCGACTCACGCGCTGCTCGCTCCGGATCGGCGTGAATCCATTGGCGGTCTTCGGTCGCATCCGCGAACTTCTGGATGCGGTCCTGCGTCAGAACCAGCCAGTCCGTCGGGGGCAGTTCGCGGCCTTCGAATGCTTTCAACGAACTTAGATGGTGAATTTCAAAAGGGGGCATCGCAATCATGACGACACTAACAGAAATTCCCGGCAAGACAAGAGGTTCAGCTTTTCTCTTTGAAGATGTCCTCCCGGCCCAGGTGTTCACTCCGGAAGATCTCACGGAGGAACATCTTGCGATCGGCCGTATGATCGATGAGTTCTGGACCAACGAAGTCGAGCCGAATCTTCCCGCTATCCGCGAGAAGCAGCTGGGCGCCGCTCTTGCGGTACTGCGGAAGTCCGCGGAACTGGGCCTTACGGGCATGACCATTCCAGAAGAATTTGGCGGCATGGAAATGGACTTGCCCTCACTGATGGTCGCCGCCGAACACATGGGCCGCGATGCCTCCTACGCGGGCTGGCACTCGGCGCACACGGGCATCGGCACTCTCCCCATCGTTTACTTCGGCACTCCTGAGCAGAAGAAAAAATATCTGCCTCGGTTGGCTCGTATGGAATTGCTGGCTGCTTATGCCCTCACGGAGCCATTGGCTGGTTCCGATGCTCTTGCTGCTCGAACTCGCGCCGACCTCGCTCCGGACGGCAAGCATTACATACTCAACGGCCAGAAAATGTGGATCACTAACGGCGGCGCAGCCGATTTGTTCACTATCTTTGCCAAAGTCGGAGGCGAAAAGTTCACCGCCTTCCTCGTGGAGCGGGCCTTCCCTGGTGTCACTAGCGGCGCCGAGGAACATAAGATGGGCATTCGCGGCACATCCACCACTGCGGTTTATCTCGATAACGTAGGTGTTCCCGTCGAGAACGTCCTCGGAGAAATCGGACGCGGTCACGTTATCGCGTTCAACGTGCTTAACATCGGGCGCTTGAAACTTGGTCCTGCCTCCGTCGGCGCCGCCAAGAACGTGCTGGCTATCTCCATCAAGTACGCGAAGCAGAGAAAAGCCTTTGGCTCACCCATCGCTGACTTCGGCGCTATTCAGCACAAACTTGCCGAAATGGCCATACGGATTTTCGCAGCCGAATCCATGATCTGGCGCGTGGCCGGACTCATCGAAAACCAAATGCGGGCCACGGCAGCCGAGCGAAGACAGAGTTCGATCACGGAAATGCAGGCGGTCGAGGAGTACGCGGCGGAATGCTCCATGGTGAAAGTCTTCGCCTCTGAGATGCTCGACTATGTGGTGGATGAAGGCGTTCAGATCCATGGCGGTTACGGTTTTCATCAGGACTACGCAGTCGAGCGAGCCTACCGCGATTCGCGCATCAACCGCCTCTTTGAAGGCACCAACGAAATCAACCGGCTGGTCATTATGGGCATGCCCCTGAAACGCGCCGCCCGCGGGCAGTTGCCTCTCTTTGAAGCGGCGCGCTCCATCTTGAACCAGGGCGAAAGCCCCAACTCCTCGAACGAGAAGCAAAGTGTTGCCGGAACGGCAGAAGACCGCCTCGTTCGTAACGCGAAGAAAATATTCCTCCTGACGCTTGCAGTCGCCCACGAAAAATACAGAGCTCAGCTCGAGAAGCAACAGGAAGTCATCATGAACCTGTCAGACATCGCCATGGAGGTCTTTGCCACGGAATCCAGCCTGCTCCGCAGCAAGAAGCTGACATCCTCGAACAACACCGGAAACGCCCTCGATATTTGTGCTGCATACCTGCGCGACGCAACCACTCGGATCGAGGGATTCTCGCGCACGGTGCTGAGCGCCTGCAGCGAAGGAGACGTCTTGCGCAAGCACCTCGTAACCATGCGAGGCTATGCGGATCACACTCCGGCAAACTCCGTCGCCCTGCGTCGTCAGATTGCAGCTCGCCTTCTGTCCAGTGAGCGCTACACCGTCTGACTGGAAAGGAAACCATCATGGCATTCGTCAATCACAGATTCACCCTCGCTTCCCGCCCCATCGGGATGCCAAAGCGTACGGACTGGAGCTACGAGGAAGAGACGGTTCGTGAATTGCACGAGGGCGAACTTCTGATCAAGATATTGTTTATTTCGCTCGACCCGGCCATGCGTGGCTGGATGAAGCAGAACAGATCTTACGTCCCGCCCGTGCCTATCGGCGAGGTGATGCGGGCTTTGGCGCTTGGCCAGGTCGTTGCCTCGAGAAATCCCAATTTCGCTGTGGGCAAATATGTCTCGGGAACCTTTGGAGTCCAGGAATATTTCCTCTCCGAGGGAAAGGGTTTAATCGAGGCTGACCCGCGCCTGGCGCCGCTTCCAACTTTCCTCAACGTCTTGGGCATGACGGGGATGACGGCATATTTCGGCTTGCTCGAAACCGGCCAGCCTCGACTCGGCGACACGGTAGTTGTGTCTGCGGCGGCTGGGGCCGTGGGCTCGGTCGTGGGGCAGATCGCCAAAATCAAAGGTTGCCGGGCTGTCGGTATCGCGGGCGGCGCCGACAAGTGCGGCTATCTCGTCGCCGACCTCGGTTTTGACGCGATCATTGATTACAAGTCCGAAGACGTGACGGAGGCGCTGCGAAAGACTTGCCCGCAGGGCATCAACATCTACTTCGACAACGTTGGCGGTGACATTCTGGAGGCTGCTCTCGCGAACCTCGCGCGCGGCGCTCGCGTCGTAATCTGCGGCGCCATCTCGCAATACAACAACACCGGCCCCGTTCATGGCCCGAGCAACTATCTATCGCTGCTCGTTAGTCGCGCGACCATGAAAGGCATGCTGGTCTTTGACTACGCCGACCGCTATGCCCACGCTGTTCAGGAAATGGCAGGCTGGATGGCGGCGGGCAAGCTCAAATCGCGCGAGCATGTTGTCGAAGGACTCGAAACCTTTCCCGACACTTTCCTGAAACTGTTCAGAGGAGAGAACCTCGGCAAACTCATTCTCAAGGTAGCGGCGGATTGATGTCGCTTTGTCGCGGTCGCAGATCCTGACCGCGGCTGCAGTCGATTTGTTCTGGAGAGGACTTGAATGCCGTTCGCTGACAACCACGGAACAAGAATTTACTGGGATGATGAGGGAGCGGGTGTGCCCATTTTGTTGATTATGGGCCTGGGCTACCCCTCCGCCATGTGGCATCGCGCGCGGCCGCCGCTGTCAGCTTCCTACCGTACGATCGCACTCGACAATCGAGGCGCCGGACAGAGCGATGTGCCTCCCGGTCCTTACTCGATCGCTCTCATGGCTTCGGACGCTGCCGCCGTGCTCGACGCCGCCGGCATTCGCAGCGCCCATGTCTTTGGAGTGTCGATGGGCGGCATGATTGCCCAGGAATTCGCGTTGCAGTATCCCGAACGTGTGCTGTCTCTCATCCTCGGATGCACCGCCGCCGGCGGACCGAACGCCAAGCGCGCCGAGCCAGCCGCAATCGAGATGCTGAAAGCCCGCACTTGGATGAGTCGGGAACAAGCGGCCGAGGCCGCAGTCCCTTTCATTTACGACACAGCGACTCCGCGGCACTCGATCGATGAAGATATCTCTCAGCGTCACCCCTGGCCGACTACCCCCGCTGGCTATCTCGCACAACTGCAGGCCATCCTCGCATGGGAATCATTCAGCCGCCTGCCTCAGATTACGGCTCCAACGCTCGTCATTCACGGGAAGGTCGACCGCTTGGTCCCGCCGGCCAACGGCGAATTGATCGCGGCGCGCATTCCTGGTGCACAACTCGTCTTGATCGAACGCGCCAGCCATCTATTCTCGACCGATCAGCCCGAGGCCGCGGAAAAAGCCGTTTTAGAATTTCTGGCCTCGCAGTCGATGCACGCAACCGCTGTCGAGAAGAGGCGCTGAGCTTATGAAACTCCTATTCCACCGCCGGTATCCAGCCCACCGGCTTGTTATCCAGCCCAATTCCTTCGGAGCATACATCGTCATCCATAAAATTCATTTGATGAATCTGAAAAACGCAGCTACGCTCGTGCCCGATGCGGCGCGCTGAAAGGGTACGAGTGTGCCTTTTACCTAATCAGTCAAAGCCTGAGCAAGGGGGAAATATGGGTTTTGCCCAGAACAGTTTGGATGATCGTGCGGCTTCACGTTACGGGACGTGTTCATGGAACCAGTTTTCTTTCTATCCCCCGATGAAGTCGATCGCATGCGTTCTTCTATGCTTCCTGTTCGCAACCCACTTGGCTCACGCGCAGGGCGTCGGCTCATCAGGAGAAATCAGTGGGACGGTGATCGACGCTTCCGGTGGGGTTTTGCCGAAGGCCACGATCAATGTAGTCGACACCCAGACCGGTCTGAAGCGCACCGTAATGACGAATGATACCGGTCAGTTTCGAGTTGTGGGTCTGTCACCTGCCACTTACGACGTCAGCGCGCAAATGACGGGATTTGCCACTGAGATTCGCAGAGGCATCCCGGTTGCTATCGGGCAGACAGTCACCTCCGATTTCAAGATGAAACCGTCGCAAGTGGCAACGGTGGTCGAGGTGACGGACCAGCCGCCCGTAGTGGAAACTGAACGCGGGAGCCAAGCGGATAGGATCTCACAACAGTACATAGCCGACCTGCCCATCGACCGGCGCGATTATCTTACGTTTACGTTGCTCGCACCCGGTGTTTCTGATGCGACCAGGCTGGCAGGCGACCAGGATTTCAGAGTCAAGCAAACACCACAAAGCGGACTATCGTTCTACGGCAGCAATGGCAGAGGAAACAGCATAACGGTCGACGGGGGCGAAACTTCAGGCGATAGCGGAGGCGTGCGCCTCACCGTAAGCCAGGACGATGTGCAGGAATTCCAGATCAACCGCAGCAACTACGGCGCGGAGCTTGGAGGAGCCACTGGCGCTTCCATCAATATCGTCACCAAGTCGGGCACCGATAAGGTTCACGGCGGCCTTTATGGTTTTTTCCGTGACGATGCCATGGACGCCCAGAATCCGTTTTCGTTCACCCAGGCACTGCAAGCCGGCCAGACCTACAATCCTCTCAATCCGGACACTCTCGGCACTCCAGTCAAGGATACTTTGACTCGCCAGCAATTCGGCGGGACCCTGGGTTTCCCGATTAAGAAGGATAAGACATTTCTGTTTTTTGGGTTTGAAGGCTTGCGACAGAACGCGCAAAACGCAGTGCCTCTTTTGACGAATACCGCTATCTTCCGTCCGACGGCAGCGCAGAATGCCATTATTGCCGCGCTGGAGGCGAATCCCTCACCGACACCGGCACCTTGCTTGCCGGGCTTCGCAGCGCCGCCGAGTGAATGCGGCGTTGCTCTAGAGAGCGTCTTGACGCTGAACCCAAATCCCGGTGGCACGAACCCCTTCGTTTCGCCGGGCCAATCCGCACTGAATAGCTTCCTGCTAGACCAGTTTGAAACCGAGGGTGGACTCTTTCCTTTCGACACGCGGGAATACCTGGCGTCGGTCCGCTTGGATCACCACTTTGATACGAACAACGAGCTTTCCGTGACCTACCGGTATGGACACGATTTGGAGGAATCGCCGGACGTGAATTCCCTTACCGCTTTTTCGGCTGGAAGTTCGATCCACGACTATGACAATACCCTGCAAGCCAGCTGGTACCGCCAGCTCAATCCGACCACACAGAACGAAGCCCGCGTGCAGTGGAACTACTACAGCTTTAATGTGATTCCCAACGAGCCGGCAGAGGTGGGGCTGCAGATTCCTAGTTTCATCAACAATGTTGGAACCAACATCTTCCTACCCAACCTGACCATCCTGCGGCGCTATGAATTCGCCGACAACTTCACCAAGATTCACGGCAATCACACGCTCAAGTTCGGCGCTTACGAGTTGCTCCGCGGAAACCACACCGAGTCGCACACCTTTTTCCCTGGTCGCTTTGTTTTCGGGTCGCTCCCCGGCGGTTTGATCAGCCCAGATCTTGCAACCACGAGCATTAACCCTTTACAGTCGGCCTCGTTCGGATTGCCTGAGGTTTACCAGCAGGGTTTTGGAGATCCGACATACCCGTACTATGACCGGCCGTTAACCTCGTTCTATGGGCAAGACTCCTGGAAGGTAACCCCAAGTTTTGTTCTAAACTACGGCCTGCGCTACGACCTGGACACTCAATTCGCCCCGTTGACCACATACAAGAAGGATTTTGGCCCCCGCGTTTCCTTCGCATGGGACCTCTTCAAAGATCACAAGACGGTAATCCGGGGCGGGTACGGAATCTTCTATGGACCGGTCGATGTCCAGATCCCCGATGTCGACCTAAGCCTGGGCGTCGTGAACCAGAATAAGTCCGCCGTCGAGAACGCGCCCGGAGCTGGGCAAGTCGCCAACGTCAGTGCGATCTGCGGTGTCTCCTATTCCCAGGGAACGATAATCCCAGGTTCCGGCGCCAGCCCTTGCAACCGCGAAATTTCCATTTATGCAGATCCGATCGGTGGGATTCCGCAATTGGGTATTGCAGGGTCGGCAACTATTTTCCAGGCACTCTTTGCGCAGGGATTGATCCAGTGCACAACCGCGACCCCAGGAAATAATGCTTGCATCACGCCGGCTGCGGCAGCTGGCCCGTTCCCGGGTGCCCAGCCAGTCGGCGTCGATGTTACGAATAGCGGTCCCCTTTCTCCACTGCAAGTGTTGTTCGTGAACCAGCCAAATTATCGTCCCCCCATCGCCCAGCAAGCTTCCTTCGCCATTGAACGGGAAATTGCACCTGGGTTGTCGTTTTCTATCAGTGGCATCTATTCGCACACTCAGCATCTCCCGATTGCGATCGATACCAATCTGCTGCCAGCACCGTTTACTCCGGTGCCGCTGGCGAACGGCCAGACGACTTCCTATCGCAACTGGAATACGACAGCGTCGGGAGCCGACCCAATACCGGGCAGCCCTGAGACCCTGCCCTGCAATAACCAAGCGTGCTTTCTGAATCCGCTGATTGTGCAGAACAACCAATATAGCTCGCAGTCGTATGCTCTTTACGAAGGCGGCATTGCGGAACTCACGAAGCGCTTCAGCAATCACTTCTCCGTGTTCGCGAATTACACCTTTAGTAAAGGCATCGACACGTCCACGGATTACAACACGGACTACGGGCCGCAGGACCCCACCAACCTGAATTTAGATCGCAGTCTTTCCGAGTTTGACGAACGGCACAAAGTGGTGGTCGCGGGTGTGGTCGATAGTCCCTGGAAACAAAGTATCTTATCGGGTTTTCAACTGGCTCCGATTTTCTCTTACCACAGCGGACATCCTTTCAACTTGCTGGCCGGCGGAGAGGTAAACGGCGACAATCACACGACTAATGAGCGTCCGATTGGAGCTCCGCGCGACACCGGTCTGGGGCCCAATTACTTCGACTTTGACGCTCGCTTGACCTGGCGGCATAAACTGGGCGAGAGAGCTACCCTGCAGTTCACGGCAGAAGGATTCAACATCGCGAACCGCACGAATTTTGCCAGCGTGAACAACGAGGTGAATCCACTTTTTGCTCTTCCCACAGCGGCACCCTGGTTTGGTGGGGGGAATACGTCATTTAACGTCCATGGGATTCGACCGGGCGCCCTTGTGAATGGACAAGCAGCTACGCCCAGCACGCCACTGGCGTTCACTTCAGCTTTTCCGAAGCGCCAGATCCAACTCGGAGTGCGTTTGTCTTTCTGAGGCAGGCGCCTCTCTGCATCGAGGCTGCTGCCATCCCGTCCGATAACTCGGGATGGCCCGCCCAGTTGGGCGATGCGAACGCGAGGCGCGGCATCGCTGCTTTGTTTGCCCTCGAATCCTCGCGGCCGCAAGTCCAGGTGAATGCCGATGCCAACGCAGGAAGCAATCTACTCAGTCACGAATCGAGTCGCCACCATCACCTTGAACCGTCCAGACAAGCTCAATGCCTGGACGGCCACCATGGAAAAGGAAGTGCGCGCCAGCCTCGACGAAGCCGAGCGCGATGATAACGTCGGCGTCATCGTGCTGACCGGCGCGGGACGCGGCTTTTGCGCCGGTGCCGACATGTCGCTTCTGAGTTCCGTCGCCACCCAGGGTTTGCCGGGCAACGCTGTCTCGCGATTCGGCGGCGACTCACCGCAACGCGAGGGCGTTCCACCCGATTTCCAGAAGAAATATTCTTATTTCCTCGGAATCGAAAAGCCGATTCTAGCCGCGATCAATGGCCCGGCAGTGGGCCTCGGTCTGGTGATCGCGCTCTATTGCGACTTGCGCCTGGCCTCCGACGCCGCCCGCTTCTCCACTACCTTCGCCCAGCGCGGGCTCATCGCCGAGTACGGCATGGCCTGGATGCTGCCCCGTATCGTCGGGCTTCCCAACGCTCTCGACCTTCTATTTTCCGCCCGGCAGATTAGCGCCGCTGAAGCTTTGCGCATGGGATTGGTGAATCAGGTCTTCGCTCAGGAAAACTTTCCCGATAAGGTCAACGAATATGCCGCCGATCTCGCCTCGCGAGTCAGTCCGCGCTCTTTGCGCGTCATGAAGCGCCAGGTTTACGGGGCGATGTTTCAGACCTTAGCCGAGTCTTTCGATCTTGCTGTCGAGGAAATGGTGGCAAGTTTGCGAAGCGAAGATTTCAAGGAGGGCGTCGCTCACTTCCTGGAGAAGCGCGCCCCTGTCTTTAAGGGCAGATAATCCGGAGGGCAGTAATCCGCAGAGCGAGCTTCAGGCGGCTTCAGATTTCCCCGCCTTATATTTGCTCAGCTCCAGCTTGGCGATCAGCGCACGATGCACTTCATCGGGCCCATCGGCGATCCGCAACGTTCGTATCGAAGCGAACATTTCCGCCAAGGGGAAATCCTCCGATACACCTGCCGCTCCGTGCAACTGGATCGCTTGATCAATGATCGCCAGGGCAATGTTGGGCACGACCACTTTGATCTGCGAGATTTCGCTCTTGGCTCCCTTGGCGCCCATTTGATCGATCATCCAGGCTGCTTTTAGAGTGAGCAGGCGCGCCTGCTCAATCAGGATGCGCGCGTTGGCGATCACATCTGCATTTCCTCCCAACTCGGCCAACGGCTTGCCGAAAGCCGATCGAGCCAGCGATCGCCGGCAAAGAAGCTCGAGAGCACGTTCCGCTGCCCCTAGAGTTCGCATGCAGTGATGAATGCGCCCCGGCCCCAGGCGTCCCTGCGCAATCTCAAATCCACGTCCCGGCCCCGCGATGATGTTACCCACCGGCAAGCGCACGTTGCGGAAGCTCACCTCCCCGTGGCCGAAGGGAGCGTCATAAGCACCGAAAACCGGCACCATCCGCACGATCTCAACTCCCGGAGTGGCGAGCGGCACCAGGACCATTGAGTGCCGTCGATATTTCGGCGCTGCGCAGTCGGTCAGCCCCATGAAGATCAGCAGCCGGCAGTGAGGATGCCCCACGCCCGAACTCCACCACTTGCGTCCGTTCAATACCACGTGCTCGCCCTCAATGACGGCCGTTGCCTGCATGTTGGTTGCGTCCGAAGACGCTACCCCCGGCTCGGTCATGCAGAACGCCGATCGAATCTCGCCGGCCAGAAGCGGCTTCAGCCAAAGTTGTTTCTGCTGTTCTGATCCGTATTTGACCAGAACCTCCATATTTCCCGTGTCAGGAGGGTTGCAATTGAAAACCTCGGGGGCAATCGAACACCGCCCCATCATTTCGGCCAATGGAGCATATTCCACATTCGTCAGTCCCGCGCCGTACTCTTTTTCGGGGAGAAACAGATTCCAGAGACTTGCAGACCTGGCTTTGGCTTTGAGTTCTTCCATGACCGACGGCTGCTTCCAGGTGCGCCAGTCCGCCACATCCTGGACTTCACCGCAGTACTTGGCCTCTGCAGGCAACACATATTCCTGCATGAACACCCCGAGCCTCAGCAGGTAGTCTTGGGCGCGGGTTGAGGGGGCAAAATGCATTGGGATTATGTTATGTCTCGAACAAGTTACACAGCCTAGCGACTGCCGGAAAATTCATCAAATGAATCTTACGAATCGAGTAATATATGTTTCGTGCATTTGAGCCAGGTCGATCTCAACCTTTTCGTCGTACTGGAAGCGATTTACCGCGAGGGCAACATTACCCGCGCCGGCCACCAGTTGAACCTCACCCAGCCCGCTATCAGCCACGCTTTGAAGCGCTTGCGCGATCTTTTGAAAGATCCTCTATTCGTTCGTCGCGGCGCGCACATGATTCCCACTCCCTTTACTCGCAACATGATCGACCAGGTACGGGAAGCGCTCCAGATACTTGAGGTCAACCTTCGCGAAAGTCACCAGTTCGATCCCGCCCATACCCGCCGCAATTTCCACGTCTCGCTCTGGGAATACGCCGGAACCCTGATCCTTCCTGCTTTGCTGCAGCGTCTGGAACGCGAGGCGCCCGAAATGTCGATTACCACTTCGCGAGTCAAGCGCAGAGACCTGGAAGCGGAACTCGCGAGCGGCTCCCTCGATCTCGCCATCGACGTCCCCATGACGACCAGTGAACCCATTCATCAGGAACGGCTGATCGGGGAGCCGTTCGTGGTGATGGCCCGCAGCGCGCATCCCGCAATCTCCCGAACCCTCGACCTCGACACCTATCTCGCGCAGCCCCATGTACTGGTTTCCTCGCGCCGCTACGGCCCCAGTCTGATTGACGTAGAACTGAGCCGGCTGGGCTTCCGCAGGAAGATTGTGTTGCGCTGCCAGCATAATTTTGCTGCCTGCCGAGTGGTCCGCGACACCGATCTTCTGCTGACCTTATCCCAGGGGCACGCCCAGACTCTGAACGCCGGACTCGGCAACCGCATCTATCCGTTTCCCGTAAAGACAGCTCAACTCGAGGCCCAGATGTACTGGCATGAAAGCGTGGAGAACGACTCCGCAAATCGCTGGCTGCGTCAGCAGATCAAAAGTGTCCTCGGTCCGAAACCCCGCACGGCGGCCAACTCTCGCAGAGCTCCTGCGGGAACCAGTCGTCGTCGTGCATCCCGCGACGATGGAGGACCGAGTCGACGAAAGCAACAGCACTGATCAGACTGTGTATCCGCCACAAAGGCGGGGCTACTCTCCCGTCTCGGCTGCGATGAACGGCTGCCAAATCCCGCAGAAGTGTTCCTGTCTGAAGTTAAAGAAAGGGTCCGGAACTTTCGGCCCAGGTCTCAGTCCTTGCACCGATCCGAGGAAGTTGAACGGCAGCCAAAACGAAGAGTGCCGGGGCAGGTTCGGGTCCCCGGTATTCACGAAGTTCCCCCAGTAGGTTTTCATCTCGCCGGCAAGTTGCTGCTCATCGGCGCTGAGTGTCGTTCCGAAATTAAACAGGAATTGCAGCTCCGAGGCATGCTCCGAAGCGCTGGGGAAGCCGAACGCGTCGTTCGGTGGCTCGACCACCGTGCCGAAACCCACCACGGTTGGCGCATTGGGGTCGTTAAACTCGTAACCAAAGACCGGAACGAAGCGCGCAAGGTCAATATTGGAATCCGATCCGTTGCAGGCGAAAACCAGGTCTGTGAAGATCTGCGCGAGCGCCTCATCGGAACTGGGCGCGTCACCGGGCAGGAAAGGATCCGGGAATTTGGCCAGTGGATACTCGTCCGCCAGCGCGGCGCCAAAGGCAGCCGTATTCTCGGCGGCCGGAAAGCCAATCGCGCCCAGGAACAGGTTGATCTCTTGCGGATAGGTGCAAACCGCCGGCGTGCTGGAGCCCTCCGCTTCGCAGAAGGTATTTGGGTTCTTCAAGTCGAAATTCGCCGGGCCCCCGGCCGCCAGTATGTTGGGAAAGGTGCTGGCGAAGGGAAAATCGAGGGGTTCGAAGAGCCTGCCTTCATTAGCGTTTGTGCCCTGGAGCACGGGGACGCGAATGAATTCGCCTGTCGAAAACGCTTGCTGCAGACCACCCGGCAGGACTTTTGTGCCAGAGTCCGGCGAGATCCCGTTGGCTCCGAACACCTC
>Ga0070765_100001210_pt1 | contig 15627 bp, 14 predicted proteins | sample HubBroMetageWFT5_FD_71516 | JGI IMG/M metagenome (GOLD analysis project Ga0070765, IMG submission 71516) | Warmed and freeze-thawed soil microbial communities from the Hubbard Brook experimental Forest, New Hampshire - Hubbard Brook CCASE Soil... | ecosystem: Environmental > Terrestrial > Soil... | reverse complement strand
GACCGAGCGTGGCGGGAGTATAAGAAAAGCCTTTGTGAACTGCAGTTTGCGGGGTTCGACGGTGGATCGGGAGCAAGTTCGGCGGCGACGGAGTGTGGCTATCGGGTCGATCGACAGTATGTGCAGCAGGTGGCAAACGCAATCTCCTTGAAGATTCTGGCTAAGTGACGAGGTCGGCTGTTGCGTCACGGGCCGGTGGGCTCTCGTACGTGCGCACTACACCGAACTTCCCCTGCGCCCCAGATCGATCTTGAGGGTGCCGTATCCTTCGTTTTCAAAAAGATGTCGCGGTTCAGGCTCGCTTTATCAAGCGAGTGATTCCAACCAAAATCACAGCGCCAATAAATGCGACGATGATGGAACCGATCATCCCTGAACCCTGCCCGATTCCAAGTAGCCCGAAAATCCAGCCGCCCAGAACGCCGCCAAGGATACCGAGAATAATGTCCACAAGGACGCCGTAGCCGCCGCCCTTCATCACCTGGCCGGCAAGCCAGCCCGCAATTAGCCCAACCACGATCCAAGCGAGGAATCCCATTTTGCCCTCCCAAACCTAACCAGTCCCGCTAGCTCTGGGGAATTATGCGCCAATGGAACCGATGCGCCTACTGTCAAAAATGACAATCACAGGTTTATCGGGAGGGTAGAAACCGCCAAATCTCATCTCGCCGTTGCTGACAGCTATGCCGCGGCCACACAGGCGGTAATACCTGCGGAGTGTGCCCGGTATAAAGGTGAGGTCCGTCGAGGAGGTTGTCTTTTGACCCTCGCCTAGCGCGAGCCGGAACTGCCGAGGCAGTCAATCGTGAACCGGTTGCGGCGGAGCCGGTGACCGACGCAGTTGGGCGACGAAGCCTCCGCATGCGCCACCCAATATTTTCAGCGCGTGGGCCACAATGTATACAAAAGGTTCAGGCTGCGCGCGCGACAACGCCACGTAGATCAGCGCCGCGACCACTCCCACCAGCGTTCCATGCAGAATGAAATGGGATTCGATCCGCCGGCAAACCCAGAGCGCGGCCAGGAAGCACATCATGAAGGAGCCGGGGGGAGCAGTGTAATTCATAAAATTGCCGCCGATACGTAAACCAAGAGGAACAATCGCGAGGATGAGAGCTACTTCCGCGAACAGCCCGCCGAGCACAATTCGTCCCCAGTGGATTTTTGTGCTATTCATTTTCCACTCCCGTGCCCGCATGTAGGGCGCCCGCGATTGTAACAATTAAAGAATCCAAACCATGGTTGAGATTCCTCGTCTCTCTTGGCAATCATTTCCGAGGCGCTCTTTTCTTTCCTGCAAAGGGTGCGGGTCTAAACGCCGCGTTTTCCAGCCCTTCTGTCCGTCACTCCGCCGCACCGGAAACCATTTTCGAGGTGTATAAACTTTGCGTAGAATATCCCGGGTTTCCGCAGAAGGAGAAATTATGGCGCCGACCATTCCACGGAAAGTGGTAGTCCTGCTTTCTGTGATGCTCGCATCTTTTCCGTTGCTGGCTCAGGCGCAAGGAAAGGAACGTCCTATGGAACAGCGAGGGGAAAACAGCAGGGAACACTCGACGGTTTATCGTACGGTGCAAGTCGATGGCCTTTCGATATTTTACAGGGAGGCGGGGCCGAAAGATGCGCCCACGCTTTTGCTGCTGCACGGACTTCCGTCTTCATCGCGGATGTTTGAACCGCTCTTCGCGCAGCTTTTCGACCGCTATCACATGGTGGCGCCCGATTATCCCGGCTTTGGGCACAGCGACTGGCCCGACCCGAAAAAGTTCGCGTACACGTTCGATCACATCGCCGAGGTCATGAATCACTTTACCGAAGCACTGAGACTCTCGCACTACTCGCTCTACATGCAGGATTACGGCGGCCCAGTGGGCTTTCGACTGATCCTTGCACACCCTGAACGCGTGGAATCGCTGATCGTTCAAGACGCGGTGGCGCATGACACTGGCCTGGGTGCAAATTGGAAAACGCGCCGCGCTTATTGGGCCGACCGCGCGCCGAACGAAAGCGCGTTGCGCGAAAACCTGCTCTCGCTGGCTACGACGCGCGCGCGCCACGTAGGCGACGATCCCAACGTAGAACGCCACGACCCCGATTTGTGGACCGATGAATATTATTTTCTCAACCAGCCCGGGCAGATCGAGATTCAAAGCGACCTTTTCTACGATTACCGCACGAACGTGGAAAATTATCCCAAGTGGGACGCCTGGATGCGCGAGAAGCAGCCGCATCTGCTCGTGATATGGGGCAAGTATGAGTCGTCATTCGATCCTTCAGAGCCGGAATCGTATCGCCGCGACGTGCCCAAGGCCGAACTCCATATCGTAGATGGCGGCCATTTCGCCCTCGATACCGCCACCGACGAAATCGCCTTTATCGTCCGCGAATTCCTGAAATAGCCGCTAGGATATACAGATGATTCCGACGTTTGCAGAACGCGATGCTTTGGCTGCCAATCCTAGCCTGCTATCACAGAAGCGTAGTCCGGCGTCGCGCATCCAATTGTGACCTGAGGTTTATCTGGCTAATAAGGAGATCAAATGAGATCTGACATCGTTCCCGGTGCTGGTTTCCCGGATCGCTGGACTTCGGGAGCGCACTACGACCGATGGATGGGGCGCTGGAGCCGTCTGCTGGCGCAGAAATTTCTGAGCTGGCTCGCAGCGCCCGCGGGACTGCGATGGATTGATGTTTGCTGCGGAAGCGGCGTAGTCACTGAGACGATTGTTGAACGCGCCGCGCCCCAGAGCGTCATGGGCGTGGACGCTTCCAGCGGGCAGATCGAGTTCGCCTGCGAGCATCGCGCGCACCCTAACGTCAGTTTCGAGACCGGCGACGCGATGGCGCTGCGTTTCCCGGACGCAAGTTTCGACGCAGCAGTTTGCGGCTTGGGATTAAACTTCATTCCGAGTCCCGCGCGGGCACTGGAGGAATTCCGGCGGGTCGCCACGCCCGGCGGAACGATCGCGGTTTACGTTTGGGACTACGCCAGCGGCGCGATGTTCGTCCGTCATCTCTGGGATGCGGCGATTGCAGTCGATAGCGAAGCGGCCACCTTCGACCAGGCGCAGCGTTTTCCAATGTGCACGCAGGAAGGATTACGCGACCTGTTTAGAGAAGCGAAGCTGGAAGATTTGCGGGAGCACGCGCTGGAAGTAGTAACGCGGTTCGCCAGCTTCGACGATTATTGGGAACCGCTGCTCACCGGCCAAGGCTCTGCGCCAACCTATCTGGCCACTCGCGATGAACGCATCCGAACGGCGATCCGCGATCGATTGCGCGCGACGCTACCGGTAAATGCGGAAGGAGCAATCGAATTGCCCGCAAGAGCCTGGGCTATCCGCGCTAGACGGTAACGTGAATTGGTTGTGAAGGGAAGTCACTCGCCAGAAGGAAATCACTGCTCGCAAACCCGGCACAAACTCTAAAGTCTGGTGTCAATAACTACAGGCGATCAAAACGAGTGTTCACCGCCACCACTGCGGTAGAACAGCATTCGACCGGGGCGCACGGATCGGTCGATAAGGAGCCTTCACTATGGGAATGACGGTTGGTGGAAGCAGAGGCCGGTCCGTTTCAGATCCCAACATCGTTCCGCTGATTGACGTGTTGTTGGTGCTGATCATCATTTTTATGGTGATCACGCCAACGGTGCCTACGGGATTGCCAACGCTCATTCCACAGCCTTCTCAGCCTGAATCCAAATCGGACCTGGCTAATCCATATGCGATCGTGGTGCAAGTGATGGAAGACGGGAAGATCATGATTAATCGCGAACAGACTGACTGGGAAAATCTTGGCGCGCGCCTCTCCGACATTTTTAAACAGCGCGCCGAAAAAGTGGGCTTCGTGGACGGCGCCGAAGACGTCCCTTTCGCGGATGTCCCGAGCAATCGACATTATGCGAGATGCGGGAATCGAACACATCGGGATGATCACAGCAGCAGACAAAAATAAAATTCCCGCCGAGCCCAGGTCCTACTTTAATGTCGTACGTTGGTGCACTTCGTCGCCGCGGTTAGTGCCGCAGCTAACCTCGTACTCTTCGCGAATGTGGTCTTCAACAGCAGGGGAACGCCTACTCCGCCGTGAATTGCGCCTTTCACATACTTGTAACCTGAATTTAATATAAGAATCTTATGGCCTCCATGCTAGCATCCGCGTTTCGGAAGGGGCTCTGAGCCGATGGATGCAAATAATTCTTTTCACTGCGACGTAGGGGATTCGCCGGACGATCAGTACGGGAATAAGGTAAAGACGGTCAAATGTCATGGCAGGCTGGTGAGCGGCACCGCAGGCGAGCTAAAGGAAGTGGTGAAGCCGCTGATCGCTCATGGCGGTCGCATCATTCTCGATTTTAGCGACGTGAGTTACCTCGATAGTTCCGGGCTTGGAGCGCTGGTTGGCCTAAAGGCCACAGCAATCAATCAGGGCTTGTGCAAATTGGAACTGGTGAGCATGACACCGCGCATACTGGAACTGTTGCGGATCACGAGTTTGACCAATATGTTTTCGACGACGCAGGGCTGAAGTCTCACATCAGCGAAAGAGTTCGGAGTTTCGCCGGGCCCCCAAAGCTGCCAAGCGGAGTATACTTCCGCCAACAGGAGGTCCCCGATGCGAATCCACAAGCAACGTCTCGTAGTATTTGTTGCCCTCATGTCGGTTTTACTGCTCATCCCGAGAGCTTTTGGCACTACCACTCCACGATTTGCGTTCGTCGCTAATGAAAAAGACAATACTGTTTCGATTTATACGGTAAACGCCGCCAGCGGATTGTTACGAAGCCACGGCTATGTTCTGGTTGGCACCAAGCCGGTGGCATTAACCGTGACGCCTAACGGTAAATTTCTGTACGTGGCGAATTCCGACTCAGCAAACGTGTCGGCATTTTCTGTGAATGTTGCAAACGGCGCACTCACCGCGGTGGCGGGCTCGCCATTTAAGGCAAAGACCGGGCCTTCGGCCGTGGCCACTGATCCCGCTGGAAAATTCCTTTTCCTGGCAAACAAAACGTCCGGAGATGTTTCTGCGTACACGATCAACAGCACCACGGGTGTGCTGACTGCTGTTGCCGGCTCACCGTTTATCACTGGAACCGAGCCAGCAGCATTGCAGGTGAATCCTTCCGGTAAGTTTCTTTATGTGGCCAACAGCGGCTCGGATAATGTCTCCGCTTTCAGCATCGCAACCGATGGTGCGCTTACGGACGTGTCGGACTCGCCCTTTGCCGCCGGAACAACCCCGGCCGGATTATTTATCACTCCTTCCGGTAATTTCGTTTATGTGGCCAATAGTGGCTCGGATAATGTTTCCGCTTTCACCGTGAACACGAGCACCGGCGCACTGAAAGCAATTACAGGCTCTCCGTTCGCTGCGGGAACAAAACCCTCGGCTGTGTCGGGCAATGCTCTTTCGAAATTTCTCTATGTATCGAATTCAACGTCGGACAATGTCTCGGAATTCACCATAAACGCTACAACGGGCGCACTGACCGCAGTCCCTGGCTCGCCCGTGAAGACTGGTACCGCGCCTGCAGCCGTGACCGTCGATCCCAGCGGTAAATTTGTGTTCACCGGCAATGCCACTTCGGACGACGTCACGAGTTTCTCGCTCAACGCTACTAATGGCGCGCTGACCGAATTAGTACCGGGCCCATTTCGCGCGCGCGTGGGTCCTTCCTCGATCGTCGTCAGTGCCGGGACCACCGACATTACATACACGCCGAGTTTTGCGTTCGCGGCTGATTTTGAGGGCGCTGGTGTTGCCGTGCTCTCCGTGAACTCTAGTACAGGAGCGCTCAAGGAGGTAACCGGTTCGCCCTTCGGCTCCGGCACTCCTCGCGCAATCGCCGTATCGCCAAATGGGGAATTCGTTTACACCGCGAACAGCGACAGTAGCAACACGGTCGGTGAGTATTCCGTGAACACCACAACTGGAACGCTCACATCCCTGGGGACAATCGCAAACGGGGACAGTCCGTACTCCGTTGCCGTGGATCCCAGCAACCGCTTCGTATATGCCGTGGCGATTGACACGAACGGTGTTTACGCGTATTCCATCGCCGCTTCGACCGGCAAGCTTACCTTGATCGCAGGCTCTCCATTTGGAGCGACGGAAACGGTGGGGCCAGATGCCGTCGCGGTCGATCCAACGGGACGCTTCGTGATGGCCGGGGAAGCATGTTGCGCGAATACGGCCGGAATCACCGTGTTTTCTATCGCTCCCACCACCGGCAAACTGACTATTGTGAAAGGGTCTCCGTTTCTGCCACCTACCGGAACGAGCGAGCCCAGTTGGGTTACCGTTGATCCGACAGGCAGATTTGTCTACGCGGCCAATGGCGGATCATTTGGCACCACCGGCGCCACCGCTTACAGCATCAATGCCAGTACCGGCGCGTTGACTTTTGTGGGCACGCCAATTGCCGGCGGCACCGCTCCCTATTCCATCAATACTGATGTTACCGGCCGTTTCGCCTACATGACGAATAACGACAATACGGTGAATGGCTACGCAATCGATAACACGACGGGCGAACTCACCAAACTTACGGGCTCGCCGTTTTCCGTAACCGCAGCCAGCGACGGAGCAGCGGTTGATCCTTCGGGAAAATTCCTGTACATCGCCGACCAGGGTTTTCTGGAAGGCGACAGCATCAACGCCAGCACCGGCGCTCTCAAAGTACTCACCGGCTCTCCGTATAGCGCCGGTTCCGGGCCGCTCGATGTATGCGTGGCGGGAACAATTAAGTAGCGGCGGCCCGAACAGTGGTTTAAGACATTTATGGAGCGGAGCCGCTAGCAAGGAAGCCTAAGTTCTAGTTTCAGGACTTGGTAAGAACCGTTGCCGGCTTTATAAAGGTCTGTCCCAGTCTGGACAAAACCGAAACGTTTGTAGAAGTCGATGGCGTGATGGTTCGCTTCGTGAACTTGAAGCCACATTTTGTCAGATTTCATCCCCTTGGCAAACGACAAGACGTCCTGCATTAATTTCTTACCCAAGCCGCTCCCGTGAAATCGGTAGAAGATATAGAGCCGCTTCAGTTCAAATGAAGAGAACAATTTCCAAGTCTCATCTGAAACCGCCACGGCGTACCCGACCGGGCATTTCCCGACACTAGTCTCGGCAATCCACGCGCGAAAGCCACCGTCAGCGAAGCTCTCAGCGAAAGCAGCCACCGACATTTCAGCGCTCGCATACTTGATCAAGTCATCGCCGTCCGCGATCCCGGCGTAAGTTTCCAAGATGGTGGCTTGCCCGACGAGCGAAAGCGCCAGTTCGTCGCCCGGTTTACAAACTCTAGTGGAGAATTCCATTTGTTCCGTCCCCGCGTGAGAGATTCCCGCCAGCTAATGTTGGTTGCAGGCTTGTTGCAGGCGCATCGTGTCCACAATGAACCGTTGCCAGCGAGCTTTTTCGTTTGTCGCGCTGTTTTCGTGTGCCGTGATGCGAGCTTTATATTCCGCGTCGATCTCGTTGTAGCGCTGTTTTTCCTGCGGGTTCGCCGCGAGAACAGCGGGGGTTCGCCAGTCGGGCACGGATTTGTCGAGTTCCCGGGCTTCCTCCTGGCGCAGGACGAGGCTGCCTTTTTCCGCGTCCAATAGCGACTTGGTCTCGGGCTTCATCACTTCGGTATATTCACTGGCAACGTTTATTAACTCGTGCCATTGCGCCGATAATGACGGATCTTTGGGCTCGCTGGTAGGGGGGCGGCCGCCGTTTGCAACGCAGAGATTTTTTGTCAACTCGATGTACCGCGCAAACACATCCTCGTACTCAGGTCCCATGTCGACGGCAAGCGCCGTGCAACTTTGGTCGGCGTCGGGCAGTTTGCGTTGGCGCAATTCGTCGCAATAGGCTTGCTTGCCCGGAGAAAGTTTTCCGCCAACGACTGCCCCGCCTTTCGATTTGGGCATATTGTCGTCGTCCAGCACAACAGCGGCTTTCGGCGTGGCAGATTTGGCCGCGCGCGCTTGACGCGCTACGTCACCGAGTGATTGCGGCTGCGATGGGCTGTCCTGCCCGTGAACAACGCTTACGAAAATAACCATCAGCAGGAAATCTACAGCCGCGGCTCGTATCATTCGTTAGCCTCCCCAATCTGCATCTAGCTAGTGATGGTCGCAGAGCTCTTGCAGGCGGGCCGTGTCGTAGACATACCTCAAACCACGAGACCGTTGCTGCGTCGATGCTTCTTCACTTTCCCGTTCACGGGCCTTGTATTTCTCTTCGATCTCAAGGAACCGCTGCTTTTCTTCAGCCGAAAGATCTGCGTTGTTCCGCAGATGCGGGACTTCGGCGTATTCTTCGCGGTATTTCTCCATGCGGATGGCATTGAGGGCGGCTTCTGAATTCTTGACGGTCTTCATTTGCGCATCCATCATGGCTTCGAATTTGGCGCTTATTTCACTTAGCTCTCGATACTGTGCAACAAGGGAAGGATTTTTCGGATCGCTCTTGGGAAGGTGCCCTCCGTTTCCGGGGCAAACGTTTTTTTCGGCTTCAACGTAGCGCGCAGTCATGCTTTCGTATTCCAATCCCATGTCCATGCCCAGGACGGCGCAAACTTGCTCTGCCGCAGGGTCCTTGCGCTGGCGGACCTCGTCGCAGAAGGCTTGCTTATCGGGAGAGAGTTTCCCGCCGCCTCCCGCGCCACCTTCAGATTTAGGCATATTGTCGTCGTCCACCACGGTGGCTGATTTTGGCGCGGAAGATTTGGCGGCGCGCGTTTGTCGCGCAACGTCACCGAGTGATTGCGGTTGGGACTGAGCGTCTTGAGCGTGCGCGACATCGGCGAAAGCCGCGAGAGAGAGGATGAGTAGCAAATTGAGCGCTGCGACTCGTATCAAGATTTAGCCTCCCCAAGAAGCATGCCAGCTAGTGACGTCCGCAGATTTCCTGCGTGCGCTCCAGGTCGTAAAAATACTTCTGCACGCGAGGCTTTTCCTGCGCCGCGGTCTGTTCAACTCCCTTAATACGCGGCCTATATTTTTCCTGGATGTCATGGAAGCGCTGCTTTTCCTCAGGATTGTGCGCTACAGCCTTCGCATCAGGCCAATCCGGGAGTTTTTCTGACGCTTCGCGCAATTCTTCTTCGCTGATGGACTTGGCGGCGGCCTCCGCGTCGCTGAGGGTTTTCATCTCCTCTTTCATCATTTCCGAAAACTTGGCATTCGCACCGCTCAGATCGCGCCATTGAGCCGCGAGCGTGGGATCCTGTGGCTGAGTCGCAGGCATCTGCCCGTTGTTCGATGCGCATACCGCTTTTGCGAGCTGACTAAAGCGCTCGGCCAGCGCTTCATATTCCGCTCCCATATCGACGCCGATCGCCGCGCAGGCTTGTTCTGCCGAGGGGTCTTTGCGTTTGCGCAATTCATCGCAGAAGGCTTGGCGGTCTGCGGAAAGCTTGCTCGTGGTGGTTTGATTTTGGGATTTGGACAGATTGTCGTCGGCGACCACAGTGCCGGACTTTGGCGCGGAGGATTTTGCGTCGCGCGCCTGACGCGCCGCGTCTGCAAGAGACTGAGATTGATTGTCCTGCGCGCGAGTGCGGCTTGCGAAGGCGGCACAAAATAAGATCAGGGTAGGAGTCAGGATTGCAACTTGTTTTATCGATCGCACCAGTTCGCTCCCAAGGCAGCGCGTCGTATGCGTACCGCCAGGCTTCAGCCCGTCATCTTGGTTTGATTGTCACACTAACATCGGCTGGCGCCGGGAGAAAGTTGATGCGGCAATTTGTGCTGAGACCGATACGTGAGCTTCGCTGCGAGCAACGTCGCTCTCTCCTCGCAGTAGTCGCCTTAAAGTGTAATTCTGCCCGGCAGCTTTCTCTTTTGCTTTTAAGTCAGCCCGGTTGTGGATTTTAACCGGAGAGCCAGCATCACGTCGTCGGGATTTTCGCGCCGGAGGCCGCAGCTTGCGTACATGGCCATGGCCGCGGAGTTGGATTGGTTAGTGATTACCCAGATCCCGAAAGCGCCCGAGGCTCGCGCTGCGTCAATGAAGGCTTGCACTAGCGCTTTGCCGATGCCGCGGCGGCGATCTTCAGGGCGCACGTCGATTTCATACAACAGGAATTGCGGTTCGCGGATCGGAGGATGCACTAAAGAATAGCCAAACAGACTGCCAGCAACGCGTTCGCCCGCGAGCGCAAGGAAGAGATAATTGTCCTGATCCGAAAGGAATGCGAGCATGGCGTCAGGGTCGAACGCTTTACGCAGATGCAGTTCGAGCATGGCTTCGCGAGTCAGGTGCACATCGGCAGTTTTTGCGCGAACTATGTTGAACATTTGCGGTCCGTGCTGCGATTCTAATTACAAGAACTCATACGCCAGACCAATGTCACCGGCGCTCTCGCCGCCGAGGTACCCATTTGTCCGCAGCAAATTAGACGCAATCAGCATAGGAATGTTGTGAAATTAATTCGGTTGTCCGAGGCGAAAGCCGGGCTTGATTGTCAAATTGTGACTGGGATTTTTTCCGCTACGCCGGCTGCCAGCAACTTGCCGAGTTCCGCTGCCGGCGGGGCGGCTGAAGTAATACCCTGCGCTTCGCCACATTCTGGCATAGAAGTCCAAAGCTTCAAACCGGTAAAACTCAAGAGCTAGGCTATGACTCGTAGAGCTTGGAAGGGAACTCCAGTGTAACTTCATGGCCTGCGGATACTCGCGGGTTACCGGGCGGTGGCGCTTAATCGCCGTCAAAATTAGCTTGCGAATGGCGCCAGCGGAACATATGACTTCAACTGAAATATTAGTGACTAAGACCGGCCGGGATCTGGAGCGAAATCGAACGCCTCATGGATCCAGTCGGTGAGCGGCTCTTCTACTTGGTCAGCGTGAACGAGTTTGAACAGGTTGCAATGTCTTTCCTTTTTGGTAGGGCCATGCATCGATCTGAGCCCTTCGATTTTACGGGGAAGGAAGATCCATACTTCGAGAAATGTCTTCCTCGGCCTTACAAAGAAATAACAGACCTTCTTTGCAAACATGATCGAAAGGGCAGATGCATAGATGCGCTGAGGACCAAGACCCGCGGCAAAAGTCCGAAGCTTTTGCCAGGCATCGTGAAGCTCCTCATCAAGTCCATCCGTAAGCTCTGCTTCGGTGAAGACCTTTCCGTGCTGAGCTTCCAAGTGGCGAGTGACCGAACCTTTTACATTCGGGAGGTCGCGGTGAGACTTTGATGCAAAAGAGCTCTTGGCCGGGGACTTGGACTTTTTCGAAGCCTCGGATTTTTTGAGACCTTTTTCTCTCGCGTTCAATGTTCTTGCCCGCCTGGCGTCTATAGTTTAACCGATGATGGTGTACGAGCGAAGGCGCAACGGCTAGGCGCAACGGCTCGCGAACGGCTCGCGTTGACTTGCGTTGTCGCGCAAATTAACATGTGCGGCACACATGACGGACGCGTCTTCGTTCATCGGTCAAACCATTTCGCATTACCGCATCGTGGAAAAGCTGGGCGGGGGCGGGATGGGTGTGGTTTACAAGGCTGAGGACATCAAGCTGCGCCGTTTTGTCGCGCTGAAATTCCTCCCCGAAGATTTGGCCAAAGACAGGCTGGCGCTGGAGCGCTTCGAGCGTGAAGCACAGTCCGCGTCGGCGCTGAACCACCCCAACATTTGCACCATTTACGAAATTGACGAATTTGACGGCCGCCGTTTCATCGCGATGGAATTTCTGGACGGGCAAACGCTGAAGCACAAGGTCGATGGTCGCCCGTTGGATATTGAGTCGCTATTTGATTGGGGCACCCAAATCGCCGAGGGGCTCGACGCGGCCCACTCCGCTGGAATCATTCATCGCGACATCAAGCCCGCCAATCTTTTTATCACTGCTCGCGGCCACGCGAAGATTTTGGATTTTGGTCTGGCAAAACTCACGCCCGTGGGCCAGAGGGTGGCAGAAGGTGTTACGGTGACCGCGCAAACGGCCCCTGCGGACGCGTTGCTGACTAGCCCCGGCACGTCGCTCGGGACCGTTACGTATATGTCGCCGGAGCAAGTTCGCGGGATCGATCTCGACAAGCGCACCGATCTGTTTTCCTTGGGCGCGGTGCTGTACGAAATGGGTACGGGCGCGATGGCCTTTACAGGTGCGACTACCGGTGTGATTTTCGACGGCATCCTGAACCGCGCACCAGTTCCGGCGCTGCGCTTGAACCCCGCGTTGCCGTCCGGATTCGAGCATGTAGTGAACAAAGCGCTCGAGAAAGACCGCAAGATGCGTTACCAGTCGGCAGCCGATTTGGGTGCGGACTTGCGCAGACTCAGGCGGGAAACAGACTCGTCGCGTGTGGTGGCCGCGCGAGAAGTTGGCGACTCAGACGGCCAACCGTCGAACGCATCATCCGCTCGGCCATCGACGGGATCGTCTGGAAGGATTTCATCTCGGGCAACGTCGCCAGGATCGGTTTACCTAACGTCCCAAGCGAGTGCGGAGACATCCGCAGCGGTACAAGCAAAATCGAACCGCTGGGGAATGTATGCAGGAGTAGCCGCACTGGTAGTTCTGCTAGCGATCGGCGCGTTCTGGTATCAGAAACGATCCACTCCCACTGCCGCTGTAGTGGCTACAAAACCGTCGGTAGCCGTGCTGCCATTGCAAAATTTAAGCACGGACGCAGACAGCGTTTACTTCAGCGACGGAATGACCGACGAGATCACGACCAAGCTTTCGAAGATTCAGGGAATCGATGTCGCTCCGCGCGTCAGCGCAGCCGCGGTGAAAAGCTCGGACCAGAACGCCGCGGCGTTGGGACGCCAACTTGGCGTGCGTTATCTACTGGAAGGCACCGTGCGAAAATCCGGCGACCAGGTTCGCATCAACGTGCATTTGATCGATTCAACCACCGGCTTTCAAGTGTGGGCGGACGATTTCACCGGACAGATGAAAGATGTTTTTTCGTTGCAGGAGCAAACCGCGCTGAAAATTGCGCAGGCGCTGAATCTTAATCTAAGCCCGCAGGAAACGAAAGCCATTCAACAGCGTTACACCCAAAATCCTCAGGCTTACGAAGCTTTTCTGTCGGGGCGGGGGATGTTGGAAGTGGAAACGACGGAACGATTCGAGGCCGCTCGCAAAAGCTTTGAAGATGCTCTGACGTTAGACCCCAACTACGCTCTCGCGCTGGCCGGATTGTCTCACGTGGAGAGCCTTTACTACCGCGATCTCGATAGTAATCCGGTCCATCTGCAACGAGCGGAGGAATATGCGCGGCGAGCAATCGCCATTGATCCGAACCTCGCCGAGGCGCACGTCGCGCTGGGCCAGACATCCGCCTTGAAATATGACTATCCCGCCGCCGTTGCCCAACTTCGCGAGGCCATCAGGTTGGAGCCGGACAACTCTCTCGCCTGGGACTTGCTGTCCTGGGCGCTGGGATATGAGCAGCCTCCCGACGTAGCGGAATCGGAGAAAGCAGCCCGCGAAGCGCTCAGGCTTCAGCCCGCTTCGGCGGCGGCGCAGTATCACCTGGCACGCGCCTTTATTTTCCAGAAGCGCTACCAGGAAGCGGAAGTGGCGATCCATCGCGCGGGGCAGATCGGCGACAAGACCTACGAAAACATGGGCATGACCCAGCTCTCGCTGGCACAAGGGAACTGGGATCAAGCTGTCAGTTACGGTTTGAAGTTGGGCGGCGGTTCAAAAACCGCGATGAATTGTTACTGGCTGAGCGCGGCGTATGCAGGTAAGGGCGACAAAGATAAAGCGCTCGCAACATTGCAAGAAGCGCTCAAATTAGGTTACGGCGATTTCGCGTCGCTGGATGCCAGTCCATACTTCGCATCCATACGAAACGACCCCCGCTACAAGATCCTCCTGGATCAATACCGCAAGAAAGCCTAGCCCTTTCAATTTGAAAATCGCGATGGCCAGCCCCGAAACTTCTTGGCGAAGGGCGGGTTCGTAGCGCGGTGCGCAAATTTCTTGGTAATTTAGCTATCCCGTCTGCAGTTGCGATGGCGATGTTCCTTCTCCAGGCGGAGGTGGCGGCGGTTCCACTTCCACTAATCCGACGGGAGCTGTTATCGGCTCCGTTACGGGGATCGTCCAAACCAACAACGCCTTCCAGTTGACCGGCTGGGCGTGCGCTACGGGAAGCGCCGCGTATGTTCGATACTACCCGCCGAACGTCGCGAGCGGCCCTGCTATTGCGGCAACTTGCAAGTCCACGGGAAGCAGCTATAGCTACTCAATTCGGCTTACTGCTGCGATTCAGGCGAAGTATGGAGCCGAACGGATCTCGGCACTGACGCAGCAGGGCATTCTGTTTGGATTGATTTTCAACGGTAGCAACAACGCCGTGTCCGATGCAGGCTGCGTGTCAGCGGCAGAACAAAATATTCAGGACTACAACAGTAGCGGAGATGCGCAGCCCAGCCCATGTAATCTTTCAAACCTGGGATCCATATCCAACCCGCGGGTTGCCGGAAACCTCGCCGACGGCGTTGTCGTGTCTGGTGTCCTTTTACTTCAGCCCGCAGGCGCAAGTCTCTCCAGCCATTACTCGAAGCCAGTAAGGGTTCGATAGTGCATATTCGCGGATAGGGTTCGCTATTGGCTATCAGGAGGACCCGAAGATATTGTGGAACTTTTCTGTTCCTAAGCAGAAATAGGCATAGACGAAGGCAAGCTATTTTCGTGTAAGATATTTTCCGTCGAGCAAGGGTTGGTTCCATGGTTTGTGGTTTGCGTTGGAAATCATGCAAACCCTCGTTCCTGTTGCTGCTGATTGCTGGTTTCGCTTTCACTCCTCCTGCTAACGCTCAGGGTTTTGTAAACGCCATACCGGCGCGCGCACGGGTGTTCCCGGAGATCGGTTCCGGCGTCACCGCGATGAAGCGCGATACGGCAGGGCACTACTACGTCCTGGCGAATCCGCCAAACGTGATATGGATATTCGACGCCGATGGCAAGCGCGTCGGGCAGATTCCACACGTCGGGATCGAAACCGCAAAGATTCAGTACGCCTCCGACTTCGACTTAGATAGCAACGGGCGCGTCCTGGTAGCCGACCGCGCCGCAAATGCGGTCGAGATTTTCTCGGCTGATGGAGTTTTCGTCGCAAAGATTCCGGTCTTCGCGCCCACCGGCATTGTCGGCCTTCCGGACCACCAGTTCGCCGTTTCCACATTGCGTTCCAAGAGGCTAGTGGAAATTCGCAGCGACGACGGCAGCCTGGTGCGCAGCTTCGGCGAGCTATCCGAGGCGGGCGCGGATCCACAGTCAGCGAAGCAACTTCAAAACCTGGGAAAGATCTTCGGCGACAGTGCGGGGAATATATATTTTGCGTTCATTGCGCTGCCGGATCCCACTGTCCGCAAGTATGACCGCTATGGCTATGCCGCCAATGACGTGACATTTGATTTGAAACTTTACGGCACGGAATTGCCGCCGGATCCCACCGATCGCGTTCAATTTGGCGTGAATTACAGCCAGTCGAATTTTTCTGATTCTTACAACACGTTCGCTGCGGTCGGAAATAAGGGCGACATATTTTTCGGCGGAGGGTTGTCGCCCGGCTTGGGCGCGCATAACGGCGAGGGGCCGCAGACGGCGCAGACCGCGACCTCCAACATTCTTTCGACTGGAGCAGCTAATGGTTTTGGTGGCGGAGGACCCG
>Ga0070765_100001207_pt1 | contig 15636 bp, 17 predicted proteins | sample HubBroMetageWFT5_FD_71516 | JGI IMG/M metagenome (GOLD analysis project Ga0070765, IMG submission 71516) | Warmed and freeze-thawed soil microbial communities from the Hubbard Brook experimental Forest, New Hampshire - Hubbard Brook CCASE Soil... | ecosystem: Environmental > Terrestrial > Soil... | reverse complement strand
ACTCCTGAAATATTTGAAAGTCGAGAAGGTCTACATCGTCGGATTGTCGCTGGGCGGCCGCATCGCCCTCGACTTCACTTTGGCTCATCCTGAGATGGTCCCTGCCATCGTTCCGGTCGCTAAATCTGCGGCCTGCTGCGAAATTCCGGACACATTGTGAACCTGGAGCAGCCTGAGGAATTTAATCGCGCAGTATTGGATTTTCTAACTTCCGTTTCACATTGAAACAATTTGCGATAGTCAATAGTTCTGAGCGTTAAGAGTACGCGGCCAATTTGGATGTGACGCGGACGCTTGTTTCAGTCGGCGCTGGAATTGACATGAAAATCCCTATGCTATACTCCGTTCTGCGCAGAGTTTCGCAGCCCCTCCGCGCGCCGGAGCAAATGATATGCCCATACCGAAGACCGAAAAGATTTGGCATAACGGGAAATTCATCAACTGGGACGACGCCCAACTGCACGTTCTTTCGCACGTGGTCAGCTACGGCTCGGCCGTCTTCGAAGGTATCCGGTGCTACGACACCCAAGAAGGCACAGCGATTTTCCGTCTGCGCGATCACGTGCAGCGGCTGCTGAATTCAGCTTATATTTACCGTATGGAAGTTCCCTTCACCCTTGAGGAACTCTGCGCCGCGAATTTGGATTTGATCCGCGTGAACAAAATTGGAGCGTGTTATTTGCGTCCAATCGTTCTGCGCGGCTACGGCGAGGCGGGCGTGGACCCCAAAGGCTGCCCCATCGAGGTCTACCTCAGCTGCTATGAATGGGGAAAATATCTGGGCGAAGAAGGGCTGCGCAACGGCGTGGATGTCTGCATCAGTTCCTGGAATCGTCCCGCGCCGAACACTTTGCCGCAAATGGCGAAAGCCGCGGCGAATTACATGAATTCCCAGCTCATTCGCATGGAAGCCCGTGCGAACGGCTATGTGGAAGGCATCGCGCTTGACGTGCATGGCCACATCAGCGAAGGCTCTGGCGAAAACATTTTTCTGGTGATGGACGGGACCGTGATCACTCCGCCGCTTTCGAATTCAGCGCTGCCCGGCATCACGCGACATTCGGTGCTTACAATTTGCCGCGACCTGGGCATTCCGGTTGCAGAACAAGTGATCCCGCGCGAAATGCTTTATATAGCTGAAGAGCTTTTCTTCTGCGGCACTGCCGTGGAGATCACTCCGATCCGCTCAGTGGACCGTATCAAGATCGGACTTGGCTCGCGGGGACCCATTACCAAGCGCATCCAGGACGAATTTTTCGCTCTCACCGGCGGCGTCAAGCCCGACCGCCATCATTGGCTTTCGCCGACCAATGTTCCTGCGACCGCCGGAGCAGGCGTTCCGGTACCCGTGCGCCCGTAACACTTCTCGAGTCCCGTCCGCAGAGGTAAACGAAAGCCTTATTCAATACGCAAATTTTCGGCCGTCACGTTTTTCAGCGGATGCGTTCTCGATCATTCGACCCACATACCTTCGAAATTTTTCGTCCAACGCTTTATCATCATGCGTGAATTGCTGCCGGAATGGCTCCACGTCCACGGCCTTTTGTATTTCTTCCACCGTCACCAGGCCTCGCTGTTCCGCGTTGACCACTTGGCTCACGATGGATTCGAAAAGGTCGGCTTCTAAGTTTAGAAATTTCTTGTCGTGCCAAGCGGGACCGTGTCCGGGAATAATCACGTCGGCATCCATTTGTGCCAGAGCCCTTAGGGTTTTGGCATGCTGGCTTAGCGGAGGCGTGAAATAAGGAATGGGATACGAGACCACGTCTCCGGTTATCAGTATTTTTTCTTTCGGAAGATACAGCACGGTGGTGCCGTCGGCGTCACCCACTACGTTAGTGAATCGAAACTCCCGGCCGGCACGGTGCAGCGCTAGTGTATCGCCGTACGTCAGCGTCGGATAGGTGCGTCGCACGCTCATGCCTTCGGCCACGAAATCGCGCTCGAGCCGGACATCTTCTTCATCTTTGCGACGATCCTCCGCAGTGAGTTGGCTTCCATCTGACCGCTGGCCGCTGCTGATTTCCTTATCGAGGCCAGACTGATCTTTTTCGAGGTTTGCTTTCCACAACCGCGGCCAAGCCTTTGCAATGTTCAGCATGAGCTCGCGCGATTGCTCGGTCGCGATGATCTCCAGATTAGGGAAGGCCTCGGTAAACACTTCGTTGCCTGACCAGTGATCCGGATGGTGGTGCGAATTCACCACGTAGCGAACGGGCTTATCCGTGATCTTGCGAATCTCCGCAAGCTCCGCCCGCGCGGTGGAAGGCCGGGTGAAGGTGTCGAAAACTAGAACGTCATCCTCGTTCACGATCACGACGGAATTTCCGTTGGGAACGTATCCGTCCGGAGCGGTAATGAACTGATAGATACCGTCGGCAATCTGGACTTTTTGGATCGCGACGCCGTTTTCGGCTCCACTGGAGATGGCACATCCGAAAGCCAAGCATGCGAGGAACCACAAAAAACCGGTTCTCCGCCTGTTTCTTCCATCCACTAGACGGTCGAACAATTGCAGTTTCATATTTTTCCTATGGCCGCTCATCGATAGTGTTGAATCCACATCTCGACATCTTTTTAAGAAGTACGCCTGAAACAAACGGAACGGATGTTCGAATCAAAAACAATGGCAATTCGCCAGTGTTCATTTCACAATCAGATTTTAAAAATACCCCCTCCGTGTCAGTACCGGCCCAAGGCGCGATTTGGCCGCGCGTGTCCCCCAGTTTCAAATCACTCACGATCAGGCAGGGCTGGGCGGCGCCGTTAACGTAGAGACGAGCCTGAGTACCCGCGACGACGATTTTCATTTCTGTCCACACGCGTGGGTCCAGGTCAACGTAGGATTCATATACGCCGGGATTCTCATCGCGTAGCCAACGCCAGGGGAAATTCGGATACCAGGCGTATTGCGTTGAATGGTCGCGGCCAAGCTGATCGCCGGCTCGCCCGTTGGTCTGCCTCAGCGAGATGCTTTCGTATTTTGAGCCTTGCGGCCCCACGCGAAATGCAATGCCGGCAAATCCACGCACACGGGAGCCGGCTCCGGGACGCGGCCACCCGGTAACCTCCGCTTCAATCGTGCCATCGCCGAACTCACTCCCTTTTAGGAGTGCCCTAGTTTCACCGTTCGCCGGTGTTCCAGCCGCTGTAACCCCAGCCTTGTTCTCGATCTTGACCGCGGTCGGTCCCCCATAAGTTGCAATCTGCGCCGTCAGGTTCGGCACTTCCACTGCGTCAAGTTTCGCGCTGTGGACCTCCCACCCCTCGACCGCGTTCATCGCAAGCGGCGAAGCTGTTGCCGAGCTCGGATTTTGCGGATTGGCGGCAAACAGCGACCCAAGCGCGAGAAGAAGTTGAGCGAGGATCTTATGATGCATCACGAGGCTTTCAATAATGTGAATCCGGACTATCTCACTGTCAGATTCGAAAAATACGCATCGGTGGTGCCGTAAGCCCAAAGCATGATCTGCCCGTGCGTTTCGCCGAGCTTTAAATCATTCACCATCAGACACGGCTGGCCCGTTCCGTTTACATAGAGTTGCGCTTTTGTGCCGGACACTGCGATCCTCATCTTTGTCCAGACCCCAGCTTCCAGATCCGCGTACGATTCGTATACTCCAGGACTTTCTTTGCGCAGCCGCTCCCACGGAAAATCGGGAGTCGAGACATATTGAACGGAATGATTGCGTCGAAGTTGGTCGTCGGAACGCCCGTTCGTCGGCCGCAGATAGAAATATTCGGCTAGTTCACCGCGCTTCTGCGCGCGAAACGCCACGCCGATAAAACCTCGGTCCGCGGGGTCGGCATCTTTGCGAGGAGAACCCGCGACATCGATCTCAATCGTGCCGTCCGTAAAGTCCGTGCCGCTCACGATCGCCAGCATGGAATAATCTTTTGGTTGATTCGGCAACGGAATAAGGTGCACCGCTGGCCGACCGCGATAATTCACCACTTCTGCTTTCGCGTCCACCAATTCCAAACCACTCAACGAATCCAACGGCAGCGTTCCAGACCTCAACTTGGGCGTCTGGCCGTAGGAGGCTCCAAAAACAAAGGCACCAGAAAGCAGAAGTACAATTTTGCCAAGGCGTTTGGACATAAGGGTCATCTCCCAAGGAAAATATCTAGCTTCAACCGCAGAAAGCTTTCGCGTTACCGGGGCTGAATCTCTTCGTACGTCACTTTTATCAAGCCATCCAAATCCAAGTACGGCTGGCCGTTTTGCGCATCATCTTTAAAATAGCCGCCAAAACGTTTTTTCAGCGCATCCCTATCAATCGCTTTCTTCACGTCGTCCAGGGTCGCGCGATTTGTGAGCCGGTAATATTGCTCTTGCACTTGCGCGATCACCGTCGTAGCCAATTCGTTCAATTGAGACAGATAGACCGTGCCGTGCAGGATTTCGCCGTGACCCGGAACGACGATCTGAGGATCCATTTTGATCATTTTCACCAACGTGTGGCTCCATTGCGTTGGAAAGCCGCTGCCCAGGTACGGTCCCGGATGCACAACCAGGTCGCCGGCCACCAGGATTTTCTCTTTGGGCAGGAATGCAACGGCATCACCCGCGGTGTTGCCAGGTCCTAGAAATTTAATTTGCACTGGACGATTGCCTAGATCCAGATCAAGCTCTCGCTCAAATGTGACGTTGGGCAGCCGTGGAACAAGATTCTTAAACTCTGTTGCGACCGAGTCCGTCCCAGCCAAAATTCCTTGCAATTGTTTCGTATCATCTTCGGTCAGCGCGTTGCCATCATCCGTCTTCCCGGCCCCCAGCCATCGTCTATACACCGCGACGTCGCGCTGAACGATCATCACTGCGTTATCCGGATGATCGGCGTAGTTGCCTTTGATCAATTCGCGTGTTGCGGTCTGCGAAATGATGCTGATGGAGGGAAAAGACTCCGTATAAGCTCCGTTTCCGCGAGTGTGATCGGCATGCCAGTGGGTGTTGAGCAGATATCGAACCGGCTTATCCGCCCACTGCCGGATTTGCGCGATATCTTCACGAGCGCTGGACGGCAAGTAACAGGCGTCCACCACCAGCACGTCGCGGTCGCCGATAATCACCGTGGTATTTCCCTGCGGAAACCCGTTCGGCGCGTCCTTATGGCGAATTACATAGATTCCATCCGCGATCTTCGTCACCGTTCGCTCTTTCCACGACGACGAATCACCAATTGCGGAGCTTGCAGCAAGCAACAAGACAAACAATATCGGCAGACATCTTCGAATCCACGAAGCTTGGCCCCGGTCGAACGGTGTTCGCATGTTTCCTCATTTCCGCAAAACTCCTGCTGCGCATGCGAAACCGCTTTCGAGAAGTTTTTACGGATAACTTTGAGTTCAAGGTTGTTTAACTCAACGAGGTTAGTGATTGCGGGAGGGGCCGTCTTGTACGTTCTTGCTCTAAGTGCAGGTAGCGGCCGGGGGTGAATCCGGTGAATTTTTTGAAGTGGCGGGTGAAATGGCTTTGATCCACAAATCCAGCGGCAGAGGCGGCGTCGGAAATAGACCGTCCTCGGCGGAGGAATGATCGCGCGCGGCTCACACGCACCTGCAGCTGATAAGCATGAGGCGGCATTCCAACTTTCCTGCAAAATGAGCGATGCAAATAGTAGGGGCTCAGGCGCGTTAGTCGCGCGAGGTCGTTCAGCGAGACTTGTTCGGCGTAGTGTTCGTCGAGGAATTGTTTGGTGCGCTGGACTGCAAAGCCTTCGCTGCCGTCGCGAACGAGTGGGACGCTTGCGGTACTGTGGCGGCGCACCAGCCGGTGAAAAAAACGTAGGACCGCGTTGTCGCGTTGCAGCCTCGACCCTGGAGATTCCAGCGCGCGATGCAATCGCAAAAATCTGGAAACGGTTTGTGAGTTGTAGATCAGATCCATCCGGAAATTGATGCCGGGGATTGATTGTTCCGTGAATTGTTCTACGGCGCTTTGCAATGCCGGAAATTCAATGAACATGCAGCGGAAACTGCATTCGCGCTTGCGGTTGGAGTGAATCTCGCCGGACGGAATCAGCACCAAGGCTCCCGGCGGAGTTGCGTAGGAGCCGCCCAAACAAACCAGGTCGCCTTCGCCATCCAGGACCGCGCACAGATACAATTCATCGTGCCAGTGCCGCGCGTAATCCATCGTGATCGACGCGCCGCGATGCAGTTCGATCCAGTCGTAGCCCGGGACTCGCCAGGTATCGACGACTTGCTCGTTGCTATCGCGCTCGATTCGTTCTGGCATTCCTGTTTGGAGAGTATCCAGCGCCCCGGTTAACCGACCGCTCCCTTGGTGTCTCTTAGACGCATGCCACTGTGATTTGTCTCCGGGACACGAATGCGATTTCCGCTGAAAATACGAATTTGCAGCGTGCTCCGAGCTCATTTTTGACTGCCTTGGGCCAATCCGTTAGAATGAGCCGCGATCGGGGCTGGAATTGCTGTTCCGGATTTGGCTCGCCCACGCGCGGAGAGGTTTCTTGTATAGCCTGCCTCAAAAGCTCTTGGCCGAATTTATCGGCACCTTTACCTTGATTTTCTTGGCTATCGGCGCGATTTGCGCTGACCAATATCTGCGCGCCGCGTCGCAAACTCCGATTGGCACTTTGGGAATTGCTCTGGCCTACGGCCTGTCGTACGCGATTATGGTTGGGGCCGTCAGCCACATTTCTGGTGGGCACTTAAATCCGGCGGTTACCGCAGGCTACTGGGTCACTCGACGGCTTGGCACCTTACAAGCTCTGTTCTATTGGATCGCACAATTGCTGGGCGCAATTGTAGCCACATATCTGTTGGTCGCGATTGTGCCGGACGTGATTTGGACTTCCTCCGGCAGAGGCGTCCCTCTTCTCGCGCCGGATTTCACACGCCTGCACGCTATGGTTCTCGAAGGCGTCATGACATTTTTTCTGGTGTTCGTGGTTTTCGCTACGCTGGTTGACACCCGCGGCGCTTTCAACAAAATATCCAGCTTCGCGATTGGCCTGACAGTCTCAGTGGGCGTGCTCTTGGGCGGACCTTTTACCGGCGCTGCGATTAATCCGGCGAGGGCTTTCGCCCCGGCGCTCGCCGCGCGTTACTGGAGTAACCACGGCGTTTACTGGGTCGGTCCGTTGTTGGGAGGTGTCATTGCAGCTGTGATTTACGACCGTCTCTTCCTCACCGACCAGCAACCGCTTTGACCTCCGCTGCAAGAACCTCGCGACAATCCTCGGAGAGAGATACCTGATCGAAGGTACAGGTTGGCAGTTTAGAAATGGTTCCCCGTACTGTTCTTGCTAGCCCCTGACACGCATGCTAGTTTTGGTTGAACTTCACACCCGAGGACTTTCGCTATGGCTGTCAGTATTGACGATTTGTTGCGCCGCGCCGTCGAAAGCCGGGCGTCCGACTTGCACCTGAAAGTAGGCAATCATCCTTATCTGCGCGTGGACGGAATGCTGAACGGCCTTACCGATGTGCCGCGCATTACGCCGGAAGAAATGCTGTCGATGGCCTTCAGCATGATGACCAACCGGCAGAAACAAAAATTCAAGGAAACGGCAGAGCTGGATATGGCTTACGGCGTGGCCGGCCTGGGCCGCTTCCGCGTGAACGTATTTCAACAGCGCGGAAACGTTGGCATGGTTCTCCGCGTCATCCCGACCAAGATTCGCACCATCGAAGAATTGGAATTGCCGCGCGTGCTGTCGCAGATTTGCGAGGAGCAGCGCGGGTTGATTTTGACCACTGGCACCACCGGTTCCGGTAAATCGACGACTCTGGCGGCCATGATTGACCGCATTAATTCGCTGCGCGCCGAGCACATCATTACCATCGAAGATCCCATTGAGTATTTGCACCGCGACAAAAAAGGTTTCATCAATCAGCGCGAAGTGGAAGTGGACACTTCCTCGTTCTCTACCGCGCTACGTGCTGCCTTGCGTCAGGACCCTGACGTGGTGCTGGTCGGCGAAATGCGCGACCTGGAAACGATTTCCACTGCGTTGTTGGCCGCTGAAACCGGCCACTTGGTGCTTTCGACCTTGCACACTCTCGACGCCACGGAAACCATTCAGCGCATCATCGCGGTGTTTCCGCCGCCCGAACAAAAACAGATTCGTTTGCAGCTTGCCGGAACTTTGAAAGCCGTCATCAGCCAGCGCCTCGTGCGCAAAGCCGATGGCAGCGGCCGCGTTCCAGCCGTGGAAGTAATGATATGCACCGGTTACATTCGCGATTGCATTATCAATCCTGACAAAACGCGTATGATTCGGGACGCCATCGCTGCCGGTACCAGCCAGTACGGCATGCAGACTTTCGATCAATCGCTCTTCGATCTCTACACACGCAACCTCATCACCCTGGAAGAAGCTCTGATGCGCGCTTCGAACCCGGACGACTTCCGCCTGCGCGTGCAAGGTGTCCGCTCGTCTGCAGACGCCGCTCGCGAAGAAATGGAACGCGCGATGACTGAGTTCGACCGCCTCGGCAGCCGCTAGGAAACTTTCACCAGCTTTGCAATCTCACTATCTTCGCAATCTGTACAACACGTGCCGGCGAAGAGGGTGGCCTTCCGGCAAGCCCGGATGGTCGAAATCGTCAGCGGAGTTGTGAGTCATCCCAATTTTCCCCATCACGCGACGCGATCTGATATTTGCAGGAACGGTGAAAGACACCAGTTCATCCAGTTCCAGTTCCGCAAACGCATATTTCGCTACTGCCCGTGCACCTTGTGTCGCTAGACCTCTTCCCCAATCATCCGCCGCGAGCCTCCACCCAATTTCAACGCACGGAGTGAAATGCGCCTCGAATGACGGCACAGTTAATCCGATAAATCCGATGAATAACCGTTCCTCGCGCAACTCTGCTGCGAATAATCCAAAACCATGCTTCTTGAAATGTCCGTTGATACGATCAAGTAGCAAGTCGCTTTCCGCGCGTGTCATGCACTCAGGCATAAATTCCATCACCCGCGGGTCCGCGTTCATCCGGCAAAACGGCTCGCGGTCTTCTTCTTTCCACCGCCGCAGCAGCAATCGCTCGGTCTCGATCAACAATTCCCCCCACCCTGGTATAGACTTTCAGTTAACTAATCCAGCTTGCACCCTCTGCCATTCTCCGGCCCACCCATCTACGCCACAATATTCTGGACTACCTACATTATCTGGATCATTCCTGAAACGATCGCCTCCAGAAGAAAACCTGCCAAATCTTCTTCCACCCTGAAGGATAGGAACTCCTATCTGTTTCTAATGTCGATGTTGTGGATTGGTATCGCGGCGGACTTCGCGCTTTCCTTCACATTTCCGCAAGCGGCTATCCGTTCAGGGCTCGTCATGTTTTTCTTTATCGGCATCGGCGTAATGTATGCCGGAATGGCGCTTCGATTGTATTCGATGAGAATACTTGGCCGTTATTTCACCTTTCAAGTTGCAGTCCATACCGATCAGCCGGTCATCGAGACAGGGCCCTATCGCTACATCCGCCACCCTTCTTACACGGGGGGACTGATCACTCTGGCTGGACTCGGATTGGCGCTAGGAAACTGGGCCGGATTGATCGTACTTCTTGCTTTTATGGCCGCCGGATACGCTTACCGGATTCCAATCGAGGAAGCTGCATTAGTCGCTTCTATTGGCGAGCCCTACAGAGCCTACACCCGGCGCACATACCGTCTAATTCCCTACCTTTACTAAATTCCTGAATTAAACTTTCTCACGAATTTATTAGCATTCTATAGATAGCTCCAATTTGGCCCAGCGCCGATTCTTAAAGAGCCTTTTGGGAGTGCCGTCGCAGCGTTATCCTTATATTGTCAACGCACAACGCAGGCGTTGCTCACTGGTGACCTTGCCATGACCATCTCGCAAAAACAAAAAGCCGACAAACTCCGCGTGCTTCACCATGGCCCGGATATTCTGTTGTTCGCGAATGCCTGGGACATAGCCAGCGCCTGCATCCTTGAGCGCCTCGAGTTCCCTGCGATTGCGACCACCAGCGCGGGCATCGCCAATACACTGGGCTACGCCGACGGCCAGCAGATCGCCTCGCTAGAAATGTTGCGGGCGGTCAGCCACATCGCGCAGGCCGTGAATATTCCTGTCACCGCGGATATGGAAGCTGGCTACTCAACTAGCGCTATTCAGATGCATCAAGTAGCGCTACAACTCATCCAGGCTGGCGCCGTAGGTCTGAATCTCGAAGATGGAGAAGATGACGAGGCGCGCGTATCAGAAACGCAAGCGCACGTGGAGAAAATTCAGGCGGTGAAGGAAGCGTCTACGCAGTCCGGAATTCCTCTGGTGATTAACGCTCGGACCGATGCCTACTGGGCGGCCGAGAGCCCGTCTCCCAATCGGTTCGCCGAATCCGTTCGCCGCGCAAATTTATATCGAGAGGCTGGTGCGGACTGCATCTTCGTTCCCGGCATGAAAAATATCGGCGAAATAAAAAAGTTCCTGCAGGAATCTCCCGGCCCCCTGAACGTTCTGGCCGGTCCCGGCGCGCCAACGATCGCCGAGCTCAAGGCCGCGGGAGTTCGGCGCGTTAGCCTCGGCTCGGGCCCGTCTCGCGCGGCCCTCGGGTTGTTGCGAGAAATCGCCACGGAACTTAAATCCAAAGGAACTTACGAAAGCGTGGGCCGCTTCATGCTTCCGGCCAACGAAATGAACGCTATGTTCTCGGCCCGCAAGAAATCAGCCGATCAAAAACCATAAAGAAGGAGGAACCATGAATCCGCGCATCAGCCTGACCAAAATTAACCCTAACGCCTACGCCGCGGTCTTAGCTATGCAAAAGTACGTTGACCAATCTGGCCTTGAGCCTCTTTTACTCGAACTGATAAAACTTCGTGCTTCGCAGATCAATGGCTGCGCCTATTGCCTCGACATGCACACCAAGGATGCGCGCTCCATGGGCGAAACCGAGCAGCGGCTCTACACCCTCTCCGCCTGGCGCGAGACTCCTTTTTTCACCGAACGCGAGCGAGCTGCGCTTGCGCTCACTGAGGCGGTCACCTTGGTCAGCATCGATCACGTTCCCGATGAGGTCTATGCCCAAGCGCATACGCAGTTCAACGACGCCGAGCTTGTAGATCTAGTGATGGCCGCCGCCACGATTAATACCTGGAATCGCCTGGCGATTACGTTTCGCGCCGAAGCGGGTCATTACAAGCCGCCCGATCGCATAAAAGAGCGCGCCGCAACGGCTCAACAGAAGTAATTCCCCATCGCAGCCATGCGAGTTGGGATGCGAACACACCGGCGCTAGCCGGCGCTTTCACTTCCTTGCTTCCTCGCTCGCTTGCTTCTATTCTTCCTGTTGATGCGCCAGCGGTCTTCGCCCCGAAGAGTATCCAGCGAACAAGATCTTTATTCCTCCGCTCTGCGTGCTTTAATGCGCCGCGCCTATTCCATACACGAAATGAAGACGTATCTAGAACGCCGCGCCGAAGACAAAGGCTTAATTCCCTCCGTTGTCGCCCGCCTGCGCGAACTCAATTATCTCGACGACGCGCGATACGCTGTCGATTACGCCAATCAGCGCGCAAAATTGAGGCGTCAGGGACGCTTCCGCATCGCGCGCGACCTTCGCGCTCGCGGCGTGCCCGACGGCTATATTGACACGGCCCTTGAAACTGTTTTCGCCGAAACTGACGAATCGTCGTTGGTACGCACGCGTTTGAAGCGCCGCCTGGCACATCTTCGCGGCCCACTGGATCAACGCAAAATCGCCTCTCTCTACCGCAGCCTGCTAAGTGCGGGGTTTTCTTCCGACATTATCCGGGGCGAGCTTCGTGGCATCACAAAAGGTGATCTACCTGAATTCCCCGGTATTGCTCCCACCGAAGACGTTTAATTCCCAATTATCGGGGGCTTGTGTCGCGGCGTCCCATGCTGGCAAGGCAGTTTCGCTCAAATTAAAATCAAAAAAAGACTAGCCTCTTGAACTGTTTTTCCAGCCTGCCCGTCTAAGACAAGCAGAATTGCCTAGAAGGGTTGTGGAGCGTTCTTTTACCGATAATCCTATTCCAGGCGCAACGCTGGTTCGACCGCGAGGCTGTCCGCTAGCGAGAAAAGCACACAAAGGGTGTGCGCCAGCGAACAAAGGAGCAAGACCATGAAAAGCCTGACTCTCTCGATCCTGGCTTGCGCGCTTCTCGCAGCAACCGCGGCAACACATGCTGCCACGCAGCCCACGCAATCTGGACAATCGGCCCAGCCGGAAGACAAGACCGCGCCCAGTTACGACATGAAGGCGCAGGCCGCCTTAGACCTCGACGGAGTGAATAAAAAAGTCATCAGCCTGGCCCAAGCGCTGCCTCAGGACAAGTACAATTGGCGCCCCTCGCCTGATTCCCGATCCTTCGCTGAAGTTTTCCTGCATGTTTCGGGTGAACGCTATTTGATACTAGGCTTAATGGGAGCCGCGCCGCCTGCGGGATTCGACGGCAAGACGTATGAAAAATCGACCACGGATAAAGACAAAATTATCGACGAACTAACCAAGTCCGGGGATTACACGCAGAAAACAATTGCCGGCATGGCTAACGCGGATTATGCAAAGTTGTTGCCCAAGCTCGGTCCGCAGGCAAACGAAGGTGACGTAATTTACATTCTCGTCGCCGACGCCCACGAGCATCTAGGGCAGCTTGTCGCTTACGCGCGCGTCAACGGCATCGTCCCACCGTGGACCGTAGCCGCCGCTAAAGCAGCCGCTGAAAAGAAAGGGCAAGGCTCGCAAAAGTAAATCTAGTCTGCTGCGATCCGGGAGTCACCTTTGTTCGCGGCTCCTGGAATCGCGGTATTCCCGCCGCGAACGATGCTGGCTTGTAAATACCGCGCCGGCGTGGTTCTCAGTTGTTTGCGAAACATCGATATAAACGCGCTGGTGCTGTTGTATCCCGCTTCCAGCGCCGCCGACGTCACCTTATCTCCCGCCGCCAGCCGCTGCAAGGCATGAAGCAGCCGAAGTTGCTGGCGCCATTTGTTGAAAGTCATTTTTGTTTGTTCCAGAAAGAGGCGCTGGATCGTTCGCTTGCTGGCGCCGCAGTCTGCGCACAATTCTTCCAGTGTTCTTTGGTCCCCTGGGTTCGCGAACAAAATTTTCACCACGCGGGTTGCGCGCGAATCGACAGGATGTGGTAGTTGCAGCGCTATTGACTCTACTATTTTCAACTGGTCCACAATGATTTCGATGATGCGTTTCTGGGAAGGATCTTCCTTGCGCAACTTCGAAAACGTGCAAGCGTGAAGAATCAGTTCTCTTAATAACGAAGATACATTCATCACCATGCATTTCCTGGGAAACGGCCGGCAAAGTTTGGGTTGGAAATAAAGCGTACGCATGGACACGCGTCCAGACATCGCCACCGAGTGTGTGGTGTCCGCCGGAATCCACACGGCCCGCAATGGTGGTACGACCCACAAGCCCTGCTCCGTGGTCAACGTCATTACGCCTTCAGAGGCAAACAAGAGCTGGTCCTCCGGATGCGAATGTTCAGGGATGAGGTGCCCGTTTTCCAGTTCCGCGGAAACGCTGGCCATGTCCGCCACAAGCCGGCCGTTTGGACCGACCAGGATGCTTTGGCACTTATGCGACATTTGTTGTCACAATAGCGAGAGACGGAATTCCAGGCAAGTGTTATTTCTTGTCGCCGAAATCAACGTAAGGAGGAAAACATGCTGGCTTCAGGAAAAATGGTCGGCTTCGTTCGCACCACGGACTACGATCGAACGCGCGCCTTCTATGAAGGCAACCTCGGATTTGATTTCGTAAGTCTCGATCAATTTGCGCTGGTGCTGAGCGCCGGCGGGCAAACAATTCGTATCGCAAAAGTTCCGAACTTCACTCCGCTTCAAGGCACCGTACTCGGCTGGGAGGTAAAAGATATTCAAGCAGTAGCGACCTGGCTTCGAGACCGCGGTGTCACTCTTGAAAAATACCCTTTCGCGCAAGATCGCGAGCTGGGCATTTGGACCGCGCCTTCCGGCGATAAAGTCGCCTGGTTCAAGGATCCCGACGGCAATATTTTAGGCATCTCTCAGCACATTGACGCGGCGCCAAAATAGTTTGCAAAACGCTTTATTTCAGGACAGAATCCCGCATCTCGTAGTGGCCCGCCCGCACGCCATTCGGAGGTTTTATGTGGAAGTCTCTCTTGCTCGGGGCCATCCTCGGCGGTCTCGCTGCCTTCATATGGAGCAGCATTTCCTGGGAACTTCTTGGCTGGCACGAAAAGCCCATGCTTGCTTTTCAAAATGAAGACGACGTGGCCACCGTAATCCAGTTGCATACCACGCAGTCAGGCGTCTATCTTCTCCCCGGCGGGCCTCGCATCGAAGGCATGACCGCAGACCAAAAGAAAGCCGCGCAAACAACCCTCGTGGCGAAAATGCAGAAAGGCCCAATCGTGTTTGCCGCGATTCGGCGGGACGGTTTCGGTTCCTACTCAGGCGGTCTGATCATTCAGTTCCTTTCTCTAGTGGCCGCCGCATTTCTGCTCACCTGGATGCTTCTGCAAACCAGCGGCTTGAGTTACTTAGGAAAAGTCATGTTTCTGGCGGTTGCAGGACTTGCCGCCAGCGTCATCGTCGATCTGCCCAATTGGAATTGGTGGGGATTTTCCGGCTCGTACACCGCAATCAATCTGGTGGATTCCGCGCTCACCTGGATGTTTGCCGGATTCGTGATCGCGAAGGTGGCAAAGCCTCGCGCTGCGGAAGTAGGTTTCGCGGCGAAATCTTAGGTTCATCGACGAGACTTACTGCATTTAAATCTCACTCAGGGGCAAATCATGAGGAAGCGCAAAACCAAGAGGGAACCTATTGCGAAACCTGAAAGCCAATCTTTTTCGCATATCGATCGCCGGTCGTTCGTGGGCCGCATGGGCTTTGCTGCAGCCGCCACAGTCGCCGGTGCAACGCTGGTTTCGCCCAAACCTGCGGCAGCGCAATCGTCTCCCAGCGCATCTGCGAGTGTGCCGGCGGGCGTAACCAATTCGCGGGTTCTCGAAGCCTTCGAACTGCGCGTCAGCGAAGCCACACATGACTCCCTGATTCATGTGCCCGCCAATGCTAATAATGGCGATCTGGAACGCTATGCTGACAAAGGCGGCACCTACACCAAGTGCCTCCCTCACGATTCCTTTGGCCGCGTCAATCTGGCTGCCTTCGCAACCTTCACCAACGCCTTAACGAGCGGAAAATTTTCGGAATTCGAGAAGATCACCATGGGAGGCACGCGTCTGCTGAACGGCCCGCAAGGTGGTCTGGCTTTCGACATGGAGTGTCCCGACTCGTGCCAGTTCGGCCCTCCGCAGGTTCCTCCGCCGCCCACAACGGCCAGCGAAGCAACCGCTACGGAATTACTGGAACACTATTGGGCATCTTTGCTTCGCGATCTGGCGTTCACTGATTACGATTCCAGTGCGTTAGCAGCGCAGGCAGCAGCGGAACTCGGTTCGCAGCCAACTTATTATGGTCCGCGGAACGCTAGCGGCCAAGTCACTACTGACCTGTTATTTCGCGGCATCTTTCCCGGTGAAACGCTCGGTCCCTACATCTCGCAGTTTTTCATCCAGCCAACCATGCTTGGAGTTCAACCGATCAGCCAGCAAATGGTGACTTACGTACCCAACGTCGATTACGGCGCGGACTT
>Ga0070765_100001206_pt1 | contig 15637 bp, 13 predicted proteins | sample HubBroMetageWFT5_FD_71516 | JGI IMG/M metagenome (GOLD analysis project Ga0070765, IMG submission 71516) | Warmed and freeze-thawed soil microbial communities from the Hubbard Brook experimental Forest, New Hampshire - Hubbard Brook CCASE Soil... | ecosystem: Environmental > Terrestrial > Soil... | reverse complement strand
AGCCCGCCGTTGCCAGCGCTGGTTCGCAGCCGGCGATTTGTTTCAATCTTTCGCACTCTCACGGGCTTACGGTAGTCGCGATTGGGCAGGAGCGCGAGATCGGAATTGATGTCGAGTTGATTCGGCCCGAGTTCGCAGGTGAGGAAATAGCTAAGCGCTACTTCTCGGCGAAGGAAATCGCAGAACTAAGCCGGCTACCAGCGGAATTGCGAACCGAAGGATTTTTCCTGTGCTGGACGCGAAAGGAAGCTTACATCAAGGCCAGAGGCGATGGACTGCAGATTCCGCTCGAAAGTTTTGACGTTTCACTTTCACCTGGCAGGCCTGCAACACTTTCCAGCGTTGACGCTCCGCGCTGGAGCATCGAGTCCTTCGTTCCGTCCCTGGCTTCCGAGCCGAGGTATGCCGCTGCCGTGGTCGCGGAACGAAAAAATTGGGCGGCGCGTTACTGGGAATGGAAAGCATCAGAACGGGGCGTCAGCAGTTAGCAGGACGACTGATCATGTGGCAGGGCTGCAGGGTAGAAGCCGAATCGCGACACGCACTAGACGGGGGATCGGCAAATGAACGATTGAACTCTTCCCGTCATGGTCTCCGAGAGCGATCCTCAGAAGCCCCGTCGGATGGCGAGATAAGGTATCAGGGCGCATTCAATCAGTCCGGGAATTGGGTCTTTCCAGCTGAAAACAGCCTCTGTGCTAACGCTCCCTAACGAGTGGAGATACTCTCTGGCACTTAGGCGGCCCAGACTGAGATCGACCACGCTCGTCGGAACATCGGTAAGCAACCGAATCCAGGATACTCCAGCCTTGCCTCGGCACGTCGCGACCGCAGATCCTACTTGGTCCGCGTATAACAGGTAGGCAAAGTCCACCCCTGCTGAGTGCCCCAGACTGTGGTATCCCCACGTCCGTGGGTTGACGTCAAGCAGCTTGAACTGGCCATCGCGCGGATCGAGTTTGAATTCGACCTCTACCAGCCCGTAGTAGTCAATTTTGCGCAGAAATCGTTCCGAGAGCGATTCCAAGGCGGGAAGATCGATCGTTTCGACGAACGTACTGGCGCGGCCGAATTCGTAGGGATGTTGGCGCCTACGGCGCGTGACCATGCTTCCTACTGCTTTGCCGTTCTTGAAAAAGGCGCAATATCCGAATTGATGCCTTCCATCACCAGGGATCAAGTCCTGAACGATGACTTCACCCGGTCCCATGAAAGCATTAGCGCGCTTGAGCAGCTCGCGGAGTTCTTCTTTGGAATTCGCTCGCCAGGCCTTCACCTTCGTGGCATAGATAAAGTGCTCTTTAATAGCTGGCTTCAGAGCCAGCGGGAACGCTGTAGTGATCTGGTCTACGTCATCCTGCGTCTGCGGAAACCATGTTTCAGGAATCGGAATCTTCAATTCTCTTGCCAGCTGATAGGTATTGCGCTTGTCCCACGTCCAGAGAATGGCGTCCCAGCAAGGTGTGGGCACTCGGAAGAATTCTGAAAGTGCGATTCGATGACGCGACAGGGCAGCGACAAGTTCTTCACGCGTTGGAAAGAGCACCCACCCCTTCAGATTCAGCCGCTTCCCAACATTGAGAAGTGTTTCGACGATCGCAGGCTCATTGCGCAGGTCAGGGACCTGCAAGCCGAACTGGGTGTAACGCGAGAAGCGAGAAATCGAGCGCTCGTCATCCAGAACGCAAATGGGAACGCCTCTTTGTCCGAGACTGCGAACGATTCCGAGCCCCTGGTAGTCACCGCCGATTACTACGGCGCCTGGGATGTCACCCCTGTAAGGAGTCAGCTGTTTCATGCCCTAGAGATCCATGGATGACGATCGACCACGCAATCGCTTTGATCATCGAGCTTCCGGTGAAACTGTCCTCCAAACTCGATCGCCGGAAGTATCGAGTCGTCTGTCGCCAACGGCACGGCTTGAGTGTCGATCGATGACTCTCCAACGCCACTGTCTGCGACGCCCACGGAAAGCTCTTCGTTGGCGAACATTATCATGGACGCTCCGATTCCATTTGCGTCGCAGCTTTTCCGGCGAGGTGGCGGATCAACACGCCCGAAGCGAAATGCGCGCCTGAGACAAACTGCAACAGAGGGCCAAAGCTCCAAGCGGCCGGTGCGCCTAGAATGTGTAAACCCGGTACCGACGTCTCAAGCCCACGCTGCAGCACCGGATAGCCGTTAAACCGGCGAATGGACTGGACGAGCTCTGAAGCGAGGAAGGGATACCTCGAAATATCGACCTTATATCCGGTTCCGAGCAGCACATGTTGCACGTCGCGCTCGCTTCCATCGTCAAAACGGACTCTCAATCGCTCGCCAACGGAAGCAACCGAAGCGACTGAACGTCCGAGTCGGATCGGCACCTTCTCAAGACGCTTCACCAGCCAACGTGATCCCGCTGGACGGACGGCGCGCTTCCTCAACTTGTCTTGGAGTGTGCGAGGTAATTTGCGGAACAGGTGGGGTCGTGCCACGAGCTGGCTGATACCAGCAGGTCCCACGTCGGTGGGAGCGTAGAGCAGGTTCCTCACGATATTTCCCAAGCGCCAGTGAAGAGTCGTTGAGGCCCACCCTTGAAGCCAATGAATCTGACGAGCCCGCGCTGCGACCTCCACATCGGCACCGGCTTCGAACAACAAGGCGGCGGATTCAAGAGCGCTCTGCCCGGAACCAATCACAAGCACTTGCTTACCTGCAAACCGGCCAAGGTGGCGATTTTCGGAGGTGTGCGAAGCGAGCGCAGGGTCCAAACCAGCGAATTCGGGTGGACTCCAGGCGAATGGACGTATTCCAGCAGCGATGACGACTCGATTCGAAGAGAAAAACTCGCCATCCTCGAGCGTGACCTTGAATCCCTTTGGACCGACCTCGACGCGGAGAATTTCACGTTGATCGAGATCAGGCAGTGCCAGACGCTGATACCATTGGCCATACTGGATGAATCGATCGAGCGGCACGGGCTTCGAAAAACGGCTGCCGCTTGCCGCTTGAAATGCTTCAAGAGTCAACGAACGACCGGGATCCGCAATATGGGTTGCATCCCAACCAGAGCGCAGAAGCATGCCCTCGGGCATATGGCGCTCCCAGAAGGACATCGGTTTTCCGAATACTCGCGAATCGAGCCCTGGGATCGTGCGCAAATGGGCCGCTGCGGAAAGACCGTAAGGCCCTGCTCCGATTATCGTGACGTCACACTTAGACATTTAGCTCGTTTTCTCACTGCAAATTTCAATTTGAACTTCGCCCGCGGGGATCACCCGAATGGAACAATTCACGGGGTTCCCTTATCGAATGAGCAGTTGGTCCTCAACACGATTGCGTACGGATCTCCGTTTTGGACCTGTGGCTTGTTTGTCATGCGGTTCCTCACGACAACGCGAGACTCGTCTGCGATACCGTCTCTATGATTCTGGAGCCAAGCTTTTTTCGGTCTTACCGGAAATTGGTCTGTCACTCGCCAGTGCCTTTTGCTCTGACTTTTGAAAGAAAAGCAGTATCGGCGCGAAAATCGCAAGGGCGAGAAGAAAGAAGACAAATCCTCCTTGATGGTGGAGACGACCGGTCAAAAAGCCGGGGTTCACGTAAACGCTGAGCAAGGTGAGCGTCGTGATGCGGATTCCATTCTTGAGGATCGCCAGCGGAAAAGCGAGCAGCACGAAAACCAACATCCTAGACGTAGTTCGCAGAAACAGGTGGGCTGCTAGGAGGCTAGTAATGAACAGCGCCACACTTGAACGAATGCCGCTGCATTCTCGCGCTACCTCAATGGTTACGCCGGGCACGGTCAGGAGGAATCCTTGGCGCAAGACCGGAACGCCAACGGCCTTGAAAAGCAGATAGGCGATCTCGGTCGAGCCTTGCTGCAGCAAGTAAATGCAGCGATCGAGAAGCGCCGGCGGCAGCGGCACCATGAGCAGCAGAAATAACAACGAAAAGCGCGCTCTGCGCCAGGCGGCGTCACCGTAGCACAGCAAGAATCCGCCGAGCCAGAGCAAAACAATGGCGAGCGTGGCGCCGGGCAAAAATTGTTCCGGATCCTGAAGAGACCAACGGACGGCCGTGAATAAATACAAGGCGATTGCTGCCAGAACGAGTATGCCTCCTGAAACGAGGGAAGTTCGAACCACCTGAAAAATGCACGATCGCTCGGACCACAGTAGATAGATACTAACCAAGGGAATCAGCAGAATGTGTGAGGAAGATTCGTGGTCTAAGGAAAACAGCGCCAATGCATGAAACGTTCTCCAGAATATAATGACGGACAGGATCACCAATCCTACGAACGCAGTGTGCGCCCGCGTATGCCGATTCAAAGTGACTTGCAAAGCCTCAGTGGTCACAACGGGTGTCTCAACATTACTCGAATCGTGTGCAGAGTGCTCCTACCAGTGCTTCGAGCGCTTCGCCGATAAGCGAGAATGGATCGATTGTGATTGGATGCTACGATGCTCACAAGCCATTTTCTAGCGAATATCTGATCCCATCTCCAGCTAGGGTCGCGTAAGCCATACGCGCGCGAGCACAGTCCGACCCCTCAATCCTCCAAGCACCGCCAGCCGGAACCAGTTTCATCTGGCTTCGAGCCCTCCACCATTGATCGACCTCTCCTGGTAACGCCATCCAAATCTTGTCGTGTTCAACGATTTGTCGCAGATAGGCCAGCAGTGACTCGTACACTGTCCGTGACTGAGGGTTCGTCAGGTAATCGGGATGCGCAATGAAACTGATAAGTCCATATCTTTTCCGAATTAAGGCGATCTGCTGCTTCCAGAGATCAATCGAATAGTCATTCAATATCTGGAACAGCGAATAGTCCTGGCAGGTGGTTAGAGGAATCTCCAGTATCTTGCCGACAAAGTATGGGAAGACCGTACAGCAGCCGCCGCGCTGCGGTTCCAGATGCGCTACGTTTGGCATGGACATGTCGTAGGAAAACTCGTACGCGTCGTACCAATCGAGATTGCGATACATGACTCCCGCCCGAAATCCCTTCGCGCCGAATTTCTTGACGTAGTCATTAATCTTCTGGGCGCGCTCGAGGAACAATCCACGCTCCTGGTACAGCTGCCCGTCGTGATTCAGGTCGTGTACGTTGAACTCAAATCCGCGGCTTCGCATGTGCCGCACATATTCATCGGGAACTTCGTAACGTTTTTCTGGAATTACCTGGAAAGAGGACCTGATTCCATACGAATGATCAAGATTGATTAACTCGGGTGTGAAGTCCCGTCCTGCCGCGGTTTCCACATCGTGCGTCATGATCAAGCAACTCGGCGCACCCTGGGGCCAGAACCAGATGAACGGGACGCGCTGCACGCCGCCAGCCTTCATCGCAAGGCTAAGGACTTCCTCGTGGATGCTGTCTACCGTGAAGTCCACCGGCCAGTTCGGGAATCGCAGTTTTCGCCATCCTCCAAGGTAGACTTTCTGAAGGTGCTTGCGAATAGACACGGGCAGCAGGTCGCGGACGGCGTAGTACGCCTTGCGAACCAGGGGGTGATCAACAATCCGACCTTGCTCTGCCCCCGTGTGGTTTACATAGCGCTCTCTGCGAAGGTTGTCGACGATCTGGCTAGGGTCAAATGGCAGATGAACCTCGGAATCTTTCAGAGAAGTACTCTTGATGGCGTCATGAAGCGCGGCATTCGCGACACCGGTCGAGACACCTGAAGTGGATTGTCCGTAACAGGTCGTCGTCCCGAATCTGAAGAATCCCACCTGTCCCGATGGTTGCTCCGCGCAGACCCGTCCAAGCCCATCTTCGTAGACGCGATAATAGTCAGTGAGAATCTGATTCAAGGTTCGGTCCAACCTCATCGTTTTACCGTGAGAAGCCTGCGTTTGAGACAGTTCCGTTTCAGTCTTCTGCGAAGCTCTCAAGATAATTGACGCGCCGGGCGCTACCCGATGTGGCGGTAAACGAGTTTTCCCGTCGCCACCAGCAAACTTTGCGGCATAAGGGAGAAGACGCGCTTCGCCGTTTTCAACTTCCAGCCGTCGGCCATGTCGAGAGACGGAGTACCGGGAAATCTCCAATAGGTCAAGCGTTTGTGGCGTGAGGACCAGTGGTTCTTGAACACGAGAAGTCCCTCGTTGTCCTCTTGTGTCCGTCCCAAGTCAAATTCGAGCGCGCCATTCGATTTCGCCGCGACGATAGTTCTCCACAGCAGCCACGGCGTTGCTGCAAACTTGTTGAATCGTGCGTCGGAACATCCATACTTGAAGTAGCAGATCTTCCTGAACCCCAAAGTAAGAATCGCAGCGATCGGGACTTCATCGACATACGCTACACGGATCTCGAGCGCCTTGCCTTGGCAATGAACTAAATTCTGAAACCAAGCATAGGGGGGCGGAGGAAGGTGATGCCGACTGCGCGTGATCACGAACAAGCCGTAGAAATGTCGCAGAAGTTCATCCGAGGACCCGCATCTTTCGACTAACCCGGCCTTCTCCGCACGTTTGATCCGGCGCTGAACAGAATCCTTATCGAGGCCTCGAAATAGTTCATCGACATCCGGGCGCAGGTCTATTTGGTGCAGAAAGTACCTCGCCGCCGGACGAAAACCCATACCGGCACCCGACCGGCCGAAATCTTCGCTGGTGGGGCGAACCTCCAGGTACTCGCCGTGCTTGTAGTCGAAGGAAGCTCGCGAGCCGCAAATCAGTGTGTTCATTTCTTCCGCTGAGTCGCAGATCGGCTCGCAGTGATCCGAAAAAGGCAGCGACACCAGGCGGCTGCCAGTCAGCCAGCTCTTGATGTGACAAAATACCAGCCCGTTCTCGAGCTCGGCCGACGGAGCAGATGTCGTAAAGACCACCGGCTCGTATCCGTACGTACGGGCCAACGCCTCTAACCAGCTCCGCTGATGAAATGCCGATGCTTTGGGGTGTCGAACTACGAGCTCGTCCCAGCGTCTATCCGAAAGTGGATTTACAATGCTGATACCGACGCCCTTTTTCTGGGATTGCAACTTATGCAGGCCGCTTGAACCCGCACCAATGAAAGCACCCGAGTTGGAGTCTCGGACAGCAGCGACGCGACACGACTCATCGGTTGAATCCGCCATGCATTCTGGAAGGGCTATCGCGTTCTGACGCACTAACACACGCGCCTTTCGTGCAATCCGTCTGCCAGTGCCCTGGATTTAGGTCGGAGATCCCGAGCTAGCTCGCGCATTAGTCACTGATAACAAAATGGTTAGGCGCTCCAAATTCGCCATAATCCAGGGAGCCGAATGGCTGTCTCGTGTAGGCCATCCTTGGGAAAACACTTGCCGCGATATGACACCACAATTGCCCAAATGAGCCTACGGCGATTCATCCTTTACCCTACCAGGTCGGGGTCCTCCAAACTCCCCAAAAGAGCCACCCCCTGCCGTGGGCGTTGATTGCACGCTGTAAATCCGCGTGTGAACCGCCGGCCGATTAACGTGCTCGCTTGGTAAAAACCCGTTCATACGCGGCCAGCAAATTTGGGACCGAGTATTTCCAAGCCAGCTCCTCCTCGACCCTTATTCGTCCGAATTCGCCCATCCTCTTTCGTTCAGCGGGCCGATCAATCAACCAAAGTATATTGTTCGCGAAATCAGCAACGCGATTTCCGGCGTCACTATAAAGAGATGCTTCTCCGGCGCTGAATTTGCCCTCCTTCAGATCGAATTGCACGATGGGCTTTGCGAGAGCCATGTACTCCATGATCTTAATCATTGTGGAAATGTTGTTCATTTCGCACGGTTTGTCGGGATTTACGCAGATGTCAGCTGTTGACAGGACGGCTAGGAGATCTTGAAACGGAACTCTTCCGGTGAAATTGACCGTATCCATAAGATTTTTGTCTTTGACCATCTTCACGAGGCTCACCAGCCCAGGGCCTCCGCCCACACACGTGAAATGGATGTCCCGCCGTCCCATGCCCTTGATGTGCTGCGCAACATCCAGAAGGATATCCAAGCCCTCCTGGTCACTCATGTTCCCCACGTAACCGACAAGATAGGGCTTGCCGTACTTCAGAGCAGGCTTTGGGGAAACAGCTTTGAAAGTCTCAAGATCGGGTCCATTGCGGACAATAAACACATCTTCCGGAGCTTTGCCACCCCTGGCAACGGCGAGATCCTTATAGCTGTTGTTAGTGGCCATGATCACATCGCTGAACCGATACGTCATCTTTTCGAGCCACACCTGTATTTTGTAAAACGCGCTTTTTTTTTCATATTTCGAAAGGTAAAGCTCGGGGCTGGCGTCGTGATGGTCGAAAATATACTTAACCCCAAGGAGTTTAAACGGTAGGGCAACCAGAAAAATGTCATCAGGAGGATTGCAGCCCTGGATGACCTCAAACCCGCGACGCAGATAGATCCAGATCGTGTAGAAAAACTCCCAAAACAGCGCGGCGCTGTATTCATACACGTACCCAAGTGCGCCGTTTCCTTCTCTGGGCATGGGGTGCCGGAAGATATGTACTCCCTCGAGCACTTCGTATCTTCGCTCGGCGCCCTTGCCTCGTGGACACAACACCGATACCTCGTAACCGTTGGTCTGCAAGGAAGTCGCTTCCATCCAGACGCGGGTATCGAATGGAACCGGGATGTTCTCTACGATGATGAGGATTTTTTTCTTCACGATGAGGGCGTATCTGCCTTATAGCAGCTGGTAGAGCCCGGCGAGCGCGCAAAGCATTGTAGCCTGTCCCCAGTGCAGCGTTGGGGTCTTGTTAACGACGCGCGGCGAATACCGGCGATAGTAGAAATAACCACTGGGGTCCTGCATGTTGTCGATTGTCCATTTCGCGACGTTCAGCGCCAGTGACAGATTCCCGGGATCGCGATCATGGAAGAAAACCAGTGTGTCGATCGCCTGAGAAGAGCACTGAATATCGATCGGCAGCGTCTTGTGGTCATAATAACGGGGAGTCCCGTCCGGCAGAAAAAAGGTGTTCTTCCAGTACTCATATCCCGCGTCCAACTTCGCTTGAAACCGAACGTCGCCGGTCGCTGCGATGTAATACTTGAAACAGTCCAGCACATAGGCAGTGTGAAAATTGTCGACCCAATGAACGTTAGGCGCTTCGCCATAATACCAGGACCCGTTCGCTCGCTGATGATTGGCTGTGTATTGAATCGCTTGGCGCGCCAGCGATCGATAAGACTCGTTCGACGTATAGGAAGCCGTGCGCGCCAGCAGGCTAGCACCTAATGTATTGGCATTGTGGATGTAGTTGCTTCCCGTCGGTATGTAGCTAATGCAAACAGAATCGCCTTCGGCGTGTCTATCCAGATCACGCGAAATATGCTCACAGGCGCTGAGGGCCACTTGCAGGTAGCTGTCCCGCTTAAAGTAATCATAACCGTCCAGAAACGCGTGGCCGATTAGCGAGGTCCAAACGATTGTCGGAACGCCTTTGGGCAAATAGAAACCCCGCGATTGATAGTCGAAGTGATTGCCCCAGCAGGCTCCCGAGTAGCCTGTAGATTCGTTCTCAACTAGCCACTGCAACGCAGATTCGGCTTTGTCTCCCCAGGACTTGTCGCCCGTAGCTTGCTGGAGACGCATGAATCCTCTGGCTAGATAGCCCATCCCCTTGGTTGAGCGGCGCTTAGGAATCCCTAGCAACGGCCGCACGTTGAGGGGGAACCGGCGAACTCCCTGTTGCAGTACAGTGCGCAAAAACTTTGTTTCAAAGGTTAGCGGGCGGAGATATTTCGAACTTAGACCGTCGAAGGTATCGTAGCCGCGATAGTCGTTTTTCGACAACCAGTCCGAGAGTCCGCCGATCGATTCCGAAATCTGATCCTTCGAAAGTCTGTCATTGCCTCCCGCCCCGGGATTCCTACCAGCAGATACCGTCATACTTGCCATTATCGCTCCTGCGATTTGTAATTCGAACGAAATCCACTAGATGCTGTCCGTCATGCAATCTGCCGAGGACGCTTTCAAACTCTGGGTCTTTGTTCCCGATGACGACCGTTTGGGCATGGTCCAGAATCGCATCAATGCTGTTGACCATAAGCCGCGATATGTGTGGAATGCGATTGAGGATGAAGTCCCGATTGGCCCCGACCAAGCTTGCCATATTTACGTTTCTGTCAAAAATGCGCAGGTCATAGCCCTTGCCGATGAGGCGTTCGATGACCTCAATCATGGGACTCTCTCGCAGATCGTCCGTCCCGGCTTTGAAACTAAAACCCAAAACTCCTATCCGCCTGTGTTTCTTCTCCGTTATGAGCTGCAGCCCTTTCGCAACCTGCATTTCGTTGCTTGGCAAGATCGCGTTCATGATCGGCAAGTTCAAATCGTGGCTTTTGGCCTTATACGAGAGAGCACGCAAATCCTTCGGCAGACACGAGCCCCCGAACGCAAAACCTGGAGTCATGTAGGCGGGCGAAATATTGAGTTTCTTGTCCTGGCAGAAAATCTTCATCACTTCGTGTGCATCCAAGGAAAGCGATTTGCACAGATTGCCGATTTCATTCGAAAAGCCAATCTTCAGCGCGTGCCAGCTGTTATCAACATACTTGACCATCTCCGCAGTTTCCAAGTCAGTGCGAATGAACGGCGCATCCAGTTTGTAGTATAACGTCGCAAGCAAGTCGCCGCTTTCGCGGTCCACTTGACCAATCACGGTCTTGGGTGGTGAGTTGAAGTCTTTAACCGCCGAACCTTCGCGCAGAAACTCGGGATTGTTGCACACGCCGAAATCAGCGCCCGCTTTTTTCCCGGAGTACTCCTCCAGTGTTGGGATCACGATTTGAAGCATGGTGCCCGGCAAAATCGTGCTGCGGATAACCACCGTGTGACGAGTCGATTTATCTTTGAGCGCGCGGCCTATCAGTTCGCAGACGCGGCGAATGTAGCTTAGGTCCAAGTTGCCGTTCGGTTGGCTTGGTGTGCCAACGCATACAAACGATAATTCGGTCTGGCGGATCGCCTCATCCTGATCCACTGTGGCCCGCAGCCGTCCCAATTTAACCATCGCCGCGATAATTTCCCCGATATCCGCTTCGATAATCGGGCATTGCCCCGCGTTTATAAGATCCACTTTCGTGCGGACTGGATCGACGCCGATGACTTCGTGCCCCTCCATGGCGAGACAGCCGGCCGATACGGTTCCGACGTAGCCCATTCCGAAGATGCTAATTTTCAAAGTACATTCCCTTCCGCAGTATTCCCGATCTTGAAGACCGCGCGAACAAATGATTGGTGCGTTTTCCTGAAAGACTTACTAATCGCGGTCCACGAACGGCGTCCCGTGTCCATATTGCAGCGATGCCCCAAGATTGTACCCTTCGACTTCGCAGCGTCGCCCTCAATTGGGACATAAGTTACCCAATCGAGTACCGGGAGGATTTCCGTCGAAGCAACTCGGTGTTCCTTGGTTGAGGTCTAGCGAGCTCCCGAACTGCGCAAGAGGATTTTGCATTCACATGGTGTTCGGACGAAGGCGCGGTGAGATCGGACTCAGCTCCTGTGTCGCCGACGAGAACTGTCGGCCAAAACACACCTTCGTAGCTGTTCTTTCTCACAACGTCAAATTCGCCTTCCCATGATGAATGGCCGGGGACATGGATGACATTTCAAGCAGCGCACATTTTTGACACTTTCGGCTTTGTGGTTTCGAGGGGACGGGTGCAGGGGAAGGGGGACTTCCCTTTCTCCTGCACCACCCCCGGGTTGCTTTTCGGTACCATCTCCCGTTTGTGGCTATCGAAGCACGCAAATCAGGAACGCCGCGAAGGACACGTATAATACCGCTCGTCCACCGGCACGAAGCTAATCGCTTCCGGGATCTTAGTCTGCCGTAATATTCTTATTGTTCAAAATATACCGAAGGGCACCTGGTCGGCCAACTGTTCCAATTCTGGTCCTTAGTACAGTCGACTTCACCCCTCTACAAGGGCAAGATACTGACATGAAGACCCATAACCATTTGAAACCAATAAGATTCGCTTCAAGAGGGCTGAAATTGGTCCGGTTGGGATACTCCCCTCAGCACGGAACCAGTACGATGAAAAAACTCTCCCTCATTTTCTTCTTGCTTGCCTCGCCGTGTTTCGGCCAGGGGTGGTCAAGCTTTCTCGACCCCTCGCGTGCGATCGATTGGAGTTCTACGCGCACTGGATTTACGATCCCGAATTTGACAACGCCCTGTGCGACTCAACCAACGCTCACGGCCAATAGCGCCAGTGCCGCCGCCGCAAACGCCACTGCTATCCAGAACGCCCTCGCTTCCTGCGATGCCTCGCATAACGTGGTCAGCATTCCGGCGGGCACCTACTACGTGGCCGGAATCGCGTTTGGCGGTCAAGGGTATCAGGTTCTTCGCGGAGCGGGGCCGAACTCTACCAGACTCATTATGACGGCTTCGGCTGGGTGTAGCGGGGAGCCTGCCGGAATCTGCATGATGCCCTCTGTGTGGGTCTACGCAGGCAACTCCACGGTCTTGCCTCCAAGCGGAACTCGTCAATGCCTGTGGACTGCGGGATATGTAAAGGGCACGACGAGCATCACACTCAATAGTTGTCCGGGCGGTGCCCCTCCGGTCAACCAGCAGTTAATTCTTGACCAGTCGAACGACCTAGCCGACACCGGCGGCCTTTATCTATGCGATAGTTACACGTCCTCTCAAACCGGTGGCGGCGTGTGCACTGCGAACGACGGTTCTGCGACGAACGCCGATGGCCGCAGAATCAACGGATACACGTATTCGCAGAAACAGATTGTGATGGTGCAATCTGTAAGCGGCAGCGGTACAGGACCGTTCACAGTCACAATCTCGCCCGGAGTTTATTTTAACAATATCCGGTCCAGCCAGAGCCCTGGCGCTTGGTGGCCTGGAACAGTCGTAAACGAGGGCTTGGAAAACCTCTACGTTGACGGAAGCGCACTGGCTTCCGATAACATCCAAATCGTTGCCTGCTATGAATGCTGGGTTAAGAACGTCTCCTCCTATAACGCGGCCAGGGCGCACGTCATGACTGACTTGAGTTCACACAGCGTAATACGGGATAGTTATTTCTTTCAGTCTCAGACCCATTCAGAGGAAAGCTACGGAGTAGAATTTGAGTCTACCTCGGCTGATTTGATCGAGAACAACATCTGCCAGCAACTCACCAACTGCATTATGGTTGGAAATACGTCTGGGAGCGTCATCGGTTACAACTTCAATGTAGGCACGGTTTACGTCAATACCAATTACCTGATTTCTTCGTTCTCCTCGCACAACGCAGGCAACGACATGATTTTGTACGAAGGGAACAACTTCCTGAGCTTCAATACAGACGACACGTGGGGCTCTGCGAATACGGAAACTTATTTCCGCAACTTCCTGTCCGGATGGCAGCATCAGTCGAGCGGGCCAGTTTACGGCACGCAACCTTTCATCGACCGTTCTTTCTCGCGGGCAAACAACGTCGTCGGGAACGTGCTCGGGCAACCGGGGTACCACAACACCTACCAATCCTACTCGACATCTTCGAGCGGAGGAGTGAATCAGAACGTGCTATCGACAAGCGTTTACTCACTAGGCTGGACGGGCATTACGGAAAATACAGCAGGCACTTGCTCGTTAGGTACAACCAGCAGCGGGTGTGACCCCGTAGTGTTCAATACGCTAATGCGTTGGGGTAACTACGATGTCGTAAATGCCGCAGCCCAGTGGAATTCCACGACGGCATCTCCCGCTGCAGTGTCCTACGTCAACGCGAATTTTTCTTCTTCCTATTTCAGTTCGTTGGCACACACGCTTCCAGCGTCCCTTTACTACAGTTCAGCGCCTTCGTGGTGGCCTTCTGGAAAGAACTGGCCCCCGGTCGGGCCAGACGTCACCACGGGAAATGTTGGAACTTGCAGCGGTGGTAGCTATCCGGGCGCTCAAGCGACAGCCTCTGGTCAATGCACAAGCGGCACGCTCAACAGCCCGAGTAGCACCAGCACCGCATGGGCCTCGCATGTGGTTTCAATTCCCGCGCAGGACTGTTACCTGAGTGTGCTGGGCGGCCCGCCGGACGGAACGGGAGGCATTCTTCCCTTCGATGCCAACACCTGCTATAACCAATCGGGCGTGACGAACGTTGCCCCCCCGACGGGACTTACCGCAATTGTCAATTAAATGAGCGGAGGCAGGTGGGTTTTTCGGCACGTGATGAGGCAGCGGGCGGCTGCTGTCTGTCCGCGGCGGGCTGCCATCTCGTTCATTTGTATGCTCCCACCGCTTCGGCGGCTGGTCTTGTTTCTTTCCGTGCCGGGCCCAACTCGCGCAGTAGGCCGGCAAACTGGCGCAGCGGTGCCAGGCCCCAATGCAAAACGACGGTCGTGCCCAAGTAACCTGTGACAAACACCGTCGAAATGATGAAGATTGCCCAAAGCGCAGCGCTCGTGCTTGTTGGCGTGAACCAAAATGCCGTATCTCGGATAATCGCGACGGTGGCTACGCCCGCCACCAGTGCTGCAGCAGCGTACCTCCAGATAGCGGCAATCAAAGCCGAGATACCAAAACCGATGGGTCGCCCGGCATACCAGAACCCCGGAATCAGAAGAGTCCAATAGGACACACTCCATGCGGCGGCGACTCCCGCCGGGCCCCACGGCAGAGCGGCCACAAACAAGGTGACGGTGAACGCTAGCTCCACTAAACTCCAGCGAAACCAGCGCCCCGGATTCCCGAGCGATAGGTGGATCCAGCCAACGGCACCGCAGAGGAGCATAACTCCGATTCCCGGTCCGAATAGCTCGAAGATCCTGCCAGACTCTAACCATTTTGGTCCAAGCACCAGGCGCACCACGTCCTTGCCGATCAGCGTAAGATCGGCGCCCACTGCCATCCCAACGAACGCGATGATTCCAAGTGAATTGGCGAGATATCGCCGGAAGCGAACAGGGTCTCGATTCAGTTTGCTCAAGCTTGCCAGGGCGACATTGTGGAGCGGCGCAATCAGTTGGCTGCCCGATAATGCAAACAAATCATACGCCTTTTTGTAGAATCCGAGCGCCACTGCATTGAACCGCCAGCCAACCAGTAGGTTGTCGATGTTCTGTGTCGAGTAGCCGAGGCAGAATCGCAGGTAGACCTTCCCTGCGAACCGAACCGCCGCACCTGTCTTGCCCGTCCGTCGCGGCAAGCTCGGAACCCATCGACAAAGCCACCAAGCTCCCACCGTCACGCTGAGCTGTTGTGCAACGATTCCTGCCACCAACGCCCAATACCCCCAGCCTCTCAGGGCCAGCAGGATCGCTACAACCGTGTATACCGCAAGGGCGACAACGTCATTGGCGGAAACGACACTGAAGCGCATGGCACGCTTCAGGAGAGCCTGGTGTATTACGGAGAGTCCCGCAATAAAGATCCCCACGGACAGGCCGGCAGCAACATTCGCCACGAGCGGATTCCCGTACAATCGCGCCAACATCGAACCCGACGCGAGGAATGCAATTGCGAGCAGCAGCCCAACCCCTGAGTTGAGCCAGAACAAATTGCTGGCCGTGTACCGATCTATTTCTTCGAACTGGATGATCACGTCCGTAAACCCGTTAAGGCCGAAACTAGATAGGAGAAGGCTGAAGGTGGTCACCATGGTGACGACGCCGAAGTCGGCGGGCGTCAGCAGACGCGCCAGGACGACCGTGGGAATAACTCGTAGCG
>Ga0070765_100001204_pt1 | contig 15653 bp, 7 predicted proteins | sample HubBroMetageWFT5_FD_71516 | JGI IMG/M metagenome (GOLD analysis project Ga0070765, IMG submission 71516) | Warmed and freeze-thawed soil microbial communities from the Hubbard Brook experimental Forest, New Hampshire - Hubbard Brook CCASE Soil... | ecosystem: Environmental > Terrestrial > Soil... | reverse complement strand
CGCATGGCCTGCCTTCTGGCTGATTCCCGTGGAAGATGCAACCGGCCAGGATATTTATAATGGGACGAAGGAGTCGGGCGAAATCGACATCTTCGAAGGTCAAGGCGACCATCCGCATGTTTTCTACGGCACCATTCATGATTGGGTGAACCTCCGCGATCATGCAAACAAGAACAACTTTTTTGCTCTCCCCGGCAATGTGGATTTGTCCCAATTCCACACCTACGGTCTGCTTTGGACGCCCGGAAAAGTGACCTGGTACCTGGACAACCAACCGCTGCACTCTGAGAGTACGCCTGCCATATTTGATCGTCAGGACTTCTTCCTCGTTCTCACCATGCAAGAGGGAGATGACTGGAAAGCTGGGAATCTTTCTGGCGTGACCGCACCCAGGATGACCCTGAATGTCGATTGGGTACGAGTGTGGCAACCGTAGGAGCGCCACTTTTTACAAGGCGCGTTGAGGCAGAAAGTGAGTTGTCGTTTCCCTGGCAGGTAGCTAACCGGATAGTTGAGGTCTACCCGATTGGATAGAAAGGATCTCGATCTGCGCCTTCGTGCTTTGCTGCCCACGAACGTCATTGAAGCCAAGTTGCTGCACCGGTTGGAGATACACGAGGCGAGGAGCCGGACGGCAATGGGCCCGCGAGTGGCACCGCATCTGCTCTTGTATGAGTGGAAACGCGACAATACCGTGACCAAAGTGGAAGGGAGAAAGTGATCGACCATGTCTGACGTTCACTGTGGTACTACCAATGTTCTGCCGAGCGGGTTGCCGGCTGTGGCCAGTCCCGAGCCGCGATCGAGTGGTTCCGGATCATTTCATGGAGAAGAACGCATTTTCCTGCACACTCCCGAGCCGTTCTCATCGGCTGCGTTGTACGTCGAAGCTCTGTCTCGCGCGCTTACCTCGGAAGGAACTCCGATCCACATTGTGTGTCCCAGCAATCATCAGTGCCTGGAAGAATTCAACCATAACCCCTTAATCACGGTTCACCCCACGATTGCACGTTCCACCGACGGCGAGCAGGGTTTATTGGGGAAAGTGGTTGTCAACGTTCGATTTCTGCTTTCCTCGTTGGCCGTTTTGTTTTTTGCTATCCGACGTGGCGATCTAGTGCATTTTCAATATAGCTTGCACTTGCCTTTCGGCGCACTCTTCTTCTTGTGCGCTCGGTTTCGCGGCTGCAAGATTGTGTATACCGCTCACGATCCGCTACCCCACAAGTGGAAGATGCCGAAGAAGCTGCGCTGGGTGGAGACACGTGCGCTGGGGTGGATGTATCGGGTCAGCAACATCATCATTGTTCATAATGAAGTCGGAAGGCGCACGATCCTGGAACGGTTCGGCGAGAATAGCGCAAAGCTTAAGGTGATACCTCAGGGCCCCTACGAGCTTGGCACCGACACACTACCGATGCCCGAATCGGAGTATCTGGAAGTGCTTCTGTTCGGCGCGCTGCGCGAGAATAAGGGCGCTCACCTCGCCATTGAGGCCATTCAGCAGCTTTATAGGGAGGAAGTCCCGATACGCCTCACGATTGCCGGAGCCGTTCTTAACCGAAACGAGCGGGACTACTGGGAGCGCTGCCAGGAGTTGATTCGGAGATGCCCTCAGCCGATCCGCTTGATCGAGGGTTTCGTTCCCGACGAACAGCTTCCTGAACTGTTTGCCAGTTGCCATTGCTTTCTGCTGCCGTACACCCAATTCTTTTCGGATAGCGGTGTCGCATCTATAGCACTGGCGAATGGACGGCCGGTAATTGGAACCAGAGCAGGAGGGCTCGGCGCCTTGCTCCAGGCTTCTAACGGCGGGCTCGTCATTGAGGAAGCTTCTGCGGACGCGGTTGCCACCGCGTTGCGCCAGGCCGTTATTCTGGGCCGGCGTCGACTGGACGAGTTCGGGCGGGAAGGCAGGGCTTGGATACTGCGAGAGTGCGGCTGGCCGAAAATCGCCCGCGAAACCCTCCAGGTGTACTCGGCTCAACAGTTCGCAGCACCAACCGCCACCCGGATCAGCTCGATTCCGCACCCGGGAAGTGCGCCATCGTAATTCTCAAGCGTTGGTTTAACTAACGTCCAGGCCGGGGTCCCCAAATGTCAAACCAGTCTTTGGGGTCCCGACCCCGGACGACCTCGGCAATAACCCAAAATGACCCACCTGTGCTCCTCCCCGAGACCCTGCTGACCCAAGACCCCTGCTGAAAACACAATTTGGCACAGCGCAATGAGGTGGTGGGCAGCTCGTCCACGCCGAGGCCGGGTTGGCGCGACCGGAATCCACTGAGGCTCACCTGAGACGCGCGAGAGATGTTCTTCAGGCTCTCAGCTATATCTCCTGCCGGTTCCAGGCAAAGCCTCGTTTTGGATTTTTCACGACCAGGATTCTCGCCATCGCTACGCGAATGCGCTCCGGCTCTATCGGAATGGTTTGTCCCCGTAGGCTTTTGGATAACTCAGAAACCGATTCAAAGGGTGCACCTCCTACTCTCCCGTAATAAATCGGGCCTCAAGCGCCAGCACCGCTTGGACTTACACACCGCACGCAGGACTCATAAGAAAGCGCGCCGTCTGGCAGGCCTCTTGCTTCTCTCATGAGCGAGACAAGTTCGAAAGGACTACAGCAATCACGACCATGACTACAACGCTGAAAGATAACGTTTCGCAACTGCATCAGGCGCCACAGAGCCTGTCAGCAGAGATGGCAGGGAACGGTCTGGAACAATCCCACACGAAACGGCCCGGGCGGATTGTCATCCTTATCACGACCCTGACTTTCGGGGGTGCCGAAACGCAGGTCGTTCGCCTCGCCACTGAGCTGAAGACGAGAGGCTGGACGGTTTGCGTAGTGTGCATGGTTAAACCAACCGCGTACATGAGTCAGTTGGAAGCGCAGCACATCCCGGTTCACTCGCTGGACATGAAACGAGGTGTACCGGACGTGAGGGCTGTATTCCGTCTCGCCTCCCTCATCCGCGACTTTCGAGCGGATATTGTGCATTGCCATATGTTCCACGCGAACCTCTTGGGCCGTGTCACCAGGCTTTTCTGCCGAATACCGGCCTTGGTGTGCACTGCCCATAACTTTAGAGAGACGTCGGAACAAGACGGACCCACCTGGCACAAGGAACTCCTCTACCGCATCACGGACCCCCTGGCAGACAAAACCACGATCATCTGTAACGCGGCATTCGAGCGATACGTTCGCGTGGGTGCGGTGCCGCGTAGGAAGTTTCAGATGATTCCGAATGGTGTCGACACCGATCACTTCATGGGCTCGAAAAACCGGAGAAGGAACGCGCGCGAAGCGCTCGGCATTAGTTCCGATTTCGTATGGCTCGCGGTCGGCCGATTGGTCAAACAAAAGGACTATCCGACACTTTTCCGCGCCCTTGAGCTGCTCAAGCACGAGCGATTTGTCCTTTTGCTTGCCGGCAACGGGCCCCTGGAAGAAAAGTTACGGGAAGAATGCAGGACGCGTGGATTGGAGGGACAGGTTCGTTTTTGTGGCGCCCGCGAAGACATCCTTGACCTCTACAGCGCTGCCGACGCTTTTGTGATGTCGTCCGAGTTTGAAGGTCTCTCGGCGGCCCTGCTGGAAGCAGCGTCGACAGGCCTCCCGGCAGTGGTCACCGATGTGGGTGGTAATGCCGACGTCGTTAAGGATGAAATCACAGGTTACGTGGTGCCTCCGGCGGCGCCGAAACAACTGGCAACGGCTATGCATCGGCTGATGGCTCTCTTGCCAGAGAGCTTACAGACGATGGGCGATGCCGCCCGCCAGCTCTGTCACGAACAGTTTCGGATTGCAGCCGTGATGGATCAGTGGCTCGACCTTTATGCCACGTTCCCGCGGCATGCTGAAGTCGTTCCGATCAAAACAGCAAGTCAAAGTCGCGATTCCCAAGGGAGAGGCCCGGAGCAATCGATTCACACTGAACCGCAATCCTGCTTGTCGAGTCAGTCGGAGGTGACGCGATGAGCGCTGCCCGTGCTAACTTCTCGGACCCACGCGGGACCAACAACGCACTTCCAGCATCAGCCCAGGAATTCCGGACGAGCCGTGGGCGGAAGCGCCCTGGTGCGCTGGTTATATCACTCGATTTCGAACTTCATTGGGGAGTTCGCGATTCCGCGCCCCTCGATGGCAACGAACGGGCCCGACTGCTGTCAGCGAGACGGATCGTCCCCCGTATGCTCGACCTATTCGAGGAGTTCTCAATTCACGCTACGTGGGCCACCGTCGGTCTTATGTTTGCGCACTCCCGAACAGAGGTTGAAGCGTTGAAGCCCACCCGGCAGCCTAAGTACCGGGACAGCCGGTTGGATCCTTATCAGGAAACTCTTGGAGCGGGGGAGGCTGACGATCCCTTTCATTTTGCTCCAAGCCTGATTGCAGAGATAGCGAGCAGACCCGGTCAGGAGATTGCGTGTCACTCGTTTTCTCACTACTACGCCATGGAGCCGGGACAAGGCGCCGAGGAATTCGAAGCCGACCTGAGGAGTGCGGTGGCCATCGCAGCCCAATCGGGTCATAGCTTACGTTCCTATGTCTTTCCCCGGAACGAAGTCAATCCTGAGTACCTTTCGATTCTCAAACGTTTTGGGATCCTGGCCTATCGTGGAACGGAGCCGACCAAAATCAAGCAGGCGCGTTCGTTTAGTGAGCAGCGGCGTCCCCATAGAAGGCTTGGTCGGCTGTTGGACAGCTATCTGGATCTGTGCGGAAAGCAGACCTGTCTATGGCCGCTTGACGGGAGACTTATCTCGGTCGCAGCCAGCCGATACCTGCGGCCTTACTCGCCTATTCTTCAGCCATTCGAAGCTTGGCGGCACGCGCGAATCGAACAAGCCATGAAGTACGCGGCCGAGCAGGGCGAAGTCTTCCATCTGTGGTGGCATCCTGAGGACTTCTCCTATCACTGCGACGAGAATCTCGGTTTTCTTCGCTCTGTGTTCAGGACCTTTGACAGCTATCGCGCCCAGCATGGAATGGTCTCCGTCGGCATGGCGGAGATACACAGCGCTCAGCCCATCTGCACGTCGTAAAAGGAGCTATATGAACTTATTTAAGACCGTAGAAAATGAAATTGATAACGGCTCTTCTGCAACCAAGGATAGCGGCAAACCTCGAATCCTGTACCTCGTGACTCGAGCCGAGCGCGGAGGTGCCCAGACGCACGTACTCGACCTAGCATGCTCCATGCGACCTGACTTCGAGGTAAGTGTTGCCACCGGAGAAGAAGGCTTCCTTACGGAAGCTTGTCGCGAAAGAGCCATCCCTGTTTACGTATTGCCCCATTTGCAGCGGGAAGTCAGGCCACTCGCGGATGCTCGAGCCTTCGGGGAGATTTGGCAATTGATCCGGAAACTGCGACCAGATCTTCTCCATCTGCACACCTTCAAGGCTGGTTTTCTTGCCCGGCTCGCCGGTCGAATACTTCGGATTCCTTCCGTATACACCATTCATGCCTGGCTTTACGGGACAGCGGCGGTATCGCGCTTCTCCAGTGCTCTGAGCGGCCCCTGCGAGCGCTTGGCGGCGCGCTGGTGCGAACGCATTATTACGGTTTCCCGGGCTGGAGCGCGAGTCGCGCGCGGGCACCGAATCGGATCTCCATCCAAGCTTGTCACCATTCACAATGGTCTCCCGGATTGCTCCGAACAGGCCCGACTTTCACCGACCGAAACTCCTGTGATCACAATGGTGGCGCGGTTTATCGAGGGCAAGGACCACGACCTTCTGCTCCGGGCCTTTGCCCGCACTCCTAAAGGACCGCGGCTTCGTTTGGTAGGCGACGGTCCTACTCGAGCCAGCGTGGAAAGCCTGGCACACGAACTTGGTATTCAGGAGCAAGTGGATTTCCTGGGCAATCGCGACGACGTTGCTTCGCTCCTCGCCACCTCAGACGTGTTTGTGCTCGCATCGCGATCCGAGATGCTTCCAATCAGCATCTTGGAGGCGATGAGGGCAGGGCTGCCAGTGATCGCCTCCGATGTCGGCGGGGTTGGAGAAGCCGTTACGCATAATGAAAACGGATTTCTAGTGCCTAGCGGTTCTGTCTCCGCTTTGGCGCAGGCATTGACCGATCTGACCAACGACTATGCGCTTCGCCTCCGCATGGGCCAGGCAGGGCGCCAGCGCTTTACGCGTCAGTTCTTGAGCTCATCCATGCAAGAACGCACTCGATGCATCTATTGGGACGTGTTGCTGAGCCTTGGCAGCCGTGGGAGACTGGCGCCGCCTGCAAACTGGCAAACCGCTTAATCAGGATGCATGTGTGTCCGAAAAGATGGAAGCGCGCCACGACGCGGAGCAGCACAGAAAAGGAAAGGAAGAGAATGAATATCATGGCAACCACCACAACTCTGCCCCTCACTGCCGCATGCGTCGAACCGATCGGCCTATTCCATTCAAGCGGTGAAGAGATTCCGCCGGCCGCTGAGAGCGATCCGGCAGCTAAGAACTTTGTGCTACCCGAGCGGGGGCGATGTCTTGGCCCGTCTTGTGAGTCATTGAATATGGAAGCCCGGCAACCGCACCCTTGCCCGTCTTCTCTCGAAGGTGATGCCTTGTATGATGGGCATCGAGATTCGTTCCGACGCCCAGGTTGTGCGGGGGCTGTTCATTCATGGCACAGGCGTGGTCATCGAAGAAACAGCGACCATGGAAGACGATGTAGCTTTAGATCACGGGATGACACTGGCCGGCGCAGGCAGGGAGTAGGGCGCACACCACTCCACAATCGGCGACCACGCCATCATTGGGGGAGGTGCCAAGGGTTTTGGGAAACATCACCCTGGACAAAAACCACCGTATCCGAACCTGGCGCGGTGGGGCTCCGGGATATGCCGGACGCGTCCACTGTTGTTGTTGGCTTTCCCCGCCGCACTGTTTTCCAGAATGGCAGGCGGGTCTTGGCTGATTCCGAGCTGGACGATGATTCCCTCCCTTAGCTCTTCCGGAATCGCATCCTTTACCTTTTGTTCAAAGCTCGGGCCGGAACCACTTGGGCAACCATGCGCCGATACTTTAGTCCAGACCCCGCGTGGCGCTGATTAGCCGCGTCCGTGTTGTCGGTAGAGTCATGTGTCCAGCAACGCAGTCTCTGCTTCGATGCGAGGAATTTTGACGGCAATGACGTTGGGGGAGATCAGCTAATCGCTCAGCGCTCTGTTCTTCCTTAATGATAGTTGCAAAATCGCTCGGTCGCTCTTGCCCAACGCGTTGCGGCCACGCTCGGGAGCTTGATGTTGGCATCTTCGAACACTTATTGAATCCGGCTTGCAATGCGGGAATGCTATTGGGGCACTCATCCAAGGGCTCTTGGCATTATCAAGACCTACGCCTCTGTCAGCCCGCCCTATTCTCATTGCTCTTCGCTGTTCGGGTGAGCATACAAGACTCATGCCGCCTAACGGCGTGCTCAGGCGGCTGTCTCAGGCAGTCTCAGGCGGCTGTCTTGACAAAGGAACGGGGCTGTGTAAACCTTCGAAACGCTATTCCCGGGACCCTGATCTTGTTCACAGGAGAAAACTGTGAAAAAATTGCGCGCATTCTCTGGGCTCCTCGTGACTTTCTTCACTCTAAACTTGATGAGTGCTTTTGCTCAGCTGCCTAACGTGACTGGTCCTTGTACCGCACAGAGCGGCAAGCTCGCATGTGTAATTCCGCAGGAATATGGAGTCGTTTCGAACGGACCGATCAGTTTTAACGGCGCCTTGTACTCGTACGGCGGCCCCCCTAAGGTTGTGGACAGCCACCCGGGTCATTTTGCGTCCGATTTCTCTACAACATTATCGCCTTTAACCGGTGATATCGCTCGGCAGGCCAACCTTCTGCCGCTCGCTTCTCCCTCTTCCGGAGTGCTGTTGACCTACGATTCGTCCCTCAAAACTTTCGTGGTCAGTACAGATAGTCTGGGACCGATTCTCGGCGAGCGCGGCGACACGATCGGGCGTCATAAATTGTTTCTTGGCTTCAGTTACCAGTACTTCAATTTCGACCAAATTGATGGCATCAATCTGCGCAGCGTACCCGCGGTTTTTGCACACCGGCCAGACACGAACGATGACGGCTCCTCTTCGAGCTGTAACTCATCCGTTTCGGCCCCCCGGTCTGCGAACCTCAACGGATGTGCCTTTGTTCGCGACGCCATCGGCACACAGAATTCAATTGCCCTTACGGTCAATCAGTACACGGGATATATTACGTTTGGTTTGACCAGCCACGTCGACGTTTCCATGGTGATTCCGTTCGAGACCGTTCGGTTCAATGTCTTCTCGAACGCGACGATTATTCTTGGCTCAGACGGCTCGTGGAAACCAACGCCAGGCAGCCCTGACGCTTTATTGTTTAACCAGAACCAAACCAATACAAACGGGAATCCCTACTTCTTTCACCTGCTCAGGGGCTGCCCGAATACGAGTCCGGCCGCGGGTCCATCCGGTCTTGCTCCTCAATGTTTGAACCACAGGTTTCCAGATCCGAACTTCCTAGGATCTGGCAGCAGCGCTGTCAACTCTGCTTCAGGGATTGGGGACGTAGTCGCGCGCGTAAAATGGAACGCTTGGTCCGGAGAACACATGCGATTCGCGAGCGGGCTCGACGTACGTTTTCCGAGCGGAGACGCTCTGAACTTCTTGGGTTCTGGATCTTACGGCGTGAAACCCTTCGTAGTGTTTTCCTATAAGGCGCGGGTTTCTCCGCATGTCCTGTTCGGCTATGAGTGGAACAGCAACTCCATCCTGACGAGCAGACAAATTACTCTTACCGTTTTTGGCGCGCCTCAGCAGCAGAACAAAGGCCTGACCACAGGTCAGAAAGGGTACATGCCTAGCGATTTCGTTTATACCGCTGGCATCGACGCCGGAATTACTAAATGGCTGACGGGCGCTTTCGACATTGTGGGAGCCAGATTTCTCCGTGCGGGAACGGAGTCGGTCACCTCGCAGCCGTTTCTCGCGCCCTGCAACTCGGGTTGCACAGTCCTGCCCAGCCCAAACACAGTCTCCATGAACAGTCTTTTGCCACATAACGATGCCTCCTATAGCATCGATAACGCGTCGATCGGTGCCAAGATCCGGCCCATCCCGAAGGCTTCCAGACTCGTGCTGACTGCTAATGTTCTCGTAAGACTGGATGGTGGTGGCCTGCACTCAAAACCTGCTCCGCTGGTTGGATTGGGATACACGTTCTGAGGGTCACAGTCAGGGTTTGCTTTTCTAGGTCGCTAAGACCACGACAGCACACCGGCGCAATCAGGAAGATCATCACTGAACATCATCAATGCGCCAGGTTCCGTTCGATTTTGAGAGCTTCAATATCGTGCGGTCTCGAATGCTCCGAGTGCTCTGACCTTTGGCGGTGTAGTCCTGAGCAATCACCGTCGTTGCCACCGCAGTGTCGCCACCAGGCGCAATATCAATCTGTTCGCTCTCGAGTTTCATACGAATAGAGCTTGCAGTGGCAAAGCTCGTTTTAAATTTGCTATAGCGGTCGCCCATTTTCGGCCAGACCTGCTGCAATGCATCAGCATCCCTGTGCTCGAACGCATCAATGTAGCGCTGGAGCACCGAATGAACCTCCGAACGAACCTCCTGGAAGTCGACGGCTGGTGGCAACGAAACCTTGGGCTGTACTGGGGGAGAAACAGGACGTGTGTCCAATTGGGCCAGCTGTTGCGTTATTTGGTTTGCATCGTTCGCAGCCTCAGTTGCGTGTGGGCCACCTGCCTTGGCAATATTTTCGAGGTCTGCGCGAGCAGATTCCAAATCGCTCCGGTTGTTCGACCCTACCGCGCGTTGGAAGCGCTGCACAGCCTTCTGAAAAACCGCATCTGCTGCAAGTTGCGCCTGTCGTTTTTTTTGCTCTTCGTCGATTTTGCCAGACGCAGAGGTAACGTCCCCACCTAGTTGCTTGATCTTGTCCAACTGCTGTCGTGCCCCGGCAAAATCCCCATTTCGAAGGCGAGTATCGATTTCGGCATTGAGGATGTCTATCTGCCTTTGACGCTGCTGTTTCAATATTTCCTGTATCTTGGTGTTGATGGTGTCTCGCAGGGTCTCAGCGTCAGATTTTCGCCTCCCATTGAGCGCAATAACTTGGTTCAGAAGATCATTGGCGCGTTGGAGATCGTCGCTGCCGGTTGCTTCTGAAGCGCCCTGAGCTAAGCCGAATAAATGCTCTTCCTTTTCACGTGCAGGAACCACTTGACTCAGATAGCGCTGCGCGTCTGCCTGCCTCTGACCGCCGTCCCCGAGATTGAGAATTTTGCGCAGGTTACTCTTGGCCAAATCAAAGTTTCCGTTGTCAACTTGCTTGACAGCGTCTTGCCACCATTGTTCTTCGTTGCGCCGAAGGCGCCGAATGCCCTCGTCCTTCATCGAAGCGGAAATTCCCGCAAGTCTCTCTTGAATGGTGGCGTCCAGCGGACCCTTCAGCCCGGCAACGGCCTGAAGCACGTGCTGTGCGCCCGCCAAATCATCTGCGGCAACCAGCTTGTCAGCTGCATCAATGGCCGTTTGTTGGCGAACTGCGATCGGATCGGGTTGTGTTGGCGCCGGCTGCCTTTGAAGTATGGGAACGCTCGGGCCGTGCGACTTCGATCGATATACTGAGATACCTATCACCACGCACACCGCCATGAGAAAGGCGGCAACTACTGTGGGATTTCTCCACAGCGGAGCATTAAGGAGGCGTGACCTAAACGAAGCGGGGTGAGGATGGATGAGAACTTCGGAAGCTCCAGGGGCTCTAGCAAGGCTGACGGGATCCGCCGTGTCTGGCTGCGGCACAACCTCAGGCGCGCTTCTAAAGATTGCTGGCTCGTGGTCCGTCGCAGGAGGATTCACCAACTCCGCTTCTGCCGCCCCTCCGTCGGCAAGGCTTTTCGGCGGCGGCGCTTGGGGCTTGAGCTCTGCAGTGCCGGAATTGGCTGTTGGAACCGACGAAGGGACGTATCCCGGTAGTGCTTGCTCTAAATGTGCGTCGCTAACCTCCTTCGCTTGGGCCCCGCTGAGCGAGGTGGCAAGCCCGCCTACTCCGAAGGGAGGGGTCACAACCGATGTGGTCGTTTCGGTGTTAGGTGATACCACATGGCTGGATTCCATTTGAACGGCCGGCTCAAGATCCATCTGCGAGGACTCCGCAGCATGTTTGGCCGCACTTGTTGAACCGAGTTCGACTGGATCCTGGCTATTTGGAAATGCCGAGTTCAATGGCGCTGGCGCCAACTTCGCTTCCCGAAGCGCGCTTATACGCGACGTAATCTTCTGTTTCAGAGCGTCAATTGAGGTTTGCAGTTTAGTATCGCCCTGATAGTGATCGGCAATCTGGGTTACCTCTCCGAGGATGGCTCGCAAATCACCAGTATCTGGTGCCTGTGTTTCATCATCGAAATCCAATTCCTTGCGGAACTCGGCAGGCAAGACCCGCGGAATCTCGGTAGGTTGTGGCTTTCTGTCCCGAACCCCCGGCTTGTTGCTCGATCCTTGCTGCTGGCTGCCTTGCCGCTGGCTCACGAGTCCGGATCGAGCAGCGTTCAGCAAAAGCTGGAATTGTTCGTTTAGCTGAGGATCGGCATCCGCGACCACGGAAGCAGTGGTCTCAAGCACATGCACGGCCGAGTCGAAGGAGCGAACCTGCAGCAGCACACGGGCATCGTGCAAAGCCGTATCCAGCCTAGCATTCGCCACCTGCGTTCGTTTAGCTCTGATCTCCGCGGCCAGCATGCGGACATCCACAACATCACCAAACTGCTCAAGACCCTTCTGGCAGAGAGCTTGGGCTCCATCCAAATCCGAGCGGGAAATGGCTGCTCGGATTTCCTCCTTCGTGAGACAAAGGGCTTGCCAGAACTGTCGCTTTTCTCGCGCCTCTGCCAAGGCAGAACGAAATTGCTCCGCCTTGCCGTATGGCTGAGCTTCCAAGAACCTTACCGCCTCGTCATAGCGGCTTTGATCGATTAGCCGCTGGGTATTGCCGATGGCTTGCTGAACATTACGGTTGAATTCTTCGACGTGGCGTCGGCTATCGGAGAGGATGATTTCCAGCTCTTCGTCAGGGATCTCCCGTAAGGTAGCTTCAAGTAGCTGGATTGCCTCCTCGTACTTCTCCTCTGAATTTAACCGGTGAGCCTGTTCGGCAACTGAATCGACGCGTTGACGCTTCGCATGACTTGCCGCCTGATCCTGCGCAAACTGCAGCAGATCATCAAAGTCGCTCGACTGCAGCTCTTGGCGGCTCGCTTCTAGTAGCGATATGGCCTGAGTGAAGTCTCTGCGCCGAATTGCTTCCCTAGCTTTCAGGATGCACTCGGACTTTTTTTGCTCTATCCGCTCCCGCTCCAGGTTCTCCCTAACCAGAGCGAGCATGGATTGCAAGCCTATCTCGGCAGGATACTTTTCGAGTGCCTCCTGTAAGACGACCAAAGCCGCATCAGGTTTGCTTTCCTTCACTAACCTTTGCGCTAGGGAGATTTTTTCCTCGACGTATCTGCGCTTCTCGCGGGCCGCAAGTTCTTTTTCAGCCACCGCCTTCAGTTTCTTCAGCCCGCGATCATCGGGGTAACTGCTGAGCCCTTCAACAGCCTTTGCACAGGCTTGGTCATAGTTGTTCCGATTAAGAGCGTCTTCTATTTCGATGGTGAGGCGCTCGAGATCCCGCCGTCGCTTCTCCTGCTCCTGGCCGTTTAAAGCTAAGCTGGAAAGCTCCTGTAGGCCAGGGATACTGGAATCGATCAACTCCGCCTGTTTTAGCAGTTCCAGCGCTGCGGTGAAACGACGCGCAGAAATCTGTTTCCGGGCATCGCTTATGTATTTCTGAAGTTTCAGCTGCTTGTCGCGCTCGGCGATCTCGCGCGAGATAGCTGCTTGTAACGCTCGTACTTCGGTACTTTCTCGATCTGTCGCGACTGCCTCTTCGACCGCCCGTCCGGCCTCGTCCAAGTCGCCGGTCTCCCGGGCCATCTCTGCCCGGTGCAACAATTCCCGTACTCTGTCGGAACGAGCTTTGTTTTCGCGGACCAAATCGCGGAGACTGACGATTCCCGAGTTGGTTTTATCCAGCTCGATGGCCCGGTCCAGAAACGCCAGCGCCTCGGCTAGTTCTGCGCGAGCCACAGCTCTTTCGGCTTCGGACTGCAGCTCCCGTGCCTGCTCCCGACGCTGTTGTGTTTGAATCTCCTGTTGAACCGCTCGCAGTAGGTCATTTGCGCGAACGTTTTGTCGGTCGATCTTCAGCAGCAGCAGCAACTGCTCTTTAGCCCGGCTCAGCTGCCCCTCAGCCCGCGCCGCCTCTGCGGCTGCGAGGTATTCGTTGAGTCTTTCCCGCCTGAGTTTTTCGCGAACATGGGCGAGCTCAAAGGCCAGGTCCTCGGCTGCCTGAAAGCGCTGCTCTCGATCTTTAGTCAGCACTCGTTGTATGATTTCATCGAGGTCCGGTGGGTAGCCAGTCAGAAAGCGGTTCAGGGGCGGTGGCGCGTCATGGATGATTTTCAGCAGAGTCTCGCCCATGTCTTTACCTTCAAAGGGTAACTCCGCCGTGAGGAGCTGATAGAGCAAGACGCCAATGGAAAAAATATCGCTACGCTCGTCCACGTTGCCGCCATTAATTTGCTCTGGCGACATGTACTGAAAGCTGCCCATCAGCTGTCCCGGAAGGGTCATTCGCTCGCCCATGCGGGCGATTCCAAAATCGAAAATCTTTACCCTTCCGTCCTGCAGCCTCATCACGTTGGCAGGCTTGATATCGCGATGAACAATCTGGCGTTTGTGGGCGTAGCCGACGCCTTCGCAAACCTGGACTACAATTTCGAGCTTTTCTTCGAGCGACAGGGCTCGTCGGGTATTGATAAGTGCATCTAGACTTTCCCCTTCAAGAAACTCCATTACCAGATAAGGGCTACCATCTTCCACACCCAGGTCATATATGGTCACGATATTGGGGTGTTGAAGGTTGCCCACCGATTGCGCCTCGCGGTAAAAGCGATGTAGCAGTTCGGGATCATCCGCGAAAGCACCGGTTATCATTTTAATGGCCACGACCCGGCCGATGCCCGGATCCACGCCCTTGTAGATGACCCCCATCCCCCCTCGGCCAATCACGCCGAGGACGTCGTACTTACCGATCTTTTTGTATGCTGCCGACATAGAACCGGAATTGCCAAAAATGAACCCGATTGCCAATAATGCAAGATCCCCCGAAGAAGCGCCGGGGGGGATCACCTATTTTTGACAACCTGAACGCAGTTTACTACTATTACTGTCACGCTCTCGTGCTCTTTGCAATGGGGTAAACGTTAGCGCCACAAACCTGTGATTGCAAGTCCCCTGGTGAGAGGAGCTTACAGTTCCTCGGGGCTCCTTAGCGCAACTGCGATGGGCTTGGCCGGACTCAGTCAAAGAAAACGCCTCCTCACCCACTCGCAACGACCCACCTGCAGCCGCTCCATATGGTCAAGGCTGGCCCGCCGAACCACCCGGGTGAGGTGGCATCATCGATCATCCCGATCAGGTACAGCTTCTCGCCGCGCCCTTTGAGCCAATCGAGTTCACTGGTGTCCCACTGCAGCAGTTCGCCATAGCGCGCCCGCCGCGCCCGCCAAACGTGCGCTTATTCGACACGCGCTTGCCGCGCCTGCCATAGCTTGGCTTCGATCAGTCATTTCCGCAGCGTCTCGCGGCTCATCGCTACCCCGTGCTGCTCGGCTAACTCTTCCGCCGCCAGTGTGGGGCCGTAGTCATGCCACAGCGTAGCTTGCTTTCTCTCTCGGAATAGTGCCATCGCTCGCCGTTTCACGGCTTCCGGCATTTTCCGATTCGATGGTCGCCCGCGCAGCCCATGACGTAATGCGTTATCGCCGCGTGCTCGCAACCGTACCAGCAGTTTGCGTACCCAGCACACCCTCAATCCCAGCCTTGAGCCGGTCCCGCTCCTTTGCTGTCATCCACAGCCCCTCTCTCCACTCCGCCATGCGCTATCAAAGCGGAACTTTCTACTTTGCGGAAAGAGGAACTTCTCATGTTGCTGCGACATCAAACCCTTTGACAATCAAACCCTTTCACACTTGACAATGGGCGCAAGCGAGCAGAAACTTGTGGCCCAATACAGGATGTTCAAAGTGGAAATTCCCGGCTGAGCATCGTGGGCAGATGATGGACAAAAAACGATTGAGCGTTCTGGTTGTCGGAGGGGCTGGCTATATCGGATCACACGCAGCCCGAGAGTTGCGCCGAAGGGGTCACAACGCGATCATCTACGATAATTTGTGCACGGGACATCAATATCTTGCGGAAGGCTTTGAACTGATCGTCGGCGACATCACGGATGCCGCTAAACTAGATTCTGTGCTACAGCGTGTGGATGCTGTCATGCATTTTGCAGCACATGCTTATGTCGGCGAATCCGTATCTAATCCTCGAAAATATTTTCAGAACAATGTGGCAGATGCATTGTCGCTACTCAATGCGGTCATAGACTCAGGTGTGCGGAAGTTTATCTTTTCATCGACCTGTGCAACCTATGGAATTCCAGAACTCGTTCCCATAACCGAGAAAACTCCACGTTTGCCAATCAATCCATACGGGGCTACAAAGCTGGCATTCGAAAACGCACTTGAAGCCTATGGTCATGCCTATGGATTGCGTTTTGT
>Ga0070765_100001203_pt1 | contig 15669 bp, 11 predicted proteins | sample HubBroMetageWFT5_FD_71516 | JGI IMG/M metagenome (GOLD analysis project Ga0070765, IMG submission 71516) | Warmed and freeze-thawed soil microbial communities from the Hubbard Brook experimental Forest, New Hampshire - Hubbard Brook CCASE Soil... | ecosystem: Environmental > Terrestrial > Soil... | reverse complement strand
ACGCGTCGATCGCCGGCACTGGCCAATCGATCGCCGGCGAAGTTCGCGGGCTGGTCGCCGACGCAACAGTAAACATGAAAACTCCTTCCGGCGTGGCAGTGTTATGAACAAACCTCGCGTTTCCGTCGTCATCCCAAGTCACAAACGTCCCGCGCTGGCGCAGCGCGCGGTGGCTTCGGTGCTGGCGCAAACATTCTCTGATCTCGAAGTGATTGTGGTGGTCGACGGCGCCGATCCGGCAAGCGTCGCGGCTCTGGAGCAGATGCAGGCGAACGATCCGCGCGTGCGAGTGATTCCGGTAGCCGAAGCAGTCGGGGGGTCGGAAGCGAGAAATATCGGCGTGCGCGCCGCGCGGGCCCCATGGCTGGCGCTGCTCGATGATGACGACGAGTGGATGCCCGACAAGCTGGAGAAGCAGATGCTGGTGGCGCGGGCTTCGAACTACGAGTTTCCAATCGTCGCGACGGCCTTGATTGCGCGCAGCCCGGTCGCGGATTTCCGCTGGCCGCGGAAGATGCCGAGCTCTCCGCTGTCGGAGTATCTGTTCGTCCGCAACTCGCTGTTTCAGGGCGAGGCCGTGTTGCAGACCTCGACCTGGCTGACCAAAACCGAGCTTCTGCTGAACGTTCCGTTTACCCGCGGATTGCGCCGGCATCAGGATTGGGACTGGATTCTGCGCGCGGCGAAGGCCTCGGGCACGGGACTGGAATTCATCAACGAACCGCTGGCGGTCTGGTACGTCGACGACCCCAACAGCGCCATCAAAACGCAATACGACTGGCGCTACTCGCTGGAGTGGATCAAGGCCAATCGCGATCTGGTGACGCCCCGCGCTTACGCCGGATTGATGGCGGTGACGCTGAGTTCGCAGGCAGCCTGGCAGCGTGACTGGAAGGCGTTTGGGCCGCTGCTGCGCGAAACCGTTTTTGGAGGCAAGCCGCGTGTCATGGACCTGGCGCTGTTTTTTGCCATGTGGTTTGTTCCGCGCAAGGTTCGCCACGGGGTGCGCTCGGTGATGACGCGGCAACGCGGTAAAGAAATTACGGCCCCGACGATCTCCTCCGAAGCAGGCGCAGCCGGAGTTTTGAACTAACTGTTTTTCGTCGTTCGTTTTCCATCATGAAGCTTACCGTCGGACTACCGGTCTACAACGCGATGCCGTTTCTGCCCCAGACCCTCGACAGTCTATTGCGGCAGACGCATGAAGATTTTGAGTTACTGGTCATTGACGACGGCTCGTCCGACGGCAGTTTGAATTATCTGAAGTCGATCAACGATCCTCGTGTCCGGCTGCTCTCTCAGGAAAATCGCGGGCTGGTTGCGACCCTGAATCGCATGCTGGAGGAAGCGAAGACTCCGTGGCTGGTGCGGCACGATGCCGACGATCTTGCGTTTCCCGAGCGGCTGGCGCTGACCGCCGAACAAATCGGCCGGCATCCCGACGCCGGGATGTTCTATTCGTTTGCGCGGTACTGCCAGGGGAATTCAAAGAACGAAGAACGCATCTTCGGTACTTTCCGCACGACGAGCGCAACGGCTGAAGAACTTCGCGAGTTGACGCGCGCCGGTCACCTGCTCGCGATCTGTCATCCCGCGGTCACGCTGAGTGTCGCGAAGACTCTGGATCTCGGTGGATATCGCTTCAATTTGCACGTGGAAGACATCGACCTGTGGTGGCGCATGGCGCTGCAATATGACATTCGCCTGATTCCGGCTGCAACGGTCGCCGTGCGCCATAACGCGGCCAGTGTATCGGCTAGAAATTTTGAGCGGCAATGCATCAATACTCTTTTCGTGCAGTACCTGCTGCTGTCTCACCTGTGGAAGCTCACGCCGCTGCCTTATGAACTGGCATCGAGACGATTGCGTGTTCTGGTGAACCGGCGGCAGGTCCGCTTCCGCGAGAACACTCGCCTGGCCAACATTTCCGTAAGCCAGAAGCAATATCTGGCCGCCGCCAAACATGCCTGCCTGGCGCTCGGCGCGTCGCCGTCGCATTTGTTGAAGCGCGTGCTGTACGAGTTTCGGCCGGAGGCGGCGGTGGTCAACGGCGACGATCCGAAACGCTTCCTCGAAAATAAGGAACTCTTGTGGCCGACGAATCTACCCGGGCCTCAAGTCGGAACCGAAGCCGTTGCGTGCGCAGACTAGAACCCCGATCTTTATCATGCCTCTTACTGACACCATTCTGAGCCCGGAGTTAACCCAGCCGCAGCGTTCTTTCGCCGCGGGGGTGGATCCGCGCCACGATGCATTGCTTTCCGTGCTTTTGCCTGCGATGGAGCGGCGCGACGTTCGCTATCGCGCGCTTCAACTGCGCGATGGATTACTGTACGGGAACGATTTCGTGGTCGATAAGAAGGATGAGAGCAAGCTCTCCGCAGTGTTTGGCGATCTTCGGGACGCTGGGTTTCTGGCAGTGCAGCTTTTAGCGCTGGAATCAGGAGCACGCCGGGTCGTCTTCGGCCGCGTCGCGAACGGTGAGCCGGAAACTTTCGTCGTCGAGATTTTTCTTCGTGATTTGTCTTCTGCCCCTGGTTCGAAGGTGTCGCGCGCGTCGCGGGTGCGAAGGTCTACGGGCGGTGCAACCCTGGTATTTCTTGGGCCCGACGGCGTAGGCAAGACCACTTTGTTGCGCGCCGTCAGCAAGAGCCTGGAAGCGGTCTTTCCCGAGCAGAATATTTATCGCTGGCGTCCCGCGGTGTTTGCGCGCGCACCGCGCCTGGCACGGCTGCCGCATTCCAAGCCGTCGCGCAGTCTGTGGGGGTCGATTTCCTACCTGTTCTTTACCTGGCTGGACTTCACTTCCGGTTATGTGCTCGCGATTCATTCGGCGCTGTCGCGCAGTGCGCTGGTGATTTTCGATCGCTTCTATCACGATCTGCTGATTGACCCGAAACGATATCGTTTCGGCGGACCGATCTGGATGGTGCGGGCGCTGGCGCGAATCGTGCCTCCGCGCGATCTGTTGTTTGTGGTGCTCGACGCCGACGAGCAGACCATTCTGAGCCGCAAGCAGCAGTTGCCGGCGGAGGAGATTCGCCGGCAGCGCCGCGCCTATCGCGCATTTGCCGAGCAAGCGCCGGCATCAGTCTTGGTCTCGACCGAGAACCCGATCGAGCAGTGCCGTGCCGAAGCACTCGGACGCATTTTTGAATATCTGTCCGCGCGTCTGGCCGAGCGTAGTCCGGCGTGGTTTGGATCGACGCGGTTCGGATCGGCAGGGACGAAGGCGACCCTGGCGGTTCAAAACGCAGCTCGTGCGGAACGCGAGTCACCGTATCCGCCGACGGCCGTGCTGGTATCCGCGGAAAGTCTGGATTGCAAGACAACTCTGAATTCGGCGCCTCCGCAATCATGAAAGCCGCACGCTACAAATTGCTGGGCGTCGCCGTCGACGCAGTCACGCACGGCGACCTGCATGATGCGATGGACGAAGCCGTCGCTTCGAACCGTCGGCTTTTGATTGCCAATCACAATCTGCACAGCATTTATCTCCTGCATCACGACCCGCACTTTCGTGGGATGTACGATCGCGCCGAATGTGTTTACGTTGATGGGATGCCTGTGATTTTTCTGGCGCAGGCTCTGGGAATTCCGCTGCGGCGGGAGCATCGCACCACGTTTCTGGACGCGTTCGAAGACCTTGTGGCCGAAGTGGCGCGGCGAAACTGGCGGTTGTTTTATCTGGGATCGAAGCCGGGCGTGGCCGAGCGCGGCGCGAAAATTCTTCGCCAGCGTTTTCCGGGATTGCAGATCGCCACGCAGCACGGTTATTTCGATGCGCGGCCGGGCAGCGCCGACAATCGGGGTGTGATCGACGCCATCAACGCCTTCCGTCCACATCTGCTGATGGTCGGTATGGGCATGCCGCGCCAGGAACACTGGACGGCAGAAAATCTGGACGCGATCTCGGCGAACGCGATTATCACTTCCGGCGCAACCATGGATTATCTGGCCGGCGAAATTCCGGTTCCTCCGCGCTGGGCTGGGCCGCTCGGACTCTACGGATTGAGTCGTCTGGTGCACGAGCCCGGACGTTTGTGGAAACGATATTTGATTGAGCCCTGGTTCGTTCTGGGCTTGTTTTTACTCGATCTCTGGCGAGTACCGAGGGAGACGAGGCGGCGGGCCGCGGCCTCTGGTGAGTCCCTCAAAGAACAGCAGCAGGCCCAGGCCGATTAAGGGAATGTCGATCAAGGATATGGAAAGCCCCCCTGCGCCGCACGTTCAACGCCTTCGAAGGAGTATTGCCGTGAGTTGGATTTCTAACCGAAATTTTCTGAATTCGCTTTTTGTTGTCGCTTTTCTCAGTGCCAGCATTGGAGCGGCGTTGGGCCAGACGCCGACGGTCGCCAGCATTTCGCCGACCTCCGGTGCCGCTGCCGGCGGGACTTCCGTGACCATTACCGGAACCAACTTTGCGAGTGGCGCCAGCGTGACATTTGGCACTGCGGCGGCGACCAACGTTACCGTCGTCAACAGCACCACGATCACCGCAACCACGCCGGCGAGCGCACCCGGCGCGGCCAATGTTACGGTCACCAATTCGAATGAGCAGAGTGGAACTCTCTGGGCGGTGCAGCAGCCGTTGACCAATCCCGGTTTTGAGGGAAATCCCGCAGGCACGGGCTGGACGGTGAGCGGTTCCGGCACAGCGACAGTCCTTAGCGGGTCGGGCGCGCACAGCGGCAGCGACTATGCGCAGCTGACGGTTTCCTCGCCGAACACGCAAGTGAGCTATATAGCGACACTCAGTGGCACATCGGCGTACCTGCCGGTAAATCCGGGCGATGTGATTACCTACGGCGGCTGGGCCTACCGGGTTGATACGAACTCCGGCGATGGACTCGCGCGCTGGCAGATCGAACTCACCAACTCCAGCCAGAAGAGCCCCACCTACCAGGCTGCCAGTCCGAACAATGTCACCACCGCAGCTTGGGTGCAGCAGCAGAACACTTACACAGTTCCGGCGACCGGAGTGAGTTATGTGCGGTTCTGGTGCCAGATCACCAGCAACACCAGCGCCAAAGCGCAGGCGAACTTTGACGATGCGGTCCTCACGCGCACCGTGCCCGGCGGCGGCTATACCTACGTCGGCGCGCCGTCGCTCACTGCGGTCTCGCCCAGCAATGGAGTCACGACCGGCGGAACCGCTGTAACGCTTACCGGATCCAATTTTCAAACTGGCGCGACCGTGACTTTCGGCTCCAGCGCGGCCACCAACGTCACTGTGGTCAACAGCACGACCATCACCGCGACAACGCCCAGCGGTTCCTCGGGCGCGGTCAGTGTCACGGTTACGAATCCAGGCGGGCAGGATGCCGTCCTCTCGGGTGGCTTTACTTACTCGGATCCGGCACCGACGGCCAGCAGTATTTCTCCCTCTTCCGGCCCGGCCGGCGGTGGGACGGCAGTGACTATTACCGGCACGAATTTCCTGGCTGGTGCCACGGTGAGTTTTGGCGGCATACCGGCGACGGGCGTCGCGGTCAGCGCCAACGGCACCACGATCACGGCTACTACGCCCGCCGATCCTTCCGGGGGCGTGGTCAATGTTGTGATCACGAATCCTGATTCGCAGACCACCACTCTTTGGGCAATCCAGCAGCCCTTGACCAATCCCGGGTTCGAGTCCGGCGCTTCTGGCTGGACGGCTGGCGGGTTCGGAACCGTAGCGGTGATTAACAATCCGGCTCAAGCCCATAGCGGCAACGATTACGCGCAGCTGACCGTAGCTTCGCCGAACACTCAGGTCGACTACATTGCGCAGCTCGATGGCAGCTCCGAGTACCTGCCGGTAAATCCCGGCGACGTGATTACCTACGGCGGATGGGCTTACCGGGTGGATACGAACTCCGGCGATGGCCTGGCGCGCTGGCAGATTGAACTGAGTGGTAGCGCGAAAACCTCGTACCAGGCATCGAGTCCGAATAATGTGACCACGGCCTCGTGGGTGCAACAGCAGAACACCTATACGGTTCCGGCTACAGGCGTGAGCAACGTGCGTTTCTGGTGCCAGATCACAAACACAAGCGGGAACGTGACCGCGCAGGCAAATTTCGACGACGCTTTCTTTACCCGCACCGTTCCTGGCGGAGGCTTCACCTACACCTTCCCGGCGCCGACCGTTCTCTCGATTTCGCCGACCTCCGGCACAGCGGGAAGCGCAACTGCGACGACGATCACGGGGACCAACTTCGTTCCCGGCGCGACTGTTTCATTCGGCGGAATCGCAGCTACCAACGTTACCGTGGTGAGTGCAACCACGATTACGGCGACCACGGGAACCACGAATCCCGCGGGCCCGGCGAACGTGGTGGTAACCAATCCCGGCGGGCAATCGGGCATGCTGGCCAATGGATTCACCTTCATGGGTCCGGCGCCGACCGTCACCTACATTGCGCCGGTTGGCGGAACCGTCAACGGCGGAACCTCAATCAATCTGCACGGCACGAATTTCCTGACGGGCGCCACCGTAACGATTGGCGGCGCGGCGGTGACCGTCACCTCGGTAGGAAGCACGCTCATTCAGGGCACAACCACGGGTCACATTGCAGGCGGCGCCGATGTTGTGGTCACCAATCCCGACACACAGGTCGCGACGTTGTCGTCGACTTTGTACAACCAGGGCTTTGAGTCCGGAAGCACGCGATGGGTATATTCCGGCAATGGCACAGGCAACATCGTCAATTGTTCTTCGTCAGGATGCGGAACGATCAACAATGCTCATAGCGGAACTTACTACGCCGAGTTGAGCGCGGCAGCGTCGGGACATCCCATCTACACCGTGGCGAACAGCAGCGGCACGATCATGTACTTCCCGGTGCAGCCAGGACAAGTGGTCACGTTTGGAGGCTGGGCCTACCGCGTTTCCGGTAATGGCAGCGCCCGCTGGACGATCGCCGTCTCCGACGTGAATCACGCAAACGCCGTCTATGTTGCAGCCGCTCCGGGCAACATCTGGGATTCACAGTGGGAACAGCAGCAGGGAACCTACACCATTCCCGCCGGCAAGGCCTACATTCAACTCTACTGCGAGATCAACGCCCCCACGCAGGCTTCCGTGGCTCGCTTTGACGACGCCATCCTGCAGATTGCGCCGGGTTCGGCGACTTCACCGGTCACCTACACTTATGGCTATACCTTCAACTCACTACCGTGGGTGAATTCGATTGCTCCGAATTGGGGAGCTCCTGCCGGCGGGACGACCCGCACGGTTTGGGGTACGGGCTTCCAGACGGGCTCGACCGTAACCGTGGGCGGAGCTGCCGCGACAAACGTGGTCGTGAACAGCGCCAACGCCATCACGTTCTTTGTTCCGCCGGGGAATGCCGGTTCCTCCAATGTCGTCGTGACCGGCCCCGATCTGCAACCGAGTGCGCAGACGATCGCGTACACATATCAGGCACCGCCGGCTCCGCCCGCCGGCTGGACGGCCATTCACCACATCATCTACACCCTGCAGGAGAACCGGTCGTTCGACCAGTACTTCGGCCAGATGAACAACTACTACACCAACATTGGAGTCACCGGCTCACCGGTGAATGTAACGCCGTCCAGCACAGAAACGAAGGACATTGCCGGCGTGGAGATCCCGCCGTTCCATTCGCAGACCGAGTGTGCTGAGAACACTCAGCCCAGTTGGAACGCGCAGCATATCGACTACGACAACGGCGCCATGGACGCCTTCCAGCTGACCGGAAACATGTTCTCCACGTCGTCTACGATCGACCCCAATGGAACGCGCGCGGTCGGCTACTACGATTGGACTGATCTGCCGTTCTATTACTCGCTGGCCTACCAGTTCGCGACCAGCGATACCTGGTACTCGTCGGTGATGGCAAACACTGGAGCCAACCGCTCCTTCGTAGTCGCGGGCACGTCGCTGGGATCAGTGGGCACGCCGACTCCTCCCGCGGGCGGGCTGCCGAACATGACGATTTTCGACCTGCTCGATCAGGCCGGCATCACCTGGCGCTATTACTATCAGGATTCGACGCCGATCTGGATTCCAACGTGGTCGATCTACAACAAGAACGTCGGCCCGATGGGTTTCAACGCGAACATCGTGCCCATTTCCAATTACGCCACCGACGTGCAGGATGAGAGCACGTTCCCTCAGGTGGTATTCATCGAAGAGAATGGTGGCATGGATGAGCATCCCAAGCCGAATCCGGGGGCCAGCGGAGCCACAGGGAGCGTTCAGCTGGGCGCGAACCTGACGTCTGGATTCATAGAGGACCTGCTGAAAAGTCCGACCTGGTCCTCTTCAGTGCTGGTCTTTACTTATGACGAAGCGGGTGGTCTGTACGATCACGTTTCGCCGCCGGCTAACGAGCCGATCCCGGATGGATATCCGCCGCAGGTCAACCCCGGAACCGACCAGCCCGGACTGTTCAACCAGTTCGGAATGCGTGTGCCGGTGATGGTGGTATCGCCCTGGACCGCTCCGCACTACGTCTCGCACGTGACTCACGATCACACGTCGATTCTGAAGTTCATCGAGACCCGCTTCAGCCTGCCGCCGCTTACTTCGCGCGACGCAGCGGCCGACGACTTGGCGGATTTCTTCGGCACCAGCGGCGTCAACCTCACCAACGGTACGACTCCGTGGCTGACGCCGCCGACTGTTTCGACGACCTGTAGCCCGGGCACTACGGCCTGCCTGGTTACGCAGCCGACTACCGGAGCCTGCAACCTCAACCTGGAAGCAGCGCCGGGCCAGTAACTTTTGCCAGCAACACGGGTTTGCAGATAAAGTTGTTGGTTCAAATTCAATGACACGACAGGAGAGTAAGAAATCTATGGGACAGTTCGCGTCTTTCCCCCGGCGCCGCTTCCTGCAGTACATGGGAGCCGGAGCCATAGGTGCGGTCCTCCCGCTGAAACGTGCTCACGCTGCCGGATGGATGTCGGGTGCGGCTGATCCGCAGCCCTCGGGCGTGATTCTCAAGGATCTGGCGGCGCAGAAGGGCATTCTCTTCGGCAGCGCCACAAACAACGAACACCTCAAAGACGACCACGAATATGCCGACCTGATCGCCGCACAGTGCGCGATCATCACTCCCGCCAATGAACTGAAGATGAAGTATCTGCAGCCTGGCCCCAATTCTTTCAAATTCGAAATCGGGGACTGGATGATTCATTGGGCGCAGTCGCATGACATCAAAGTGCACGGCCATGCGCTGGTATACGGAGAAAATGGCGCGCTTCCTCCGTGGGCCAACGGCGGCATCAATCGCGACAACGCCAAAGACATCATGGTGAAGCACATCACCACCGTGGCCCAGCACTACGCCGGCAAAGTCGTTTCCTGGGACGTGGTGAACGAAGCTTTACAGGGCCAGGATCTGAAGGACACAATCTGGTCGCGCAACGTGGGACCGGACTATCTGGAAGTTGCCTTCAAGACCGCGCGCGACGCCGACCCCAACGCCATGCTCTGCTACAACGAGACCAACATTGAGTGGGCCAACCAGGAAGGCAAGAGGGAAGGCACGCTCAAGCTGCTCAAGAATCTGCAGTCCAAACAGGCTCCCGTTCAGGCGCTGGGAATTCAATCTCACCTGCGCTACGAAATGGGAGGATTTGACGCGGGCAAGATGCGCAAGTTCCTCAACCAGGTTTCCGATCTCGGGTTGAAGATTCGCATCTCCGAACTCGACAGCCGCGAGCGTGAAAGCGACAGCGATGTGCCTTCCCGCGACAAAGGTGTTGCCCAGTACTACGCGGAATACCTGAACACGGTGCTCGAAAACAAGAACGTCATCGTGGTGGAAACCTGGAACCTGACTGACCGCTATACGTGGCTTACGAAGGAAGCACCACGTCATGACGGGCAGGCGGTTCGGCCACTGCCCTTTGACGACCAACTGCACCCGAAGCCGGCGGTGGATGCCATCGCCCAGGCGTTCGAACACGCACCTTCGCGGTAAAACCTGTTCCGGCACCGCGGACACTCACGTCCGCGGTGCCGGAACTATAACTACTGACTGCCTCCCCGTTTGTTACATTCCCAACCCCAATGAACACGATTTCATCGCGGCCCCCGGCAGATGGCGCAATGCTGATGAGGGTTGCCGTCGATCCGCAGGCGCGGGGACGCGAGGCAGTTCGCCAATGCCGCCGCGATCCGGCGAGACGCGCGACTTCCGCCCTCGGCAATTTCACGGCTGGGCCGGGATGGCTGGTTGCGTTGAGACTTGTGGGGTTGCGGTTTCCGGCGATCACGAGGGCGGTGCTCACAGTTTCTTGTGCGACCGCATCGGCGATCGGCAAGATGAGCGGTGGACGGGAACCGGCGGCGCGCGCCGAAAAAGCGCGGGATTCATTCCTCTTCTTGCAGGGTGCGATTGCGGAGACGGGCGGTTGGAACTCTTTTCGGCGAGAGTTTGCCATGCGCCTGCCGGTGCTGTGCTATCACCACGTCGGCGAAAAACTGCCGCGTAGCTGGCCGCTGCTGACCGTCTCGCCTGAAGTATTTCGGCGTCAGATCGCGTGGCTTTCGAGTCACGGCTACACTGGAATTCACGCCTCCGAGTGGCTGGCCTGGATGCGGCAGGGAACGGCGCTGCCCGACAAGCCCGTGCTGATCACATTCGATGACGGGTACTCCGACCTGGTGGAACACGCGATTCCATTGCTCGAGAAGTCCGATTTTAAAGCAACGATTTTTATCGTCTCGCAGCACATCGGCCGGGCCAGCACCTGGGACGTGCCGCTGGGCCATCCCAGTCGCCCGCTGATGACCGCAGAGCAGGTGCGGGAGTGCCCATCGCACCGAATCGAAATCGGAGCGCACAGCCGCACCCATCCCGACCTGCGCACGTTGCCCGATGCCGCGCTGAAAACCGAATTGGAAGGTTGCCGTAGCGAACTCACGGAACTGATGGGCCAGCCTGTGAATTCGCTGGCTTACTGCTTCGGCTTTCAGAATGACCAGGTACGAAAGCGCGCCGGAGAAAGCTACGATCTGTCATTCAGCGCCAAGCCTGGACTCAATGCCTGGCGTACCGATTCGACCTGCCTGCGCAGGATGTTCGTGCACTCCAGCCGCATCAATTTTGCGCTGCAGGTGAAGTACGGAATCGATTTGCACGCCGTCTACCGCTTCGCGCTCGATCGCAGTGGACGCCTGCTGCGCAAGGTGCTGCCGCTGTCGAGTCGCTCGGTGCCATTGACCGGCCAGGCTGCCACGGGCTCGGCGCAAGTTACGGATGTAAACCGCTGAAAGATAACTGAAGTCATTTTGTTCACGACAACGCAGACTTCTACGATTGAGATGCCTACGATCGACGCGACAACGATCGACGCGACAACGACAGACGTGCCTACGACAGAAATGGTCCCGCCGGTGGCGACTTCCGCTGTCTTGGTGCGCGAGGCAAGATTCTCCGACTACGACCCGATCGCGGCGCTCATGCAGCGATACGGCATGGAGACCTATGCTCGCGAGGACTGGCAAGGCCTGTGGAAAGGGAATCCGGTCTACGAGCGGCGAAACGGAGCCTGGCCCATTGGATGGGTGCTCGAGAGCAGCGATGCTCGAGTGGTGGGATTTTCCGGGAACATTCCGGTCGCGTGCTGTTTCAGCGGAAAAGATCTGACCGCAGCGGCAACTTCGGCCTGGGTGGTCGATGCTGACTATCGCAGCCACTCGATGTTGCTGGCGTCAAAGTATTTCGCGCAGAAGAATGTCGACGTGCTGTTGAACACCACCGCGATTCATGTTGCCGGACAGATTTTTCGCGCATTTCACGCGAAGCCGATCCCGGTCGAGGGCTTGGAGACGGCGCTGTTCTGGGTGCTCGACTATCGCGGGTTTGCGTTGAGTTCGCTGGTACGGAAGGGCGTGCCGCTGGCGGGAGTAGTCAGCTATCCGGCTGGGGCGGCTCTCTCAGTTATTGCTGCGATCAAAGGTGGGGCGTTGGGTGGACGCGATCTTCCCCGCGTGAACGCGTTGGCAAATTTCGACGAACGTTTCGACGGACTATGGCAGCAGCTGAAAGAACGAACCGATGTGCTGCTTTCCGTGCGCGATCGCGAGACGCTGCAGTGGCACTTCCAGCGTTCCCAGCGCTCAGACGGATTGTGGATCTACACGCACGAAACTGAGGGACGCCTGACCAGCTACGCGATTTTTCAGCGCCAAGACAAAGCAGATGTCGGCTTGACGCGCATGCGGCTGGTTGATTTTCAGTCGGTGGACGCGAACCCGCTCGTTCTCGATGCGATGATCGCGGCCGCGCTGCGCCGCGCGAAAGCGGAGGGCGTGCAAATGCTGGAAGTGCTCGGATTCTCGGGCTCAGTCAGAAGTAGACTGGAAATGCTGGCACCATTTCGCCGCAAGCTGCCGTCGCAGCTTTACTTCTACAAGGCGCTGTCGAAAGAACTGAAGACGCCGCTGGCGAATCCGCAGGCGTGGCAGCCCTGCTCTTACGATGGTGACAGCAGCTTATGACCTCGATTCCACAAGTTCCGAGCTACGAAGACGTCCTGCCCGTGGTCTACAAGGGGCTGGACGAACTGAATCAGCAACGTGCCCGCAACCAGCGACTGCAGGCGACTCCCGAGTGCGTGCTCTACGGCGATACTGGCAGCCTAAATTCGCTCGAGCTCTCAAACTTCATGGTGCTCATGGAGCAGTTAGTGCAAGAGAAATTCGGAGTGGAAATCGATCTCACGGAAGGCGATCCGTTCTCGTCGGAGAGCGGACACATGCGCACGGCGGGAACGCTGGCGGAGCACATTTCGAATCTGGTGCGCGAACAGGCGTGAACTCGACTCCAATCCAAATCGAACTGATCTCGGACTTCAACCTCCAGACGCTGGCCAATTATCTGGAGAACGGGGAGTCATTGCCGGCCGTTTCGGCGCGAGTCGCGCCCTTCGGGCAGGTCGTTCCGACTTTGCTAACAAAGACAAAGAAGGATGGCTTCGACGGCAACGCGTTCGCCCTGGTCTGGACGTCTCCGGCCTCTGTGGTTCCGGCATTTTCGGATGCGCTACAGTCGCGTCCAGTTCACGAGCAGGAGATTCTCGCCGAGGTAAAACAGTTTGCTCAACACGTCATCACAGCGAAGGACCGCTTTCGATCGGTTCTGGTTTGCGCGTGGACTTTACCCCGATGGCAGCGTGGGCTGGGCCTGCTCGACCTGCAGAAGCCGTCGGGACTCAGAAATCTGTTGCTCAAAATGAATCTCGAGCTGATCTCCGCGCTGGAGAGTGTTCCCGGAGTTTATATTCTGAATCCGCAGGACTGGATCGAGGCAGCAGGCAAGAATGCTCACAGCCCGAAATCATGGTATCTGTCGAAGACTCCGTACGGCGCTGAAGTCCTGAAGCAGGCCGCGGTCGAGATCAAAGCAGCGCTGCGCACCATCTCCGGAGAAGCGCGCAAGCTGATCGTGGTTGATCTCGACGACACGATGTGGGGCGGAGTTGTCGGCGACGTGGGTTGGGAAAACTTGCGCCTCGGCGGACATGACCACATCGGCGAAGCGTTCGTCGACTTTCAACGCGCGCTTCAAGCGCTCCGCAATCGCGGCATCCTGCTGGCGATCGCCAGCAAGAACGATGAATCGGTCGCGCTACTAGCCTTGCAGCAGCATCCTGAAATGATGCTGCGTCCGGAAGATTTCGCCGCGTGGCGGATCAACTGGAAAGACAAGGCCGCGAACATCATCGAAATCGCTTCCGAACTTCGCCTCGGCCTGCAGTCGGTTGTTTTCATCGACGACAATCCTTTCGAACGAGCTCGGGTTCGCGAAGCGCTTCCCGAAGTGCTGGTTCCGGAGTGGCCGAACGACAAGACGCTGTCCGCGTCAACGCTGCTGCAAATGGATTGCTTCGACACCGCGCAACTCACGAACGAAGATCAGGCGCGAGCGGGCATGTACGCTGCCGAACAACAGCGCGAGGGGCTGAAGACGGAAATGCCGACGGTCGAGCACTGGCTGCGTTCTCTGCAGACCAAGGTTACGGTCGAAGAACTGAACGCCTCGAACCGGGCGCGCGTCGCGCAGCTCTTCAATAAAACGAATCAGATGAATCTGACCACGCGTCGCATGTCGGAGAGCGAACTCGTAGCGTGGACTGAGCAGGAGAACCGGAAGTTATTTGTTTCTCGCGTGGCCGACCGCTTTGGCGACTCTGGCCTCACGGGAATTCTGACCCTCGAGTTCGACGGCGACCTTGCGACGGTTACGGATTTCGTTCTGAGCTGCCGGGTGATGGGACGCCAGGTGGAAGAGACGATGCTGGCAGTCGCGGTCGAATACAGCCGCGCAGCGGGTAGCAAAAAATTGCGAGCTGAATTTATCCCGACGGCCAAAAACAAGCCTTGCCTCGAGTTCTGGACGCACTCAGGATTTGACCGTGACGGGGCCGTATTCACCTGGGATGTCGCGCGTGAGTACCCTCGTCCCTCGTGCGTGCAGCTGGATCTGTCAGCAGGTATCGTGGAAGTCCAGCATTCTCAGTCAGTTAGCGCGGAAGCGGTAACCCGCGAGACCGAACCAGTACCGGCTTCGTGAGTCAAGCCACTTGGTTTCTCTAGTAGATTCTTCCCCTGTTTCCTTCGTTCACAATAGCTTTCAATATATCTAAGGTCCGCGTCCTAGGAGGAAGTATGCATTTCGGTTATCTCGCGCTGTACGGTGGTCCCGATCAGCTCATGCCGCTGACCTCGAGCCTGGCAGCGATCTTCGCTTTTGTCCTGATGTTCTGGGGCAAGCTGCTGGTCGCCTTCGACAAGATGATTCGGTTCTTCAAGGGCACTCCGGCCGAACCGGTCGCGGCTCCGGTTGCGACCACTACCGTGGCCACGAGCGAAGAGTCGAAGGCGAAGGAGTAAGAGCGCACCGTGGGAAAGAAGAAAGTCATCGTCATCGGGCTGGATGGGCTGGAGCCGAGCATTGTCGAAACGATGCTGGCTCAGGGCGATCTGCCGAACCTCGCCCGCCTGAAGGCGATGGGGTCATACACCCGCATGAAGACGACGTATCCCGCGCAGACGCCGGTGGCCTGGTCTTCGTTTGCGACCGGGGTCAATCCGGGCGGTCACGGCATCTTCGACTTCATTCGCCGCGACCCGGAGACTTATCTTCCCGATCTCGCACTGAGCCGCTTCGAACGGCCCAAGAGCATGCTGGCGCAGCCGAAAGTTGTGAGCCGGCGCAATGGCGTCGCCATCTGGCAGCGGCTGACGAACGCTGGAATTCCCAGCACTGTTCTTCGCTGCCCCTGCACATTTCCTCCGGACACGATCAAAGGCAACATGCTGGCTGGCGTGGGTGTTCCTGACCTGCGCGGCGGGCAGGGAACAGGAACGTTCTACACGCAGGACAAAACCTCCGTAGCGAAAGAGAATGAACGCCTGGTGCATCTCGAACCCGGCAGCGATGTGAAGAGCTGGATCATCGGGCCGCGCAACCCGCGCGCGAATCCGGCAGACGATTTTCGCAGCGAAATCCGCGTACGGCGCGACGGCTCGACGCTGCGCATCGAGACCGGCGGAACTCCCTCGACGCTCGAGCTGAAAGAAAAATCCTGGAGCCCGTGGGTCAAGGTCAAATTCAAGATGTCGATGCTGCAATCGGTGCCGGGCATGGTGCGGTTTTATGTTCGCCAGCTTTCGCCCGTGATCGAGTTCTATGTTTCTCCGGT
>Ga0070765_100001202_pt1 | contig 15685 bp, 11 predicted proteins | sample HubBroMetageWFT5_FD_71516 | JGI IMG/M metagenome (GOLD analysis project Ga0070765, IMG submission 71516) | Warmed and freeze-thawed soil microbial communities from the Hubbard Brook experimental Forest, New Hampshire - Hubbard Brook CCASE Soil... | ecosystem: Environmental > Terrestrial > Soil... | reverse complement strand
CGACGAAGCCAGGACGCGCCGTGGACGGCCCGCCGCCAATACCCAGTGGGGTAATTCGAAGTGCGTGTTGGCGGGCGATTGGCTCTACATGCAGGGCTTCAAAGTGGCGGTGCAGGAGCGCAGCTTCCGCATTCTCGACACTCTGATTGAACTGACTCAGCAGATGGTCGAAGGCGAACTGCTGCAGATGGAAAAACTGGGCCAACTGATCACGCTCGACGAGCATTTCGATCTGATCTACCGCAAGACGGCTTGCCTGTTTTCGGTTTGCATGCGACTGGGAGCGATTCTTGGGGGAGCAACTGCAGCGCAGGAAGAAGCTGTGGGCCAGTATGGGCACGATCTCGGCATGGCTTTTCAGATCGTGGACGATGTGCTCGACCTGACCGCGTCCGAAGATGTTTTGGGCAAGCCAGTGGCCAGCGATCTGCGCGAAGGCAAGGTTACGATGGCGGTGATCCACGCGCTGGAGCGTTGCACGGCGGAGGAACGCGCCAAGATCGAGACGATTCTGCGCGACCGCGCCTTCAATGGGGTGACTCATGCGCAGATCATGGAAATTCTGCAGCGGTACGGATCGCTGGAAGCGGCCAACGCTCGCGCGGCGCGGTATGCGGAATCGGCGCGAAAAGCGATCGACGCCTTTCCGGAATCCGAGATCAAGCGGGCGCTGCTGTGGGCGCCGGAGTTTGTGGTGGCGAGAGAGAAGTGAACGCACTCACTCGTTTATCCTGAACCCTTTCCTGACTTTTCTTATCCAAGAGTGCTTATGGATCTGTATTTGCTAATGGCGCGGCACGGATACGCCTTGACCTTCGGTCTCTTGCTGGCCGAAGCGATCGGGCTTCCCTTCCCGGCCGCCATTGCTCTGGTGGCTGCCGGCGCCGCAGTGGCGGCGCACGCATTGTGGGGTCCTTACGTTCTGCTTGCGGCGATCGTGGCGTTGCTGCTGGGCGACACCGTGCAGTTCTGGCTGGGACGATATATGGGCTGGCTGCTGCTGGGATTCCTGTGCCGCGTGTCGATCAATCCGGAGACTTGCATTCTGCGCTCCGCCGAGTCCTTCTACAAACGCGGAAAAGCAACGCTGGTGATTGCGAAGTTCATTCCTGGGGTCAATACCATGGCAGCGCCGCTGGCGGGCAGCATGAAGATGCGATTCTCGCAGTTTCTGCAATTGGATTTTGCGGGAGCGCTGGTGTATTCCGTCACGTATCTCTTGGTGGGATATCTTTCCCGCGATTTCCTGGCAGCTATCTTGCGCGGGTTTCACGCAGCCGGGCTGGCGGTGGAAGTCGTGGTGATCGCCGCTCTCGTCGTGTATGGGATCTACCGTGCAGTGCAATTCCGCAAACACAAGATGTATCGTGTCGTCCCGCGGATTCAAGTACAGGAGCTGGCCGAGCGCCTAGCGTCACAAGAGGCGAATCGAGTGCTCATCGTCGATGTGCGCAGCCACGGCTATTACGATTCAGGATCGGCCCGGATTAAAGGCTCGATCCGCATCGAGCCCAACAATCTTGAGGAAGAGATCAAGAACCTCCCCAAGGACAAGGACATTTATCTTTACTGTACTTGAGCGCGCGAAGCGACCAGCGCCCGGGTGGCGCACCTGCTGCGGGAAAAAGGATTCAACACGTTCGTGATCGTCGGCGGCTTGACTGCCTGGCGCAAGGCCGGCGAACCACTGGAATCCGTGCCGCAGAACGATCTGGTGAAGCTGCCGACGTTTAGCTAGTCTCCCGCAAACCACCGACAAAAAATCCCTGAGAACTACTGGGCATGATGTAGCATTGTCGGGCTTTGCCACGATGAGCGACACGATCACCCACGATGCGTCGCGCGCCGACGGGACGAACGGGATAGTTTTCCTGTTAGCGCTCTCGGTTTTCATCAACTACCTCGACCGCAGCAATCTCTCGATTGCGGCGCCGCTTCTGAAAGACGAACTGGGCCTCTCCGCCGCACAGCTCGGCACTCTGCTCTCCGTATTTTTCTGGACCTACGGCTGCATGCAGATTCCCGCGGGCTGGCTGGTGGACCGCTTCGAAGTGAAATGGGTCTTTGCCGCCGGCTTCTTTGTGTGGTCGGCGGCAACCGGAGTAACCGCTCTCCTGCATGGATTTTCCGCATGGGTGGTCGTTCGCGTAATTCTCGGGATCGGCGAATCGATCGCTTTTCCGGCGTACTCCAAGATTTTAGGGAGCGGCCTCTTTACCGAGAGCCGCCGCGGCGTCGGCAATGCGGCCATTATGGCTGGGCTTTCCCTGGGTCCGGCCGTCGGCATGCTGGTGGGAGGAAACGTGGTAGGCCGCTTTGGCTGGCGGCCGTTTTTTCTGGTGCTCGGTTTGGCAAGCCTGGTGTGGCTGGTCCCGTGGCTGGCGTGGATGCCCACCGGCACAACCTCCGCCGCGCCAACGTCGGAGTACAAAGTCCGGATTCTCGACATTTTCCGCGAGCGTTCAGCATGGGGCACTTGCCTTGGACAGATCTGCATCAACTACGGCCTGTACTTCCTGGTAGCGTGGTTGCCCTTTTATCTGGTGCGTGCCCGTAATCTGTCGATGAGTCAGATGGCGCGGGTGGGAGGGTTGATCTTTCTGTTGGCGGCGATTTCGGCGATGGGGACCGGGAAGCTCTCTGAGCGCTGGATTGCCGCGGGGGCATCAGCTACGCGCGTGCGCAAGACACTGCTCGGCGGCGGGATGACCGGTTTGGGTGTTTCGCTGGTCGCAGCCGCAGTCGCACCTGATAACGTCTTCGTCTGGGCCTTGGCCATGGCCGGCGTCTGCTTTGGAATAAATGGAGCACATTGCTGGGCGGTCACTCAAACGCTGGCTGGACCGCGTGTCTCAGGCCGCTGGACCGGAGTGCAGAATTTCGTGGGGAACTTTGGCGGCTCGTTTGCGCCCGCCATTACCGGATATCTGCTGAACCGTCTGGGTAAGTTTTATTGGCCTTTTCTAATCGCAGGAGTGTTCTCCTGGGTTGGGGCGCTGGCTTGGGTGTTTGTCGTGGGCCCGATAGAACCCGTGAACTGGGAGAACAAAATCCACGGAGCGCTCGGTAACAGTGCCTCTCCGGCGAAGGGAGCAGTCTCGCCGTAATACACTTCCATTGAGTGACATTATTCGATGAACCGCGAAATCGAAATCAAGTTTCGAGTCACTGACTTGCGCGCGCTGGCGCGCAAGTTGCGAGCGGCTGGATTTCGTCTGCTGACCCCGCGGACTCACGAACTGAATACTCTGTACGACCTCCCGCGTGAAGTGCTCCGCGCTCGCAAGGAACTGCTGCGTCTTCGCAGGTATGGCTCGGCGTGGACTCTGACGCATAAATCCAAAGGCGAGACTGGGCGGCACAGCGCTCGCCTTGAGCTTGAGACTGGCGTGGCCGACGGCAGGAGGATGGATTTGATCTTGCGCGCTCTGGGGTACTCGCCTTCTTTCCGCTATGAGAAGTTTCGCGCCGAGTGGACGGATGGGAAAGGCCAGGTCGTGGTGGACGAGACGCCGATCGGAAATTTCTGCGAGATCGAAGGCGCGCCGCGATGGATTGATGCCACGGCGAAGAAGCTGGGAGTGAGCCCGGCGCATTACATCACCACAAATTATGCGGGATTGTTTCTGGATTGGAAGGCTCGGACGAAGAGCAGGGCGGCAGAAATGACTTTCAAGGCTGTGACCGGGCGGAGCCCATCCGCCCGGCAGTCGTGGTAGAGATACGCCTAGCTGCGCTTGGCTGGACCCTTCGGCCTCGCTCAGGGCGTGCTCACGAGGCGGCCGTCCCCACACGGTTCGTGGCGGACTACGCGCCGTGGCACTTCTTGAATTTCTTGCCTGAACCACACGGGCAAGGATCGTTGCGGCCCACTTTTTCCTGCCCGCGAACTACTTGCTGAACGGGCTGCGCATCGCCGGCGCCAGCCATGCGTGCCTGTTCCAGTTCGCGGCGCTTGCGGCGCATGAAAGCTTCTTCCAGGTCGTCGGCCGAAGTTGCGACCAGGCGCGGCGGACGATGTCCATTTCCGCCACTTCCCTGTTGCAACGGTACTCCCGGCTCCGGCCCATGGCCTGCGGGCTCCCCGCCTTGCGGACCACCTGCGCCTGCGTCCGGCGGGCGCTCGATAATCTGCATCAGGTAGAGGTAGCGCGCCGTGTCTTCCTGGAAGCGCTGCAGCATGGCCTCGAACATCTCGAACGATTCTTTCTTGTACTCAACCAAGGGATCGTGCTGGCCGTAGCCGCGCAGGCCAATACCCTCCTTGAGGTGATCCATGCTGAGGAGGTGATCTTTCCACTGGGAATCGAGAACGCTGAGCATGATCATGCGCTCGTGATGGCGCATCGCCTCGGGCCCGATCAGCTTTTCTTTCGCGTCATAGCGCTCTTTCAGCTTCTCGAAAATTGCATCGCCCAGTTCCTGCCGGTTCAAGTTCTCCGGCTTCACGCCTTCCGCGATGAAGTCGACGCCGAAGCGGGTGAAGACCGCGTCTTTCAATCCTTTGACGTTCCAGTCGTCGGCGTGGCCCTTGGGCGGGCAGTATTCTTCCATGAGGTCGCCGAGAATTGCCGAAACGTAGTCCTCGAGGATCAGATCTTTCTGGTCCATGCCCTCGAGCAAGCGGCGGCGCAGGCCGTACACGGCCTCGCGCTGCTTATTCATCACGTCGTCGTATTCGAGGAGGTGTTTGCGGGACTCGAAGTGCTGGCCTTCGACCGCTTTCTGCGCCGTCTCGATCCGGCGGCTGATGAGTTTCGACTCGATCGGAATGCCTTCTTCCATGCCCAGGCGTTCGAGTAGTTTCGAAACCCACTCCTTCGCGAAGATGCGCATCAGATCATCTTCAAGCGCGAGGTAGAAGCGCGACGAGCCAGGATCGCCCTGGCGGCCGGCGCGTCCGCGAAGCTGGTTATCGATGCGGCGCGACTCGTGGCGTTCGGTGCCGAGAATGTGCAGGCCGCCCACGGCAGTGACCTCGTCGTGTTCTTTATCGGTTTGCACCTTGTAACGATTTAGCGCCTCTGTCCACTTATCAGTCGGGACGGTGTATTCATTGCCGTTGTAGTAGAAAATTGAAATCGTGCCGTCTTCCTGCGGACCTTCGATCTTGCCTTGAGCCACGCGCAATTGCTGCGCGATTCCCTTCTTTACCATCTCCTGCTTGGCCATGAATTCAGGATTGCCGCCCAGCAGAATATCTGTGCCGCGGCCCGCCATGTTCGTGGCGATGGTGACCATGCCTTTGCGTCCGGCCTGAGCGACGAATTCAGCCTCGCGCTCGTGGAACTTGGCGTTCAGCACGACGTGTTGCTTAAGGCCTTTCTTCTTGAGCAATTCTGAAAGCCGCTCGGACTTTTCTACGGAAGTGGTGCCCACCAGCACGGGCTGGCCCTTCTCAGTCAACTTTTGAATCTCGTCAGCCACCGCGAAGTATTTTTCTTTTTCCGTACGAAAGACGACGTCTGGATTCTCCAACCGCAGCATCTGTTTGTTCGTAGGAATGACGACCACTTCCAGCTTATAGATTTTGTCGAACTCGGCGGCTTCCGTCTCCGCCGTGCCGGTCATGCCCGAGAGCTTCTTGAACATGCGGAAGTAATTCTGGAAGGTAATGGTAGCGAGCGTCTGGTTCTCGCGTTCGATCTTGACGCCTTCCTTGGCTTCGATGGCCTGGTGAAGGCCGTCTGACCAGCGCCGGCCGGGCATCATACGTCCCGTAAATTCGTCGACGATGATGACTTCGCCATCTTTAACCACGTACTCAACATCGCGGCGATAGAGCGCGTGCGCCTTGACCGCCGTTTCGACGTGATGCTTGAGCGGCCAGTTCTCCGGGTCGGCAATGTTGCCGATACCGAGCAGGCCTTCGACTTTCGTCCAGCCTTCGTCGGTGACCGTAATGTTGCGATGTTTCTCGTCGACCACAAAGTCGCCGGTGAGCTGTGCGGGTTCGCCCGGAGCGACGTCCAACTCTTCACCCTTCTCGAGCTTCGGAATGATCCGGTTGACCTTGTAATACTTGTCGGTGGATTCCTCACTCGCACCGGAAATGATCAGCGGGGTGCGAGCTTCGTCGATCAGAATGGAATCGACTTCATCGACGATGGCGAAATTGTGTCCGCGCTGCACGCAATCTTTGAGATCGAACTTCATGTTGTCGCGCAGGTAGTCGAAGCCGAACTCATTGTTGGTGCCGTAGGTAACGTCAGCGGCGTAGGCGGCGCGGCGCTCCTCGTCGTCAAGGTCGTGGACGATCACGCCCACTGTGAGGCCGAGGAAACGATAGAGCTTGCCCATCCACTCAGAGTCGCGCTTGGCCAGATAGTCGTTGACCGTGACCACGTGAACGCCGCGTCCGCTGAGAGCATTGAGGTAGACGGGAAGCGTGGCGACCAGAGTTTTTCCTTCGCCGGTCTTCATTTCCGAGATCATGCCCCTGTGTTGCACCATGCCGCCGATCAACTGCACATCGAAGTGGCGCATGTTGAGCACGCGGCGTCCCGCCTCGCGGACTACTGCAAAGGCCTCTACCAGAATCTCGTCCAGAACTTCCTGCAGAGCTTCGTATTGCTCCTTCTCGACCCGCTTCGCGCGATCGGGAGCGTCTTCCGCTTCGCCCTCGGAATCTGCCGCTACCGGAGTGAAATGACTCAGGCGATCCTGGATGCGCTGCCGGAACTCGTCTGTTTTGGCACGCAATTCGGCGTCGGTGAGCTTTTGCGTCTGCGGTTCGAGGGCATTAATGGCCTCGACCTTGGGCATCAAGCTCTTGACGACCCGCTCGTTCTTGGTCCCAAAGACCTTGCCGATCAGAGTGTTAATCAAGCCGCGAAATCCTTCAGAGGGCGGGAAATACCCTACGCTATCCCTTTTAGCCTAGCATATTAGATGCGCGATACGGGCTGGCAGGTGTTGTATCCGATGGGCCTTTTGGGACAGGGAGTAGAGCGCTCGAATCGCGCCCACACTTGATGCGCGCACTGGCTGTAAAGGGATTTTGCATTATATCAGGCGCATTTAGCAGATTGTTTTTTTACGCGCCTGTATCAATAATCCACGCCATGAAAGCTCAAACCGCTGAATTAAACGGCATCGAAATGTACTACGAGATGGAAGGATCGGGGGATCCGCTCCTCCTGCTGCATGGCGGAACCGGTTGTCACGATGACTGGGTTTACGCCGGCCGTGATCAACTCGTGAGCGAGTACATGCTCATTAGGCCTGATGCACGGGGTCACGGTCGATCAACGAATCCTCACGGAACCATCACTCACCGGCAGTGTGCGTTGGACGCCCTGGCGTTGTTAGACCATCTCGGCATTGCGAAATGTCGAGCGATAGGGCTGAGCTTTGGAGCAAACACGCTTCTCCATATGGCAACGATGCAACCTGATCGCATTGAAGCTATGGTATTGGTCAGCGCGACCATGTACTTTCCGGAGCAGGCCCGAGCAGTTATGCGCCAAGTTGCGGCGGCTGATCAACAACCGGCAAAAGAATGGGAGGCCATGCGCAAGCGCCACTATCTAGGTGACGAGCAGATCGCTGCCCTGTGGGATTGGACGCGCGGGATGCAGGACAGCTATGACGACATGAACTTTACGCCCTCATACTTGTCGAGAATCACCGCGTCAACATTGATTGTCTACGGGGACCGCGACTTCCTTTATCCGGTCGAGATGGCAGTCGAGATGTATCGTGCGATTCCGCGATCGGCCCTGTGGGTCGTACCAAACGGCAACCATGGACCCGTCTTTCTGGATGCTGCCGCTCAGTTTGCACAAACGACGCTTGCCTTCTTTCGAACCTAGACCAGGCGGGCGGTCGTGCATCCTGACTTTTTCGTGTATATTCCACACGACTCATGCCCACTTTCTACGATCGTTTTGTCGAATGCGCGGAGCGCTGGCCGGATAACGTCGCGCTGGAAATCCAGCGCCACGATCACATCGAGAGTTGTACATACGCCGAGCTTCATAGGATGGCCGAATCCGTTGGCCGATGGGTTACCGAGAACGGATTTGCTCGCGGATCGCGCCTCGCCATCGTGGCCGATAACCATCCCCGATGGGTAGCGGCGTATCTTGGAATTATTGCGGCCGGATGTACAGTAGTCCCGCTCGATACCGCGCTGCACGCCGATCAGCTGGCCACACTATTGAAAGACAGCGGCACCTCTGCGCTGTTCTGCGATGCGAAGCATGCGCCCGCGGCGCGCGACGCGGTTGCGAACCTCAACGTCGGGCTCGTGCTCATGGACCCGGACCGCATGGCCCAGCACTCTGCTTCCGAGCGCTGGCTGGCTAATTTGCCGACGATTCTCGGCGCCGGACCAGGAAATTTCAAGCCCGCGCCCGTGGCCGAGGAAGACCTTGCTTCCCTGCTCTACACCTCCGGCACCACCGCCGACCCCAAGGGCGTAATGCTGACCCACGCCAATTTTCTGGGCGAAGTGGAAGCGGTGTTCGATTGGGTCGAGCTCGGACCCACCGACGCGCTGCTGGGTGTGCTGCCCATGTTTCACGTACTGGCGCAGATGGCGAATCTCCTGCTGCCCCTTGTGAAGGGCTCGCGCGTAGTTTACCTGGAAACTCTGAACACCACAGAACTTCTGCGGGCGCTGCAGGAACGGAATATAACGGCCTTCGCCGTGGTGCCGCAATTCTTTTATCTGATTCACGAACGGATCTTTCAAGAGATTGCGAAACGAGGCGCGCTCGCACAGCGGGCGTTCAGGGCGCTCGTGGCACTCAATCGGACCCTGCGCAAGGTCGGGCTCAACGCCGGTCCCATCGTGTTTGGCAAGGTCCACGAGGCTTTTGGCAAGAAGATGCGTTATCTGGTCACCGGCGGCTCGCGGTTCGATCCCCAGATTGCGACGGACTTTCACGATCTCGGTATTGATGTACTGCAAGCTTACGGGCTGACGGAAACGACGGCCGCGGTGTTTGCAAACGCTCCCACGAACAACGTGATCGGATCAGTGGGCAAGGCCATGAAGGGTGTCGAGGCCAAAATCGTTTACTCGACCATTGACCCGCAGCCGCAAGAAGACGGTCCAGCCACGGGTGAAATCGCCTTGCGCGGTGCGGTGGTGATGAAGGGCTACTGGAACCGTCCCGATGCTACTGCGGCGGTACTACGCGAGGGATGGTTTTACACCGGCGACCTCGGCTACTTCGACTCCGACAGCAACTTGTTCCTTACTGGCCGCAAGAAAGAAGTGATCGTCCTGAGCAACGGGAAGAATGTTTATCCCGAAGAGATTGAGGCGCACTACCTGAAATCGCCGTACATCAAAGAATTGGCCGTGATGGGACTGGAGGGCAAGCCCGGCGAAGGCGGAGACCGGCTGCATGCCGCGATCGTGCCCAACTTCGATGTGTTGCGGCAGAAGAGAATTGTCAACGCGAAGGAAGTGATCCGCTTCGATGTCGAAAGCCTGTCGCAGCAGATCGCCTCCACCAAGCGCATCGGCAGCTACGAGATTTGGCAGGAAGATTTGCCTCGCACCACCACGCGCAAGATCAAGCGCTTCGAAGTGGAGAAGCGCGTGAAGGCGAATCAGTCGCGTCGGGTTGACGATGATGCCGAATTACCGTCGGAGCGACCGTTGACAGCCGACGAGACGGCCTGGCTCGATCAGCCTGACGTTCAGCGGGCGCTGAACATAGTGCGCGAAGCAGCGCGCACGCCGCCGTCAACTCTGCGGCCGACTCTGAATCTTGAACTCGACCTGGGGCTCGACTCCATGCAGCGCGTTGAACTGCTCAGCCAGATCGAAGAGCAACTGGGCGGGAATGTCGAGGAGTCGCAGCTCGCTGAGATTTATACGTTGCGCGAACTAATCGACGCCGTTCTGCAAAGCGCGGCCAGCGGCGCTGGTGGGCCGGGAACGCGCGCCGCGTTTGCTGGCTGGACAGCGATTTTGGCGGAGGAGCCGGCTGCCGCTGACGTCATTTCCCTGGCCCGGCCGCAACCGCTCAGCGAGGCGTTCTGGTACATGTTTTCCCGCCTGATCCAGGTCGTCGCACTCGACCGGTTTGACTTGCACGTGCGTGGAATTGAGAAGCTGCCCAAGAGTGGCGCCTACATTCTCTCCTCGAATCATCAGAGCTATCTCGATCCGATCATCCTGGCGAGCATTCTGCCTCCGGATGTGTTTAATGGAGTCTTCGCGGTGGGGACGAGTGAAATCTTCGGCAAGGGTTTCATGCTGCGGCTGGCGCGTTCGCTCCGCGTGGTGGTCGTGGATCCTGACGCAAACTTGATTCCCGCCATGCGCGCCGGCGCATTTGGGTTGCGGCAGGGGCGTCCGCTCATTCTTTATCCTGAAGGCGAGCGCTCGATTGACGGCGAACCCAGAATTTTCAAGAAAGGCGCCGCCATTTTGTCCATTCACACGCAGGTGCCTATTGTCCCCGTAGCGATTGAGGGATTCTACGAAGTCTGGCCCCGGAACAAACCATTCCAGGGCTTCAAGCCGCTGAAGATGGTGTTCGGCGATCCGATTCTACCGCCGCCCGAGAGTGAGGCGTCGGAAGCGGCTTACGAGAAACTGACGGCCGACCTGAAGGCACGCGTGGTCGGGATGTGGGAAGACCTGCGGAGTAAGGCTTTCGATGAAAAGTGATCAGATCCTCTCTTTCAATTCCTCGACCAGGGTTTTCGCAGCGCCATAGAGCTCGACTAGCGGTCCCTTTTGGAATTCAATGTCATCCCGGCAGATGTCGAGGTGCAGCGATCGGCAAAGCTGGTAGGTAGCTCGAATTCGTTCCGCGGTCAGATAGGAAGCCACGGTGGTGGCTCCTTGATCAAACAGCGGAGCGTTCGCTGATTGCTGGGCCGCCCACGCTGTGTTGCGGATGCGATTCAGTGCGTCCCGGAAATCGGTCAGAACGCGAGGATCTACGGTCGCTGTCAGCAGCGGTCCCTGCAGCGCGCGCAACTCAGTAATAGCGCTTGCCAGACGCTCTGAAACATCGGCCCTTGGCACCGATTCACTACTCACAAGTCTGCCTCCGACCTAGACAGTAATACGTTTCTGCGTGGAAGGACAGACTCTGAGGAACATCTGCCTTCGTAATCTCAATTGGAGAAGCCAGGGATTAGAAGTCTCAAAGAATGGGTTGGACTATGCGTCATTGTTCGATTGTTCGCCCGTGTTTGAATGTGCACTTCTGTTTGACGACAGGCGGCTCGCCCTACTTCGCGCGCGGATGCGTCTGGTCGTAAACCTGAAGCACATGCTTCATCGACAACTGCGTGTAGCGCTGCGTAGTAGCGAGGCGCTCGTGGCCAAGCAACTCTTGAATGGCGCGCAGGTCTGCGCCTTCCTCCAGCATGTGCGTTCCGAAAGCATGGCGCAACGTGTGGGGATGCACGTCGGGCGAAAGGCCTTTGGCGATGGCAATTTTCTTGATGATGCGGCCGACGCTGCGCGTAGTGAGCCGCCCCCCGCGACGGTTAATGAGCAACGCTGTCGAGGGCTTGGCGCCTGCCGCGAAAATCTTCTGACGCTCGGGAAGATATGTTGCAAGTCCATTCTTCACCGAATCGCCAAACGGAACGTAGCGTTCTTTTTTCCCCTTGCCGTGGATAAGAATGGCCTCGGCGCCTAGCCGAATGTCGCCGAGGTTGATCCCTGTGAGTTCCGAATTGCGGATTCCGCAGCCGTAGAGCAGTTCCAGCATGAGCCGGTCACGCGCGGGGAACGCGGCTACCTCAGGCATTTCGCCGTCGATCACGGAATTCATTTCTTCAATCGTGGGCACGCGCGGAAGTTTCTTGGGAAGTTTCGGCGTGGCGACCAGCTTTGCCGGGTTCTGCTCCACTACGCCTTCTCGCGCCAGCCAGCGATAAAGAGATCGCACCGCGGCCAGCGCGCGAGCCACGGAAGTCTTGCTCAATCCCTTCTCGTAAAGCTGTGAAAGAAATCCCCGCACCGCGATGTGATCAATTTGTTTCCATCCACGCGAACCGGCATAACCGGCGAAGAGCGACAGGTCGCGGCTGTAAGCCTTAATGGTGTGTGGCGAGGCATTGCGCTCGCGCAGATGGCGGATAAAATCAGCTGTGGCTCTGGCCACCACTGCTTTCGCCGGTTTGTTCGGAGTCACGAAATCCTGCTTCGCATCAGGCTTCATCTCGCCTTCGCCCTCGGATGATGCTTTTGATAAACCGTCCGCAGCCGGTCGAGCGCTAGATGCGTATAGACCTGAGTTGTCGAAATATCGGCGTGGCCCAGGATGGTCTGCACCGTGCGCAAATCAGCGCCATTCTCCACCATGTGCGTGGCGCAGGAATGCCGCAGCATGTGCGGAGAGGCCGCGCGCCCGGAAGCAGCCGAGGCAGCACGCACCATTTGCCACACGCGCTGGCGCGTCAGCTTTCGCCCTCCCCGCGCGATGAAAAGCAGAGGCGAATTCGTAACGGAAGCCGCGACTGTCGACGATGCTCCGCTTCGCTTCCCTACCGCCAGTATGGGGCGTGACTGTGTCAGATATTGCGTAAGCGCATCCTGCGCCGACTTTCCGAGCGGCACCACACGTTCCTTGTCGCCCTTGCCGCGCACCAGCATGTAGCCGGCATCGAGCTTCAGGTCTTCCAATTTAGCGCTGACGATTTCCGAGACCCGCAGCGCCCCGGCGTAAAACACTTCCAGCATCGCGCAATCGCGGGCAGCCAGTGCCGCCGATTCTGTCGTGATGCTCAACTCTCTGGTTTTGTATCGCGCGAGCGGAGCGGCCAGCGTCGCTTCCATTTCGTCGCGAGCCAGCGCCTTAGGCAGAACTTTCCATTGCCGCGGCGACTCGATGTTCAGCGTGGGATCATGCTCCAGCTTCTTATCCAGCAACAGATAGCGATAAAGATGCCGCAGCGCCGAGAGCTTCCGTCCAACGCTGCGCCCGTCGACTTGATTGGAAAAGAGCTGCTGCAGGAAGTCGCGCACATCGACGCGCCGAGCAGTTAGCAGCAGGTGTTTGCGTTTTTCCAGAAATTCCGAAAACTGACAAATGTCAGTCGTATAAGCACTGATGGAGAGTGCTGCGAGTCCCTTCTCGATTCTCAGATAGTCAAGAAAGCTCGAGAGCAGACGCGAGTTGGGATCCGAAGCCATGATGGAGGGATAAGAAGAGTATGCGCGTTATCGGACGCCGATCAAAGTGCCGAGGTAGGTGCTCAGCTGGAGAAGCACAGCATCATCGTAGAAACAGGCTCGCTACGTCTGGCCAGCACCACGCAGCAGGTCCACCGCGTACAACGCTCCCTCCGGCGTTTCCTCATGCTTGAAGTAAGCGAAGACGTCCCGGCCAGCCGCCAGATGCTCTCTGATACGTGCGAGCATCGCATTGCGCTCCTCTCCCGAATAACTCGGTTTGCGGAATCTGTAATAGACAAAGTCCGCCGTGATCACGTCCGGCGTGGTTCGCTCTTCAGTCTCGGCCACACACAAAGCCGCTCCGTGCGCCTTCAGCAACTCCCATGTCGCGTCGCTAAACCAAGAGTCGTGACGGAATTCGAACGCCGCAGGCAGTGTACGTGGCAGAAGCGCGAGGAAATCCTTGAGCAGCACGGCATCGGCCTTCAGATTAGGGGGCAGTTGGAAAAGCACGGGTCCAAGCTTTTTGACACTGGCCAAAGGCTCGATCGTCGCCAGGAAGCGTGGAACAAAATCCTCCGTGCCTTTCAATCGCTTGATGTGCGTGATCACTTGGTGCGCTTTAACGCCGAAGCGAAAGTGCGCTGGAGTCTCGTTTATCCAGTTCTGGATCGTGGTTTCCTTCACCAGTTGCCGAAAGGTAAAGTTCACTTCCACCGTATTGAGCTGCGTAGCGTAGTGACTGAGAAACTTCTTCTGCGCGAGCTTGGCTGGATAGAAGTCAGGCTTCCAGCTCGGGTAGGCCCATCCCGAAGTTCCGACAAACAGTTGAGGCATGGCAAAATCCCGAAGTAAAGTCCAGAAGCAAACTCAGAGCGGACGGGATTATACCTTGCGTCCAGCCTTGGCCGCCCGCGGCTTCTGCCGGGATTTTCTCGCAGCGCTCTGGCGACCGCGTTCGGGCTCTTCCTCCGCTTGAGCAGCGATCGAGATCGTCGGTTTCGCGTCAGCTACCGCCGAGGCCGCAACTCCCTTGAGATCGGGCAACCGTTGCTTCAATTCGAGCACCGGACCGAACAGGTCGCCCACCTTATCAACGCGTGCAACCACCTGCTTCGCTTCGAATACAAGTTGGCTGGCGTCCTTCTTCTTGAGCGAGCGCTCGACTTCCTCCCATGTCACCGGCGTCGAAACCGTTGGATGTTCGCGCGCCCGCAACGAATATACCGCTATGGTGGTCTTGTGTTCGTCATTCTGGCTCCAGTCGACGAACACCTTTCCAGTTCGAACCTGCTTCTTCATGTCCGACACGACCAGTTCTGGATGTTCATGCTCAAGCAATTGCGCCAGCGCATGCGAAAATGTCTTGGTCGATTCGTAATTAGTCGGAGTATTAAGCGGAACGTAGATCTGCAATCCCTTCGATCCCGAAGTCTTTGGAAAGCTCTGCAATCCAAAGTGATCGAAGATTTCCCTGAGCCACAGCCCGACTTGGCAGCATTGCACAATGTTGGCCGGCGCTCCCGGATCAAGATCGAAGACCATCATGGTAGGACAGGTGATGTCTTTCGCAAGTGAAAGCGACGGGTGCAGCTCAATCGCGGCGAGGTTCGCCAGCCAGACCAGCGTAGCCAGATCGTCGGCGAGAATATAGTGGACGGTCCGGCGGTTTCTTCCGCTCCAGATGGGAACCGTCTTCACCCAGTCAGGCCGGTACTGCGGGGCGTTCTTCTCGTAGAAAAACTCTTCGTCCACGCCGTTGGGATAGCGCTTGCGCGTAAGCGGACGCTCCGCCAGATGCGGCACCATCGCCGGCGCAACACGAACGTAGTAGTCGATCACCTGCTGCTTGGTAAATCCCGTCGCCGGATACAGCACCTTTTCCAGATTCGACAGCTTGAGCTGCTTCCCCTGGACCTCGATGGTCGAATCCATTGCAAACGCTCCCGCAGGCATTGTGCATCAAACATTGTGCATCAAACCACACCCCACGCAAAATCCATCATCTCCACGCCTCCTCTGAATCAACCCTCGGCACCCGTTTGACAACCTCCCTGCCCTCCACGTAATTTCAAACTTCTGCCCTTCACGTCCGTCTAAGATGGTTGTCCAAAATGTCCGTCCATGCAGTTTCGCCCAGTCCTTTGGAGGTCCAATGATATATCGCATACTCCGGCCCCGCGCTCTCGTGCTGCTTCTCATCCTTACAGCCCTAGCTGCGGCTCAGGATGTCGCATCTTTTGAAAAGCGCATCACAGTTAAGAAACTGCCGAATGGACTGACCATCGTAATCTGCGAGCGGCCCGAGGCTCCGGTCTTTTCTTTCTTTACCATGGTCGACGCGGGTTCCTCGCAGGATCCCATGGGCAAGACCGGCTTGGCCCACATGTTCGAGCACATGGCTTTCAAAGGCACGGACAAGGTCGGCACCACCAACTATGCCGCCGAGAAACCCGCGCTGGAAAAGGTCGAGACCGCCTACGCCGCCTACATTGCGGAGCGCGACAAACGCGTAGGCCGCGACGAAGCCAAGCTGAAGCAATTGGAAAAGACCTGGAAAGACGACATAGCCGCAGCCGA
>Ga0070765_100001201_pt1 | contig 15686 bp, 17 predicted proteins | sample HubBroMetageWFT5_FD_71516 | JGI IMG/M metagenome (GOLD analysis project Ga0070765, IMG submission 71516) | Warmed and freeze-thawed soil microbial communities from the Hubbard Brook experimental Forest, New Hampshire - Hubbard Brook CCASE Soil... | ecosystem: Environmental > Terrestrial > Soil... | reverse complement strand
CACCGAACCCTCGCGCACACGGGCGCAACTCTTGGGTCCGCAGAACTTCGCGGCAAACTTCCCGCGTGAACTTCCCGCTGAACTTCTTCTGCTTGCTGTGTTTTCCGCCGCGGCGCTTGAAGCCAGGGCGAGCGTCCCCAGAACGGGTCGGCGAGTACAGGCAAACTCAACCATTCTAGCGTGCGCTGTGGAAATCGGTCAATGCGAGCAGGCGGAGGGTAGGGGCCTTGGTTCGATTACTTCGCGCGATGCAGTTGGTTCCGGAGGGTTTCCACGATCAAGCCGATCATCGCATAGGTAACGGCATTGGCCACTAGAACCTCATACAGGCTAATCGGGTAATGCTTGGCTATCGCCACGGGGCAGGTCAAGCAGACGAGAGTCCAGACATCCCGCATTCGTTCGTTTGTAGACGGGAAGGTTACGAAGGCAAAAATCGCCCAGAAGCCCGCAACTAGAAAGCCCGCACTCGCCCACATAGCAATTCGGCATTTCATGGTGTTGCCCCCAACCAGCACCATTTTACGACTTTTCCGCTCGCGAAGGGTAACAGTTGAGAACCCGGCGGTGGGATGTTTCAATTCTCAAGACAGCCTGCCGCCTTTGCGGATTACGGCTCGCTGTGCGAAAATGCCGCCGAATCCTTAACCCCTGGAGGACCCCAACCATGAAGCGCCTTTCCCTTCTGCTGTGTCTGTTTGCTCTCACTCTTTCCGCTATCGCGCAGCCGCCTCAGACAGCCGCGAAGAAATCGGCAGCTCCGGCGCCTCCCGACAAGGCCTATCTGCAGAGGATCTGGGATAACTGGGCCACCCTCGACCCGGCGAACGCCGCAAAGTTCTACGCCAGCGGCCCGCACACTTTCTTCGACATTGCCCCTTTGAAATACGGTAGCTGGGAAGAATATTCCGCGGGGGCGAAGGGCGTCTTATCGGGCTACAAGAGCGCGAAGTTCACCTTGAACGACGACCTCGCCATTCATCCGCATGGAGACTTGGTGTGGGCGACCGCGACGGTCAGCGAACAAATGACAACGAAAGCGGGCAAGGTCGAGATGGGTAACTTCCGCTGGACCGTGGTTCTTGAGAATCAGGATGGCAAGTGGCTGACGGTTCACGAACACGTTTCCGAGCCATTGCAATAGGGAGAGGGTCGACGAGTCAGTAGGCCTTGGCGAAGAAATAGACCGTCATCCCAGCTCCTACCAGCACCACAAAGACGCGAATCCAGGACTGCGGCAGTTTCAGCGCGTAGTGTGCCCCGAGGTATCCGCCCACAAGTCCTCCGCCGATCATCACCAGGCCGTGCTTCCAGTAGACTGCGCGCGCCACGATGAAGGCCACGACCGCAACGCCGTTGATGACAAACACCATCACGGTCTTCAAGGCATTCATGGCATGGATATCAGTCATGCCGAGGGTCGCCAGCATGGCCAGCATCACAATGCCCATGCCGCCGCCGAAGTAGCCGCCGTAGACTGCGACCAGCAGCTGAAAAAACGTGACGCCCGCCAGTGCCAACGGCGTGGTTTCGTGCTCGATGACGGAACCTCGCGACCCCGCCAGTTTTTTGCCAAATGCAAACAGCAAAGTGGCGCTCAGCGTGAGCCAGGGAAGCACGCGCATGAAAGTCTGCGCCGGCGTTTTCAAGAGCAGCACGGCGCCGGCCCCGCCGCCGATGAGGCTCACCACCAGCAGGGGCGTCAGAATGCGGCGCGGCACATTCAGCCGGTTGCGGTAAGCGCCACCACTCCCTACTGCGGCCGTCCACAAGGCAATTGTGTTGGTTGCATTCGCGGGAATCGGCGGCACTCCGGTAAACAGCAACGCCGGGAAAGCAACGAAGCTGCCTCCGCCGGCCACCGAGTTCAGCGCCCCGCCCAGTATCCCGGCGAAAAACAGGATGATGACAGTTTCGAAGTTCAAGCACTTAGATGTATCAGAAACTGTTGCCCGCGCCAACCACCGATAAGTTGCCCCGGGGACTCGAAGTTACCTCTGTAATCCTTGGTAACCGCAGTCCTCTTGCGGAAACAACTTGGCTGCGCCAGTGTTAATACTATTGAAGCGGGGAGGTTTGCCATGCGTATCCGAATCGCCGTCCTGATTTCATCTTTTCTATTGTCCAGCCTGGCTTGGAGCCAGCAGCAGCCTGCCGCAAGCAGCGCCCCTGCAGGCGCGCAACAGAGCATGCCCGGCATGGGCATGTCAGGTCATGACATGTCGAATATGAACATGAAAGACATGCCCATGGGCGACAACGACGCCAGCGCGCACGCCATGAATTCAATGGAAGGCCACATGGATATGGGCCCGCACATGAAGATGACGGCCCTGCGTCCGGCGAAGCCGGGCGACGCCGAGCGCGCCAAGGAAGTGGTGGAGGAAGCGCGGAAGGCATCCGAGCATTACACCGACTACCACGTTGCCCTGGCCGAAGGCTTCAAGATCTTCCATCCCGAATTTCCGCAGAAGATGTATCACTTCACCAACTACCGGTACGCGATGGAGGCCGCGTTCCATTTCAATCCCGAACATCCGACATCGCTGCTCTATGAAAAGCATGGCGACGACTACAAACTGATTGGCGTGATGTACACGGCACCCAAGCGCATGACCGAAGATGAACTGGACCAGCGTATTCCGCTCAGCGTGGCGCAATGGCACGAGCACGTGAACTTCTGTCTCGCGCCTCGGGATCGTCGTGGGGAAGGCTTCGCGCCGCATCCGCAATTTGGTTTAAAGGGATCGATCACCACGCAGGAAGCCTGCGATGCCGCGGGTGGAACCTTCTTTCCTGTAGTCTTCAACTGGATGGTGCACGTCTACCCGTTCGAAAAAGATCAGGCCAACATCTGGTCAGTCGAGCGCCAGCACGGCGACGCGGATTAAGCTTAGAGATAGTTTCCCTGGGCCCAGGACAGACAGAACACGGCGCAGCTGTTCCATCCCGTTGAAAACACATTTTTACCTTAATTCTTCACTTCATTTTTTCTTGCTACCGGAAGTGTGCACTCCTCGTCCAAACACATGTAATCGAAAATGTGGAACTTTCGGTGAAGCGGCTCCGTAGTAGAAGAAGCCAGCCGGCATAGAGGTGAAGCTGGCGGCAATGTTTAACGCAGATTCTTGCGGGGTTCGGGGATTCTCTCACACTCGGTTTGGCGGCCCAGATGAGAAAACCCCCGTGTACAGCGCGATCGGCCTTTGGCCTATCGACTGAACCCCAACCGCTGCATTGTAGGCGATTTGCGGCAAAACACAATGGTTTTCTCGCGCAAGTCTTGAACCGGGCCGCCCCAACCGGTCTCCGACGAAATTCGGAGAAGAAAAAGGAGCAGTGATGAAGTTCGCGACCGTATCGAAAAGTTTGGTGCTGGGGTTGGCGTTGCTGTTGGCCTCAAGCGCATTTGCCGGGACGAAAGCCAATCTGCAAATTAGCAATCCTGTGAATGTCAACGGAACGACGCTGAAGCCGGGAGACTACAAAGTCCAGTGGGAAGGCGCCGGCCCCAACGTCGAGTTGAGCATCATGCACGGCAAGGAAGTGGTAGCAAAGGTACCGGCACGTGTGGTTGAACTGCAAGCGCCAGCCCCCAGCGATGCTGCCGTGACCCGAAAGAATGACAGCGGCCCCAACACACTGGCCGGCCTCCGCTTCGAAGGCAAGAAATTTGCTTTGGAGCTGGGTGAAGCCAGCGACGGCATGCAGGCAGGTTCGAGCAAGTAATTGCAGCGCACTACGAAAACATCAAGGGGGCACACAAGGTGCTCCCTTTTTTACTTTTAGTTGGGCGAAGCCAGCACGTCGTCGTAGTAGTTGAGCACGGCCCGCCGCGGCTTCGCCTTCACTCCCTTCAGTGGCACCTTCTGCTCGATCGATTTGTTCCCGGTAAGCCTGGCGCGGCCGAGAAAGAACATGCCTCCGTCCGCCAGTTCCAGGTAAATCGGCACCAGCATGTGGAAATCGTCCTTCACGTTGGACTGCGTGACCTTTATGTTGAGGACCACATCACCATCCGCTCCTGTATCAAACGAAGACTCGAGCCTGTAGGTGGGCAACTGCGTGCCATAGACGTATTCGTTGAAGAACCAATCCATTTTCTGGTTCCCCTCCATGTCCATCTCGCGGGTCATGTGCTTTTCCACCATGGCTTTGAAATCTTCAGTGGTGGCGGACTTGCCGGCATAGGTTCTTACGAAATCCTGCATCATCTCCTTGAAGCGCTGATCGCCGGTATGGTTGTCATGCATCATCATCCGGATCATGTGCAGGATGTAGGCGCCCTTGGGGTAGATGAGCCGCCGCGTCAACTCAAAACCAGTTCGCGAATTGCTCATGCGATATCCCATGGTGACGGGCCCGGCGTCGATGGCTCGGAAACCTTCGGCGTTGCGCTCCAACAGCAGTTCGCGTTCGTCGTTCCAGAAGCTGATGAACTTCTGCTGGCTTTTCTCGATGAAGGAAAGATAAATCGACGCCGACATCTCGGCGAAACCCTCACTCATCCACTGGTCGCGGTACGAATCGAATCCCACGGTGTGTCCCCACCATTGGTGGGCCACTTCGTGTGGCGTGACAACCTTCCAGTATCCGCGGTCTCCAAAATCCATGCCCAGTTGGTGGCGAACCGTGGTGTCGAAGAAGTAGCACATGGGAATCCACACCAGCTCCGGCCAGGATTGGCCGAAGGTGCACGCCGTTTGTTGCGTGATCGCGAGGCGCTTGAACGAGGAGGGACCGAAATAGTCGGTATAGACCTCGGTGGCGAGTTCGCCCTCGGCCAGCGCCTTCTTGATTAGGCCGGTGGTACTCATCGTCCCCAGAGCTGCGCCCGCTTCGATATGGGAACCCATGGTAGGCAAGTCGGCCCCATGCTGCAGAGCCTCTACCCAGCTCGGCGGTTCCTGGTTGGCAAAGGACTGCACCAGGAATTCCGGTTTGGTCAGCTTGGCTTCTTCCTCTTTAAATCTGCCGAAGTTGAATCCCGCGACGGTTTGAGGAGCTTCGCTCTTCCACACGGTCACGTTCTGTCCCCCGTCATTGCTCTCGCTGACCAGTTCGCCGGTGGCGGCAATCCTCATTCCTTTGGGAATGTGGAAAGTCATGTCGTAACTGACGCGATCGCCGAATGCGGAGTTGGGATACCAGTCCTCGCGGGCGATGGGGAAGTAATTGCCTCCGCCCTCGTCAGAGACTGCCTCCTTGCCGCCGTAGGTTGTGGTGATGGTGAACTTATCACCTGCAGCCAGCGGCTTCGGCAGGATCACTGAAAAGTCAGCGTCTTCATTCTTGTCTTCTTGTATGAACGCTAGGCCCTGCCCGTCTGTGGCAACGCTCTGCACGCGCAACGTGCGAAATAATCTGAAAGGGATCACGCGCGAACCGTTCACTCGCACCACGAACGTGGTCGTCGCCTTCCCGGTGAGGCTGGCGTTTTTCTCGATCGTAGTGTCGAGCACCTGATGCTCAATGTGAACATGCCCGCCGGCGCTTCGTCTGCGCCCGTCTGACAGGGGAAATGCCGCCCATATTCCATACCTATTCTCATCGTAGGTCATTAATCCGACTTCTTCGTGCATGAGGTAACCGGGCCCATGCGGGTCGACCGCGAAAAGCTCCTTGTCGTTGTAGCGCTTGCCGTGAACGAAAGCCACGAACAGCTGGCCCGGCTCCGGGCTGAGCACATCCTGCAGGATGCGCGCGTCCAGGTTATACCGCAGCAGCTGGCCGTGACGCATGGCGTTCTGGCTGTCCTTGAGCAAGCCGCTGTCGCAACCGCCCGAGGTTGCGCCTCCGGCTTTCTTGATCTCGTCATAGGTCGAGTCGGTGAAGCGCATTACCAGGTGGCTGAAGTTTTCGCTGAACTCATTCTCCTTGGTCAGGAGCTTCAACATGCCCATCTCAGAGGGCGGAGGAGAGATCACGAAGTTGCCATCGCCCACAAAAACCGCTCCCGTAACTTTGCCTTGCACGGGCGCGACGAAGCAGACCGTGCCGGAGCGCAGGTGGAAGGTTCCGGCGTCGCGCTTGAGATCAAGATTGCTGACGCTAACTGCCTCGCCTCCGAGCGCGAGGTTGCGCAGAGCCTGATACGTAGGATCGGAGTTAGGCCCGGGCGCAGGGTGCTGCGCCGCGACAGGAGCGACTGCAAACAACAACGCAAGCACCGCAAGGAATAAGGATCGTGTGATTGATGCAAGTGGCCGGACAAGACACACTACTACGCAATGCATGGCGCGACGAAGTGACGGCATGAAACCTCCCGGGGGAAGGAGACTCGCTATTATGCCGGGTCTGGGGGGAAATGCAAGTGTCGGGGGCTCTGATGGTGCAGTGTAAAAGCCCGAATCCAAGAGACGACTTTCGCGGGCACTCACTGCGCTGGTGTTAGTGGTGCATCCTCGTCCACGTAGGCAGTGAGGGGCGTGCCCGCTTTTACTTCGACGTTCTTGCCGTGCTTGATGAGTCCGATCGGGCCGAACAGCACAGTCAAAGCAACGGCCGTACCAACTTTCCCCTCTCCTTCCTTGCCCTTGATACCGCGCAGCCTGACCCTCTGGTCACCAACTGTCAAATGTTCGAGGCGCAGGTTTAATTCTCCCGCCTTTCCCATCATCCCGGCCTTTTTCGCGTTGGTTATCTCTCCGACCGCCTTGCATCCGGCTTTGGCAACCACGACGTCGCCAACCTTCACGTCCTCATCGAGGATCAAGTTCACAGGGTCACCTTCTTCTGCCGTCTTCGAGCTCAAATCATCCGCGAACTTCAGCTTCACATCCGTCCCCTCTCTCAAGACAAGCTTGCCCGTGGGAGGCGCTGTTGTGGGCTGGGGCGTTTGGGGTTGTAAGGCGGGGGACTGCGGCGCGGGTGCCGGCTCCTGAGCCTGGGCTGGAGGCGCGGCCGCTGGGCTTGGACTCACAGGCGCATCCTGGCCGAACACGATCCCAGCCCACGTGCCGAGCACAAGCAAAAGAGTTATGGCAAGTATTCTTCGTTGCGCAGTCATGAGGATCCTTTCGCTTTCGCCGACACTACTGGGCAGGGGCTCGCCCGGAGAACCCGTTCAAACCGTAACTCGACACTTGGATGCGTTCCAGGGCCCAGGTACAGCCATCCTCGGCGGGGAAGAAACAACTTTCGAAGAGGCTACGCGAGGATTGTGTGGCCGTGGTGCTGCGTTGTCAAGTAATTCACTGTTAAGGATCCCGGCACTTCCCCCTTGCGCTCGGCGGCGGCGACTCAGCGATAGGAGAGGACACACGCTTTTCGGGTCGCGGAGGTGCCAATGTGACGATTCTCAACTGCTTCCTGGGGGAGGGCTTACTTTTTATCTGACCCCTTTCTTTGAGGTTCTAGCTTTGTTCGATCTGTTTGCCTGCTTGCGTACTAATCGAACTTTTAATGGTAGTGATCACCACCAACACCGGGCACCGTGCCCTGGGCTATCCAGGGTAGCCTATCGTAGCGCCCTGATTAGATGTCCCGTCCCTCGCTCGCATGGGGAGGTTGTGGGGGCCCTGCGCTTATCCTAGGATCGCAGAACTGAACATCCAGGCCTTACTTTTCCAGATTAGGGAACTTTGCCTGTGGAAGGAAAGGTCAGATGTCACAAGGGAGCGAATCTTTCTGTGGAAAACGTCCGGGGAAACAACGCTGCGGGAACTATGCGCACGCACAAAGGTCGCTTCAGCGGCTAAAGCCTCGGATGACGCTGTTGAACTTATGGCACGAGACTGAAGTCGTGCCCTTCCCGATCATTCCGACTGGACACTGATCACTGGACGCTGGCCACTGCCTTTCAGTACTTCGGCACCTTCGGATCTACCCGATCCGACCACGCTGTAATTCCGCCCGCCAGGTTGTGAACTTTCGTGAAGCCGGACTGCTGCAGGAAGGCTACCGCCTTGGCGCTGCGGCCTCCCATCTTGCAGTGGACCACGATTTCGCGGCTGGAATCGAGTTCGTGCACGCGCTTGGGCAAGTCGTTCAGCGGAATCAGATGGCCGCCGATGTTGCAGATTTGATATTCGTGAGGCTCGCGCACGTCGAGCACGAAGAGATCCTCTTTCGCATCCAGACGGCGCTTCAATTCCTCGACTTGAATTTCCGGAACGCCTGATTCCACCGGTTTTTCCTCCCCGCGAATGCCGCAAAATTGGTTGTAGTCTATCAGTTTCGTAACTGTGGGATGGGTGCCGCAGACTGGGCACTCGGGATTTTTGCGCAGCTTGAGTTCGCGGAACTTCATGCCCAGCGCGTCGATCAGCAGCAAGCGGCCGATGAGCGGCTCGCCCACACCAAGAATCAGCTTGATCACTTCGGTGGCCTGCATCACGCCGACCAGGCCGGGCAGAATGCCGAGCACTCCACCTTCGGCGCATGAGGGAACTAGTCCGGGCGGTGGCGGCTCAGGATAAAGGCACCGGTAGCAGGGGCCATCTTTGGTGGCGAAGACGCTGGCCTGGCCCTCGAAGCGAAAGATGGAGCCGTAGACGTTCGGCTTTCCCGTGAGCACGCAAGCGTCATTCACCAGGTAGCGCGTGGGGAAATTATCGGTGCCGTCGGCGATAATGTCGAAGTCGCGGAAGAGTTCGAGCGCATTCTCGCTGCTGAGCCGCATGTCGAACTTCTGAAGATTCAGGAATGGATTGATGGCGGTCAATTTATCAGCGGCGGAGTCGAGTTTCTTCCGACCTACGTCGGCCGTCGAGTGAATGATCTGGCGCTGCAGGTTGGTGTAATCGACCACATCGAAATCAACGAGGCCGAGCGTGCCTATGCCTGCGGCCGCCAGATACAACGCGAGCGGAGATCCCAAGCCCCCCGTGCCAATGCAGAGCACCCGCGCCGCTTTCAGCTTTTGCTGGCCCTCCATACCGACCTCGGGCATGATCAGGTGGCGCGAGTAGCGCAGGATTTCATCCTTGCTCAAGGTTGCCGGAATTTCGATCGTCGTAGCCATAAAGTCCTCAATAGAACAAAGAAATTTGCGTTTCGCAGACGCCGGAATTCGGAAGCTACTAGCAGGAAGGACAACAACAGCAGCTTGGGGTGGAAGGCTTCAACTCTGTAATCCTTGCTGCTCGGCTCATCAGACGGCGCCTCCGGCAATGGAGGGCACGATGGAAATGTTATCACCTTCCTTCAGCGCGGTCGCCTCTTTCTGCAGGTAGCGAATGTCTTCGTCGTTTACGTAGAGGTTGACGAAGGCGCGCAGCTTGCCCTCTTCCGTGTAAAGATGCCGGCGCAGGTCGGGATGCTGTGCCACTAGCGCGTTCATGGCTTCGGCCACAGTAGCGGCTTTTACATCAACGGTTGATTGCTTGCCTACATACTGGCGCAGCGGCGTAGGGATATGAATCTTGCTCATAGGCTCAAGCATAAAAGATGCGGCAGAGAATGGGAAGATTCACTAGTGTAGGCGGGGTTGGGCCTCGTCTAAGCCAACGCAGGCGACGGTTTTGCGACGCTGCTAACATGACACCGTGCCTGCGCTGCTGGAAGTTCGCCATCTGAACATTGAGTTTACTACGGCCTCCCCGCGGGCGGGCGCACAGCTGGGGGCGGCTATCCCCACCAAACCTCTTCCCGCACAAGCGCTTCCTGCCGTTCGCGATGTCAGCTTTAACATCGCTCCCGGTGAGGTTCTCGGCCTGGTCGGCGAATCTGGTTCAGGCAAGTCGATTACTTCTCTGGCCATCATGCGTCTGCTGCCGGCGCAGGCACGGGTTTCGGGAGAAATTCTCTTTTCCGAGAACGGCACAGCGCGCAACCTTCCGGCTTTGTCCGATGACTCCATGCGCCAACTGCGCGGATCGCGGATCGCCATGATCTTTCAGGAACCGATGACCGCTCTTGACCCCGTGATGCGCGTGGGCGATCAGATCGCCGAGGCGGTGCGGGCTCACGGTTCTCACTCCAGGAGTGAGGCCGCGCGGCTTGCGGTTCAGGCCATGACCGACGTCGCCATCCCCGAACCGGCTCGCCGGGCGCGCGATTATCCTCACCAACTCTCCGGCGGCATGCGCCAGCGGGTGATGATCGCCATGGCGATCGTGAACCGCCCACAGTTGCTGATTGCCGATGAGCCCACCACAGCGCTCGACGTTACCATTCAGGCGCAGATTCTCGAGTTGCTCGCTGACCTACGCAGCAAGTTTGGCCTGGCGATGCTCTTCATCTCGCATGATCTTGCGGTGGTTTCGCAGGTGGCCGATCGCGTGGCAGTGATGTATGCCGGGAGCGTAGTGGAACTGGGAACGAAGCAGGATATTTTCCAGGCCCCGGCGCATCCTTATACTCGCGGTCTGCTGCACGCCGTGCCCGACCTGAAAACAGAGCGTGCGCATCCGCTGGGCACCATCGAAGGCACGGTTCCACCGCTGCATGCCATGCCACCGGGCTGCGCATTCGAACCGCGCTGCGGATTCCGCATTCCCGAGTGCGCTCGCGGGTTGCCGCCTCTGGTGGAGGTCGCTCAGGGCCATTGGGCTCGCTGCCCCGTCGTCAACGTGAAATAGCGACGGCGTAATACTTCGCTCGGTGTATCCCTTCTAATGCCGCTCGTTCTATAATCGCCACTTTGTCTGGTGCTCATTGCGCATACTGCTGCTTAGCGATATTCACGCCAACCTGGAAGCGCTGGAAGCCTGCATGACGGCAGCTCCGGCGTTCGATTTCGTGGCCAACCTGGGCGACATCGTGGGCTATGGAGGTTCTCCCAATGAAGTAATCGTCCGCTCGCGCGATCTGGGAAAAACTTTCGTGCGCGGGAATCACGACAAAGCCGCGACCGGCTTGCTCGATCTGGACGATTTCAACCCCCTGGCTGCCATTGCCGCGACCTGGACCCGCGACCAGTTGACGCCCGAGCATCACCAGTGGCTGCACGCGCTCCCGCAAGGCCCGCTTTCGCTCGAAGGTTTTCCTCACGTGCAACTGGTTCACGGCTCGCCGGGAGATGAAGATGCCTACATCGTTTCCATCGGAGATGCGCTGGTGCCGCTGCTTGCACTCACAACCCCGCTGACTTTCTTCGGCCACACTCACCTGCAGGGGGGATTCTTTGCCAACGGTTCCAGTGCCGATGGTTTCCGTCCGGAATACCGCACGGTCGGGCAAGCCGAGTCGGTCTCGTTGCAGCTGAAGCCGAACACGCGTTACATGATCAATCCGGGCTCGGTGGGACAACCGCGCGATGGAGACTGGCGCGCCGCGTTCGCATTGTTCGATACGGAAGCCCAGGTCGTCCACTTCCACCGCACGCCCTACAATCTCAAAGCCGCGCAGGACCGGATCCTCTCCGCCAACCTTCCGGCCCGCCTGGCTACCCGCCTCGCTGCCGGCCGCTAACATTTAGCCGGTTGTAAATCCGTATGCACAGTTGTAAATCCGAATGCACAAAAGAGCGGTTGTCATCCCGAGCGAAGCGAGAGATCCTGGTGTCTGTTTGGAGCGACAGTGCCGGGTCGCACGGGCAAGGACCAAGATCCCTCGCTTCGCTCGGGATGACAATTCGTAGCGAGGGAAACGGCGTTGTAAACTCGAAGGCATGCCTTCTTCCCGCAGCGCTGGAACCAAGTCGCTCTTTTCTCATCGTGAAGAGTCGCCCCGTGAAAATGCTCCCGAGCACCACCTCGTAGCCCACAGCGACGGCGGGGCGCGAGGTAATCCCGGTCCGGCTGGGTATGGTGTGGTAATCCAGGATCAGTCGGGACGCAAGGTCGCGCATCTCAGCGAGTACCTCGGCCATCAGACCAACAACTTCGCCGAGTACCAGGGCCTGATTGCCGCGCTCGAATACGCAGTCCAACATGGGCCAAAAGCGCTCAAACTGATCAGCGATTCCGAATTGCTGGTGCGCCAGATTAAAGGCATCTACAAGGTGAAGAACGCGACGCTCAAGGATCTTCACGGCCGCGCCAAAGATTTGATTGCTCAACTGGAATGGTTTTCCATCGGGCACGCTCTTCGGGAACATAATCGCGACGCCGACCGGTTGGCCAACGAAGCCATGAACAAGGGCATGGGACGTGGCTAGAAGCTAGTTCACTCCGCCGCCGAAGTGTGGTCGTGCACGATCTTCCATCCTTGAGGGAATTTGCGAAACACCAGCGTGAACAAACCGTGCGGCGTCTTGCCGTCGGACATCGTCAACTTCCACGAACCGCGCACAAAGGCAGAGTCCTGGCTGAGCACCTCGACACGCAGGCCGGAGAATTCCAGTTTCCCCATCTCGTGCCCAGGACTCGAATACTTCGCGAGGTAACGTTCAATCGTTGCGTCCCATCCGTCCTGCTCTTTTCCTTCGGAGAAGAACGTCAGCTCCGGGGAACGCCAGTAGCCCGCCATGAAGCCTTCGAGATCGTGGCGGTTCCATGCTTCCTGCTGCGTGCGAAGCACGCGTTCCACGGCTTTGGAATAGTTGCCATAGACGCCTCCCTCGTCTTGAGCACGGGCCTGAGAGCTCGCTGTGAGGAACAGGATCGGCAAAAGGCAGGAGAAGAAAAACAGATAGAGGAAACTGCGGCGCATGGGAACCTCCTGATCCGGTTAAACGCGGCGCACCAGTTTCGCATAACTTCCTGACGGAAGAACAGGGCTCTCGAAAGGGATATGAGTTCCCGGAGCACGCGAGAGAAAGCAGATTCCTCGTCGCTGGCGCTCCTCGGAATGACAAGAGTTGATGGTTTGCGTTCGGAGTTCGGTTCTTTAGATTTAAGCCCGGCCCTTTTTGACGGCGACCGCTTTTCCTGCAACTTCCCACGGACGCTTCGGCCTATCGACCGGCGCTTTGTCGTCGTCCTTAAGGCGGTCGTAATGGTAGGAGTCGCTCACCGTTCCCAGCGATTCGTTGTAGAGGCTGGGCAATCCGAGTGCTTCTTTCAGTTCTTCGGAAAACGACTGCAGGGCCTTGAGGTGGTCGGCAGTCGCTGGGATTTCTGTCTTCGAGTTTTTCAGGAACTGCTGGTAGCCGCGGTTGACCAGCTTAGAGATCTCGCTGCCGATCAAGTAGCCGGGGTAGGCGAAAATCTTGACGCCATCTTCAGCCGTCTTCTGGATCGCGGCCGAGACATTGTATTTCCTGAGGAAAACGCGCCCATTGGTTCCCGGCGCCTCGAGCACATCGAAACCGTGCTCGCGCAGCCAGGCCAGCGCTTCCTCGTAAGTTCGTGCTTCTATTGCTTTCGACATTTCTAAGTTTCCAATCTCTTCCTTAGATGCAGCCTCCACGCAAAATGTGCGCCGCTTATTTACAGCTGCATCAACTTGCAAACTTTGTCATCTAAAGACACCATACTACATAGCGTGTTTCGCTCTTTCCTGCATATTACGATAGTCACGAGAGAATAGTTCGATATGGGGCAGACTTCAGCCAAGGACACGGAAACTTTGCCGGCGCATGATGCTCCGGAACCCGCCGTCCCGCGTCCGGGGCAGAATCTGCTCGAACGCATCGGCAATACTCCGCTGCTGCGTTTTGATTCGCTCACCAGGCATCTGCCTGGGGTAACACTTTTGGGCAAGGCCGAATGGCACAATCCCGGTGGCTCAGTGAAGGACCGCGCTGCTGCCAGCATCGTCGCCGAAGGCCGCAAGAGCGGAAGGTTTGTTGCCGGCAAAACTCTGCTCGACGCCACCAGCGGGAACACCGGCATCGCTTATGCCATGCTGGGCGCCGCTGAGGGATTCCCCGTCACGCTGTGCATGCCGCAGAATGTTTCCGCCGAGCGCAAGAGAATCCTGGCCGCATACGGCGCGAACATTCTCTATACCGATCCCGGCGAAGGTTCCGACGGCGCCATCCGCCTAGCCCGTGAACTTGCTGCCAAGCATCCCGATCTGTATTTCTACGCCGATCAATACTCGAACGACGCCAACTGGCTTGCCCACTATCGCGGCACAGGCAATGAAATCTGGCAGCAGACCGAAGGGCGCATCACTCACTTCGTGGCCATGCTCGGCACCAGCGGCACATTCATGGGCACCGCGCGGCGGTTAAAGGAACTGAATCCTTCGATTCGCTGCATTTCGCTGCAACCGGATTCTGCTTTTCACGGCATTGAAGGCGCCAAGCATATGGCCAGCGCCATCGTTCCGAAAATTTACGATCCACTGCTGGCAGATGAGAATCTGGAGATCGCAACCGAAGACGCCTATGCCATGGCCCGCCGCATCGGCCGCGAATGTGGACTGCTACTGGGGATTTCTGCCGCAGCCGGCGTCTTAGCCAGCCTGAAAATCTCCGAGCACCTTGAACTGGGGAAAGGACAGCAGGCCGTGGTGGTTACCGTACTCTGCGATTCGGGCGAAAAGTATCTGAGTGAGAGATTCTGGACGGAAGCGTAATTATTTGCATGGCCTGCACGATTCCTAAGGAGAGATCATGAAGCAGCACCACTATGAGATTCAAGTTGCGTGGACCGGAAATCAAGGTCAAGGCACAAAGACCTATGCGACCTACAAGCGCGACTACACGATCACAGGTCCCGGAAAACCTCCTGTATTGGCGTCCTCCGATCCGGCGTTTCGCGGCGACCCGGAACGCTACAATCCCGAGGATCTCCTGGTGGCAAGTCTCTCGGCTTGTCACATGCTCTCCTACCTCCACCTCTGTGCGGTCAATAAAATAGTAGTCACCGAATATCAGGACGACGCCAGGGGCGTGATGAACGAACGCCCGGACGGTTCAGCAGCATTTGCTGAGGTGACTCTCCATCCCCATGTAACGATTTCAGAGGACTCTGACGAGGCGAAGGCTCTGTCGCTTCACGAACAAGCTCACCATCTTTGTTTCATCGCAAACTCAGTAAATTTTCCAGTGAAGAACGTCGCTCAGATAAGCGTTGGAGCCCACCACTGATAGGTGATTGATCTACGACTTGAACGACATCCAATCGATGCTGAAGATTACACCCAAAGACTACGAAGCTCTCCGCAGCCACGGTGAGGAAACCTATCCGCACGAGTGCTGCGGCGTGTTACTTGGCCGCATGAACGACGACGGCGTTCGTATCGTGAGCTCGACCGCACGCTGCGGCAACACCCGCACGGACTCACCCCAGAATCGTTACAACATCGATCCGCGTGAACTGGTCCGCATCCAGCGCGAGGGGCGCGAGCGTGGTGAGGATATCGTCGGTTTCTATCATTCCCACCCGGACCATCCCGCCCGGTGGTCATCGACCGACCTCGCCGAGGCACACTGGTTCGGCTGCTCCTACGTCATCACCAGCGTGGAGAAGGGGAAGGCCGCGATTACCAACTCATTTGAGCTTGCCGGCTCCGACGAGGCGGAGAAGCAACTCCTTGACGAGAAAATCGAAATCGATTGAGCCTGAGTAGAAATCGACCCTTCTTAAGATCCGTTGTTCAGTAAGGGTTCTGCGTGATTTTCACACGCTGCGACTTCATCTTGCGAAACTCTGAGACTCGTTCATCTGCACTCTCCAACCGTGAAAACCCTTGTCCGGCCTGCCTTCTGCACGATCTTGCCGCGCCGCTTGCACCAATTCCGGTCACCCGCCTGTGGACGCGCTGCACTCGGCTGAAAATAGGCGAGTTACAAATGCAAAGTTTTTATTGACTCTGAAAACAGAAAGAGTAGAACCATAATCGTTCTTTGACAGCTTCTAGAGTTTTTCCGGTTGGTGCGGCGTCCGGGACTCAAGCGCAGTCACCCT
>Ga0070765_100001200_pt1 | contig 15686 bp, 14 predicted proteins | sample HubBroMetageWFT5_FD_71516 | JGI IMG/M metagenome (GOLD analysis project Ga0070765, IMG submission 71516) | Warmed and freeze-thawed soil microbial communities from the Hubbard Brook experimental Forest, New Hampshire - Hubbard Brook CCASE Soil... | ecosystem: Environmental > Terrestrial > Soil... | reverse complement strand
GGTTCTCGCGCTCGTGGCTGTGAACGCGTTTTTTGCCGCCGCCGAATTTTCGCTGGTGGCGGTGCGCCTCTCTCGCGTCCGCCAGCTCGTCGAAAAAGGTGACGCCCGCGCGAAAATTGTCGAGGGACTTTTAAGCGACCTCAGCCGCGTGGTTTCAGGGGTTCAAGTCGGAATCACTCTGGCCAGCCTATCGCTCGGGTACCTCGGCGAAATCACATTGGCGGGAATTCTAAGTCCGCTGGTCGAAGCCATTCCGCGTCCGTGGGCGGCGCTGATCGCACACAGCGTCGCGCTGGTGATCGCCTTCGCATTGCTCACGGTGCTGCAAGTGGTTTTGGGCGAGCTGGTGCCGAAAAGCCTGAGTCTCGCGCGAGCCGAACGCGTGGCCCTAATCGTCGCGCGCCCATTTCACTGGTTCCTGAATACATTTCGCTGGGCCATCGATCTGCTCGACGGCTTCGCCGAAAGGATTGTTGGCGCGCTGGGCGTTGTGGCGCCTCACAGCCACACGCTGGTGCGCTCTACCGAAGAGTTACAAGTAATGATTCAGCAGGCGCAGGACCGCGGCTTGCTGCCGGCCCCGGAAGTGAAATTCATCCAAGCCGCCATGGAGCTGCATCAGGTGCAGGTCCGCGAAGTTATGGTGCCGCGTCCCGACGTTCATGCGCTGCCCGCCGACGCCTCTCTGGAAGACACGATGAAAATGTTTGCCACCACACAGCGCTCGCGCATTCCCGTTTACGAAGGCTCGCTCGATCATATTCTCGGCTTCGTGCACATTAAGGACATGATCTGGGTTCTACTCGAGCGCGCGCGACGCGCCGAAGAGCAGCTTCCTCCCACGGAATTCCAGCTCAGGAACATGTTGCGCGACGTGCTCATCGTTCCTGAGACAAAGCCGGTGAGTGAGTTGCTGGTGGAGTTTCGGTCGCGACGAACGGGCCTGGCGATGGTGGTTGATGAATTTGGAAGCATTCTTGGTCTTGCCACGCTGGAAGATATCCTCGAGCAAATGGTCGGGGAGATTCACGACGAGTTCGATGTAGTCGAACACCCGTTGGTTTTGCCCGACGGCGGAATGATTTTTGACGCTGGAATTAACGTGCGCGAGTTGGAGACGCAGTACAACATTGTGCTGCCCGACGACCCGTCCTACGAAACGATTGGTGGCTTTGTGCTGAACCGGCTGGGGTTCATTCCGCGCGGCGGTGAAAGTTTTGAAGCGGATGGTTTTCGGTTTACGGTGATGGAAATGGAACACCGCCGCGTTTCGCGCGTTAAAATCAAGCCGCTCCGAACGCCGGCGGTTACTGCAGCGGCTGGCAACACGGTTACGTCCGGAACGCTTCCGGCCCGAACCGCGGAGCAGAAAAACGTGTTCGCCGCGCCCGAGGAAGCCGGGTCCGCGTCTTCCGCTCAAAAGAAAATGGCAGCCAAAGCGCGGCGCGGAAAATGATCCGCTATCTTTCTTTCCGGCTTTTGCTGGCTCTCCCTGCGCTGTGGCTGATCGTCACCATGGTCTTCATGCTGGCGCACATCGTGCCCGGAGATCCGGTCGCGCAAATGCTGGGTGAAGGCGCGCGCGCCGACGATTTGCAGCAGCTGCGCCACATGCTGGGCCTGGACCTGCCTCTTCCAGTGCAGTATGGACGCTATCTGGCGGGAATCGCACACGGTGACCTTGGTGAGTCCTTTCGCTTTCAGCAGCCCGTGCTTCAAGTTGTGATTTCGCATTATCCGGCGACGCTTGAGCTGGCTCTCGTCGCGCTGCTTGTCTGCGCCGGAATCGGAATCCCCGGGGGACTGCTGGCCGCGCAACGTCGAGGAACGTCAACCGATCACGCCATCGGGGTGTTCACTTTATTTGGTCTCTCGGTGCCGAATTTCGCGCTGGGGCCTGTGCTGATTCTTGTTTTTTCCGTGCTTCTTGGTTGGCTTCCTGTTTCAGGGCGCGGCGGTCCGGGGCATTTGATCCTGCCGGCGCTAACGCTGGGAGCGGCGCTGGCGGCGATCCTCACGCGCATGGTACGCACGTCGGTGATTGAGGAACTTTCCAGCGATTACGTTCGCACCGCGCGCGCGAAAGGACTCTCTGAATCTGCTGTCTTATTTCGCCACGCTTTTCGTAACGCGCTCATTCCTATCATTACGATTCTTGGGTTGCAATTCGGCACGCTGCTGGCGGGCACCATTGTCACAGAATCGATTTTTTCCTGGCCGGGAATTGGACGGCTTGCCGTGCAGGCCATCAGCGCGCGTGATTATCCTTTGTTACAGGGTTGTATTCTGACGATCGCGGTGTCCTACGTTTTCGTGAACCTGCTAACGGATCTGGTCTATGCACTCGTGGATCCGCGGGTGCGATTCGAATGAACGGCCTGCGCGATTTCCTTCGGCAGAGTGGTCCCGGCCGGTGGGGGCTCGCGCTGACGCTATTTCTCGTCATCATCGCGCTCGCGGCTCCGTGGATCGCGCCGGCCGATCCGACCGCGCAGAACCTCCCCGCCCGGCTTGCCTCACCGAGCCCGGGGCATTGGATGGGAACAGACGAGCTCGGCCGCGACATTCTTTCGCGCGTTCTTTACGGCGCGCGCGTTTCGATGATTGTGAGCGTCAGCGTCGTGCTCGGCGCAGGAATCGTGGGCCTCGCAATCGGCGCGCTGGCAGGCTATTTCGGCGGTTGGTTCGACCGCTTCGTAAACATCGTTTTGATTAACGCGTTCCTATCATTTCCAGGGATTCTGCTGGCTATCGCGTTCGCTGCGTTTCTGGGGCCAGGCTTGGGCAAAGTGATTCTCGCGCTGGTCATTACCGGATGGGCGGGCTACGCGCGCCTGGCTCGCGCACAGATTTTGCAAGCAAGAGAGATGGAATACGTGCTCGCTGCGCGCTCGATCGGTGCGTCCGACGTTCGCATCCTCGCGCGACACTTGTTGCCGAATATTTTGCAGCCCATTCTTGTGCAGGGGACGATTGCCATGGCTGGGGCGATTCTCGCCGAGTCCACGCTAAGCTTTCTCGGTGTAGGAGTTCTGGCGCCGATGCCAAGCTGGGGAGCGATGCTCAACGACGCACGCGGGCATCTGTTCGACGCACCGCATCTTGTAATTTTTCCGGCGCTGGCAGTGATGACGGCAGTCCTGGCGTTCAATCTTCTGGGTGACGCGCTGCGCGACTGGATGGACCCACGCATGCGCGCGTATTTAATTGTTACGTCGCTGGCCCGCTGAGGATTTATTTCAAGATTGAGATCTGAAGTCCGGCTCTTTCCGTCTAGCTAGCCCAGCTCGACGGTAACTTCGGCACCGCGGCCTGCGCCAATTGTCTTGGCCGCGTTGCCTTTGTTAACGCAAATCTCGATGTAGCCGCTCGAGCCAATTATGGCGAACGGCTCAGCCGCGGTTCCCTGAGCGAACGTCGGAATGATCTTCTTCACCGCAGCATTTCCTACGCGAATCGTAAACTTCGCATCCGGAGCGACCAGCGCGGGGACATCTTCTGCTCTCAAATTTGTAATCAGGTTCCCAAAATTGTCTGTGCGCAGGACGATTCCTTTAACCGTGTTTCCGGCCGTCTTCGGTTTGGGGATGGCAAACCGAACGAAGTCCGTGATTTCCTCGCCAAAGCTGGCGGTGGCCCATGATTTCGAAAGCCACGCAGCCACCGGAGCAAAAATATCGCGGCCATGAAAAGTATTGCTTACCGGCTGCCTGAAATAATGTTCGGACAGGACGTTCCAAACGTAGAGCGATTCCGACTGATCGTAAATTGCGGAGAGCACGCCATTGTCGGGCGCCACGAAGTAGTGCGTGTCTCCGGCCACTAGAATCGGCCGCCGAGCGGTGCCAACTCCCGGATCCACCACGACCACATGAATCGTCTTCGCAGGGAAATATTTGTAGGCCTGGCTGATGGTCAGCGCGCCATCGAGAATGTCGTGGGCCAGAACGCTATGGGTGATGTCCACGATATTCACTTCCGGATTGATCGTAAGGATGACGCCTTTGAGCACCCCAACCAAGTGATCGTTGGTGCCGTAATCGGTGGTCAAGGTAATGATAGGCCGCGCCAAGTTTTGCTCCCGTGATTTCAGCGCTGTGAATGCCGCAAGCGCGATCCTCTCGACGCTAACGCCCACCTGCACCGGTGTCAAGGCGCAGTGCGCCATTCAGTAACGTCTTCACGGCACGCCGCGCGCTTTGGTGGGCCCAGCGAATTGATATAGACTGTCGCGGTTTCCCAATAGATCTGATTGGAGGCGGAAGTGCGTTCTCTAGTTGCGGTGATTCTGTTTTCGTTTCTGCTTACCAGCGCTGTTTTGGCGCAGTCGGACACCACTCAAAATCCGGCCGCGACCACCAAAAAAACCGAGCAGCCGTCCATCACAAAAACTCCAGAGAACAAGCCCCCTGAGACGGCCGCTAAGCATCCCGAGGCAGCTGCGACTCCGGAACAGAAAGAAAGTGCCGCCGAAAAAGATAAAGATAAGGATGGCGATGAGCACTTCGACATGACCGAAGTGCCGCCGGTGGTGACGCACCATCAGATCACGGTGGATGGCAAGCTGCTTAGATTCGCGGCAACCGCCGGGCGGCTTCCGATCAAGCGCGGTGACGGCAAGATCCAAGCCGAGATGTTTTTTGTCGCTTACACGCTGGATGGACAGGACGCGCCGAAGCGCCCTCTGACGTTCGCTTTCAATGGCGGTCCGGGATCGGCTTCCATTTGGCTGCACATGGGTGCGCTTGGTCCGCGCAAAGTCGTGCTGCAGCCGGAAGGTTTCTTACCGCCGGCGCCGTACCGTATCGAAGATAACCCGTACACTTTGCTGGACAAGACCGATCTGGTGCTGATTGACGCCATCGGAACGGGATTCAGTCGAGCGGCGGACACCGAAATGTTCAAAAAGTTTTGGGGCGTCAAGGGCGACATCGAGGCATTCAGCGAATTCATTCGACTCTACATCACGCGCAACGAACGCTGGAGTTCGCCTCTGTATCTGCTGGGAGAAAGCTACGGAACCACGCGCGCAGGGGGTGTCGCGGCGTATTTGGCAGACCGAGGGATCTCTTTCAACGGTATCACCCTGCTTTCCATGGTTTTGAATTTCGAGACGCTGGAAGACAACAAAACCAACGATCAACCGTATATCTTCCTGCTCCCTTCTTTCACTGTGATCGCCGGATACCATCACAAACTGCCGCCGGATCTTGCTCGGGAGATGGACAAGGCGCGCGAAGAATCAGAGAAGTGGGCCAATGGTGAGTACGCGCAAGCTCTGGCAAAAGGCGATACGCTGACGGGTGAAGAGCGCCAGAGAGTGATCGATCAGATGGCACGCTTTACGGGTTTGAGCAAAGAGATCATCGACCAGGCCAACCTGCGCATCGATGTCCCCAAATTCACGCACTATCTGCTGATCGATCAGAAGCTCCGCGTCGGTCGTCTCGATGGCCGCTTCACCGGCCCCGATCCGGATGGTTTGCTCGACACACCGTTCTACGATCCTACCGGTTCGGCGACGCAACCTCCGTTTACTTCAGTGTTCAACAATTATTTGCGCACCGAGCTGGGTTATAAGACCGACATGCCGTATTACACCTTCGCGCCCAGCGCGGGATTTGAGAAATGGGACTGGGGATCGGCTATTCGCGGTTTTCCCGATACCGCGTCCGCGTTGCGGCAGGCAATCGTGAAGAATCCTTACTTGAAGATTTTGGTGATGGAGGGTTACTACGATTTGGCTACGCCGTATTTCGCCGCCAATTACACCATCGACCACCTCGACCTGCCGCAGAAATATCATAGCAATATTTCCTACGCCACTTACGAGTCGGGGCACATGGTTTATTTGCCGATGGAAGGGCTGAAGAAAATGAAAAACGATCAAGCTAGCTTCATGGAGAAATCCGCGGGACCATAAGGACCAGAATGTCTGATAATAAGCTTTATTCTTGGACCAGACTGATCTCGCCCACGCCTCCTTGGACGTTTAGTTGAATGGTTGCGTGAGTCTTGCCGTAAGCTTCGTTCACATACGCGTCGCCATCGCGACGTAATCCATTTCGACTTACGGTGCCGATGCCGCCGGACGCGTTCACCCGCACTCCCACATTTTTGGGCAGCTTGATTCGCGCCGAACCCACCCCGCCCTGGACGTCCACGTTCAAATCTTCTTTTCTGTCGCCGGTGAGATCCAGGTTCATTTGACCTACGCCTATATTGATTTCAACACGGGTCACATTCACGCCGTTCAAATTCAAATTACTTTGGCCCGCTCCCAGCTCGAGTTTCAGATCCAGCGGAATGTTATTGCCGAAGCGGAGCGTCCAATCGTTGCGCCTGCCGCCCAAATGAATGTGCTTCTCGTTCTGAATTATGCCAAGCTGCCCCTTTCCGTCGGTTACTACATATTCCACGCGGGGTTTTCCCTCCGCAGTTCGATAATTGAAATCGGCGTCGAGCAAACGGCTGGACCCTCCGTTCAGGACAAGTTTTCCGGCCGGCATCTCGATGTCGGCGTTCACCGATGTGGCGCCTTGCAATTCGACAGCTTGAGCGTCGTGGACGGTGGCTGCTGATCCGCCTCTTCCCACCATCACGGCGAATCCGATGATGGCGAGAAAAACAAGCAGTGCTGCCACAGTTCCAGAAGAATCCCGGTCCCTTGCACTTGGCTCCTGCCGGATGCGATAGGCGTCCCAGATCTTTCCGAGGCCAAGCAATATCAGAACAACCGGCCAATACCGAAAAAACGTGGACCAGAAATTCGGCATCAGATTTAACAACAGGAAGAAAATACCGAGGCAAATCAGGAAGAGCGCTCCGGTGATTGAGCCTCGATGCCTCGGTCTGTCGATTTGGTCCATCGCCCACCTCTCCCCTATTATTACGCTACCGCGCTTGAAATGTTTCAAGTGTGTGGGTGGATCACCTCCTTTCCCTTGCTAGAAGAGGCTTGAGACCTTGCCTGCGCCCGGCCAGAAGCTAAACTACATGCGGAACAGGAGGCTGCATGGGACGCTCGCATAGTTCCACCTTTCTCGGACTCAGTCGGCAAGACGTGGTTCACACCGCGCGCACTACTGCCGCCGCGGCTGCATCTCTAGTTTTTGCGCGGCTGTTTAAATTGCCGGAAGATTACTGGGCCGCCATCACGACCTTGGTCGTTATGCAATCGACGCTTGGCGGAGCTTTTACTGTCTCGTGGCAGCGGTTTGTCGGCACCGCGATGGGCGCCGCAATGGCAGCGTTGTTTGCTACCTACTTCGGACCAAACGCGGCTCTTTTCGCTTTTGGAATATTTATTCTGGGTATCATCTGCGCCGCGTCGGGTCTCGATAGAGCCGCGTATCGGTTTGCCGCGATCACGCTTGCGATCACCATGTTGGTCGCACATTCAAAGCCCGCCTGGGTCATGGCCGTTCATCGTTTCATAGAAGTTTCGTTGGGCATCGCGGTGGGATTGGCGATGACTGCCCTATGGCCTGAACGTCCGCCGCGTCCCGGCGACTCCTTCCGCTAACTTCCGTACCCCAAATTCAAAGAGACGTCAGGTGGCGCTAGGATTCTGGCCGGGCCATGCATAGGGACGCACGCTCCGGCGATGTCTGTGGGTTTCATTTCGGTTGACGTCCGCTCGGTTTGTTATGATTTACGATAGCGAATGCTTCGGACTCTCAATCTGATTCTCGGCTCGTCGTTCCTGTTGTGGACCGTTCTCGCCATAGGAGCGCAGACTGTGCGTGCGGCTGGGGATTCCAGCTCAGCGCCAGCGATCGTGATCGGATTCGTTGGTGGTTTTGTCAATCCGGACGATCCCGTTCATAGCGGAGTCGAGCTCGCCGCACGTTTGCGCAAGGAATATCCGGTGGGCCTGTATGTGCAGGTCTTTGATAATCGTCATACCGAGAATGCCTACAAGAAAATTCTAGAACTCTTGAGCGTGGGCCACACCGCGGAACTAACGGACGAGCAGAAGAAGAATGCCCGCATCATCCTATATGGCCATAGCTGGGGTGCCTCGGCGGCCATCCAACTAGCCCGCCGACTGGGCCTCAACCATATTCCCGTGCTCCTCACCGTTCAGGTCGACAGCGTCGCCAAGTTTCACGAAGATGACGCCGTCATACCTTCCAACGTCGCCCAGGCTGCCAATTTCTATCAGCCTGATGGACACCCGCACGGCCGGGCGGAAATCCGCGCGGCAGATCCCTCGCGCACGCACATCATCGGTAATTTTCGCTTCGATTACAAAACGCAGCCGGTGAACTGTGACAGCAAATATCCATGGTGGGACCGCTATCTTTCAAAGCCACACACTGAAATTGAATGCGATCCGCAGGTGTGGGGACGCGTGGAGTCTCTGATTCGCGCCGACTTGCCCATGCAAACTCAGAAGCGGTAACGGAGATTACTTCGCGGGGCAGTGGAATCCGAAGCGTAGCGTTACTTCTACCGGTGTCTTCAACGCGACGCCAGTTTGAAATTGCCAGGTCCGCGCTGCATTCGCGGCTACCTCTTGCAATTTGTCGTCTCCAGACTCGGGTTCGACGTTGGTCACCGAGCCGGTTTCAGGATCGAAGAATATTCTCAAGCGAACCTCGCCTTGCGCGTGGATGCGTTGAGCTTCACCTGGATAAGGCGGAAGGTCGAATTTAGCTAAATGAAGTGAAACTGCATCTGCCAACTCCACAAAAGCAGGGTCTTTTTCCTCCATTGGCCCAGCGTAGCCCTGCAGTGCTGATTTCGCGTTATGGTCGCGGCATTCGGCATAGGGGCAGGTTCTGTCTGGAAATCCCGAGTCGAACTTGCCGGCCATGATCTCCGGCACAATTTTAGCCCCCAGCTCCTGACGCCCTTTGTTCTGTTCGGCGGTCGCCTCTGAGAACGAAAAAGCTTTGCCAAACGCTCTCTCTACAACATCGCCACGCAAATCCCACAGCGCGGTAATTCGGCTGTCCGCCAGTTTCAGCGCGTCGAACTTCAGCACCTCCGGATCAGGCAATTCGTACAGGCGTTCCTGCGTGCCGCATTTTGCAACGATTGTTTGGGTCACTTCCGTTGCGAGGCTGTCCGCCTCGATGTCGCTTCGTCTCGCCACTTGGATCACGCCCGAAAAATCATCTTCGGGGTAAGAGCAGAGCTTGAATTTCCCAGCTACGTTTGCGACGGTCGTGTTCAGCAGCACGCGCTCGACCGCTTTTACGGTGACGTCGTGCGAACAATTTCTGTTCAGGGGCGCGATTCTTATCTCGCGGACCCGCACGCCGGCTACCTCTTGCCGCACGTCCAGGATGGTATCCGACCAGCCCGGCCCCTTATCGGAGAAAGCCTGCCTGACCACATAAAATGCCCCGATGTCGATTTTCTCCTGCCCTGCCATGATGGGAACTGCCGACGTCCGGAAAGCAGTATTGAAACGAAGTCCTTGAGCTGGACCGGTTCGCGAGGAGACGACACAGCAGGCACACACAACCGCGCTAACTGCGATCAAGGTCGCGATCCCTGTGCGGCGCACTTGATTCATCCACAAAGTATAAGCTAGCGGAGTTCTCCGGAGGGAGCGGACTAGATAGCAACAATAACCGGGCTTGCTGGACTCTTCTATTTTTTGTTAAGGTGCGCCATGTTGCCGCGCTTTTTTCTCCAGCGCAACTTTGAAACAAGTCCCTCCCTTTAGAATCGGTTCAAGCGCCGGCACGAGCTCGCTGCCGAGTCGTCCTTTAGGGACGAATTCATGGTCGTCTGCTATCAAAATTCGGGTGAGCATATATGCCTTCTTGTCGGGTCGCCCCTGCGCCTATGATTACTTTCTTAAGGTTAGTGGCGACCGCCCAGACATCACGTAGACACTGTATTTACGGAATCGTTCTAAGGTTGAAATGTGTCGTGGAAGGCAACCGGGGCGCCATTTTTCGGATCTCAACCTTTGGCCGAGGTGGGCGGGAAGTGCCCGGCCATCTTCTTTCGTTTGGCCGAAGTTTGGGTTAACATTATGTTTCGGCGGAGGTGCTCTATGCGAAGGAACCGTGCACTGAAGATTGTTTCCTTGGTGGCCTTCTGCACTTTTTCTGTTCCAGTCGCCTTCTGCCAGGAAGCAACAGTTTCAACTCCGCCGCCTTATCATGGTGTGAACGAGCACATCGAGGGCGTTTTCGTCACACCGGTTCCCAACATTCCTTTCTCGGCCACTGCCGAACTTGAAAGCACCCAAGTTTTGTCCGATGGATCTACGGAGCAGAAGAAAACTTTCAACAATATCGCCCGCGATTCCACGGGCCGCATCTATAACGAACGGCGGTCGCTGGTGCCTCCGTCCTTCACCGGAACCCCGCGGATTCTTTCGGTGCACCTCTACGATCCGCAGAGTAGGCTCAACACGTTCCTTGACCCGGCAACGCATATTGCGCGCCAAAGCGTCTTCGGCAAGCCTGCCGCAGCGCCAACGTTGGGCACGGCTGCTCACCCAACGAATCCTTTGGTCCAAGAGGAAGATCTCGGCGGCGAGATCATGGAGAACGTTACAGTCCATGGCACGCGCAAGAGTAGGACTATCCCGGGACAATTCAGCGGCACCGGCAAGCCAATCGTAGTCACCGATGAATACTGGTACTCGGACGATCTGCATTTGAACATGTTGGTGAAACACAACGATCCCCGCACCGGCGAGCAAACCGTCACCATCACAAACGTAAGCCGCACGGAGCCCGAGGAAAGCATGTTTCAGATTCCCGCGAGCTATAAAGTGGTCGACGAAACTCCTGTAAGTCAATAAAGACACACTTTTTTTGGAAATGTTACAGCAGGCTTGCGTTTGAGTCTGCTCGAATCCGAATGGCGCAGACTCTCGTCTTGCTTGCCACCAGGCCGCGCAGCCGCTATTCTGGATGCTTCGGCACTGCGGCCATGAATATCTATCTCGATTACAACGCGACGACTCCCGTGGACCGCGCGGTCCTCGAAGCCATGCTTCCATTCTTTGCCAACAGTTTTGGCAACGCCAGCTCGATTCATTCCTGCGGACAGCGCGGGCGCGCCGCGTTGGACGCTGCTCGCGATTTGGTCGCCAATCTCATCGGCGCGAATCCCTCGGAAATTGTCTTCACCAGCGGCGGCACAGAGGCTGACAACCTCGCGCTATTCGGTTCCGCGAACGCATCGCCTCAATCGCGCAAGCACATCATCGCCACGACTATCGAGCATCATGCGGTACTCAATGCCGCTCAGGAGCTTGAGCGGCAGGGAATCGAAGTCACCTACATTCCGATTGGCAGCTCGGGGGTCGTTGATCCTCAGGACATTCGCAGCGCGTTGCGTCCCGAGACGATTTTGATCAGCGTGATGCATGCGAACAACGAACTCGGCACCGTTCAGCCGATTGAAGAAATTGGCCGAATCGCCGCCGAAGCTGAGGTTCCCTTCCATTGTGATGCGGTGCAGTCGGCAGGGAAGCTAGCCCTGGACGTCGATCGTTTGGGAGTGGATTTGCTTTCCATCTCCGCACACAAAATTTACGGACCAAAGGGCGTGGGCGCGCTGTACGTTCGTGCGGGAACGCCGCTTGAGCCGCAAGTTTATGGCGGTCATCACGAGCGCGACCGCCGCGCGGGCACCGAAAATGTCCCGGGCATCGTTGGCTTCGGCAAAGCGGCAGAGCTGGCGAAAGCGAATCTCAAAGCTGATGCTGCAAGAATAGAAATCCTTCGCGACCGCCTGGATGAAATGCTGGCCGGCACATTGCCGTCGGTTCGCGTGAATGGAGACCGCAGCAGCCGCGTGGGGAACACAACGAATTTAACTTTTGCAGGGGCCAACGGGGAAGCGCTCGTCATCGCACTGGATCTTCAAGGCATCGCGTGCTCCACGGGTGCGGCCTGTTCATCGGGAGCTGTCGAACCCTCGCACGTGCTGCTCGCCATCGGTTTGTCCCCAGATGAGGCGCGGTCGAGTCTGCGTTTCAGCTTGGGTCGCGCAACCACGGATGCCGAAATCGATCGCGCGCTTGCCATCATTCCGGCAACGGTCGAACGATTGCGCGCTATGTCACCGCGTGCATTGAGCGCGGTGCACGCCAAGTAAATTCTGATGTCGAAACCATTGATACAACTCGAGCCCGCTCGCGCGCTTGCTCCGTCAACGTGCGATGCGGTTATGACTGCTCCTGAGATTGCGGCTCACCAGCCCGTTCTCCCTGGTGCGGTCGCGCCCGTCGCGGTCGCCATGAGCGGCGGCGTGGACAGTTCGACCGTTGCGGCGATGATGAGCGCGAACGGGCGGCCCATCATCGGCCTCACTATGCAGTTGTGGAACCAGCGGCGCCTGCCGCAGCTTCAGACCGCGGAGCCTGCGCAACATCGCTGCTGTTCTATTGACGATGTTTATGATGCGCGCCGTGTTGCCGAACATCTGGGCATCCCGTTCTACGTGGTCAATTTCGAGAGGGAATTCGAGAAGAATGTTATCCGTCCTTTCGTGGACGATTATCTGGAAGGCCGCACGCCGATTCCGTGCACGCTCTGCAACAATCACGTGAAATTCGATCAACTGCTGGTGACTGCCCGCCAGATTGGCGCCGAGCGCATCGCCACGGGACATTACGCGCGGGTTCGCCAGAATCCCGAAACAGGACGCTACGAACTGCTGCGCGCCGTAGATCAATCGAAAGACCAGAGCTATTTTCTCTTCGGGCTAACTCAAGAACAGCTTGCGCGAACGGAATTTCCGCTTGGCGAGCTCTCCAAAACCGAAGTGCGCCAAATTGCGCGCCGGCTTCAAATTCCAGTGGCCGGAAAGCCTGAGAGTCAGGAAATTTGCTTCGTTCCGACAGGAAATTATGTCCGCTTCATCGAAGGATATCTGCACGAGCAGGGGAAGGAGCTTCCGAACCAGGCGGGGGACATCGTAACTACGGAAGGCGACATTCTCGGACAGCACAGTGGGCTGCATCGTTACACGGTCGGGCAGCGCAAGGGGTTGGGAATTGCGGAGGGACGTCCGATGTATGTGGTCGCCTTAGATCGCGCGAAGAATCGGCTGGTGGTGGGTGACGACTGCGAGCTTCGCAGCGCGACCTGCGAGGTGCGCGATGTGAACTGGATTCCTTACGAGATTCCTGAAGGCGCGGTGCGCGCGAAGGTCCGCATCCGGAATCGTCATGAGCCGGCGGACGCGGAAATCTCACCGCTCGATGCCGCTACCGCGCGCATTTCATTTAGCGAGCCCCAGCGCGCCGTCACGCCAGGCCAAGCCGCGGTATTTTATTCCGATGAACAAGTGCTGGGCGGCGGCTGGATTCGCTAAGACCTGGCTGGACGCAGAGGCACTACCTTTTTCTGACGGTTGGTCGCAGAAGGCCCGCCTGCCCTACCGCGCTTCAAATGAAGAGTTCTTCGTCTTGAGGAGCGACGTCGGGTTCCGGCCGGCGGCCTTGCACGCCGCGCAACACGTCAATTCCAACCTTGACGCCTTTTAGCACTGCGGAAACCTGCTGCACGGGAGCCCACAAAGTCTTGCGCACTTTCGTTCCGGTGTCTTCAATCACTTCGAGCGCACCGGTAAGAATCTGATCGGCCCGGATGACCTGGACACGCAACCGTTCGAGGCTATCGGTAAACACACGGTCGATTTTCTGCGCCTGTCCGCGGGCTAAACGCGTGATTTCCGCGCTGTCACCCATAATGCTTGCGATGCGATCCTCGGAATCTTCCAGGATGCGATTGATGCGAAGCAGGATCGGGTCCACGCGCATCTTCACATCCGTGGTGATGACCGTGAATTTCTCGATCGCGGCTTTCATCTGGAAGAACATCGCCGTCAGGATGGCCATCTGAATCACAATGGCGACTGCGGCAATCACAATGAATATTTCAATCCAAACGTTCATGAAATTCCTCGCAGCGGCTTGCTAAGCTTTCGCTTCGCGGCGGTAGGCGTCCTTTCCCGCTTCTACTGCCGCCGAGACGCCTTCCTTCTGGCGATCCATGATCTCTTTGCTGCGCTCGAGCAGGTCTTCGGCGCGTTCACGAAGTTCCCGCGCTTTGCGCTGGGCGTAATCGCGGCCTTCATCAGCCTTTGACGACAAGTATTCGCGCGTTTCCTCGCCCGATTTAGGCGCGAAAAGTATCCCTACCAGCGCACCAATTCCCAAGCCCGCCAGAAAAAAACTCACCTTGGAGCCCGCGTTGTTCTCGCCCACAGAGCACCTCCGAAGTTAACTTTCAAATTTGACCTTAGCATAGCCCCCCGGTACACGCAATGGCGCGAAACCAGTAGAAGGCTGCGGAAGCCGTGTAGACGCGCGGAATGAGAAAGTCCCCAGTCGATGACGCCCAGTGGTCTCACAAGTCTGCGGCAGAGGGATCCGGCAGGGGTGAATCAACCCCTTGCAAGGCTGCAAAAATATGTTCGGCGCGAGCGCGCGGCAGCTCGGAGGCCAGCTCGCCCACGGTGAGCTGCTTCAGGCGAGCGACGCTGCCAAAGCGGCGCAGGAGCTTCCGTGCCGTTTTCTCGCCCACGCCGGGGATTTCCGTGAGCGAAGTGCGCAGCCGCCGGCGGGAGCGCCGCTGGCGATGGAATGTAACGGCGAAGCGATGCGTCTCGTCGCGGATCTGCTGGATTAAATGCAAAACGGGTGAATGACGCTCGAGGACGATGGGCTCATCCTCTCTCCCCAAGACGTAAAGAATCTCTTCTTTTTTGGCGATGCTGGCTAGCGGTTGATTGATGATGGCCAGCTTGTCGAGCGCTTTTGCCGCAGCGTGAAGCTGACCGAGCCCGCCATCCACCAGAATCAAGCTGGGCAGCGGCTTGCCTTCATTCTGCAAACGGTGATAGCGGCGCTCGACGGCTTCTTGCATGCTGGCGAAATCGTCGCGCAAAATGCCTTCCGATTTGTCCGAACAGTCCGGCATGGCTTGGCCGCGAATAATGAATTTTCTGTAATCGGATTTTTTCATGCGGCCGGATTCCCACACCACCATAGAAGCCACGGTGTCGGATCCTTGAATGTGAGAAATGTCGAAACACTCGATCCTCTGAGGAGCGGCAGGAAGTCCGAGCGCAGATTCCAGCGCTTCTACAATTGCTTTGGAGCTGGGCTTGAGAACGCGGAATCGCTGTATGAACGACTGCTTGGCGTTTCTCTCGACCAGTTCGAGGAAATCGTGTTTTGGCCCGCGTTGCGGATTCATGATTTCGACACGGTGCCCGGCGCGCTCGGTGAGAACTTCTTCCAGCAGTTTGCAATCTTCAAAACCCATGGGCGTGTTGATATAACGCGGCAAGTACGCGGCATCGAGGTAAAGTTGTTTCAAAAGGGAAGGAAGAAATTCAGCGGGATCGAATTGCTCCAGATCTTCCCAGTAAAAATCACGGCGGTCGACAACGCGGCCGCCTCGTAAGTGAAAAAGATTTACGGCGACCTGGGGCGGCTCGCCGTACCATGCCAGAACGTCGGTGTCGTCCCCGGAAGCTGCCGCAATTTTCTGGCGCTCTTCCATTTCGGTGAGCGTGCGAAGAAGATCGCGGTAGCCGGCCGCCTCTTCATAACGCAGTTCTTCTGAAGCATTCTGCATGCGTTGCTCGACGCTGCTAGCGAGATCGCTGCGCCGGCCTTCCAGGAACAGCCGAACGTCGCGCGCGGCTTCAGCGTATCGCTCATCGGTGACCAGTTCCTTCACGCAGGG
>Ga0070765_100001199_pt1 | contig 15688 bp, 15 predicted proteins | sample HubBroMetageWFT5_FD_71516 | JGI IMG/M metagenome (GOLD analysis project Ga0070765, IMG submission 71516) | Warmed and freeze-thawed soil microbial communities from the Hubbard Brook experimental Forest, New Hampshire - Hubbard Brook CCASE Soil... | ecosystem: Environmental > Terrestrial > Soil... | reverse complement strand
ATGATCAGGGGCACGCGCGCGTGCCAGGCCTCGATCACCGCCGGCGCCAAGTTGGCCGCGGCCGTGCCCGACGTGCACGTGACCGCGACCGGCCGCCCGGAGCGCTTGGCCGCTCCGAGCGCGAAGAAGCCGGCGCAGCGCTCGTCGATGTGCGACCAGCAGCGGATCCGGTCCTCGCGCGCGAGCGACAGCACGATCGGCGTGCAGCGCGACCCCGGCGCGGTGCACGCGTGCTCCATGCCGCAGCGGGCGAGCTCGTCGCAGAACGCGCGCAGCAGCAGGTAGGTGTCGGTGGCGGTCATGATGCGGATCTGATGGCGCGCGATGTCGTCCTCCTGCACGGCTTCACCCACACCGGGGCGAGCTGGGACCCCGTGGTCGCGGCGTTCGCGGAAAGCTACCGGGCGCTCGCCCCCGACATCCGTGGCCACGGGGCCGCGTCGGCGCGCGAGCCGGTCACGCTCGACGGCGTGCTTGACGACGTGGCGGAGCTGGCGCCTGAGTCGTTCACCCTCGTCGGCTATTCGATGGGCGGCCGGATCGCGCTCCACGCCGCCCTCGCGGCCGCGCTCCGGCCCCGGGTCGAGCGGCTCATCCTGATCGGCGCCAGTCCGGGGCTCGCCGACCGGGCCGAGCGCGCGGCACGCCGCGCCGCCGACGAACGGCTCGCCGACGAGGTCGAGCACATGACGATCGACGAGTTCGCGTATCGCTGGGCGCAGACGCCCGTGCTCGCGGGGCAGCCCCCCGCGGTGGCCGCGGCGGTCGACGCCGACCGCCGGCGAAATCAGCCGGCCGGGTTGGCGCGCGCGCTCCGCGGCCTCGGGACCGGGGCGCTGCCATCACTGTGGGAGCGTCTCGGGGAGCTCGGCGTCCCGGTGACGCTCGTCGTGGGGGAGCGCGACGAGAAGTTCAGAGCGATCGCCGGCGAAATGGCGCGCGGGCTATCCGACGCAAGCGTCGTTGCGGTGCCCGGAGCGGGTCATGCGGTCCATCTCGAGGCGCCGGCACGCGTCGCGGAGTTGATCGCTACTAAGCGGCCTGGAGGATGACCGGGCTGTCCGGGCCGCATTCGCAGACGTCGTCGAGGAGGCGCATCGCGGTCTCCTGCTGCCACCGTCCGCTCTCGACGAGAGTGCGGCACAGGGAGGCGACATCGTCGAGCGCGTCGCATGCCTCGACGTCAGCGCTCAGGTCCTTGCTGAAGATGAGGTTGTCGGCGGCGTAGCGGACCCGCTGCTGCTCGTTGTCGAGCAGCTTGCTCGGGCCCATGTCGTCGAGCGTTTTGATGACCCGCCTGTATGCCTTGGAACGTTCAGGACTCATCTTGTGTCTCCCGGTCCGATCGAACGGCTGCTCAGTTGATCAAGTGGTCGTCAGCTGAGCCCTCTGGCTTTAGTACGTCAGAGAAATTTCTTCGGTTCACACTTTTACCCGCGGATTGGCCGATAAAGCGTGACCTGCGTCACATTTGCGCCGGTCAGCCGGCGCGGTACCAGGAAACGAGCCCGTCGCCGAGGCCGGCGCCGGTGGGAGCGTCGATCCGGCCGCCCCGCGCCGGCAGTGGATCCTCGCGGTCGGCGAACAGCGCGAGCGTCGCCAGACCGCACGCCCGGCGGGGGTGGATGACCGCCGCCGCGTGCAGCGCTGCGGCGATCCCGAGCGGCCCGTCGAGGGTCGAGGCGAGGTACACGTCGTAACCGGCGGCGCGCGCGCGGCGAGCCGCGTCGACCAGCCCGGTGATGCCGCCGGAGCTCGCGATCTTCAGGCACACGGCATCGCAGACGCGCTCTTCCAGCGCCCCGATCGCGGCCGCGGTCTCGTCGAGCGCGAGCGGCACGTTCGTCGCGGCCGCGAGCTCGCGCGTCTGGGCGAGGCCCCGGACCGGCTCCTCGCACAGCTCGATCCCGATCGGGGCGAGCGCACGCAGGGTCGCCTCGGCCTCAGCGATCGACCACGCGCCGTTGGCATCAATCCTGATCGCCACGTCGGGCCCGAGCACCGCCCGGACGGCGGCCAGACGCCCGGCGTCGTCACCGATCCCGACCTTCGCCTTGACGGTGTGGAACCCGGCCGCCTTGGCGTGGCTCGCCTGCGCGGCGGCGCCAGCGCGGTCGGCCGCGGCAACTGTGTAGTTCACCTCGACCGGTGGGGCGGCGCGCGCGCCGAGCAGGCGCCACACGGGCTGATCGGTCCGCCGGCCCTCGAGGTCCCACAGCGCCATGTCGATTGCCGCGACCGCCGGCGGCAGCACCGCGAGCCGCGTGCACTCCGCCAGCAGCTCCTCGCGCGCCAGCCGCGCCGCGCGGACGAGTGTCGGTCGGCAACCGTCGAGCGCCTCCCGCACGTCGTCCACGGTCACGCCGTGGTAGGCGGGGAGAGGCGCCGCCTCGCCGAACCCGACCCGGCCGGCGGAGTCCTCGAGGCGCAACAGGAGGAGCTCGCGCTCGTCGATGGATCCCGCTGCCGAAAAAAACGGCGCGCGCAAGCGCGCCCTTAGCAATTCGACGTCGACCCTCACCGGCCCGGGAGCATGTCGTTGACCCCTACCGGCTCAGGAGCACGCCTGCGGCCAGCAGCGTGCAGAACACGAGCTGCAGCATCCCCGTCTGGGCGAGCGCCCCGTTGAGCGAGAGCCCGTCGGTGCGGTTGCGCACCACGCGCACGACGCGGGCGGCCAACGGCAGCGTCAACCATGCCAGCAGCAGCCAGGGCCCGAGCGGGCCGAACGCCCACGTCACGGGCACGAGCACGTAAGCCAGATACACGGTGACCGCAAACACAGTCCGCGCGCGGCCGCGCCCAAGACGAACCGCCAGCGTGCGCTTGCCGGCGCGGCGATCGGTGTCGATGTCCCGGGCGTTGTTGACCATCAGCAGGCCGGACGCCAGCAGCCCGACAGGCACCGCGAGCGCGAACGCCTCCCAGTCAAGGTGCTTGACCTGGACGAAGAACGACCCTGCGACCGCGACGATCCCGAAGAACAGGAACACGAACAGCTCGCCCAAGCCCTCGTAGCCGTACGGCTTCGGGCCGCCGGTGTACAGCACCCCGGCGAGGATCGAGGCGGCGCCGACGAGCAGCAGCTGCCAGCCCGCGACGATCACCAGGTAGACGCCGGCGAGCACGGCGACGCCGAAGGTCAGGTACGTGGCGATCAGGACCTGGCGGGGCGGCACCAGCCCCCCGGCGGTCACGCGCACAGGGCCGAGCCGATCCTCGGTGTCGGCTCCCCGCCGGGCGTCCGAGTAGTCGTTCGACAGGTTGGTCCCGATCTGGATGAACATCGCGCCGATCAGCGCGGCCAGGAACCGGAGCGGATGGAACACGTGCAGGAAGCCCGCGAGCGCGGTGCCGACCAGCACGGGCGCGATCGCGGCCGGCAGCGTCCGCACGCGCGCGGCCATCAGCCAGATGCGGATGCTGTTGGGTTTGGTGGCCTCTCGGGTGGTGGCCATCAGGCCTCTCGGTTCGCGTCCATCAGGCCTCTGGATCCGCGGCCATCAGGCCCGGCGCGGGAACTTCGAGAAGTCTGGCCTGCGCTTCTCGAGGTACGCGTTGCGCCCCTCCTGCGCCTCCTCGCTCATGTAGAACAGGAGGTTCGCGTCGTGCGCGAGTTGCTGGATGCCGGCGAGGCCGTCCTCGTCGGCATTGAAGCTCGCCTTGAGCATCCGCAGGGCGAAGGGCGACAGCGCGAGCATCTCGCGGCACCACTGCACGGTCTCCTGCTCGAGCTGATCGAGCGGCACGACGGTGTTGACGAGCCCCATCGAAAGCGCCTCCTGCGCGTCGTATTGGCGGCACAGGAACCAGATCTCCTTGGCCTTCTTCGGTCCGACCAGTCGCGAGAGCACGGTCGCGCCGAAGCCGCCGTCGAACGACCCGACCTTCGGCCCTGTCTGGCCGAAGCGGGCATTGTCGGCGGCGATCGTGAGGTCGCACACGACGTGGAGGACGTGGCCACCGCCGATGGCGTAGCCGGCCACCATCGCGACCACCGGCTTCGGGAGCCGGCGGATCTGTACATGCAGGTCGGTGACCTCGAACCGTCCGACGGCCTGGTGTCTGCCCGCGTTCGTCGGGTCCGCGCCGCTGACATAGCCGCCGCGCTGACCCCGGACCCGCTGATCGCCACCCGAGCAGAACGCGTCGGGGCCCTCGCCGGTGAGGATGATCACCCCGACGTCGAGGTCCTCGCGGGCGCGGGTGAACGCATCGGACAGCTCGACCACCGTCTCGGGCCGGAACGCATTCCGGACCTCTGGCCGGTTGATCGTGATCTTGGCGATGCCGGCGGCGTCGTCGACGCCGGTTTCGTAGCGAATATCGGTGTAGTCGCCGGCTGGTTTCCAGGTAGTTGGCACCGGCGCGAGACTACCGTGTCGGTCGTGTCCTACTGGATCCACGCCGCGGCAAGCCGACAGCCCGACCGGATTGCGGTCGAGGGACCGGAGCGCAGCCTCACATACGCCGAGCTCTCGAGGGCGGCCACCGCTCGGACCGACGCGATCCAGGGAGCCAGGCGGGTGGCCATCGCCCTGCCGCCGACCGAGGATTTCGTGATCGCCCTACACACCTGCTTGCTCGCCGGCGCCGCGGCTATCCCGATCGACCTGCGGCTGAGCGCGGCCGAGCGGGAGCAGCGCCTGGCCGGCGCGGAGGTAGTCGTGTCCGAGCCGCTGGTACCGACCGTCTCGCGCGGCGTCTCGTCGTTCGCCGGCGATCCTCCGGTCGCGGTCATGCACACGTCGGGCACGACGGCGGCCCCCAAGCCGGTCGTCCTCACGCATTCGAACTTCCTGGCCAGCGCGCTCGGCTCCGCCGTCGCGCTCGGGCTCGACCCGGGCGAGCGCTGGCTGTGCCCGATGCCGCTCACGCACGTGGGCGGACTCTCGATCCCGATCCGGAGCTCGATCTACGCCACGACGGTCGTCCTGCACGGGCGGTTCGACACCGAGGCGGTTCTGTCCGAGCTGATGGATCCGGGTAGGCGGATCACGCTCGTGTCGCTCGTGCCGACGATGCTCGCCCGGCTACTCGACGCGGGCCTGGAGCGGCCACCGACGCTGCGGTGGGCGCTGCTGGGGGGCGGGCCGATCGCGCCGGCGCTGGTGGTGCGCGCCGAGGCGGCCGGGGTCCCGGTGGCGCCGACGTACGGCATGACCGAGGCGTGCTCGCAGATCGCCACGTTCGGCTGGCCACTGCCGGGGGTTGAACTGCGAACCTCCGGCGAAGAGATCAAGGTGCGAGGACCGATCGTCGCGCCGGCGGCGGCCGACGCGATGGGGTGGCTGCATACGGGCGATCTAGGGCGCTTCGATGAACGGGGGCGGCTCGTCATCACCGGGCGCAAATCGGACACGATCGTCAGCGGGGGCGAAAACATTGCCCCGGCCGAGGTGGAGGCGGCGCTGCTGGAGCATCCCGCGGTGGCCGATGCCGCCGTCCATCCGCGGGCGCATCCGGAGTGGGGCGAGGCGGTGGTGGCGACGGTCGTGCTCCGCGACGGCGGCGTCGCTGCGCCTGAGGAGCTCCGGGCTCACTGCGCGGCCCGGCTGGCCGGCTTCAAGGTGCCCAAGGTGATCGAGTTCGCGGATGTACTGCCGCGAACGGCGTCCGGCAAGCTGCTCCGGCGCCAGCTTTAATCGGTGGCGTGTCCTCCGCCACGACGTTCGAGGAGTCCGAGTCCCCCAACCAGCTGACGATCGAGCAGCTGGCGGCCGAGTCGGGCATGTCGGTGCGGAACATCCGCGCCCACCAGGCCCGCGGGCTGCTCGATCCGCCCGAGGTCCGCTCACGCGTCGGGTACTACGGCCCCGAGCATCTCGCGCAGCTGCGGCTCGTCCGTGAGCTTCAGGACGACGGCTTCAACCTCGGGGGGATCAAGCGGCTGCTCGACGACACCCAGGGGACGGCCGAGCGGTTTCGGCGCTTCGGCGAGGCACTTCACGCTGCGGCGAGCGGTGAGCCCGGCGAGACGCTCACGCTCGAAGAGCTCGGGAAGCGCTTCCGGGTAAGCGCGCACGAGGCGCCCGAGGTCCTCGCCGAGGCGGAGCGCCTGGGCGTGCTCGTGCCGATCGGCGACGGGAGGTTCACGGCCCCGAGCCCGTCGCTGCTGGCGATCGCCGAGGAGGTCGTCGGGCGCGGGATCTCGCTCCGGAGCGCTCTGTCGATCCTCGAGGAGATCGACCGCCACTGCGAATCGGTGTCGCGGTCGTTCGTCGAGCTGTTTTTGCATGAGATCTGGAAGCCGTTCGCGCAGGCCGACATGCCCGCCGACCGCTGGCCGGAGATGGAGCAGGCGGTCGAGCGGCTCGGGCCGGTGGCGTCCGAGGCTGTGATGGCGATCTTCCAGAGGCGGCTGAGCGCGCAGATCGAGGGGGCGTTCGAAGAGATCGTGCGGCGCCTGGCCGAGCGCACCGACGGGACGGAGGAGTAGGTGGGCGCGAGCGACCCCGAGGCGCTGCGCAACGAAATCCTCGCCCGATGGGAGCGGGCCGCGCCGGGTTGGGGTCGGCACGCCGAACCGTGGCGAGAATTCGCGATGCCAGTGTCGGCGTGGATGATCGATCATCTCGAGCTGCAACCCGGAGAGCGTGTGCTCGAGCTCGCGGCGGGCCCGGGCGACACTGGGTTCATGGCCGCTGAGCTCGTGACTCCCGGCGGTGTCCTCATTTCGAGCGACGCCTCGGAGGGGATGCTCGAGGTCGCCCGGGCGCGCGCCCAGGAGCTCGGCGTAGACAACGTCGAGTTCAAGCGACTCGAGCTCGAGTGGATCGACATGCCCACCGCGAGCGTCGATGCGGTTCTGTGCCGGTGGGGCGTGATGCTGACCGTCGATCCGGGCGCCGCGATCCAGGAGATGCGGCGTGTGCTTCGCCCGGGCGGCCGGCTCTCGCTGGCGGTATGGGACCTGCCGGACGCCAACCAGTGGATGACGCTTGCCGACCGAGCGCTCGTCGAGCTCGGCCACGCGCCCCTTCCGGATCCGGATGCCCCCGGGCCGTTCTCTTTGTCGGCGCTCGGTCAGCTGCAGGAGCTGCTCGAGGGGGCCGGATTCGTCGACGTGGTCGTCGAGCCGCTCGAGTTGCCGCACCCGTCGATGACCGTGGACGAGCAGCTCGCGGAGAAGCTCGATCTGTCGCGAATGTTCGCCGACACGTGGGAGCGCCTGTCGGACGAGGAGCGTGCGGCTGCGGCGGCCAAGCTCCGCGAGCTAGCCAAGCCGTTCACCGGCGCCGACGGGTTGATCACGTTGCCGGCGCGCGCGCTGGTGGCCGCGGCCGAGGCGTGATCGCGAAGGCGCGGCGCGCAAAACAGATGAACGCGATTTTGCACGCGGCAAGGGGCGTTGCAGTGATACCGGTTGGTGGCCGTCTTGAGCACACTGGGCCGCATGCGTTTCCGTTTTTTCCTGCTCATCTCGGCCATTGCGGGCACGATGCTGGCCATCCCCGCAGTCGCGTCTGCCTACTTCGTACACGTCGTAGGTCAGGGTGAATCCCTGTCCTCGATCGCCGCTCAGGATGGCCTGAGCGTCGATACCCTCGCCGCCGCCAACGGCCTCTCGCCCGATACCCAGCTTCTCGCCGGCTCGACCATCCAGATCCCGCCCCAGGGGACGACGGCGGTCACCCCGGTCAGCGCCTCATCGACCACGGGCGGCGCCGCGGGCGATGGTGACGCCGACAGCGACGAGACCGGGGCCGGCACCGCCGTTCCGGCCAGCACCGGCACCTCGGGGGTCTACGTCGTGCAGCCGGGCGACACGCTGTCGGCGATCGCGGCGCGGTCGGGCGTCAGCGTGGACTCCCTCGCGGCCGCCAACGGGCTCGATCCGACCGCGTACCTGCTGACCGGCACCGTGATTCACCTCGCGGGCTCCTCCTCGAGCTCCGCGGGCACGATGGTTCCCGTCAGCGACACGACCACGACGACGTCCACGTCGGGCGTGGGCGCCTCGTACGTCGTGCAGGCCGGGGACACGCTGTCGGCGATCGCCGCACGCTCGGGTGAGAGCGTCCGTGCGCTCGCGGCCGATAACGGGCTCGACCCGAATCACCCGCTCTTGACTGGGACCGTTATCCGGGTCTCCGCCGGCTCGGCCGGCTCGGGCACTTCAGCCGACGCGGCCGCCTCGCAACCCGTGGGCGCGACTGCTCAGGGGACGCCAACCGACCCGCCGTATCCGACGCCCGAGCGCGTTTCCGCCTCCGAGGTCGGCTCGATCGCATCCGCCAACGGCGTGCCGGCGTCGCTCGCCGCGGCGATCGGCTGGCAGGAGAGCGGCTTCAACAACGACCTCGTCTCGAGCGCCGACGCCCGCGGCGTGATGCAGATCCTTCCCGGGACGTGGGTGTGGATCCAGCAGTCGCTCAACTCCGGCGGTCCGCCGCTCGCGCCGGCCTCCGCGGCCGACAACGTGCGCGGCGGGGTTCTGCTGCTGCATTCCCTGCTCGACGCCACGGGGGGCGACCAGTCGCTCGCCGCCGCGGGCTACTACCAGGGGCTGCCGTCGGTCCAGCAGAACGGCGTCTACCCGTCGACTCAGCAGTACGTGAACAGCGTGCTCGCGCTCGAGAACCAGTTCGGCGGGGGCGGCTGAGCGACCTGAGGACCTCGCCGGGGAGCCGCGTCGGCTCATCTACTACGCTCCCCGGTAATGTTCTACGACGACGACGCTGACCTCCACAAGCTCGACGGCAAGACCGTCGCGATCATCGGCTACGGCTCTCAGGGCCACGCCCACTCACTGAATCTCAAGGACTCCGGCGTTGACGTCGTAGTCGGGCTGCGCGCGAGTTCGAGCAGCGTGGCCAAGGCGCGCGAGCACGGGCTGCGCGTCGTCGAGCCCGCCGACGCCGCCAGCGAGGGCGACATCATCATGATGCTCGTCCCCGATGAGCTCCACCGCGCAGTGTGGGAGTCCGGCGTCAAGGACGGGGTCGCCCCGGGGAACATGGTCATGTTCGGGCACGGCTTCTCGATCCACTACGGCGAGGTGGTGCCGCCCCCGGACGTCGACGTCACGCTGGTGGCGCCGAAGGGCCCCGGCCATCTCGTTCGCCGGCAATACCTCGAGGGCTCCGGCGTACCCGGACTGGTCGCCGTCCACCAGGACCCGAGCGGAAACGCGCTGGCGCTGGCGCTCGCCTACGCCAAGGGCATCGGGTGCACCCGCGGCGGCGTGATCGAGACCACGTTCAAGGACGAGACCGAGACCGACCTGTTCGGCGAGCAGGCGGTTCTGTGCGGCGGCGTGACCGAGCTGGTGCGCGCCGGCTACGACACCCTGACCGAGGCCGGGTACGACCCGCGACTCGCCTACTTCGAGGTGCTCCACGAGCTCAAGCTGATCGTCGACCTGATTTACGAGAAGGGGATCGCCGGTATGCGGTACTCGATCTCGAACACCGCCGAGTACGGCGATATGACCCGCGGCAAGGTGATCATCAGCGACGCCACGCGCGAGGCGATGAAGAAGGTTCTCGCCGACATCCAGTCCGGCGACTTCGCCCGCGAGTGGATCGCCGAGAACCGGGCCGGTCAGGAGAACTTCAAGCGGATGCGCGAGGAGCAGGCCGGACACCAGGTTGAGGTCGTCGGCCGCGAGCTGCGCGCCCAGATGGACTGGATCGACACGGAATTCCAGGAATAGGTTCGGGGTCGGCCACCCGGCGGGGTAGTTCGTTACCGTGAATGAGCCCCCATGACCAGATCTGGCACCGTGCTTGAGATTCCCGAGGACCTGAAGCCCGCCGACGGGCGATTCGGGTCCGGCCCGTCGCGCATCCGACCCGAGCAGCTCGGGCGACTCGCCCAGGAAGGGGCGGGAGTGATGGGAACCTCTCACCGTCAGGCGCCTGTGCGCGGTGTGGTGGCGCAGATCCGGGCCGACCTGCGCGAGCTGTTCTCGGTCCCCGATGGCTACGACGTGACGCTCGGGAATGGCGGGACGACTGCATTCTGGGAGGCCGCCGCGTGCTCGCTCGTCCGGCGGCGGGCGCTCAACCTCGTGTACGGGGAGTTCTCTTCGAAGTTCGCAGCGTGCACCCGCGGCGCGCCCTTCCTCGAAGATCCGATCGTGATCGAGGCCGAGCCCGGCGATGCGCCCGAGCCTCAGTCCGACCCGGACGCGGACGTAATCGCGTGGGCCCACAACGAGACCTCGACGGGAGTCATGGTCCCGGTAACACGGCCCGCCGGCGCGGAGGACGCACTCGTGTTGGTCGACGCTACCTCGGCCGCCGCCGGCCTGCCGGTCGATGTCGGCGACACCGACGCCTACTACTTCGCCCCCCAGAAGGGCCTCGGCTCCGACGGCGGTTTGTGGTTGGCGGTGCTCAGCCCTCGTGCGCTCGAGCGCATCGCGCAGATCGCCGCCGCTCCGAGAGATGGGCGATGGATTCCGGACTTCCTCTCGCTCCAGATCGCGCACGAGAACTCGGCTAAGGAGCAGACGTACAACACGCCGGCGATCGCCACGCTGTTGCTGCTCGCCGATCAGCTCGAATGGATGCTGGATCGAGGTGGTCTCGACGCCATGGTGGCGCGCACCACGGAGTCGTCCAACCACCTGTACGAGTGGGCAACTCAGCACGAGCACGCGACCCCGTTCGTGTCCGACGCCGCCAAGCGCTCGCTCGTGGTAGGAACGATCGATTTCGACTCCGATGTCGACGCGGCGGATCTGGCCTCGACGCTGCGCGCCAACGGAATCGTGGACATCGAGCCATACCGCAAGCTCGGGCGCAATCAGCTACGGGTCGGGATGTTCCCAGCGACCGATCCCAACGATGTCAAGGCGCTGACGACATGCATCGACTGGGTGCTGGAGCGCCGGTTGTGACGGCCACCGAGTCCGCCTCCGTTTCGCCACAGCCGAACGGGGCGCGCCTGCGCGTACTCGTCGCGGAGAAGATCGGCGACTCGGGAATAGCGCTTCTGAAGGAGCACTTCGACGTCGAGCTCGGGGTCGGATGGTCGCGCGGGGAGCTCGAGGAGCGGATCGGCGAATACGACGGTGTGTTGATCCGATCGGCGACGAAGCTGGATGCGGGGTTGATCGCGCGCGCCGGCCGCCTGCGGGCGGTGGGGCGGGCGGGGGTCGGAGTCGACAACGTCGACGTCGACGCAGCCACCAAGGCGGGGATCATCGTCGCCAACGCCCCGCAGTCGAACGTCATCACGGCCGCCGAGCACACGATGGCCCTGCTGCTCGCGCTCGCCCGCAACGTGCCGCAGGCGCACGCATCGTTGACCGGTGGCGCGTGGGAGCGCTCGAAGTTCTCGGGCGTCGAGCTGTATGAGAAGACGCTCGGGATCCTCGGCTTCGGCAAGATCGGGCAGCTCGTCGCGGAGCGCGCGCGGGCGTTCGGAATGCACGTGATCGCGTACGACCCGTACGTGTCCGCCGAGCGCTACCGCGAGCTGCGGGTCGAGAAGGCCGAGTCCTCCGACGACATCTACGCCGCGGCGGACTTCATCACGCTCCACCTCCCGAACACGCCAGACACTCGCGGCTGGCTCGACGCCGAGGCGCTCGCCAAGTGCAAGGACGGCGTGCGGATCTTGAACGTCGCTCGCGGTCCGTTGGTCGTCGATGCCGACCTGCAGGCCGCGCTCGACTCGGGCAAGGTCGGCGGAGCCGCGCTCGACGTGTTCGCCAGCGAGCCCGTCACCGATCACCCGCTGTTCGGCTACTCCAACGTGATCGTCACGCCGCATCTGGGCGCCTCGACCGCCGAGGCGACCGACCGCGCGGGCTATCAGGCTGCCGAGCAGGTGGTCGCGGCGCTGACCGGAGGCGTCGTCACAAGCGCGGTGAACGTCCCCGCGATCTCGCCCGAGGACATGGAGGTGCTCGGCCCGTTCGTGTCGCTGTGCCGGGCGCTGGGGCGGATCGCGGTCGAGTTGGCACAGGGATCGTCGATCGACCTGGTGCGGACCGAGTTCCTCGGGCGGATCGCCGAGCGCGACACCAGCCTGCTGACGATCCAGGTGCTGCTCGGGGTGCTGCGTGGGCACACCGAGGAGGAGGTGGGCATCGTCAACGCTCCTGGTCTCGCGGAGGAGCGCGGGATCGAGGTGGTCGAGATGAGGCGCGCCGCCGTCCGCGACTACTCCGACCTCGTACGGGTGACCGTCGAGAGCGGCGAGGAGAGCGTGCTGGTCGCCGGCACCCTGTTCGGCCGGCGCAACCGTGAGCACCTGCTCGAAGCCTGGGGCCAGCGCTTCAACATCCAGCTCGAGAAGCACATCACGATGTTCCGATACGGCGACGTGCCGGGCATGATCGGGCGAGTCGGCACGCACTTCGGCGAGCACGGCATCAACATCGTGTCGGCCGCGGTCGGGCACGTGGACAACGCCGACACCGGTGAGGGACCATTGGCCGTGATGGTGATCACGACCGACTCGGCCGTTCCGGACGACGTGATCAACGAGATCATCGGGCTCGACGGGTTCGAGGCCGGTCGCACGATGACGTTGTAGTCGGCGTCGTCGCGGGCTTGCTCGCCAGCGCACTATTACGGTCTGGCCCGCTGGGCCGGGCATAGGCTGGGTACAGTTGCCAGGGATGAGGGTTGTCGTCGCGCCCGTGCGCAGCTTCCCCTCCGGCGAGCGGCGGATCGTCGAGGTGGGCGGCCGCTCGATCGGCGTGTTCCGGGTCGGTGAGCGGTTTTACGGCGTGCGCAACCGCTGTCCACATCAGGGCGGGCCGTTGTGCCTGGGACATGTTCTAGGCGACGCGGTGGCGGACGCTCCGGGAGCATCGGCGTCGGTCACGGATCCGCTGCGGATCGCGTGCCCCTGGCACGGCTGGGAGTACGACCTCGACTCGGGTCAGTCGTTCATGGGCACGGTGGCGCCGGGCGTCCGCAGTTATGGCGTCGCGCTGTCGCCCGGAGAGTCGGTTATTGAGGACGCGGCGGCGCGCCCGGGCGCGCCAGCGAGGCGAGTGCCGGGTCCGTACGTCGCGGAGACGTTCGACGTCAACGTCGAGGATGAGTACGTGGTGCTGCATGCGTGAGGTGAGTCATGTCTTCTTCTCAGGTTGAGACACGTATTGGGGTTTCGTCCGGGCCGCTGAGGTCGGTGGAGCTTGTGGACTGCGACGTCCACGCGCAAGCGACCGAGGCGATGCTCGCTAAGTATCTGAGCCCGTCGGCTCGACGGCTGCTCGAGCGGTACGGGCGGCGTACGCCACGGGTGACCGAGTGGTATCCACGCGCTCGCCACTCCGGTATGCGTGTCGACGCCTGGCCGGGCAAACCCGGTCACATCTGGGGCAGCGACCCCGAGCTCATGCGCGAGCAGCTGCTCGACGAGTTCGACGTCGACTACGCGGTGCTCGAGGTGCTGAGCGGGCAGGACTGCTACGACCACCCGGACTTCGCGGCGGAGTGGAACTCGGCTGTGAATGACTGGCAGGTGGATTCATGGTTCTCGTTCGATCGGCGGCTGCGCGGGACGATCGCGGTCCCGCACGAGTACCCGTCGTTAGCCGTCGCCGAGATCGAACGGCGCGCGGGCGACGATCGGTTCGTGGCGGTGCTTCTGCCGGCGAGCGCCGCCGAGCAGCTCGGCCACCCCAAGTACTGGCCGATCTACGAGGCCGCCACCGCTCATGGTCGGCCCGTGGCCTTCCACACGGGCGGCTACGTCGACCACCGGGGAGCCGGGTATCCGTCGTTCTACCTCGATTACCACGTCGGCAACGGCATCGTCATGCAGAGCCAACTCGCGAGCATGGTCGCCGGCGGCATGTTCGAGTCGATCCCCGGGCTCCGGGTCGTGCTGACGGAGTGCGGCGTGGCGTGGGCCGCAGCTTTGCGCTGGTCGCTCGACGCCGCCTGGGAGGGGATGGGCGACGACGTTCCGCGCCTGACACGCAAACCGTCCGAGTACATCGACGAGCACGTGTGGTTCACGACCCAGCCGATCGAGGAGCCGGACGATCCACAGCACCTGTTGTATGCCATCGGTCAGGCTCGACTCGGTGACCGATTGGTGTTTGCGACCGACTATCCGCACTGGGACTTCGACTCGCCCAAGCAGGCGTTGCCGCGGGCGTTCGGGCCGGAGTTGCGTCGGGCGATCATGTGCGAGAACGCGCTTTCGTTGTACGGCCTCCCGCGCGAGCGGGCGGTGTGATGGACCCGTGCGTTGACTGCGACGTCCACTGTGCTCCGTCGTCGTTCGACGCGCTCTTCCCTTACCTGAGCGACTACTGGCGCCAGTACATAGGCGAGGCGGGGATCCGGTTGAACGGGATGGCGCACGCGTATCCGCCAGGCGTTGTCGCGCCGGCGCCGTCGAGTTACTCCGAGCTCTCGGAGCACGTCTTCTCGGCCGAATCCGAACCCCGGTTCGTCGTGCTGAACTGCTTGACGGGGTTCGAGACCCACCGAAACCCGTACTTCTCGGCGGCGGTGGCGTCGGCGATCAACGACTGGGTGCGCGAGGAGTTCCTCGCGCGTTCCGACCGGCTCCGCGCGAGCGTCGTCGTGTCGTCAGTTTCGCCCGACGACGCGGTGTCGGAGATCGAGCGAGTGGCGGAGGACCCACGCTTCGTCCAGGTCCTGCTGCCGGTGCGCAGCGACCTGCCCTGGGGACACAAGAACAATCACCCGATCTTTGCGGCCGCCCGTTCGGCCGGACTCCAGGTGGGGCTGCACGCCTGGGGCCGCGCCGGCAAGGCGCCTACGCCCAGCGGCTTCACCACGACCTACCTCGAGGACTACTTCGGCAACCAGCCGATCGCCCAGGCCCAGGTGCTGAGCTTCGTCTCAGAAGGCGTGTTCGAGCGGTTTCCTGACCTGCGGGTGGTCGTGACCGAATGCGGCTTCGCGTGGCTGGCGCCGCTCTTGTGGCGCTTCGACAAGGACTGGAAGGGCGTCTGGCGCGAGGTGCCGTGGGTCAAGCGCCGGCCATCGGAGTACGTGCGCGAGCACTTCCTGTTCACGACCGCGCCGGCGCACCTCCCCGGCGACCCGGCGGCGCTGGGGCAGTTGCTGGACATGATGGACGTGCCAGGGACCCTGACCTACGCGTCGGATTACCCCCACGACCACGGCGACGGCTTGTCGCTCTTGTTGGATCAGCTGACCGAGGACGACCGCCGGCGGGTCATGTGGGGTAACGCGGCGTCGGTGTACGGGCTGGCGTGAGCCCGTCTCCAGGCATGCTTCACGCGTCACCGTCGCCTGATCGCGACTCCGTTGGCGTGTTATGGAAGTCGGGTGGGGCCCAAAGACCCGGATTGCAGCTAGGACAGGCGTCCAGGACGGTCCAGAGGGATGGACGGGAGCGCGCGTAGAGCGCCCCACAGTTCGGGTCCCGAACAGGCCGTCCGAGGGGTGGCGCTAAATCGGCGGCACTTGCGGGCGACTTTAGAGCCCTAAACACAACTGGACGAACGTCGTATTGCGGGAACTGCGAACCCCGGTACCTTTCGCAAGGCAGACGGGGCGCAGTCCCCACAGGAATACGAAAGACGGCAGGGGCGCAGGCAGCGCGCTGTGAGAGGCAGGGCTGCCCCCGCTCGAGCCTACTTGACATCGCCGATGAAAGGGGCGCCGTTATGGGTTGGCACGGCGGCTAGTTCTTAAGGGAGGGATCGCCCCAAGCGATCCCTCCTTTTTGGCGTTGTAGACGAACTTATCGGTCGTCGGCGCCGGAACTT
>Ga0070765_100001197_pt1 | contig 15692 bp, 10 predicted proteins | sample HubBroMetageWFT5_FD_71516 | JGI IMG/M metagenome (GOLD analysis project Ga0070765, IMG submission 71516) | Warmed and freeze-thawed soil microbial communities from the Hubbard Brook experimental Forest, New Hampshire - Hubbard Brook CCASE Soil... | ecosystem: Environmental > Terrestrial > Soil... | reverse complement strand
GCTCCTCCAGATGACATGCGCCGGCTTTCGACCCTCGTGCGGGCGGTTGGTGGTCTATACCACCAGACACGGGCAGCCTGCCACAGGTCAGGCACCAATGTCAATGGTCCATTGGGGTGAAGGTGAGTCGTCGCATCAGTCAGCGCCTCCGACCAGCGCCTGGGCTTGCCTTCTTCTGTGGAGGCAAGCCACAATGGTCTAGACCAGTAGGGTCTGGAACCGTACGGAAAGAGGTAGCAAGATGCGCCTTGGCGTCTCCTCTGCTCTGGTGGCAGGCAGCATCGTGCCCGGTGACGTGTCCATCGACGATGGACGCGTAACGGGCGTCGGGCTCCTCCCCGCCGGCGCGTCTGGGCTGGCTGCTCCAGGGTTTGTCGACGTCCAGGTGAACGGTTTCGCCGGGGTCGACTTTGTCGCCACTGACGCCGCCGGCTACGCTCGCGCCGGGGCGGCGCTGGCCAGAACCGGGGTCGTCGCCTACCAGCCGACCTTCATCAGCTGCCCCGTCGACGCGTGCCTCGGGGCGATCGCCAGGCTGGGCACGCTCAATGGCGCAGCACCTGGGCCACGAGTGCTGCCGGCGCACCTGGAGGGGCCATTTCTCTCCCCTGTGCAGCACGGCGCCCACAACCCTGAGTACATGCTGCGTGGCGACACCGGCCTGGCTGACGCCCTGTGCGCGGCCGGTCCGGTGGGCTATGTCACCGTGGCGCCGGAGATCGATTGCGGCTTGGAGTTGATCGAACACCTCGGTGCTCGAGGTGTGGTCGTCTCCCTTGGCCACAGCGACGCGGCCGGCGATACCGCCATCGCCGCGTTCGACCGCGGCGCCCGGGCGGTCACGCACATCTTCAACGCGATGCGCAGGTGGGCACCGCGCGATCCCGGACTGCCGGGCGTCGCCCTGTCGCGCGGCGATGTCTTTGTTACCGCCATCGTTGACAACATCCATCTGGCACCCGAGACCGGGCAACTGCTCATCGCCGCGGTGGGCGATCGGCTGGTGCTGATCACCGATGCGATCGAGGCAGCCGGACTCGGTGACGGCATATACCGGCTCGGGGATCGCTCCGTGCACGTCCGCGGCGCGGAGGCTCGACTCGCCGATGGCACCCTGGCCGGCAGCGTGCTCTCCATGGACCAGGCGGTGCGCAACCTGGTCTCGCTCGGCGCGAGCGTGGAGTTCGCGTTGGCCGCCGCAAGCCGGAACCCGGCGCGCCTGCTGCGCCGCGCCGATCTTGGTGAACTGCAGGCCGGCGCACCGGCCGACATCGTGGTCCTCGACGACCGGCTCGAGGTGCGCCGCACGCTGGTCGGCGGCGCAGAGGTCTACGCGGCCTGAGGTGGTGCCACCGTGGTCTCGCTGAGCGACATCATCCCCGCACCGGTCTCGATCCGCCCACACCCGGGCGATGACTTTGTGATCTTGGCGTCATCGGTGATCGTGGTCAGCGTCGCAGGGGCGGAGCAGCCCGCGGTCGCGTGGCTGGCCGGCCTGCTGCGCCGAGGCACCGGTTACGCAATCCCCATCGTGCCGGCCGCGGACTCATCGCTGCCGATCATCACCTTCGCCCTCAGCGTTGCCGAGGCGTCGCTGGGCGAAGAGGGGTACCGCCTGACCGTGTCGAGCGCTGAGGTACGGATCCAGGCCAGCACTGACGCCGGCCTCTTCCACGGCGCGCAGACCCTTCGACAGCTTCTGCCACCGGAGATCGAGACCGATGACAGCCAGGGAAACGTCCGCTGGGTTGTGCCTGGTGGGGAGATCACCGACCACCCTCGTTATCGATGGCGTGGCGCCATGCTCGACGTCGCCCGCCACTTCTTCAGCGTCGCCGATGTCAAGCGCTACATCGACTTGCTTGCGCTGTACAAGTGCAACATGCTCCACCTGCACCTGACCGACGACCAGGGTTGGCGCATCGCAATCGAGTCCTGGCCGCTACTCGCATCGGTGGGTGGGAGCACCGCAGTTGATGGCGATCCTGGCGGTTACTACAGCGCCGCCGACTACCGCGATATCGTCGCGTACGCCGCGAGCCGCTGCATCAGCATCGTGCCCGAGATCGATGCTCCCGGCCATGTCAACGCCGCCCTGGCCGCCTACCCGGAGTTGAGCTGCGCCGGCACTCACCCATCGCTGTACACCGGAATCGAGGTGGGCTTCAGCACCCTGTGTCCCGACAAGCCGATCACCGAGAGGTTTCTCGACGAGGTCATCGGTGAGCTTGCCGCGCTCACCCCGGGCGACTACATCCACATCGGCGGCGACGAGGCGCGAAGCACGCAACCGGCGGACTACATCGACTTCGTGCAGAAACTGACCACAATCGTGACCGCCCACGGCAAGATTCCGATCGGCTGGGCAGAGATCAGCAAGGCGCCGCTGTCTGCCGGCGTGGTGGCTCAGTATTGGGACGTGAACGACGGCGGGCGGAGCGCGCACTCGGCCGCCGCGCAGGGCGTCGACGTGATCCTGTCACCGGCGAACCCCTGCTACCTCGACCTGAAGTACGACGCCGCCACTCAACTGGGACTCAGCTGGGCCGGAACCGTGAGCGTCCGCGCTGCCTACGACTGGGACCCGGGTGGATACGGCGTGCCCGAACACCAGATCCTGGGGGTCGAGGCGGCGCTCTGGACGGAGACGCTCCGCACCGTGGCGGATGTCGAATACATGGCGTTTCCCCGGCTGCCCGGAATTGCCGAGGTCGGCTGGTCGCCGAAGTCCACGCACAGTTGGCCCGCGTACCGTCAACGGCTCGCGGCTCAGGCGTCGCGCTGGGTCGTCATGGGCGTCAACTTCCATCGCGCTGCCGGCGTCGAATGGGCGAAGGGCTGAGGGCTGAAGGTGCGAGCACGACCATGACCGCCGTGTCGATCGACCCGGAGAGCCCGGTTCCAAAGTATTTCCAACTTCAGGAGATCCTGCTCAACCTCATCGAGACGGAGCTCACCTACAACGAGATGATCCCGTCTGAGCGCGAGCTCGTCGACCGCTACGGGCTCTCGCGGATGACCGTACGCCAGGCGATCAACCAACTCGTCACCGAGGGCCGCCTGTACCGCCTGGTCGGCAAGGGCACGTTCGTGGCCCGGCCGAAGATCGAGATGCCCCTTCGCCTCGCCTCGTTCACCGAGGACATGCGCGCCCGGGGACTCGAGCCCGGGTCACGTGACCTCGAGCGGCGCGTCATTCCCGCCAACGCTCAGCTCGTTCGTGGCCTCAACCTGAATCCGGGCGAGCTGGTCCACGTCATCTCACGGCTGCGCACCGCCGACTCCGAGCCGATGGCCATCGAGCGCTCGCATATCCCGGTGAACCTTGCCCCTGGTCTCGATGCGGTGCCGCTGTCGGACCGATCGCTCTACCAGGTCCTCGCGGACGAGTTCGGCATCATCCTCGAGCGCGGTGAGCAAACCATCGAGGCAGGAATCGTCGATGCCGCCGATGGAGCGCTGCTCAAGTTGCGGCCCGGGAGCCCGGTGCTGCTCTTGCAGCGCCGGTCGTTCGCCGGTGGCCGGCCGGTCGAGTTCACGGTGTCGACGTATCGAGGTGACCGCTACCAGCTCCATGTCGGTCTCGGCTTTGCCGGTGCCGACGGCCGGGGTCCGAGATCGCGAGACCTGGCCTGACGGTCAATCGGGAACGAGGTGGGGATAGCGCTCGATGAGCGCTCGGTTGCGAGCCTCTCCATCGTCGAGGTTGACCGAGACGAGGATGCTCCTCTGGTGTCGCAGTGCCTCGGTTTCGGCGAACAGGCAGTGGAGCAGTACCACCCCGGCGACGGTGCTCTGCGGACTCATCATCTGATCACCGATCCTCACCGACGCGTCACGGCGTGAAACCCCGGTGAGCAGTGCGTGATCAAGGTGAGCCATGAGCAGGTTGCCCCTGCTGACACCGGTGATACCGATGGTGAGCAGCCCCATCTCGCGTGCCGCAGTCGCAGCTTCGATCGCTGCCGGAGTGCGCCCGCTGGAGGAGACCACGATGAGAGCCCTTGCCTTGCTGATCGGCTCATCGAGCCGTGCCACCAGCTCGCGCCCCAGGCCGGGTTGACGTTCGGCGGCGATGGCCGCGGCACCGCGAACTGGACTCACGCGTTCGTCGACGAGCGGCGCCACCCACGCCGGAGCCCCCGCCCGGTAGAAGCCTTCGAGGGCCAGTAGCTGCGAGTGTCCGCATCCCAGGATGTAGACCAGACCGTCGTCGCCGAGCCGTTGCGACAGCGCCTCGGCCGCGGTGCCGACATCGACCAGGTCGAGGCCGGCGATGGTGGCGGCGAACGAGGCACGAACCGCCGCCGACGGCTGCGGTTCGGGCGTCTCGGCGTCGGACTCGTCAGGCGTTGATGCTGCTGTCACCAACGACTAGCATGGCGCACCAGAGAGCGGCCGCACCGCGGCCGTAAACGTGGAGGTCGAGGTATGGCACGTGGAGCACTCGCGTTCCCGGTTCTTCCCGGAAAGGGCGAAGCGGACCTCAGGCGCATCGCCGAGCGGTTCAAGAAAGACCCCGAAGGCTATTGGGAGTCAAGGCGATCCCAGGGGGTTTCTTTCGAACGCGCGTACTGGCAGCACACGCCGATGGGCGACTTCGTGGTCGCCTACGTGGAGTCGACCAAAGGGACTCTCGCCGAGGCGTTCGGCGCGGCTGCGCAGGACACCACCCCCATCGGCAGGTTCTTCGCCGAGACGGTGAAGGACGTGCACGGGATCGATATCACTCAGCCGCCGGAAGGTCCGCCGCCCGAGATCGTGGCCGAGTGGTCCGATCCTCAGGTGACGGCGCGCGGCAAGGGGCTGGCGTTCATGGCGCCGATCATCCCGGAGATGGAGGCATTTGCGAAGACCTGGGCTGCCGACGCATACAGCCGCGACGGGATGACCGAATCCCGCCGCGCGCTCAAGCAGAACCTCGAGATCGTTTCCCTCATGCACACTCCCCAGGGCCCGGCCACAGTTGTGTACGTCGAGGGCGAGGATCCGGTGCGGGGAAACGTCGAGTTCGCGGCGTCGACGTCCGAGTTCGACATGTGGTTCAAGGAAAATCTGAGCAAGATCTACCCGCCGTTCATCGACTTCAGCCAGCCCATTCCAGGGCTTACGGAGATCTTCGACTCTGAGTCGCTCGCCGGCGTCGACGTGACTGGGCGGTCGTCGACAGAAGCGCGTACAACCGCGTAAGCACTGACGTCACTCACGCGCCCGGCGGAGTCGATGCTCTGCCGGGCGCCGACTCGGTCGGTGTCGTCAGTCCTCCGGCCCTGAGGTGTCGGGTGGTAGTGGGACCACCTTGCCCGACGAGGTCGTGAGGCTGGTGTGCGTCACGCCGAAATAGGTGAGGGGATCGGAACCCTGTGCACTGACAAAGTAGGTGCCGGCGGCGAGGCCGGTCGGAACGGTGATCGTGCTGGTAAAGGAGCCATCCGGCGCGACAGTGGCTGAGGCCACGGCGGTACCGCTGAGACAGTCCGGCTCGCCACAGTTGAAGCGAACCGCCACCGTGTCCCCAGGTGAGAAATTCGCTCCGCTCAACGTCACCACGGTCCCAGGACGCACGATCGCCGGCAGCGAGACGGTTGGAAAGAGGATCGGTGGCGAGGGTGGGCCGCTGAAGTTGAACTCCTGGGTGAGATCGCCGAGCAGGGCGTTGTTCTCGCGCACGGACTGTCGAGAGTCCGGCCGGCCGTCGTTGGCAGGATCAAGGCGCTGGGCGTTGAGGAACACGTCCTCGATGAACTTGTTGTAAGCGTCGAACGAGAGCGTTTGATGGTCGATGAAGCCCTGCCGTGCGTACGGGCTGATGAGGATGCCGGGCACTCGCATCCCATAGCCGAGGGGATCCACCGTGGGTGGCACCACGTGATCGTATTCGCCGCCGCCGTCATCCCAGGCAAGCAGAATCGCTGTGCTGTCCCATTCGGGGCTCGACTCGATCGCATTGATGGCGTTGACGGCAAATTCCTCGCTGCCTGGGTTCGTGCTGACACCCGGGTGGCCGCTCTGGAAGTTGTTGGGAATGACCCACGAGACCGCGGGCAGGTTGCCCGATGCGACGGCGTTGTAGAAGGCGCTCTGCACTGAGATGTTGGCGAGCTGCTGGTCCTGCTGCACATCGAGGAACCACGGGAGTGGGTTCCACCAGATATGCGTGCCATTACTCGTGCCCTTGCTCATCGTGCAGCCAGTCGCGGAGCACACCGGCTGGGTCCCATCAGCGTTGTAGTACCCCCAGCTCACACCGTACGCGTGCAGCAGGTACGTGATGTCGGTCCACGGCAGCGTATTGGGCGCCGGCCAGGTGCTCCAACCAGGGAACCCCATTTTGGGAGTCCCTGTACAGCTCAGGGGATTGGTCGGCGAGGTGCAACTCGCGGCCCATTCGGAGAGAAGGAAGACGTGCGAGGGGAAGCTCCAGGACGAAACCTGCTCGAAGAGGTTGTCCTCCAGGGTGTAGTCCTGGGCGTACCGCCAGAAGATCGGGATGTCACTGGCGTTGTAGTAGCCGAGCGATGACGTGGCGGTGCATTTGCACGCACTCTGTTGCTCATGCAGGTAGCCGTCCATCTTTCCGTTGTCGATGTCGGCCACCACGGCGGCATGCGTGTGGGGCATATCGTGCGGATATCCGTCCGGGATTGGGTTGTGGTATGGCGCGAGACACTGTTTCGTCGCCGGGTTGGGTACGCACGCGGTCGGGGGGATACCGTTTGCCCCGGGGAACGTGCCGAAATAGTTGTCGAACGTGTGGTTCTCCAACATCAGAATCACCACGTGCTTGATGGGCGACGTGCTCGTTGCCGCGCGGGGCGCGCTCGCCGAGTAGACCGTCACCGTGCCGACAGACCCTGCGACTAGTCCCGCCAGCGCGAGACTTCGGAGCCACTTGCGCTGACCCCGCCGAGGCGTCGTGCTGTGTCTCGGCATCCCTGAGGGGGGCCCGGGGTCGTCAGTCACGATCCCTGCCTCGCCGCCTCCCAGGGGTCCAACGGTGCCCCCCCGAGCACGTCGTCATCCGGCGCGCAGGATATCACGGGAAAAGCTACCGGTCAGTTAAGGCCGGAACGCGTCAGGCGAAGTATCGGACCATGTCGCGATCGTCACGCTCGCGCGGTTTTGGTCTCAGGGATAGATGCCGCGGTCGGTCGTCGCCTCGGCAACCCGCTCAATGGCGAGGAAATACGCGCCCTGGCGCAGCGAGACCCCGTGCTGCTTCGACATGTCCCACACCTCGGTGAACGCGCGATGCATCACCTTCTCGAGGCGCGCGTTGATCTCGTCCTCGTCCCAGAAGAACGACTGCAGGTCCTGCACCCACTCGAAGTACGACACCGTCACGCCGCCCGCGTTGGCGAGGACGTCGGGCACCACGGTGACGCCGCGCCGCTCGAGCAGGACGTCCGCGTCTGGAGAGATCGGGCCGTTGGCTGCCTCGAGAACGAGCCTGGCCTGGATGCGCGCAGCGTTCTCGCCGGTGATCTGGTTTTCGAGCGCGGCGGGCACGAGCACATCGCAGGGCACTTCGAGGACCTCGGCATCCATGATGGTGCCGGCGCCGGGGAAGCCGGTGACGCTGCCCGTGCTCTGTTTGTGCGCGATCAAGGCATCGACGTCGAGGCCTCTCGCATTGTGGATTGCGCCACTGCTGTCAGAAACTGCCACAACCGTGAAGCCCTGCGCTGCCATGAGGCGCGCCGCGACCGATCCCGCGTTGCCGAATCCCTGGATCGCCACCGTCGAGCCCTTGGGGTCGATACCAAGGCGCTTGCACACCTCGAGCGCGACGAACATCACGCCCCTCCCGGTCGCAGCGTTGCGCCCTTGACTGCCTCCGACGGAGAGCGGCTTGCCGGTGACCACCGCGGGAGTCGAGAAACCGTGCTCCATCGAGATCGTGTCCATGATCCAGGCCATGATCTTCGGCGACGTGTTCACGTCGGGTGCCGGGATGTCGTATTCGGGTCCGATGATGACGCTGATCTCGGTTGCGTAGCGCCGGGTCATCCGCTCGAGCTCGCCCTCGCTGAGCCGCTTGGGATCAACCACGATGCCGCCCTTGGCGCCGCCGAACGGCAGCCCGGCGATGGCGCATTTCCAGGTCATCCACATCGCCAGGGCCTTGACCTCGTCGAGCGTGACACCCTGATGGAAGCGGATTCCACCCTTGGCCGGTCCCCGGGCCATGTTGTGCTGGACGCGATAGCCTTCGAAGACGCGGACGGAACCGTCGTCCATCTTCACCGGGAAACTGACGATGAGCTGGCGCTTCACCTCGCGGAGCACCGCGCGAAGACCCGACTCGAGCTTGATCAACTCCGCGGCCTGATCGAACTGGCGCTGCGCGTTGTGCCACGGATTTTCCACGGGCGCAGTTTTCATGGGCATGGTTGCGATCGCATTCACCCTGGACACCTCAGCGGACCGGCGGCGCCATCGCCGCGATTCGGCTCGCCGCCTCCGAGCCTACCTCTCCACGATGGCCTCGCGGTGGAGCCGGCGCGCCAAGGGGACTGCGGGAAGCATCAGATCCGCACGCCCGGATATGACAACGCACCAACGGGGAGTCGGATAGTGGGGCGACAGATCGGTCTACACAGCATCGCCGCGGTCCCCAGCAGGGACAACAATGACCCATGAGTGCACGCGTGAATCCGTTGTGGCTCAATCCGCCGTTTGGCGAGGGCCCACTGGGATCTTCGGGGTCACCGACGGAGAAGTTCTTCGATCTCTCCGTGGACATGCTCTGCCTGGCCGGCGTCGACGGCTACTTCAAGGTGTTGAATCAGGCGTGGGCTGAGACGCTCGGATACCAGGATGGGGAATTGCTCAGCCAGCCGTTCGTCAGCTTTGTCCATCCCGATGACCGCCAGGCGACCATCGATGCCACCGCCAGCGTGGCCGGTGGCAGCAAGCTCATCCACTTCCGGAATCGCTACCGATGCAAGGACGGCACCTATAAGTGGCTCGCGTGGTCGGCCGCTCCAGCGTTGGCCGACGGCACCATCTACGCCACCGCTCGCGACGTGACCCACGAGGTGAAGGCCGAAGCCACCGGCAGGATCCGCTCCGAAGAGAAGCGGCTGCGCATCCTCGCGGTCATCGCTGAGGACGCGGTGCGACCCGTGTTCCAGCCCATCGTCAATCTCGTCACCCTCGAGGTCGGTGGGTACGAGGCGCTGTCGCGATTCGACGCGTCCTCAGGCGGCACGCCCGAGCAATGGTTTGACGCTGCCGGGGCAGCCGGATTGGCGCCCGAACTCGAGATTCATGCGATTCGCAAGGCCGTCTCGCACGCCTATCAGCTTCCGGCCAACGCTTTCCTGTCCGTGAATGCCTCGCCGGAGACGCTCCTGCGCGCCGAGTTCAGCGAATTGGTTGGTGGGCTGCACGGTGAGAGCCTCGTCGTCGAGGTGACCGAGCATGCGGCGGTCGAGGACTACGAGCCACTACAACGAGCGATTGATCAGCTGCGCCGGCACGGCGTGCGCCTCGCGATCGACGACGCCGGCGCAGGCTTCGCGAGCCTCAAACACATCGTCAGGCTGCTCCCCGAATTCATCAAGCTCGACCTGTTCCTTGTTCGAGATATTCACCAAGACCCGGTCAAGAGAGCGGTGGTTGCCGGGATGCTCGGTGTGGCGTCGCAGATCGGTGGCAAGGTCATCGCCGAAGGCGTCGAGACCGCAGACGAGCTTCGCGTGCTTGTCGAGCTTGGCGTTGAGTGGGCGCAGGGCTACTACCTCGGACGTCCCGGCCCGCTCCCGGCGGGCGTCGTGATCGAGCCCTCGCGGGCGTGGGGCTCGCTGCTCTAGCCAGCCGAGGCACTGCCCCGAGCCTCAGGCGGCGCCTCTGACTTTGCTCTGTCGAAGCGACCGCCGTTTGTCCGGGCGGTGCTTGCTCACCTGATAGCGATCACCGCCGGCGCGCTTTGCCTCATACATGGCGACGTCGGCGGCGCGCACCAGCTCGGCCATCCCAACCCCGTTGTGCGGCAGGACGGCGATGCCCGTGGAGGCGGTGAGCGTTGATCGCGGCAGGCAGCTTCGCGGAAGCGGCAGCGCAGCCAGCTGTTCCCGAAACTCGACAGCGATGCGCTTGCCGCCAACCTCGTCGGCGTCGCGCAGCACGAGGAGGAATTCTTCACCGCCCAGGCGCACCGCCGCGTCGCCAGACCGGATGATCCCGCGCAGCGCCGCGCCCACCCGACGCAGCACGAGGTCGCCCGCGCCGTGGCCGCCACTGTCGTTGATCTGCTTGAACTTGTCGAGGTCGAGAAGGAGGATCGCCAGGGACTGCCCACTCCGCAGCGACTGCGCAAGCTCGCGCTCGCCCACCTCGCGAAGCCAGCGGCTGTTGAGCAATCCGGTGAGCGGGTCGGTGATGGAGCGCTCGCTCAGCTCTCGATAGAGTTCGGCATTACGCCATGCCGCGGCCGCCGTATGCCCGAAGAGCGCAGCTGCCTCGAGATCCTTGCTGGTGAAGCGATCGACACCGAGCCGGCTGCAGTCGAGCACGCCGAGCCGTCGATCTCCCGCAACGAGCGGGATGATCAGATACGACTCGGGCGCCCCGACCGGGGTCCCGGGGATCGTGATCGTGGCCGGGTGACTGCTGACGTCGCTGATGTTTTGCGGGACTCCGAGCTTGAAAGCCCAGCCGTTGATACCAAGCTCCATCGGGTAGCCGTACGCCATCCGGGCTACCGCCTCCCTTCCCGTGGCATGAACCGGAACGAACCGGTTTTGCTTTTCATCGGCTGCGTAGATATAGACAGCGTCGACCCGAACCACGGTCTGAAGCTGCTCGGCGATGACCGCAAAGATCGTGACGGGATCGTGCTCGGATTGCAGCGCCGCCGCTGCCTTGATCAATGCTTGAGGCAGCGCCGCGAGCCCCTGGCGACGGCTGCGAATCGCGGTTGCCCGGCCGGGAGACGGGGAAGGCGTCACTGCAGCCGCCGCCGTGTGAAATGGGGCGGCGTGCTGTTTGCTGAACCAGTCGGCCGCCACCGCAACCACCCCTCCCGCATCGGCCGGTGGCGCGACCATCACCGGCCGGCCGAGACGCCATCCCTGCCCGAACTGCACGCCCAGGCTGAGGAGTGTTTGCAACTCCGCATCGGTCTCGATTCCCTCGGCGATGACACGGGCGTTGATGTGCGTTCCAAACGAGAGCAGCGAGACCACAAGGGCGCGGCGGGCGGCGCTGACGTCAACGCGATGGATCAGCAGCCTGTCGATCTTGACGAACTCCGGTTGCACCTCGGCGATGACCAGCATGCTGGCGTAGCCGGCGCCGGCATCGTCGATGGCGATGCGAAACCCGCGCTGACGCAGATCTGCGACCACGCGACGCAGCCGGTTGAGGTCGCTGATCGGGGTCCGTTCGCTCACCTCGAGGACGACGTTGCCCGGCGAGACGCCGGCGCTCTCAGCCAGCCGGGACAATCGGTCTCCGGGTGAGCGGCCCTCGACGAGCGTCTCCACGGTGACGTTGACGAACAGGGTGGCCGGTTGCGTCTGCGCTGCAGCCGCGAATGCGGCGACGAGGCATGCCTCGTCAACCTCGCCCTTCACATCGGCGATGGCGGCCGCGACGAACAGCTCATCCGGGTTGCTCAGCCCGGGCCGCGGGCTGAAGCGGCAGAGCGCCTCATACCCGAGCACGGTCCGATCTCTCAGCCGGACGAGCGGCTGCAGCGCCGCGCGGATCTCACCCGGAGCAATGAGCTCGATGAGGCTCGTGCCCACATCGAGCGAGACGGCATCGGCCGCTTCGAACGGTTCGGGTGGCACATCACTGTGAGGGTCAACTCGCGACCATGCAAAGCCCGCGAGCGCTGCGAGCGTCTCCACGAGCGTGCGCTGCGACTCGACTGACGGACCCCACGCGAAGAGGACACCGAGCAGTGTGTCGCCGTCCGCTATTGGCGCTGCGAGCAGGGGCCCAGCTCCGAGATGGCGCCGCACCACCACCTTGTCGGCATTGGTCAGGTGGGGGAACATCGAGATGATCCGATCCGGGAACGTGTCCTCAATGGTCGACGTGCGCCGGCGAACGGCGTCGCCAAGGGCAGCGTAGGCCGCGAGCGGGAAACGCATCGCTCCGATTGGCACACCGAGAAGCTCCTCGACCCGCGCAGCGTCTTCCTCGGGAACCGCAAGGTCGAGGACGACCACCTCGTCGCCTTGGAGTTCACCCCACGAGGCCCGGAGGCCGTGTTCCGCCAGGCACTCGAGGACGGCTGCGATGACATCGCGGGGCCGACGAGCTCGCGTGATGGCGTGGACCATCCGGTAGCCTCGGTCTGTCGTCAACTCTGTGAACTCGCTTCGTACGGCGGACGCGCACACGTGCCCATGGTGCGCGCGGATCCTGATGAGCCCGTCGCGTCCATGTCACACCGACGCAGCAGCTTCGGACGCCTTGCAGCCCGCCGACGATGTCTCTCGGGCTCAGTTCCCTTCTATGTCCTCGGGTCGTGTACCAGCATTCAACAAGACGGCGTCATCGGTCCAGACGGGACGTCGGCGGGTGGACACTCGTCTGACAACAACCTCGGTACGGCAAGCCACCGGTTCGCGCTTTTGAGAGCCGCCTGAGCCTGTGACTGGAGACCTGGCAATGAACTCGTGGCGGAATCGCTTCACGGGGCAGCGACTGAGAGCCCGCTTTCGCTGGGCGGCTCTTCTGATGCTGCTTCCTCTGATGGGCCTTGCCGCCGTTTCAGGAGCCGGGTTGCTGGTGAGCACGAGTGCATCGGCTGCCCTCGACACCGCTCAGCAGGTCAGCGCTTCTGTATCCGGGGTTGATGAGGATGTGCAGCACTTCGGCCTGGTCGCACTCGACGTCGTGATCGGCCGCGGCGCCGACGATCTCAGCACCATGCGTGCGTCGGAGAAACAGGTCGACTCCGACTTTGAGGCGCTGGAAACAGCGCCGGGGATGACGGCCGCGCAGACTCGGGCCCTGCCCGGTCTGACGTCGGATTGGAACGCGACGGCAGTTAACAGAGCTGCGATTCGGTCGATCGGTACATCTTCCGTTGTGGATCCCGCCACCGCGAGCACGCTTGAGGACGCGCTCGACGCTGATGTGACGTCGGTGACGAGACGCGTCCTGGCCCTCGAGGCGATCGGGAATGCTCACGTCGGAGGGCTACGACAGGAGCGCGATGCGGCGGTGCGGACGTCGGCCGTCGCGGTCGTACTTGCTCTCGTGCTCGGCTTGGCGATCGCGCTGTGGTTCTCGAGCCGCCTCGCCCGGTCGGTGCTTCGCCCCCTCACCGCACTGAGGCAAGCCACGGCCCGGCTTGCCGCCGGCGACTTGCAACACCGGGTCGCCGCAGGAGGTGGCGATGAGATCGCCGAGTTGGGAGAGGCGTTCGACAACCTGGCTGATCAGCTGGCTGGGGAACGCGACGCCGTGCAGTCGAGAGAGCGCCGACTCGCGGCGCTCGTCGAGAACGTCGGTGATGGAATCCTCGTGATAGACGCCAACAGGGAGATCGTGTTCGCGACACCCTCATTTAGCGAATACCTCGACGTCGACGGTGTTGCGATCACACGGCTCGCCAATATCGTGCACCCGGACGATTTGGAAGAAGTTGGCGAGGCGTGGAACCGGAGCGTGGCCGGGGGCGATGGGTTCGCGCTCGACGTCGAGGCTCGACTCAAGCACGGTGACGGCAGCTGGCATCATGTTTGGGCGAGAGTCACCAACCGCTTCGGCGATGCGGCCGTGGCCGGGATGGTGCTCAACGTCAGCGATGTGAGTGAGCGCCATGACTACGAGCAGCGACTCACGTTCCAGGCGCAGCACGACTCGCTCACCGGGCTGGCCAACCGCGATCTGTTCACCCAGCGGTTGGAAGCGTCGGCGACTCTGGATGGACATCTGCGAGTCAACAGCGTGCTGTGCCTCGACATCGACGACTTCAAGCGGATCAATGACACCCTCGGGCATCAAGCAGGCGATGCCTTCCTCATCGCGATTGCCGAGCGTCTGGTCGCCTCGGTGCGTCCGTCGGATACGGTGGCTCGTCTCGGGGGCGATGAGTTCGCCATCCTGCTCGATGGGAAGGACGCGGGCGAGGCCATGGCCGCGACGGAACGCCTGATCAGATCAGTGCAACGACCGCTCGTGCTCGCCGGGAAAGACGTTGTTCCGCGCGTCAGCGTCGGTATCGCCTCGGCAACTGCCGGGGCCGGTCCGCAGACCTTGCTCGCCGACGCCGACCTGGCAATGTATTTCGCCAAGCGCACGGGAAAGGCCCGGTACCAGGTCTTCGCCCCGGAGATGCGCAGCGAGCTCCTCGACCGGCTCCAGCTGGGTGAAGATCTCCGCGCGGCGATCGAGTCCGGCGGCATCAACGTGAATTACCAGCCGATCGTTGAGCTCGAGACCGGGTCGATCGTTGGTGCCGAGGCGCTCGCGCGCTGGCGTCACCCCACCCGCGGATGGGTGGGTCCCATGGTGTTTATCGCGCTCGCCGAGGAACTCCGTCTGGTCGAACGCATCGACGCTCTGGTGTTGCGCGAGGCGTGTACGCAGGGCCGCTCCTGGGCCGATTCCGGACTGCCCGTCATGCGCATGGCGGTGAACCTGTCGGGAAGCAACCTCGCCAGGTCCGACCTGGTTGCGAGCGTTGCCGCAATACTCGAGGACACGGGGTTCTCAGCCGCCAACCTCGAACTTGAGCTCACCGAGGGCGTCGTGATCGCCGAGTCCGATGCCGTGCTGGCAACGCTCGACGACCTCAAAGCGCTCGGTATTCACCTTGCCATCGATGACTTTGGCACCGGGTACTCGGCGCTCTCGCGCTTGAGGGTGCTGCCTTTTGACACCCTCAAGGTTGACAAGGTCTTCGTCGACGAGCTGGCCTCTGCCGACCCGGGAACAACGTTGGCTGAGAGCATCCTCGATATGGCACGAGTGCTCCGCCTCAAGGTCGTCGCTGAAGGCGTGGAGACGCCTTTGCAGGCAGATTTCCTGCGCCGTCGCGGCTGTGACTTCGCGCAGGGCTACCTCTTCAGTCGCGCTGTCGAGCCGTCTGCCTTCGCGGCGTTACTCGCGCAGGGGGGACAGCTGCCGGTCGCCGCCATGGCGATCGCTTAGGCGCGCGGCGCGCGCCAATCAACTAGGCCGCGTAGCCGCGCATGACGCTGTCGACGATGCGTTTCGCGAAATCGAGGTCGAGAACACCCCCGAACATCAGCCGGAAGTACACGGGCCCGACCAGCAGCTCGGTCGCGACCCCGGCATCGGCATCGGGGCGAAGATCGCCGCGCGCGACCCCGCGTTCGATCACCTTGGCAATCTCAGCGCGACGAGCCTCGACAACACTCGCGCGAAACGGGTCACCGATCGACGGGTTGCTCGCGATCTGTGAGAGCAGCGCCCTGATCACCGGTCCGAAGTCCGACTCGGTGACTGCCCGCATGGGGTTGGTGACCGCGGCGAGCATCTCATCGCGTGTGTTCCCCGAATCAGCGACTTCGATGTGCGGCGCGGCAAGGTGGGAGAGCAAGTCCTGGGCGAGCGCTTCCTTGGATGGCCAGCGGCGGTAGATCGTCGCCTTGCCCACGCCGGCCCGAGCGGCGACATGCTCGAGGCGCATGGCGGCGAAGCCCTTCTCAATCAGGAGTTCGCGTGCCGCCGTGAGGATGGCCTGGTGGGCGCGCTCG
>Ga0070765_100001196_pt1 | contig 15694 bp, 15 predicted proteins | sample HubBroMetageWFT5_FD_71516 | JGI IMG/M metagenome (GOLD analysis project Ga0070765, IMG submission 71516) | Warmed and freeze-thawed soil microbial communities from the Hubbard Brook experimental Forest, New Hampshire - Hubbard Brook CCASE Soil... | ecosystem: Environmental > Terrestrial > Soil... | reverse complement strand
GGAAAGGACGGCGGTATCCAGTTGCTCATGAGCCGCAATCTCGCGCAGAGCGTCCCGCAAACCCTGAGCGATTCCGCGCTGGAAGGATCGCGCGATCTCGCTGGCATCGCGGCCCCGAGTGCGGTCTTGTGCAACCGCCCTTAGCAATGGACGAAAATCAAGTTCGCGGCCGATGAGCGGAAAAGGATAAGGCTCTGTCAAACCTGCGCGGCGGGCGAGTTGTTCCAGCCACATGGCGGCTTGTCCTTCAAACGTAACTCGACGAATGAATCCGAGAAGAGCGGCAGCCGCGTCGAACAGGCGTCCCAAAGAGGTCGTGGCAAACGTGCGCATGTCGTTGTGTACCAACCTGACAGCGTGGCCGTATCGCTCAGGAAAGCCGAACGGGGCGGCGAACAAATCCGGCAGATCATCAATTTGGGCGAGAAATCCTGCCGCTGCTTGAAGTGGGAATCGCGCCGCGGCATCGCCCCCTGCGAGCGCGGCGCCGCGGAGATGAGCCACTCGCTCAAAACCCTCCCGCACGCTGCCCACAAAAATCTCGCCGCCCCAGATCGTTCCGTCATCTCCGTATCCAGTGCCATCAAAGCTGACACCGACGACCCGCTTCGTCCACTCGCCGCGTTCCGCCAGAACCGATGCCACATGGGCGCGATGGTGTTGCACCGCGAACTTCTCTGACGCTTCGAGAATGTCAGCGTGGGCCGTCGAGAAATATTGCGGATGCAGATCGTGAACCAGAAGCAGTTCGTCCCGGCGAACTTCATACATCGAGAGGATATCCTCAATGGTGTTATGAAATGCCCGCAACGACTCGTAGTGGTTCAGGTCGCCGATGTGCTGGCTGACAAAAGCCTGGCTCCGCACAACCAGCGTGATTGTATTTTTCAGATCGGCGCCAAGAGCGAGAATGGGACGCTCGACAGGAATCGATGCCACCGCCCCCGGAGCGTACCCACGGGAGCGACGCAGAATGACAGGGCCAAACGCGCCCGCCCGCGCGACGGAGTCGTCGACGCGCCGCGCGATCGGTCGCTGCCCGACGAGAAATGAATCTGCGATCCCGGCGAGACTTCGCAAAGCGTCGTCATCCTCGTAAGCGATCGGCTCACTCGAACGATTCGCGCTTGTCATGACCAGAATTTCGGGAGCGCCGGCAGCAAACAACAAATGGTGCAACGGCGTGTAAGGCAACATCACGCCGAGCTCATTGTTTCCGGGGGCAACTTCGCGGAGCTCGACTCTTGCCAGCGCGAGTACGATCGGGCGCGCGACTGAAGTGAGCAGCGCCTCGGCTTCAGGGGAAAGGTCGACCAGCGTGCGCGCCGTCTCGACATCCGGAACCATCAGGGCAAAAGGCTTTTCCTTTCGGAACTTGCGCTCCCGCAAAGCCGCGACCGTTGCGGGATTCCGGGCATCGCAGGCCAGGTGATACCCGCCCAGTCCTTTAACGGCAAGAATTCCGCCGGCGCGTAACATCATTGCCGCGCCGTGGATGCTGTCTGCACTCCCGCAATCGGCTTTTTCCAGCTGATCGCCGGGATGAAGATAATAACCGGGCCCGCAAGCCGGACAAGCAACCGGCTGGGCGTGAAAACGCCGGTTTCCCGGATTTTCATACTCTGTCCTGCAATAATCGTCGAGCCGCCAATCCCTCATCGTCGTATTGCTTCGGTCATATGGCAGAGCCTGCACCACCGTGTAGCGTGGCCCACAATTCGTGCAATTGATGTAAGGGTAGAGGTATCGCGGATCGGCGGGATCGAAAAGTTCTTTCAGACAATCGCCGCAGACGGGCAGATCCGGCGAGATGCGAACTGTTGGATGCTGCTTTCGCTGGCTTTCTCGAATCGTGAACCCGCGCCAGCCTTCCAGCTCGGCAGGCTGCACATCGATTTCCGCGAGGCTGGCCGCAGGCGGAGGCTGCGTTTTCAGGTCGCGAACAAAAGCTTCCAGCCCGCTCTCAGCACCTTCGAGATGAATCTCAACGCCCTCTTCTGCATTCAGCACCCATCCGCTCAGCGTGTTGTCGCACGCCAGGCGATAGACGAACGGACGAAACCCCACACCCTGCACTACGCCGCGAACCCGGATGGAACAAGCGCTCGCCATTTTTGTCCAATAAGTCTTCGTCGCCTACTCGTCGTCTAATCGTCAACGATGCAACCGTGTCCTTGCCAACCTACCTGCACCACTCTTCCGTTCGCGACGAGAATAGGCACAGTGCACTGCCCGCCTGAAATCTCGCGCATGCGCCGCCGCGCGACGGGATCGGCTTCGACGTCGTATTCAACAAACTCGCTGCGCTTCCACTCCAGCCACTCGCGCATCTCGCTGGTGTGCGGACAGTGGGCCGCTCCGTAGAGTTCAAGCGTGGCCACGGCGCACGACCTCCTGGTTCAGCAAGTGCAGCGACTCGCGCATCACGTGGTAAATCGACGCCTGCACTTCCTGAATTCGTGGAATGTAATCGCAGTTCACGACTATGGGAAAATCGGCGAGCCGCTTGCGTTTGATCTCGCCTCCGTCGTAGCCCAGCAGCGCCACGGTCAGCAGATGCCGCTTCCGGGCCTCTTCCAGCGCCATGATGATGTTGCGCGATCCGCCGCTGGTAGAGATGCCAATGGCAACGTCTTCGGGACAGGCCTGCGCAATCAACTGGCGAAGGAATATCGCGTCGGTGCCGATGTCGTTCGCCACGGCCGTGATATTCGCCGGCTCCATAGAAAGTGAAACCGCAGGAACGGATCGATAGCCCTGAGGCGGCAGCACGCAATCGATCGCGAAATCGTTGGCGTCTGTCGCAGAACCGCCGTTGCCGAAAATAATGAGCTTGCCTCCGCGCTTCAGCCGCTCATGGATTGCCAGCGCGGTGTTGCCGATCTGCTCTGCCTCTTCAGCCGCGACCTGCGCGCGGAGCGTGGCATCGTCGCGCACTTTCATCACAATGGAAGACGCGACCTCCGCCGTCAGATCGCCGCTGGGCTGCTTTTCCGTTCCGAGAAATGGATAGAGAAATCCTGACTCTCCCACGTCATGGCCGAGTTCGCGATGCTCGAAGAAAACATGCACTGTCTCCCACAACGTGTGATAGAGAACCTCGGTCATCTCCTGATGCATGAATGGATCTTCCGTAGCTGCATCTGCCGCGTAAGAACCCTCGAAGCCAGGAAGCGCGAACGTCATCGCGCCCTGAAGCTGCGCCTCCTGAAGCGTGGCCCACACTTCGGGGTCTCCTTCGGGCGGACCGAATCCCATGACGATATCTTCGCGGCGAAGAATCGCCTGCAGCCATGGCCGAAACAAAACCGAGAGATCGAGAGCCGGCAGGGCGCGCTTGCCAACGATCACGGGATGAACAAATTCCACCGACACATGCTGCGCGTCCGTAGCATAGGGACCACGTCCGAAAGCCAGAAGCCGGCCTCCGCGCAGGAAGCGCTCTGACATTTCGCGGCAGGCCTCGGCCAGGAGCGGCGCTTCGCGCGTAAAAAAATGCTCGAACAATTGGTTGCGCTCGAGCAGGCGCTCTTCAATTTTGGCCGTAAGAACGTTGGCCGCAAGCTGCGATGTGGTCTGCATATCTCTTCGTCAACAGATCGTCAACAAATTCGCGGCAACGGATCGCCCACGAGCATATCTAGGATGCGGCTGCCGCCATAAAGCGTGGTCACCAGCACGGTGCCGGCAGGCTGCTCGCGAACTTCGCCGATGACCTGTGCTTCGCTGCCTCCGGGTGCCAGGCAAAGCGCATTGATCGCCGCGTCCGCGTATTCCGGCGAGACCACCGCGAGGAACTGGCCTTCGTTCGCGATGTGGAGCGGATCAAGTCCTAGCAACTCGCAAGCCCCACGCACTGTATCGCGCACGGGAATCTGATCTTCAAAAAGAACCATTCCCAATCCGCAGTCGCGCGCTAGTTCGTTCAGAGATGTCGCTGCGCCACCACGGGTTGGATCTCGCATCCACCGAATTCCCGGTCCCGCGGCGCGAATGAGAGACTCGACCAAAGGCAAGACCGAACGCGTATCCGAACGAAGGTCGGCTTCAAGATCAAGTTCACCGCGGGCGAGCAGGATCGTAATGCCGTGATCGCCGATCGGACCGGAGAGCAAAATCCGGTCGCCCACACGGACCGATCGAGGATCGACATTCACTCCATGCAGCAATCGGCCGATACCAGTCGTAGTGACATACATCTGATCGGCTTTGCCATGCTCCACGACTTTCGTGTCGCCGGCGGCGATGCGGACTCCCGCGTCCCGCGCGGCTTTTGCCATGGCTCGAACTTCACCTTCGAGGATGGGCGTAGGCAGCCCAGCTTCGAGCACGTAACTCACCACGAGAGCTTCCGCCTTCGCACCAGAAACTGCAAGGTCGTTCACCGTTCCGTTGACCGCAAGTTCGCCAATCGATCCTCCTGGAAAACTCAGCGGTTTTACCACAAAGCTGTCGGTCGTGATCGCAACCGCGGTGCCGTCGAAATCAACGTAGGCAGCATCTCCCAGAGGGCCAGGCGCGGCGCCAAACAGCAATGGCGCAAACAGACCTTCGACCAGCTTGCGGCTGGCCTTCCCTCCCGCTCCATGCGCCATATCGATCTGCGGATCGCGGAAACGCGTGGGAGCGAAATCAGAAACCACGATAGCCGGCGTGGTCGATGCTTCGCGCGTCAGGCGATCGAACTCAGACTCACCGTTACTGCCTTGCGGTGCTCGTAGTTGTGATAGGCGGCGCATGATCCTTCCGATGACACCATGAGTGCGCCGACAGGATGCTCCGGCGTGCACTCGCGGCCAAAGAGTTTACACTGATGCGGTTTCAACACGCCTTTTAGCACTTCGCCGCATTGCGCGGCTTTAGGATCGGTGACCCGAATGCCGGGAACCTCGAAGCGCTGCTCGGCGTCAAACTTGGCGTACTTGTCATTGATGCGCAGTGCCGACTGCGAGATGAATCCCAATCCGCGCCACTCGAAGTAAGGACGCAGCTGAAAAACTTCTGCCATCGCTTTCAGCGCGGCACGATTGCCTTCCCAGGGAACGACGCGTTTGTACTGATTCTCAACCTTGGCCTCGCCCGCTCTCAATTGTCGCAGCAGCATGACGATGGATTGCAGCATATCCAGCGGTTCGAAGCCAGAAACAACGATAGGCTTGCGCTCATTCTGCGCGATCCATTCATAAGGTCGGCAACCGATGACGGAAGAGACATGGCCGGGCCCGATAAAAGCATCGAGCCGCATATCGGGCGAATCGAGAATCGCGCGGATGGCGGGAATAATGGTCACGTGGTTGCAAAACACTGAGAAGTTGCCGATACCCTCGGCCTTGGCGCGCATCATGGTCAGCGCCGTCGATGGCCCCGTAGTTTCAAAACCGATGGCGAAGAACATCACGTGCTTTTCCGGATTGAGGCGCGCCAACTTGAGCGCGTCGGACGGCGAATATACGATGCGAACGTCCACGCCGCGAGCCTTGTGCTCGAGCGGACTTCCCTGGGTGCCCGGCACGCGCATCATATCGCCGAAGGCGGCAAAGATCACATCCGGTTCTTGTGCGATGGCAAGACCGTCGTCGATTCTCCCCATGGGAAGCACGCAGACCGGGCAGCCCGGGCCGTGAATCAATTCGATATTTTCGGGAAGGATATCTTTCAGACCGAAGCGATAGATGGCATGAGTGTGTCCGCCGCAGACTTCCATCATGCGGTAGTGGCGGTCTCTCCCAGCGAGACGGCGAATCTCTTCTGCCGTCTTCGAAATCAATTCCGGCTCGCGGAACTCATCAACGAATCTCATGGCGTTCCCTTCCTGCGAGCTGGACGTAAGTGGGCGTCAATTCACGTCCTCCAGTCCATATCCCTGGACTTCCCGCATGGCTCCATCGATCTCTCCCAGCATCCTGAGCGTGCTCATCTGGTCGGCGGCATCCTGCTCGCTTATCTTGCTCATGGCGAAACCGACGTGAATGAGAACCCAGTCCCCGGGTGCGGGCTTGTCGTCGTGCAAGAGTCCGAGATCGATCCTGCGTCGAACTCCGACCACGTCCACGATCGCGGAGTCTTGGTTGTCGGAAGCGATCTCAACGATCCTTCCGGGTATGGCTAGGCACATTTGGCATCCTCCGGCGACTTCGTGATCTGCTTCATCCCGCGTCATCTTCTGGCATCCAGAGCCCGGCAGAAATCACGCCTGTTTGCGAGCCGTAATATCAAATGAAAGCTTGAGCTCATCCTTGAGCTTAACGGTGCCGCCAGCGGCGGTGACCGGACGTATCTCGTAATCGCTAAGCCGCACCGAGAATTCTCCCGTTGCCCGGAGCGTGTCTCCGTTCACCGAAATGCGCGCGGAAATCGGCTGGTTGCGCTTGACTCCGTGCATGCCGAGCTCGCCCGTAATCGCCGCCCAATGTTGCCCTTCGCCGGTTTTGCTGGCAGAGGCGCGGGTCGACTCGTAGACGATGTCGGGAAAGGAATCGGACTCGAGCACCTCGTCGTGCATTCGAAGATTGATTTCGTCGCGATCTTTCGCGCTGATGTCATCGGTAACGGTCAGCGACGCGGCATGAGCCACTATTCGCAGCGAGCTTTGCTCGACTGCATCAGGGTTTAGCAAGACCTCGCCTTCGAAATCAGGAATGGAAATCGTTGGGTTGTGAGCAAATGCCGAGAGCAACCCTGTGGCAAACGCTCGCACAGTAAAAGTACTTCCCTTGGTTTCGATGTTGTAGCGGACCGTGATGCCCTCCGGGGTTCTCGTAGGTTCGATGGCGTAATGCACTAAAAAAACCTCCTGGGAATCAGCTCTTCCGGTGAAGCACTTGCACTCAGTTCACTCCTGCTTACGAGCCACTACATAAAAAGAAAATTTCAACTCGTCCTGCAGCTTCAATGTGCCGCCCGCGACCGATGCGATCCGAATGTTGTAGTCGCTCTGCCGCAAGGTAAAGTCACCATAGGCGCGGGCGGTGTCAACTCCCAGGGCCGTCTGCGCCACGAACGTATGTTCATTGGTATTTCCATGAAGGGTTAGTTTCCCGTGTACCTGCACGCGGTAAACATCACCCTTCAACTGTTGCGCACTGATCCCGGAGCTTTCGTACAGAACCTCCGGGAACTGCACCGTCTCCAGCACTTCCTTATTCATTACTCGATGAATCTCGCGGCGATCGGCGTCGCGTAGTTCGTCGAGAACCTCGAGTGAAGCCGCCTTCACCCGCACCTGAAGCCATGCACTTTCAAGCGAACCGGAAGTCATCTGAATCGTACCGGTCCAGTCGCGAATCGCAATCTTCGGACTGTGGGCGACTGCTGCAATCAAGCCGCTGGCAAACGCTTGTACCGTAAACTGGCTTGCCCGCGTGTCGATCACGTAACGAATCCCGGCAACGCTCGTCTGCGCCATCGAAGTCTACCTCCGCGACCGCGCCGAATCCTACTCGATTTCACGGCCCCCTTCCACCCCCGATGATTCGCTCTGTCCCCGGCTCGCCTTTCTACATCGACCTCAACTTCAGGTAACGATCCAGATCCGGCAACGCCGCCTGGGCCAGATTTCCGACCCCGAACTGGCCGAGATAGCGTCGCGCGATCGGATTGGAAAGAATCAGTCCCGCTCCGAACACCACCAGCGCCACTCCGCTCAGCATGAATAGTGTGTCTTTGTCATTGAAATCGTTGCTGTTTCCGTTCCCGTTTTCCGCAGCCATAACAATCTTCCTTTCGTCGCAGAATATTCAAAGCGTTGAGCTCGACTCATCGGTGTGCAGACTCTTGTTCAGATTTTTATCCAGAATCCTGTTGATCAGCGATTCCACCAGTTTGACTGCATCGTCGACTGCGCCTTCGACCGGAGCGCTCAGCCCCATCTGGCCTTCTTCGCCTCCAAGAGTCTCCGGTTCACAACCGACCAGCAACAAGTTCTTTACTTCGATATTCATCGCCTGAGCCATGCGCAACACGCTGACGGGATTCATGGCATGGGCATCAGCGACCGGTTGGGGCGCAGCAGGGTCGTCGAGAGCGTTCATGTCCGGTTCGATCACATACAACGTTCCGGGGGCCTGGCCATGCGGACAAGCGTCGACCAGAATTGTAGTTTCGTAGCCGTCCTGCAGGGCATAAGCCAGATCGAAACCACGAATGCCGAAATCGGTCACACGGACGGCCTCAGGAAGTTCGCGGGTCGCGAGCCGGCGGGCAACTTCCACCCCAAACGCGTCATCGCCGAGAAAAATGTTGCCGATCCCGGCGACAAGAATCGTGGGTCTCGCTGCTGCAATAGTTTCAGAGCTTTCTTCTGGCGGAAGCGGTTCCACTTCTTCCGCATCGAAGAAGAAGCGATGCCCGGGCTGACGAAGCATGCCCATGTCTTTTCCGGGGTCGTTATCCAGAACCACGCAGACATGGTGCTTGCCCTCATAGTCCTGCTCGATGCATTCGATCGTCGCAGTCTGCCCGCTGAGCGCGATGTCCATTACGTCGCCGCCGGGCCGCGGATGCAAACGCACCCGGCTTCCAGGTTTGATCTCGACTCCTGCGATGTCCAGATGATCGAGCGCGGTCTTATCTTCGAGGAGCTGCCACTCCCACTCGTTCATCGCGTTTCCTCGCTGTTGCTTAGCGGGCGAAGTCCGCGCAGGACTCCATGCAGCTTCATGAATTGTTCCGCCGGCATGGATTCGGTGCGTTCCAGCATCTGCCGGGCGCGGTCGTCCGATTGGCTCATCTCGCGCTTCTCGTCATCGGTCAGAGTCAGAATGCGCAGCGAAAGAATCTCGTCAATCTCGGTGCCGTCAAACAGGTCACCGGCGCTTTCGGGCGCAATCTGCGGATAGTCGTAGAGAATAATCGGAGAGGAGAGCATCGTGTCGCACTGTCCTTCTTCGCCCACCAAGACCGGCCAGGTCCCGATGTTCTTGCAGCTCGCTGCAGCATCGCCAAGCCGTTCGGGGGGAGCGAGCAGAGAAACAAACCTGCCGTCCTGCACACCGAGTATGGTATGAGTCGATACGGTGGAGCTCAGCAACGCATGCTCGCGGGTCGAGTTCGCCCTAGCGTCATAGAGCGTTGTATTGCGAATCAGCACCGTAACTTTGAACGCCTCGTCCTCGACGGCCTGGGCCACGACTTCAACGACGCCGCTGATCGTCGTCCCTTCCCGAACCAGTAGGCCGGCAATCTGTCCGCGTTCGTCGCGCAGATACTCGAATTGTTTTTCGGCTGAGAAACGGAATTTCTGGCGGATCGGTCTGCCGTTTAACGCTTCCAGATTGCAAACGGGCAAACTAACTTCCCGCTCGACTGCTTCCTGCCAGGGCTGGTAGACGCGGTCGTTCAACGCGAGGCGGTCAACGAGGCGAAACTCTGCCACTTCGCCCCTTTGTACTTCGCTCACGGGAGCGATCAGTTGACCAACCGAACGTGCCACTAACTGCAGGAAGCGCACGCGAACTTCAATGCTCGTGAGCGAACTGCCTCCTACGAGGCATTCAGTCTGCATGGTCCAGGCCTCGGTGCCGTTCTGCGCCTCACTGTATGACTGCGGACAGAGCACGCCGAAATTCCAACGCTGCCGATTTTTCACTGACGACGGCCGGTAGGGATAGAGCATGTATCCCTCATACAGCACCGCTTTCGCGATCTTGTCGACCGTCGCAAGATTCATCCCGTCACCTTCTCTTCTTCTTGCGCCGGAATGATGCTCTCGAGCGCTTCCTCCCAGGAGGGAATGCCGCGCTGCATCTTGTAGGCATACAGGCGGTCGAAGGTATCTTTGTGCAATCGCAGCCATGCGCTGTCGGGATAGTACGACTGCATCATGTCGCGCCAGATTTTTACCGGCAACCGGAATCGAGCTTCTTTGTCCCACGAAATCGGCGCAACCTGCAATCCGCCTTCGCTGTTCGCGTAAAAAACGGTGCCGCTGAACTGCACGCAAACCGGAACGTCGCCGTCGGCCAGGCCGTCGAAGTATTTCGTTGCCGCCACGTTGAAGTCGAATGTGCAGGGCACGGGAAGATCAACCGAAGTCGTCCCCTTGAACGAAGGCACGACGAGGTTTGCGTGAGTCCACAAGAGACTACGAAGCGTCTGACCCCAGCGGCTGGGGTCGCCGAACAAATCGAGCAGCCGCTCTTGATCTTCCGGCGTATATTTCCGGCGTGTGACTTCGAGCTGAATCTGGCAACGCAGCGCAACGGTGTGAATGGTCTGCTCAGGGTTCGCGTCAGTAAGGCGAAGTTTGAAGGCCAGCAACGGCGACGCCGCATTGGCGACAACTTCCGCTCCCTCGATTTCAAAATTGAGATCAGGCATGCGATCCCTCTTGTGTTCCAGGGGCATCTTTGATCGCCGCCGGAGCTTCAACCGAGACTTCGACCGATCGCGTTTTCACGCTCGTAAAGAATTCGCCCAGCTCCTTCCACACTTCCGTCCCGCCCGACAATCCCTTCCAATGCACGCGAATCAGGCCCACTAGCTTGTAGCACTCGTCGATGGGAAGCAGATAATACTCCGGCGCTGAATACCCGCGGGAGTACCCGAGGCGGTTGACCAGCAACCCTTCCACATCGGATTCCATCTCGCTCAGGATCGGGTTGCGCGAAACAATATCGTTCCAGGACTCAAGAGCCAACAAAGATTCGGTCGCGCCGGCAGGGCTCGGATACAGAGCGATGACACGGTTCTCCAGGGTGCTTTTGAAGAAGAACGCCATATTGATGGGAACCATCAAGCCATTCCACTCGGCGTCACTGAGATTGAACCCGGGAAGAGATCGCACCCGCCGCGGAACGCGTTTGAACTTTACGCCCTGTCCGCTGAACAGAATCGCGCAGGCATGGCAGGTGCAAAGTAACTTGCGATGGGCGACTTCGATCAGGTGGGGATGATCGGAGCGCAAGCCCACGCTGCACAACTCGCAACGTTCGAGCGGACGCTCGCGCCGCGCCAACTGACGCAGCGTTCCAAATCCCGCGGCCGATTGTGTGAACTGTCCGGCACTCATATCTTTGAACTCATGGCTTCAACATTCACTACATCTCTTCATCGGTCTGCACCCGGCGGTTCCAGAGCCACAGTCAATCCAGCCGGACCAGGCATCAACTTGTCCAACGCCACGAATCCAGAAGCGGGCTTTTCTTCCAGACCTTCGATCACGAGGAAAGACAAATCCGGTGCCGCGTCATACATCGCGCCCTCCAGCGTGGCCTGCAAAGTTTTCGCGGTGGATCCGCACGTGTGCGAGCCGGTTTCAACTCGCAGCCGGATCGCGCCGTCGACGACCCCGAGCAGTTCAACTTCACACCCCTGCTTTCGCATCTGCGGCCGCAGCCGTTCCACGGCCTTCACCACGCGGGTTTCGATCTCCTCGGGATGAAGTCCGTAAAGAATCAGAACGCTGCTTACCAGCGAATCGCGGCCCAGCCGATCGATGATGCTCATTCCATCTGCGTTGTCGGCGACGATTTCGAGCGCTTTTTCGAGTGCCGCGCCGTGCAGGTCCATGAGCGACTGCACCAGATTCTTGGTGGCAGCCCGGATCGCAGGGTCGGCGATCGATTCTATTTCCTGAACCAGCCCACCGATCCGCTGAATGTCTCCACGAAAGTCTCTACTGTCAGCCACAGTCCTCCTCGTAAAAGGCTGTCGTAGAGACGTAGCAAGCTACGTCTCTACGATTGGTGCAGCGTTCTTACCCGCGTTACGGCTGAAGGCCAAACATCGGGGAATGATGTGTCTCCAGCACCTTTCCGTTGCCCAGATACATATGCACGCCGCACGGCAGGCAAGGATCGAAACTGCGCACCGCGCGCATGATATCGATCCCCTTAAATTTATCCGGGCCGTTCTCCTCGAAGATTGGGGTGTTCTGCACCGCGTCTTCGTAAGGTCCCGGCGTGCCGTAAATGTCGCGTGGATTCGCATTCCAGGGCGTCGGCGGATACGGATGGTAGTTGGCGATTTTGCCCTCTTTGATCACGACATGGTGCGAGAGCACACCGCGAACCGCTTCGTGGAAGCCGCAGCCAATGGCCTCCTCCGGCACTTTGAAATCCGTCCACGTTTTGGTGTGGCCAGCATGAAGTTCGGCAAGAGCCTTCTCCATGAAATGCAGCGCGCAGCAGGCAGCGTACACCTGGAAGTAGGTGCGAGCGCGGTCGCGTTCAATGGCGTTGCTCCACTTCGGAACTTTCCATTCGAATTCGACTTCGGGCAGCGAGGTGGTTTTCGGCAGATACATCTTCACGCTGTGGCCGGTTGCCTTGATGTATCCGATATCAACCAGTCCTGCTAGCGCGGTTGCCCAGAGGCGTGCGATCGGGCCGCCTCCAGTGTCCATCGCCAGATGATCGCCGGTGCGTTTGTCGAGCCAGCGCGGCGACATCACCCACGTGTACTTGCCGCCGAAGTCGCGCTTCTGTGGCCGTGGAATTGTGGTCTGATTCCAGGGATGATTCTTGTCCACCGGATTACCCAAGGGATCGGTCTTCACAAACGTCTGTTGATTCTTCCACTCGTCGTAATAAGAACTGCCCAGCAGAATTCGGATGTTCAGGTTGATATCGACGAGATCCGTAGTCACCAGCTTGCCATCGACCACGATGCCCGGTGTGACGAACATCTTGCGGCCCCACTCCGTCATGTTTTTGTACTGATAGTCGCAATAGTCGGGGTCATTGAACGATCCCCAACACGCCAGCAGCACGCGGCGACGCCCCACTTCTTCATAGCCAGGCAGCGCCTCATAGAAGAAATCAAACAGATCGTCATGCAGAGGAACGACCTTCTTCATGAACTCGACATACTTCATCAGCCGAACCAGGTAGTCGGTAAAGAGTTGAATCGTGGGCACGGTGCCGACGCCGCCGGGGTACAGCGTGGAAGGATGAACGTGGCGGCCTTCCATCAGGCAGAACATTTCGCGCGTCATGCGGCTCATGACCAGCGCTTCGCGATAGAACGATCCGGTAAACGGATTCAGCGCGGTCATGATGTCGGCGATGGTGCGGAAGCCGTGCAGGCTCGAGTGCGGCGCCGGCGTCGATTGCGCCTTCGCCCAGACCTTGGGATTGGTCTCCTTGACCATCTGCTCGCAGAAATCCACGCCGACCAAATTGTCCTGGAAAATATTGTGATCGAACATATACTCGGCGGCCTCGCCGAGATTGACGATCCATTCCGCGATCGGCGGAGGCTTCACGCCAAATGCCATGTTCTGCGCATAAGTGGCGCAGGTCGCGTGGTTGTCGCCGCAGATGCCGCAGATGCGACTGGTGATGAAGTGAGCGTCGCGCGGATCTTTACCCTTCATAAAAATGCTGTATCCGCGAAAGATGGACGAGGTGCTGTGACACTCGACCACGTGCTTGTTCTCAAAATCAATCTTTGTAAAGATGCCCAGGCTGCCCACGATGCGAGTGATCGGGTCCCAGTTCATTTCCACTAGGTTCCCCTTTTTTCCAGAAACCTCTTTGGTCGGCGCCGTAATCGTGCTCATTCGATCGCTCCTTTTCCTTCTCGGTGGTCTCTCGGGAATATTCTGCTCAGTAAGAGCGTCCTCAGTAAGATCGGGGATGGTATCCGGTCGTCAATTCAGCGCGCGGATGACGCCACTTCGGTTCCTTGTTGACGGTCGACTGCGTAATCGATCGAAGCGCGCGAATGGCCCGGCCATAAGCGCCTACGGCTGCGCTGGAAAGTTTCCCTCCGGGCGGTTCGTCCATGAACGGCATGAACTTGTCGGGAAAGCCCGGCATGGTGCAGCCGATGCAGATGCCGCCCACGTTGGGGCAGCCTCCGATTCCCGCCATCCAGCCGCGCTTCGGAACGTTGCAGTTCACCACCGGCCCCCAGCATCCCAACTTCACGATGCACTTGGGCGAACCGTACACTTCGGCGAAATCACCCTGCTCGTAATAGCCGGCGCGATCGCAGCCTTCGTGAACCGTCTTGCCGAACAACCACGTCGGGCGCAACTGATCGTCGAGCGGAATCATGGGCGCAAGTCCCGCCACCTGATAGAGCAGGTAGAGGACGGTCTCCATAAAGTTGTCGGGCTGCACCGGGCATCCCGGAACATTCACGATGGGCAACCCAGCCTTGGACCGCCAATCCCAGCCGAGGTAATCCGCCAGTCCCATAGCTCCTGTGGGATTGCCTTCCATCGCGTGAATGCCGCCGTAGGTCGCGCAGGTGCCGCAGGCTACAACTGCCAGCGCTTTCGGCGCGAGGCGGTCGATCCACTCGTTGGTGGTAATCGGCTGGCCGGTTTTCGGGTCAGTTCCGAGACCTGCCCAATAGCCTTCCTTCTTAATCTTCTCGTTTGGGATTGAGCCTTCGACCACGAGCACAAACGGCTCCAGTTGCCCCTTCTCGGCCATGTACCAGAATTTCAGGAAGTCGTCCCCGTTCTCGTAGGCGAGGACCGGATTGTGCAGGTGCACCTTCGGGAGTCCCGGGATTGCTCCCAGAAGAACGTCCTCGATGCTGGGCTGAGTGGCTGCGGTTACCGAGACCGAATCTCCGTCACAGCCGAGACCGGCCGTAATCCAGAGGATGTGGACCTCGGCGACAGGCGATGGTTTTTGGGTTACGCGACCGTAAGGAACTGTTTCCGCTGCCATAACTGCGTTCTCCTTCCCAGATGAAGTCGTAAAGACTAAAGAACGGAGGCCGACGAACTTTTTGACGATCCGCAGACGGGAGCGGACAGAGAGCCCCACAGAGCTGCTCTCGTTCTCGAAAAGTTTCCCGACTGGGACTTACAAATGTACGGCGACAGGATCAACAATGATGTGGGGTGCTGACAAGCGGGCACACCACTTATTACCTTTCGTGGGAACCACTATTTTTCTTACCGGGGTTTCCCTGATATCGAAGGAGTAACGCATTGGCAGGCAGCAAGAAGAAGGAAGAGTCCGTCAGACTGTTTTTTCGTTCATATTCCACTGAATGGCGCGCTGCATCAGTTCGCGGGCGCTGCGCAGCGAGAGCTTTTCTTTGATGTGGGCCTGATACGACTCGACCGTCTTTATGCTGAGGTGTAATTCTTCGGCAATCTGCCGAGTGCCGTGACCTTCGCCGATCAGGCGAAACACTTCCAGTTCGCGGTCGCTGAGGTCGGCGATGGAAGAATTTCGTAGAGTGCCGGAGCCGGTGATGTAGTGCTTGAGCATCTGGTTGGCGATGCGGGCGCTCACATAAATCTCGCCGTTCAGAATGCGGCGCACCGCGACCAGCACATTCTCCGTAGCTTCCTGCTTCATGATGTAGCCGTTGGCGCCAGCGCGGAGGGCGCGTTCGGCATAGATCGACTCATCGTGCATAGAAAGGATCAGCACCGGCAACGTGGGGTGGCTGATCCTTATGTTTTTCAGCAGATCGATGCCATCGGGACCATTGAGTGAGATGTCGACGATCAGGACGTCGGGGTGGGATGACGCCAGAACGTGCATCGCCCCCATCGCTTCTTCGGCTTCGCCGCAGACTACGAGGTCGGGTTCACGATTGATCATCAGCGCCAACCCCTGCCGGACGATCGGATGATCGTCGACTACAAGAATTCTTCTCTTCGAGATCGCGTGGTTTTGCGACTTGTGTGTCACCTGCATGTCCTGCATCATTACTGCGCGCCACCCGGAGGCACGACCGGAAACAAACATGTCACCATCGTTCCGCCGACCACGGCGCG